>Ga0265328_10000040_pt1 | contig 91024 bp, 86 predicted proteins | sample 41624metaG_FD_202086 | JGI IMG/M metagenome (GOLD analysis project Ga0265328, IMG submission 202086) | Rhizosphere microbial communities from Carex aquatilis grown in University of Washington, Seatle, WA, United States - 4-16-24 metaG | ecosystem: Host-associated > Plants > Roots > Rhizosphere...
CATGGTGTTGAACGTCATGCAAAAAGACGGCGAAAAAGGCTCGCTACGCGGAAAAATCAAAAGAGCAGGTTGGGACGAAGCCTACCTCGCAAAGATGCTCACCCTGTTTTGAAATGCAATTGCCCTGCCCTCACCAGTCGATCGGCGTCTCGCCGCGCGCGTGTAGATAGGCGTTGGCCTTGGAGAAGTGCCGGCAACCAAAAAAGCTCCGCGCCGACAAAGGCGAGGGGTGGGCCGACTCCAGCACGAGATGTTTTCGCCGGTTGATATTGGCGCCCTTGCGGCGCGCGTAATTGCCCCACAGCAGAAACACCAGCCCCTCGCGCTCCTCGCTCAGCGCGCGCACCGCGGCGTCGGTGAACTGCTCCCAGCCCTTGTTTTGATGCGAGCCGGCGGCGCCTTCGCGCACGGTCAGCGTCGCATTGAGCAGCAGCACCCCCTGGCGCGCCCAGCGCGACAGATCGGGGTCGCGCGAGACGGGATGGCCAAGATCGGCCTCTATCTCCTTGAAAATATTTTGCAGCGAGGGCGGCGGCGCGACGCCGGGTTCGACGGCGAAGCAAAGCCCATTGGCTTGGCCGGCGCCGTGATAGGGGTCTTGTCCGAGAATGACGACCTTGACGCGCTCGAACGGGCATTCGTCGAAAGCGCGGAAAATCCGCGCCGCCGGCGGAAACACCCTTTGCGCCGCATATTCGCCGCGCACGAAGCCGCGCAGCGCCGCGAAATAGGGCTGCTCGAATTCGCTGGCGAGCCGCCGCCGCCAGCTGTCGTCGATGCGAACGGGTTTGTTCATGAGGCGAAGTTTTAGCACGAGGGCGGCTCGCGGCGTTCATCGCCGCGCAAGAACCTCACAGCTTTTGCGAGAACCCCACAAAGAATCCGCGCCGCGCGTCATATTGCGGCGCGAAGACGCCGATGCCGCTGCCGTCGCGCAGTTCATATTTGTGGTCGAACAGATTGACGATATCGAAGCGCAGCGTGAACGGCTTTTCCGCGGAGACGAGCTGGAATTCGCGCGAACTCCCCAAATTCACGTTGAGATAGGCGGGGACGTGATCCATGTTGGCGAAGCCGGAACGCAAGCCGCCGCCATAGGTCGCGCTCACGCTCAAAAGCGTCTTGTCCCATTTGTTAAGAGGCGCCGGCCGATCCCGTCATGAACTGCGAGTCGTCGATATTATGATAATTGCAATGCTAGTATAGAACTGTTCCATTTCTAATAAAGGCGCGCGGCGTGACTTTCTGCTGCGTCGGGCTATTGATGGCCTCGATGAGTTATTCTTGTGTAAGGCCATGCCTTTGACGGATTGGCGAAGCCGCCATCCGAACGGCGCGGGCGCGCCGCTTACCGCGGAAATTGAAAAACTTCTTCAAAGACGCGCAGCTAACGAACGCTATCGTCATATTGACAGTCAGATGAGTTATCGACGGTATGGGCGAAGGACTGAATCGACAATCTTCAAGGGACCGGAAATTTCCGTGGTTCCCCGGAAAGGCGGGTGTTGTGCGCGAGATCGAGGCGCCCGAATCCGAGCCGCGCTCCCTCGGGCGCTTCATTAGCGCGCTCGTCGCCACGGGGCTGATTACGGCCGGAGCCCTTGTCTCGGCGGGAGCGCTCATCCTGATCGCCACGATTGCGCCGCTGGGGATTGACGCCGCGCGCGGCGTCGCCGTCGGTCTACTGGCCAAACAAATAAGTTGGGCGGACGGAAAAACGGGCGTCGCCGTCGCCATATTCGGGGCGACCTATCTGGTCATGGCCATCGGCAAGCTGCCTGGCTATCGGCTCGACCGCGCCGGCGCGGCGCTGCTCGGCGCGAGCCTGATGGTCGCTTTTGGCGTCGTCACGCTCGACGACGCCTATCGCGCGGTCGATTTCGACACGATCACGCTGCTGCTCGGCATGATGATCATTGTCGCCAACTTGCGCCTTTCCGGCTTTTTCCGGCTGGTGAACAACTGGGTCGTGACGCGCGCCCACCATCCCGTCGTTTTGTTGCTGGCGATCGTGGCGGTGGCCGGCTCGTTCTCGGCCTTTCTCGTCAACGACGCCATCTGCCTAATCATGACGCCGCTCGTGCTCGATCTCGTCCGCCGTTTTAAGCGCAATCCGATCCCATATTTGCTGGCCATTCCGCTGGCCTCCAATGTCGGCAGCGTCGCGACGATCACCGGCAATCCGCAAAACATGATCATCGGCGGCCTCTCGCATATCTCTTATGGAACGTTCGCTGCGGCCTTGTGGCCAGTGGCGGCGGTTGGCCTCGCCCTCACGGCCCTGCTCCTGGCGTTCATCTACCATCATGAATTTTTAACTCGCGAGCGGCTCCCCGCCATCGTGGCGAGTCCGGCCCGTCCGCATCCGGCGCTCGCTGTCAAGGCGGTTCTCGTCACGCTTGCGATGATGATCTTTTTCTTCGCCGGTCAGCCCGTCGCCAAGGTGGCGATCGTCGGCGGCTCATTGTTGCTGTTTACGCGCAAGGTCAAGGCGGAGAAGGTCTATCGCGAGATCGATTGGCCGCTGCTTTTGATGTTCGCCGGCCTGTTCATCGTCGTCGCGGCGCTGGAGGCGAACGTGCTGACGCCGGAAATGATCGCGGCGGTCGGCAGGCTCAATCTCGAGACAACGCCTGTCCTGTCGGCGATCACGGCGGCGCTGTCGAACCTCGTCAGCAATGTCCCCGCCGTGCTCGTCCTGAAACCCTTCATCGCCCACGCGTCCGATCCGCAAAGGTCGTGGCTGGTCATCGCCATGGCCTCGACGCTCGCGGGCAATTTCACGCTGATCGGATCGATCGCCAATTTAATTGTCGCGCAGCGCGCCCGCGCCGCCGGCGCCACGATCGGATTCTGGGCCTATTTCAAGGTCGGCGCGCCCTTGACGATACTGTCGATCCTTTTCGGCGTCTGGTGGCTTTGACCGCGCGAGGCGCGTCTAAGCGAGAGGAGGCGACTTGATCACGCAGCAACATTGCAGCCAATCTCAAGTCGGCTCGGTGACGACAATCGGCGGCCCGCTCGCGGCGCGGGGAAATCGCGTGGCGCTGAAGCGCGCAAAGTCCTGGAGCGGTCAAGAGCGCTCCATCTCCTCCCGATCAGTCCTGCAACGGCCCCCAGGCGGGATCGGAGGCGTAGCCGGGCGTCGGCACCTGGAATTCCGAGCGGCCGAACACGTCGACCATGAAGATCTTCGACCCGCCGCCGCCTCCCCCTGAATCGCGGAAGAACATCAGGAACAGCCCATTGGGCGCCCAGGTCGGACCCTCGTTGTGGAAGCCCTCGGTGAGGATGCGCTCGCCGGAGCCGTCGGTCTTCATCACGCCAATGCCGAAACTGCCGGCGTTCTGCTTGGTGAAGGCGATATAGTCGCCCTTGGGCGACCACACCGGCGTCGAATAGCGTCCGCCGCCGAAAGAGATGCGCTTAGCGCCGCCGCCGCCATGCGCGCCCATCACGTAAATCTGCTGCGAGCCGCCCCGGTCGGACTCGAATACGATCTGGCCGCCGTCCGGCGAATAGCAGGGCCCGGTGTCGATGGCCGCCGTGTCGGTGAGCCGCGTCGTCGTGCGCGAGCGCAGCTCCATCGTGTAAAGATTGGTCTCCGAGCCTTCCGACAGCGACATGACGATCTTTTGTCCGTCCGGCGAGAAGCGCGGCGAAAAGCTCATGCCGGGAAAATTGCCGACGGCCTCGCGCTGGCCGCTCTCGACATTGAGCAAGAACACTTTGGGGTCGCCCTCGTTGCTCATGGCCATGTAGGTCACATCCTGGGAGGAGGGCGAGAAACGCGGCGTAACGACGAGATCGTCGCCGCGCGTCAGATAGCGGACGTTGGCGCCGTCCTGGTCCATGATCGCCAGGCGCTTGCGGCGATGGTCCTTCGTCCCGCTCTCGTCCACGAAGACGACGCGCGTGTCGAAAAAGCCCTTCTCGCCGGTAATGCGGGTGAACACCGCGTCGGAGACGAGGTGCGCGACGCGGCGGGTGTTGGCGGCGTCTGTGACGAATTGACTGCCGGTCGCCTGCTCTCCGGTGGTCACGTCGAACAAACGGAAATCGGTTTTGAGGCGGCCGTCACCGCCGCGCTGCGAACGTCCCGTGAGAACGAATTGCGCGTTGATCGCCCGAAAGGCGTCGAGATTGGGCGTCTGATCGGGATTGGCGACCTCGCCGCCGGCGACGCTCGACCCGTCGACGGGTTTCAAAAACACCGACCGCTTGAAATTATTGTTCACGACGCTGGTGACGGTGCGCGCGGCGTCGTCGCCGACGAAGTTGGTCACGGCGACGGCGATCGGCTGAAAGCCGCCGCCGGCGTGTAAATCGAGCACGCGCGCGGCGCGCGCCGGCGCAAAAGGCGCGAGCGCCCCTCCCGCGATCAGCGAAACAGCGGCGCGACGGGTGAAGTTCAATGTCATGGACGATTTCCTGCGAAGCGGACGGAGGCGGGATGATTCTCCCTCTCCCTGCAAGCGGGGAGAGCGGACTGGACGCTGGCGTTACATATCTTCTTTCATGTCCAGTTCCGTGACGCGCCAATAGTCGTAGTAGGGCTCAAATTCCGCCGGAATCTGCATCGGGCTGCATCGCCGCACGGCGGCCAGCGCCTGCTCGCCGCGCGCCTTTTCGACGGGGTTGGAGGAGGGGTTTAGGAGGCGCGGCTCGCCTTCCAGCGCGCCGACGCGCGAGAGGCGAAATTCGACGCGCGGCACATAGGTCATGGCGTTCATTGACAGCGCCGTCGCCCAGCATTTGCGGTAATGCTCGACCGTATAGCTGTCGATGCGACCTTGCAGGGAGGGCGACATGCTGGCCGCTGTCGCGGTCGGCGCGCCGAGCGACGCGAGCTGCGTCCGCTCGCGTCCGGTCGAAGCGCGCTGCTGCGGCGCCTCACGACTGAGCAGATTAGCGATGCTGGCCGCGCTGAACTTCGATTTGGGCGCGGTCTCGTCGCCGGATTTCGGCTTGGATTGCGACTCGGCGGATTTCGACGACTTATCGCTTTTCTCCGTGTCCGGCTCCCTGCCGTCTTCGGCTTTCGCCGCCTTCTTATCGAGCTTCTTTTCCTTGAGCAGCTTGGCCACTTCGTCGGTCTTGAGGCGCGGCGTCTCCTTCTCGACTTTTTCGAGCTTTGGCTTCACCGGTGGCTTCGGCTTCACGACCTCGGCGTCGTCCGGCTTGTCTTCGTCGGGCTCGGGGGCGGCCTTGGCCTGCGCTTTGACCGGCGGCGCCGGAGCAGGCTTTGGCGCCGGCGCGGGGCGCGTCGGCGGTTCGGGCGTAAGGGCGGCGACGCGCTTTGGCGGCGTCGGCGCTTCCTTGGGCGGTTTTTCGGGCGTGTCGTTGTCGCTGGGCTCGGCGGTGCGCTTGAACGAGGGTGGCGGCGTCGGAATGTCTCGCTTCGCCTCAGCCTGCGGCGGATGCGGATGGGTTTCGACCTGTTCGGCGACTTTCTCGGCGCGCTGGGCGGGCTTGACCGCATGAGCGGTCTTCTCGCCCTTCATAATCTGGTTGAGCTGCTGATCCGTCACCACTTCGATCGGCACGGTCTCCGGCGTTTCGGCGAATTTCGGCGCCTGCGCGAAGGCGAGCAAGGTCGCCGCCAGCAGCCCGGCATGGGCGACGGCCGAGATCGGAAAACCAGGCCTGGTGCGCGAAAAGTTCACCCTCGCAGCCTTATTTCTTCTCTTGTTCGGTCACCAGCGCGACTCTCTTGTAGCCCGCCGTGGTGACCAGCGACATGACTTCGGCGACGCGGCCGTAATTGACGGATTTGGAGCCGCGCACATAAATGCGCTCGTCGAATCCCTGTTTGGCGGCCTGCTTCAACTGCTCGACGAGCTGGCCGATTTCGACCGGCTGATCCATCAGAAAGACCTGGCCTTTTTCGTCGATGGCGATGGCGACGGGCTTTTGGTCGATGTTGAGCTGGCCCGCCTTGGTCTGCGGCAGATCGACGGCGACGCCAGTCGCCAGCAAAGGCGCCGCCACCATAAAGATGATCAGCAGCACCAGCATCACGTCGATGAACGGCGTCATATTGATGTCGGCCATCGGGGCGTGGCGCGAGCGGTTGCGTCTGCCGCGCCGCCCGCCGTTGTTTCCCGCCGCCTGGATCGAAGCGCCCATTGCTATTGCTCCTTAAGCCGCGCGGTCGCGGCCGGCGGTCTGGTCGATCTGGCGCGACAGGATCGCCGAAAATTCATCGGCGAAAGTCTCCATGCGTCCCTGCGATTTGACCACGTCGCTTTGCAGCTTGTTGTAGGCGATCAGCGCCGGAATGGCCGCGAACAGACCGATCGCGGTGGCGAACAGCGCCTCGGCGATGCCGGGCGCCACCACGGCGAGCGAGGTGTTCTTCGAGGCGGCGATCGAGCGAAAGGCCGTCATGATGCCCCAGACCGTGCCGAACAAGCCGATAAACGGGCTGGCCGAGGCGACCGTCGCCAGCACCAGCAGATTGGACTCCAGCTTCTCGACCTCCCGGCCGATCGACACGTCGAGCACCTTGTCGATGCGGGTTTGCAGCCCCATGAAGGAGGCGCCGACGTTCTGCACCGAGCGCTTCCATTCGCGCATCCCCGCGACGAACAGCGAGGCGGTGCCAGTGGTCGGGCGCTCCGAGATTTTATTGTAGAGCTCCTCGAGGGAATTGCCGGACCAGAAGCTTTCGTCGAACCGGTCCATCGCGCGGCGCGTGCGGCGAATGAGCAGCGTCTTGTCGACGATGATCGCCCAGCACCAGACCGAGGCGGCGAGCAGGCCGATCATGACCGCCTTGACGACGACATGGGCGCCCCAGAACATTGTCCAGATGGTGATTTCGGCGGCTTGGCCGGCGAGCGGGCTCGTCGCGATTTCGGCTGGATTCATGTCGGTTCCCTATGAGATCGAGCGGCCCCGGCGGTGAGAGGGGTTGCGCGTCTTATTCCTATTGCGCTCAATTCCGCCGATTGTGGGGCTTTGCATTGCGCCGCAAAAACTTTTCCGGGCCGAGGCGATTAAGCAGCGGTAAGGGTTAACGTTCGGTAACCGGAAATTTGGCTCGCGCTCTATTGCGCGCTCAGGATGCTCAGGAATTTTTCCCGCACCTCCTGCGGCAGACGACGGGCGCGCCCCTGTTCCACCGCCGCCACCGTGACGCGCGCCTCGACCAGAAGCTCCCCGTCGCGCCAGATTTTTTGCGCCAGCGCGAGCGAAGCCGCGCCGACCCGCTCCACCGCCGTCTCTACGGCGAGCAGATCGTCCATCCGCGCGGGCCGCATGAAGTCGATGTTCATCGCGCGCACGACGAAAAAAATCGCGCTGCCGGCGTCGCCTTCGAGCAGCGCCCGCTGGTGAACGCCCAGTTCGCGCAAAAGCTCGGTGCGCCCGCGCTCCATAAAGCGTAGATGCGACGCATGATAGACGAGGCCCGAGAAATCGGTGTCCTCGTAATAGACCCGGATCGGGAAGCGGTGCGGAGAGGTCATCTGAGAGCGAAGCCAAAAGCCGGATGGGGGGATAGGAAAGGCGTCGAAACAATCCTAGCATTAAAAAACCGAACTCGGTCTTCGCCGCTCCCATTGCCGCGGCATGTGCGCGACAAGGCGGCCGATGCGATTTCTGTAGGAGCCCCGACAATGACCGAAGTCCAGGGATTTTCGCCTTCCGCGTCGGAGTTGGAGACGCAAGAGGCGCGCATCGCAACAGGCCGGGTCGAGCTGCCTGCCTATTGGGCCAAGCCCGCCGGCGCCGACAATTGTCCGATCATTTTGATCGCGCAGGAGATTTTCGGTCTCAACGACCATATCCGCGACATTGCGCGACGCTTCGCGGCCCTGGGCTATCTCGCCATCGCGCCGGATTTTTTCGCCGGCGTCGGCGATCCTTCAAGCGCTCCGGATATAACCGCAATCCGGGCGATCCTCGCCAAAGTCCCTGACGCCGCGACGATGGAGGATTTCGACGCGGCGCTGGCTTTCGCGTCGAAGCGCGGCGGCGATCCGGCCCGCGCCGCGATCACCGGCTTTTGCTGGGGCGGGCGCATCGCCTGGCTTTACGCCGCGCATAATTCGAGCCTTCGCGCGGCGATTCCCTGGTATGGCCGCCTCGACGGCGACCGCACGCCCAATCATCCGCGCTGGCCGTTCGACATTGCCGGCGAGCTGAAGGTTCCGACCCTCGGCCTTTACGGCGGCGCCGATCCGTCGATCCCGCTCACGCAAGTCGAAGAGATGCGCGCGCGGCTGCTGGCGAGCGGCGCGCCGGCGGAAATCCATGTCTATGACGGCGCGCCGCACGCCTTTTTCGCCGATTATCGCGAGAGTTTCCGGCCAGAGCCGGCGCGGGACGCATGGGAGCGGACGCTGGCGTTTTTGCGCGCGCAGGGCGTCGTTTAAAAATCGCTGGCCAGCCCCTTCACTTCCCAGTCGCCGTAGCGCGCAGGATCTTGCCCGCCGCGTCCGCCAATTTCCCGCGCAGTCTCGGCGCTGGCGGCTTTGCTTCGGCGCTCCGCCGCCTCTTCCAGCGCCCGCCGGGCCGCTGCAGGCAATGCGCGCCGCGCTTCAACATCATCTGGCGTTTCGGCTTTTGCGCTCTCGCCGCGATCCGTGGCAATTGGGCTCATCATCGTCTCAGCCTTTCCTCGCCCGTCTTTGGCCTGTTTGTGTTATGATTCGCCGCCATAGGGCCGGAGGCGGTTGTTACGTGACGAACGATTCTAAACCATTATCCAAAAGGCCCAAACCCGCCGCGCGCACGGCGACCCGCCAAGGCTTCGTTCCTGCCGAAGCGGCGCGCGAGGCCGAGGCGATGAAGGTTCCCGGCCTGCCGGCGCGCCTCGCGGCGGCGCATATCCTCGCCGATGTGGTGCAGGGCGGCCATCGCCTCGACGAGTGCTTTTCGCCGCTCGCCGTGCCGACGCGGCTCACCGGCCTCGACGCGCGCGACGTGGCGCTGGCCCGCTCGATCGCCACCGTCGCGCTGCGGCGGCTTGGGGTCATCCGCCGCGCTCTGGCGGTTTTGCTCGACAAGGGCCTGCCGCGCCAGGCGGTGCGGCTGGAATGGCCGCTGATCGCAGCCTCGGCGCAGATTCTCTTTCTCGACGCCGCCGACCACGCCGCCGTCGATCTCGCCGTTCGCGCGGTGCGGCTGGAGCCCAAGAGCGCCGGTTTCGCCGGGCTCGTCAACGCCGTGCTGCGCAATCTGTCGCGCCGGCGCGATGAGTTTTTGGCGCTGGCCGCGAGCGGCGAATATGACGCGCCGCCCTGGCTGGCGCAGCGCTGGCGCAAGACCTACGGCGAGGTGGCGGCCAAAGAGATCGTCGCCATGCAGATGCTGGAGCCGCCGCTCGATCTTACGGTCAAATCCGACCCCGCCGACTGGGCGCGGCGCCTCGACGGGGTTGTGCTGCCGACCGGCTCCGTGCGGCTTTCGAGCCGGCTGCCGATTTCCGAACTCGACGGCTACCTCGACGGCGAATGGTGGGTGCAGGACGCCGGCGCCGCCCTGCCGGCGCGCCTGCTTCGCGCGAGGCCCGACGAGCGCATCCTCGACATGTGCGCGGCGCCGGGCGGCAAGACCGCGCAACTCGCGCTCGCCGGAGCCAATGTCACGGCGCTCGACCGTTCCGCCGAGCGGCTCAAGCTGCTTGCCGCGAATCTCGGACGGTTGCGGCTGCGCGCCGACATCGCCGTCGCCGATGCGACGAGCTTTTCCGCGCCGCCCTTCGACGCCATTCTGATCGACGCGCCCTGTTCCGCCACCGGCACGATCCGCCGCCATCCCGATGTGGCCTGGACCAAAAAGCCGGGCGACATCGAAGCGCTGGCCTTGCTGCAAACCAAAATGCTCGACCGCGCGGCGGGTCTGACGCGGCCGTCGGGCCGCATCGTCTATTGCACCTGCTCGCTGGAGCCCGAGGAGGGCGAGGCGCAGATCGCCGCCTTCCTGCGCCGCAACCCCGACTTCAAGCGCGATCCGATCGATCCGGCGGGGGAGGGGATTCCGCAAGACTTCGTCAATACCGACGGCGATCTGCGCACCACGCCGCAAATGCTCCCCAACCCCGACCCGCGCCTCGCGGGCATCGACGGGTTTTTCGCGGCGCGGGTGGTGCGGCGGGAGTGATCGAGGTTGCGTCTTCCAGCGTCGTCCGTTTTCCCCTAAAGCTCGCTGACGCATCGCCCAAAGGGAGCCCAAGGCAAAATGATCGGACGCCTCAATCACGTCGCCATCGCCGTCGCGGATATCGAGAAGGCCTCGAAGGTTTACGCCGTCACGCTCGGGGCCAAGGTCACCGCGCCGGAGATTGTCGCGGAGCATGGCGTCAAGGTGGTTTTCGTCGAACTGCCCAACACCAAGATCGAGCTGCTCGAACCCTATGGCGAAAACTCGCCGATCGCCGGCTTTGTCGAAAAAAACCCCGGCGGCGCGATTCATCACCTCTGCTACGAGGTCGAGGACATAATTCTGGCGCGCGACCATCTTAAGGCGGAGGGCGCGCGGGTGCTCGGCGACGGCTCGCCGAAGATCGGCGCGCATGGCAAGCCGGTGCTGTTCCTGCACCCCAAGGACTTTTGCGGCGCGCTGGTCGAACTCGAACAGGCGTAAGCGGTTAGGCAAGGGATTTCATGCCCATTCAAACTCCCCTGGCGATTGCAGTCTTTCTGACGATCTGGTGGATCGTGCTGTTCACCGTTCTACCCCTGGGCGTGCGCTCCCTGCATGAAGATGGCGAGACGCCGGCGGGCTCCGATCCCGGCGCGCCGCTGGCGCCGATGCTGTTGAAAAAGGCGGGGATCACCACGGCGATCGCGATCGTGGTGTTCGGGGCGTTTCTGCTGATCGTCAAGGCGATGGGCTAGGGGCGCTAGGATAAGGGTTTGAGGGGATACTGCATGTGCAGTTTTCGTTTTCTTGGGGCTCGGCAAAGGGTCTGTGGAAGCGTGAGGAGGCTTCGAGCAGCGCGTCCAGTGTAACGCAACCGAGGATCGCCGCGCGCAGGATGGCGCTGACGAACTTTTGCGCGCGCCGAATGGACGGCGCGTATTTTGCGCCAATCAGCTCTTCAGGGGGAAGAATCCAGGAAGTCCTGGCTGCATTCGTCGGCGGCGAGGGCGAGGATCAAATGGGCGTAGATCCAACTTCGTCCGCCCTCGGTTGGTTTGGCGGGCAAACAATCGAGCCGCAACAGACTTTTCAATCTGAACGAACCGATCAAGCGTCAACCGTATCCTGCTATGGATTTGGCCTCCCGGAGGAGCAGGGCGCGTTTGCGGTCTACGCCCCAGCGATAGCCGGAAATCGCGCCGTCGCTGCTGATCACGCGATGGCAGGGTATCGCCACTGCGACGGGGTTGGCGGCGCAGGCCTGCGCGACGGCGCGCCCGGCTTTGGGGTTGCCGATCCGCCGCGCGATTTCCGTATAGCTCGCGGTCGACCCTGGCGGAATGTCGCGCAGGGCCGCCCAGACGCGATGCTGAAAAACGGTTCCGCGCACGTCGAGGGGAAGGTCAAACGCCGCGCCCGGAGCCTCGACGAAGCCGACAACCGTCGCGACAAGGCGTTCGAAATTCCGATCTCCGCCAATTATTTCGGCCTGAGGAAACCGGTCTTGGAGATCGCGCGCGAGAACATCGGGGTCATCGCCGAGTTGGATGGCGCAAACGCCTATTTCGCTTGCCGCCACCAAAATCGATCCGAGCGAACATTCCCCGACGGCGAATTTTATCTTCGCGTCGGGGCCGCCGGCGCGAAAGGCGCCGGGCGTCATGCCGAGAAGCTGTGAGGACGTCGCATAGAAACGGCCGCTCGAGCTAAAGCCGGCGTCATAGATCGCCGTCGTCACCGACCCGCTGATCGCAAGCCTTTCCCGGACGCATTTCCGGCGGTGGGCGATGACATAGGCCTTTGGCGTAACGCCGGCGACCAGCTTGAATATCCGGTGAAAATGATAGCGGCTTAACCCGCAGGCCCTGGCGAGGTCATCGAGCCTCGGCTCTTCTTCGGCCTCTTCGATCAGTCTGCAGGCTCTCGCGACCATCGCCGCACGGTCCTCCTCGCGCGCCGGTTCGTTCGGGCGGCAGCGCCTGCAGGGCCGGAAACCCGCCGCCTCCGCGTCGTCGCAGGTCGCGTGAAAACGTATATTCTCACGTTTCGCCAACCGTGAAGGGCAGGAGGGACAACAATAGACGCCCGTCGTCGCGACCGAGTAGACAAACCAGCCGTCGAAAGCGGCGTCCCGCGCGGCGACGGCAGCCCATTTCGCGTCATCGTCGCCGAGCGAGGCTTCCTTGACCGGCCTTGTTGGCGTCTGCGTCATATCGGATGGTCCGCGATTGATTGTGATTGCTAACACTTGCATTCATCCCCCACCAGTTCAGCGGGACAGCGAAGCTGGCGGCAGGCGGATCGGGCGGGTCCGCCGACCGTCCCCAACCGCCTCAACAATAAGGTTGGGCTTTCCCGGAAACTTTGGCGATCTGTTTCTTGCGGTCGATTTTTGCGGCCAAGCGCTCTGTCCGCTAATGCGATCGGAAGCGGAAATTTAGGCTGACCCGCCACTCCCGTCACGAAGGACGAATAATGACCCGGCGCGTAAAAATCTGGACCGACGGCGCCTGTTCGGGCAATCCGGGGCCGGGCGGCTATGGCGCGATCCTGCGGTTTGGCGAGCGCGAGAAGGAGCTTTCGGGCGGCGAACCGGCGACCACCAATAACCGCATGGAGCTGATGGCCGCCATCGCCGCGCTGGAGGCGCTGACCCGCCCCTGCGCCGTCGATCTCCACACCGATTCGCAATATGTGCGCAACGGCGTGACGCAGTGGCTCGCCGGCTGGAAGGCGCGCGGCTGGAAAACCGCCGACAGGAAGCCGGTCAAGAATGTCGAGCTGTGGCGCCGGCTGGAGGAGGCTTTCGCGCGGCACGAGGTCGCCTGGCATTGGGTCAAGGGCCACGCCGGCGACGAGATGAACGAACGTGCCGACGCGCTGGCGCGAGCGGGAATGGCGCCGTTTTTGGGCAAGCAATGAGATTCCTGGGCGAGTGACGGCGGGGAAGCGCTTGCGTTTCGCCGGGGGCATTCCCATTTTAACTACAGTTGGTGTCAATGGCGCTTGAGGCGTGGTCGTGAGCGAAAGCCATGGCCGCGCCTCATTTTTGGCTCATCGCCTTGTCGAAACAGAGGAGTCGGCGGCGGCGCGCTTGCGCCATCCTTCGGACGCTTTTGGGCGCCATTGTCTATCCCGGCTGGAGACACTCGCCCCAGCGCAATTCACTCCTCCAGCGACAGGCTTAAATAAATTGACGTCTCTCAACGACAGAATCGCCGAATTCATCGCCGACCGTTTGCCGGTGGACGAAGCTCCGGTCGAGTTGCTGTGCCTGGATCATAACGGGACGTATGTCCTGCCCTTCCCCTGTCGCCGCGTGGCCGACAGTTGGCGGAACTTCGCGACCGGCGAGCAAATCGAGGCCGAGGTCGCCGGCTGGCGGCGCAGAGAGCGCTGACTTGAGCGCCCGTAGCACTAGCGTAGCCAAGTACTTGTGTTCTTCCACGCAGCTCGCGCCAAAGACCTTGCGGGCCGAGCCGATTGGCGCCATGTTCAGAGCAAGATGACTGACGCTCACGAAATCAAACTGGTCGAAGCGCTGAGGAAGGTGGATGCGCATGGCGACATCGCCCCCGCTCATGTGCAGGATCCCATGACCATGGTGCTGCGTCAGACGGCCATACAAGCCGATCTGATGCGATGGGACGACAGCCGCGGCCACTACGTGCTGACCGGCACGGGACGCATCCGAATCAACTCCCGCAACCGTGCGCCGGGCTCCGTCCTGCGCTTCAGGAAACGCGAGGAATTGACCGAGAACGCGCCGCCGCAGCAACGCAAGGCCGACTGACCTAACCCCTCAGCCTCGCGGCTTATCGGCCTTCGGGCGGCGTTTCGGTTTTGGGCCGGCGTCCGGGCGCTTGGCGCGCCCCGGTCCCTCGTTGATCCGTTGCCCCTCGTTCATCCGCTCGACCCGTACCGGCTCGCCGCCCGGACGGCGCATATTGGCGGCGAACCGCGCCGCGACCGCCTCGGCGACCTCGAACTGCGTCTCCTTATCGAAGATGCGGATCACCCCGATATCCTGCTTGGTGATATCGCCCTTGCGGCACAGCATCGGCAGCAGCCATTTGGGGTCGGCGTTCTTGGCGCGGCCGATGTCGAGCCGGAACCACGCCGCCCCTTCCGGAAAACGTGCGGCGGCCCCTTTTGGAACCCGCGCCGGCGCGTTGCGCCCGGAGCGCTCGCGCGTCTCGCGTGGGCTGGGCCCGCTTCCCGGATCGACGACCTCCTCCAGCGCTGGCAGCCGCGAGCGATAGAGCTTCACCAGCGCGGCGGCGAGTTGTTCAGGCGCGCGCTCGGCGAGAAGCAGCCCGGCCAATTCGAGTTCTTCCAGCGAGGGCTCTTCGGTCAGCAGCGGGTCTTGCAACAGGCGCTGCTGATCGAGCCTGGCGATCTCCTCCACTGTGGGCGGCCCGCTCCAGCGGGCGTGGACGCCCGCATCACGCAACAGCATTTCCGCGCGACGCTGGCGGGCTGGCGGCGCCAGCAAGGCGCTGACGCCTTTGCGCCCGGCGCGTCCGGTGCGGCCGCTGCGGTGTTGCAGCACCTCGGCGTCGTTGGGAAGTTCAGCGTGGATGACGAGGCCGAGATTGGGCAGGTCGATGCCGCGCGCGGCGACGTCGGTGGCGACGCAAACGCGCGCGCGGCCGTCGCGCAGCGCCTGCATCGACTGGTTGCGCTCGTGCTGACTCAATTCGCCGGATAGCAGCACAGCCGAAAAGCCCCGCTCCAGCAGGATCGCCTGCAAATGGCGCACCGCCTCGCGGGTGTTGCAGAACACGATCGCCGTCGGCGCCTCGACAAAGCGCAGCAGATTGACGACGGCGTGCTCGATTTCCTTGGGCGCGACGCGAATGGCGCGATATTCGATGTCGGCGTGGCCGCGCGCACCGCCCGCGACCTCGATGCGCAGCGCGTCGCGCTGATAGCGCTTGGCCAGATTGGCGATGCCCTTGGGCATTGTGGCGGAGAACAGCAGCGTTTGCCGCTCTTTGGGCGTCGTCTCCAGAATAAATTCGAGATCCTCGCGAAAGCCCAGATCCAGCATCTCGTCGGCCTCGTCGAGCACGACGACCTTGAGCGAGGAGGTGGGCAGACCGCCGCGTTCGATATGGTCGCGCAGGCGCCCCGGCGTGCCGACGACGATATGCGCGCCGTCGCTGAGCTTGCGCCGCTCCAGCCGGCTGTCCATGCCGCCGACGCACGAAACGATGCGCGCGCCGGCGTATTGATACAGCCACTCCAGTTCGCGCTGCACCTGCATGGCGAGTTCGCGCGTCGGAGCGATGATCAGCGCCAGCGGCGCGCCGGCCGGCGGCATTTTCTCGGCGTCGCCTACGAGCGTCGCGGCCATGACGAGGCCATAGGCCACGGTCTTGCCGGAGCCGGTCTGGGCGGAGACGAGAATGTCGCGCCCTTCGGTCTGCTTCGCCAGCACGGCCGATTGCACCGGCGTCGGATCGATGTAGCTGCGCTCGGTGAGCGCGCGGGCCAGCGCGGGGCTGGTTGCAAGAAAAGTCACTTCTAGGGTTCACCTGCCGTAAGAGGGGCGTCGTTTGATCGCGCCGCCCCGCTTTCGCGACGGCGCGGCGTCATTTTTCCTGCGGCAACAGCGCCAGCAGATCGGCCATTTTCGGCGCGGCGGAGGGGTTCATCATGCCGACGACGTGATAGCCGGCGTCGACGTGGAGAATCTCCCCCGTGACGCCGCGCGACATCGGCGACAGCAGATAGACGGCGGTTTCGCCAACTTCCTCGATTGTCACGACGCGGCGCAACGGCGAGTTATACTCGTTCCAGCGCAGAATGTAGCGGAAATCGCCGATTCCCGAAGCCGCCAGCGTCTTGATCGGCCCGGCGGAAATGGCGTTGACGCGAATATTCTTCACGCCAAGATCGGCGGCGAGATAGCGCACAGAGGCTTCAAGCGCCGCCTTGGCGACGCCCATCACATTATAATGCGGCATCCATTTCTCGGCGCCGTAATAAGTGAGGGTCAGCAGCGAGCCGCCGTCCTTCATAAGCTTTTCGGCGCGTTGCGCGATGGCGGTGAAGGAGAAGCAGGAGATCGCCAGCGACTGGTTGAAATTCTCCGCCGTTGTGTCGACATAGCGGCCGTCGAGCTGGTCCTTGTCGGAATAGGCGAGACAATGCACGACGAAATCGAGCTTGCCCCAGAGCTTCTCGACCTCGGCGAAAACCGCGTCGATGGTGTCGGCCTCAGCGACGTCGCAGCGGCCGACGACGACCGCGCCAAGCTCGGCGGCGAGCGGACGCACGCGCTTCTCCAGCGCCTCGACCTGAAATGTGAGCGCCAGCTCCGCGCCCGCCTCGCTCGCGGCCTTGGCGATGCCATAGGCGATCGAGCGATTGTTGGCGACGCCAAGAATGAGGCCCTTCTTGCCCTTGAGGACGCCGTGCAGCGGAGAAGTCGTTGGCGATTCCTGTGTCATTGAAAATTCCGTGATTTGCGGGATTGGCCGGCGCGCCCTGCCTCAAGGCCGCCGTTTAGCGCGCTTTAGCCGCGAAGGGAACCCTTTGCGCGCAAGAGGGCGTGCGACCGCTAGCCCCCATACGCGCTAGGATAAGGGCTGGACAGAGGGAATCGCGATGTGACTCCCGCGTGAGGCGTTTGATGCGACATCTCTTGTTCCTGACGACTGGTCTGGACTGATCTCTCGTGTCGCGGGCGATCTGGACCTCGGCGCGCTGGCCACAGAGACGCGGGCGCTTTTGCCCGCCGCGGCGTTCCGGATGCGACGGCTCTCTTGCGCCTTGCGTTGGCGCGCGGTCCCAGCGGCATGTCGTTGCGGCGGACCGCCGCCTGGGCGCATTTGAGCGGCGCGGCCGATCTGACCGACGCCTCGCTCAACGACCGTTTGCATCAGCCCTGCGACTTCCTCTCAGAGCCTTATCCTGGTGGTTGAAATCTAATGCTTGGTTCCCGCGACATGGAATTGCACAAGCGGTTGCCGTTAGACCGCTATTGACCCGGAGCAGCCGTTCCCGTCGGCCCTGGCCAAGCTGCAAATTCAGCGATCAGTTCTGTACCGGAGTTTTGCACAAAAAATGTCCTAATTTTTCAGGACTTTGGTTTTGGAACGAATCTCTCGAATTTCGTGCCAAAAAGTCAAGACCGAGTGACTGACAACAGGGCGGTCCGCATTCGGGCGCCGACGACTGGTTCTGGCGCATGGCTGCCTCCGACAACGTCCCCGCTCGGAGCCTGAAACAGGGTTCCAAGCGTCAGATTTTAACCATTAGCGCCCATGGGGGCCCGGGGCGTTTCGCGCCGCGAAGCGATTAGGCGGATCGCGCGAACGGTTCGCGAGCGTCCTTCCGGGACGCCTTACGGATCGACGCCGTAGTCTCGCGCCGTGGCGATTGTCTGGTGGAATCGCAGCTTAGCCAGATATTCGCGCGGGTCTTTCGGGCGCACCAGGGCGCCGGGCGGCACGTTGAGCGCGTCGACGAAGCGGGTGAGCAGGAAGCGCAGCGCGGCGCCGCGCGCCAGCAGCGGAAAGGCCGCGAGTTCCTGGGCGCTCAACGGCCGCAGCTGGCGATAGGCGTCGATCAAGGCGCGGCCCTTGGCCGAATCATAGATGCCGGCGGCGTTGAAACACCAAGCGTTGAACGAAATCGCCAGGTCATAGGCGAACGCGTCGTTGCAGGCGAAATAGAAGTCGATCAGCCCCGAGAGGCGGTCGCCCAGAAACAGCACGTTGTCGGGGAAAAGATCGGCGTGGATGAGCCCGGAAGGCAGATCCCGCGGCCATTGGCGTTCGAGATGGTCGAGTTCCCCGGCGATCAGCCGGCGCAGCCCCGGCTCGATCTCGTCGGCGCGCTCGGCCTGCGGCTCGAATAAGGGGCGCCAGCCGCCGACCGAAAGCGTGTTTGCGCGAGAAAGCGCGAAACCCTCGCCGGCGAGATGCAACTGGGCCAGCGCCTCGCCGAGCGCGGCGCAATGCGTCGCCTCCGGGTGATGGACGGAGTAGCCGTCGAGAAAAGTGACAATCGCCGCGGGCCGGCCGGCGAGGCGTCCCAGCGCGCTCCCGGCGTGGCTGCGCACCGGCAGCGGACAGGTCACGCCCGCCGCCGCGAGATGCTCCATAAGGCCCAGAAAAAACGGCAGATCGGCCTCGGCGACGCGCTTTTCGTAAAGCGTGAGGATGAAGCTCCCCGCGTCGACATGCAGGTAGAAGTTGGAGTTTTCGACCCCCTCTGCGATGCCTTTGCAGGACAAGAGGCCGCCAAGATCGTAATTGGCGAGGAAGGCGATCAGATCCCCGTCGTCGACGTCCGTGTATACGGCCATGGCCTTCGCTTAGCTTCGAGCGGAATGGAGGGCGGCGTCAGGCGATCGCCCGCAGTTCCTTGGGCAGGGGGAAGGACACGTTCTCGTCGGCGGCGGAAACGGTTTCCACACTGATGTCGAAACGCTCCGCGAAGGCGTCCATGATCTCCTCCACCAGCACTTCCGGAGCGGAGGCGCCCGCCGAAATCCCGAGCGAAGCGATGTTCTCGAAAATGTTCCAGTCGATGTCGGCGCGCGCCTGAACCAGCTGGGCCGGCGCGCCGCATCGTTCCGCGACTTCGCGCAGCCGCTGCGAGTTGGAGGAGTTGGGGGAGCCGACCACGATCATCGCATTGACGAGCGGCGCCACCCGTTTGACCGCCGCCTGCCGGTTGGTGGTGGCGTAGCAGATATCTTCCTTATGCGGGCCGACGATCGCCGGGAAACGGCGCGTCAAAGCCTCAATGACTTCCTGTGAATCGTCGAGCGAGAGCGTGGTCTGGGTCGCATAGGCGAGGTTGCTCTCGTCGTCGAAATTCAGCCTGTTCACATCCTCCACCGACTCGATCAGGATGACCGCACCCTCGGGCAGCTGCCCCATGGTGCCGACGACTTCGGGATGGCCGGCATGGCCAACCAGCAGCACGCGCCGTCCGCGCCGAAAATGGATCTCGGCCTCGCGATGCACCTTGGTGACCAGCGGACAGGTCGCGTCTATGGCTAGAAGATTGCGCTTCGCGGCGTCGGCGGAAACGGCCTTGGCGACGCCGTGGGCCGAGAAAATCACCGGCGCCTTGGTGTCCGGTATCTCCTCCAGCTCCTCGACGAAGATCGCGCCCTTGGCCTTGAGCATCTCGACGACGTAGCGGTTATGAACGATCTCGTGCCGCACGTAGACCGGCGCGCCGAAAATCGACAGCGCGCGCTCAACGGCGTCGATGGCGCGTTCGACGCCGGCGCAAAAGCCGCGCGGCGAGCAGAGAAGAATCTTGAGCGGCGGTTTGTCGCGCCGAGGCTGGATGTTCATTTTCGCGCCTTCCGCAAGGAGCTTTGGGGTCCGCGACCGACCGCCGGCGAGCGGCTCTCGTCAAAGAAGCGCAAGACGCGCTTGTTGGCCCAAACTGATGTCGCGGCGGGGCGAAGGTGTCAAGCCGGGGAGGGCGGCGGGAGCTAGGCCTTATACGCGATCACTGGCGCCCACGAATGCACGTTCTTGCGCGCCGCGCGCGCCGCGATGCGCGAAAATGCGCGCTGTGCATCCGGAGTCGCGCTAGTATGTTGCGTATTGTGCGGCGACCAGTCGAGTATTAGTAAATGCACAAATTCGTCCACATTAAGGCGATGAGTTCTCAAAGCGTCTTGCAACGCCAAACGGCGCCGACGCGCCACGTTAACCATTATCTCTACTTAGACCAATAATTTGCCATCGGGTTATGAAAGAAATTTAAAGGGTGTGTGCAAGATCATACCAATCGAAATCCATCCGGCTCAGGAGACTCCCCGTGCAAAAATTTTACCGGGGACTCAAGGTCTTCGAGGCCGACACGCGCGGATCCGCGACGATCCTGAGCGCCGTCGCGCTGACGATTTTGCCGGCCTTCGCCTTGCTGGGCGCCGAATGTGGCGCGGGACTTCTCCGGCAATCCGAAAACCAGCGGATCGCCGACTCGGCCGGCTTCCAGGCTCCACTTATTGCGCCAATAACAGCGAGCGTTCGACCAGCGCGACGCTGGCTGCCGCAACGGCGATCGCGCGAAACATCGGTTCGCTGAACGGCGTCCCCGCGGCGAGCCGGTAATTGCCGCCCTATCCCCCTTGGGTCTGGAACAACGACAATTTATGATGGCGCCCGCACCCCTGGGTCGGAGAAGTCATGCGCGTCAAGTCGCTTTATCGCTATCCCGTCAAAGGTCTGTCACCCGAGCCGCTCGACCGCGCTGAGCTGACGAAGGACGGTTATTTTCCGGGCGACCGGCTGTTCGCGCTGGAGAATGGCCCCTCGGGATTCGACCCGAAGGCGCCCGAGCATCAGCCCAAGATCAAGTTTTTAATGCTGATGCGCAACGCCGCGCTTTCGCGTCTTTCGACGTCTTTCGACGCGAAAACGCGCGTTCTGACGGTGCAGGGCGCGGATGGCGCCGGCGTGCGCGGCCATCTCGATGCGCCTGAGGGGAGGGCGGCGATCGAAGCCTTCATGACGGCGTTGCTGGGCGAAGAGATTCGCGGTCCGGTTCGACTGCTCGAGGCGCCGGAAAATTTCCGCTTCACCGATTCGAAATCGGGATTCGTCTCGCTGCTCAATCTCGCTAGCGTCGAGGCGATCGCCAAGGCGCAGGGCGCCCCCGTCGATCCCTTGCGCTTCCGCGCCAATATTTATCTCGAAGGGCTGGAGCCCTGGGCGGAGACGGCGCTCGTCGGAGAGACGCTAAGCCTCGGCGGCGCGCGGTTGGAAATCCTGAAAATGACGGACCGCTGCGCGGCGACTGGCGTCGAGCCGGGCACGGGCCGGCGCGACATGGATCTGGTGCAGACGTTGCGCAAGAATTTCGGCCATATCGATTGCGGCGTCTATGCGCGCGTCGTGGAGAGCGGCCGTGTCGCCCTTGGCGACGCGGCCGCATAAGCGTCAGGGGGTCAGTCGCCGAGCGGCAGCTCGCCCGGCAAGGGCGTCCCATTGTCGCCTTCGCGGTTTTCGTCGCCGGGTGGGCGCGGTCTGCGGCGGCGGCGTGGGGCGAGATGGTATCCCGCCCCTTCCTGTTCCCGGTCCGGCGCCTGCTGTTGCGCCGCAGCCGGCGTTTCGACATCGAGAGGCGGGGTCCTCGCGGAGACGGCGATGGCTGGAGGCGCGGTGATAAAGGCTGGGAGCCCCGCTGGACTGGCGACATCGGGCGCCGAAGGCTGTTCGCCGGCGAAAGGAGGCTCGACGCGCGGTTGGTATCTATTGCGGTCGCGATTGCGGTCGAAACCCAAACGCGGACCACGCTCGCCCGTCTCGCCGCCGCGCTCCGTATTGTGCTCTTGGCCGCGGTCCTGATTGCGATCTTGGCCTCGATCCGGTCCGCCGCGATCCTGGTTGCGATCCGGGCGTCCGCGGAACGGGGGCCGTTCGGGACGATTCGAACGCTCGTGGCGCGGTTGTTCGCCGTAGGGCCGTTCTTCAAAAGGCTGCGGCTGCGGCTGCGCGAAATGCGGCTGCACCTGCGGCTGCGGCTGCGGCTGCGGCGCCGTATAGGCCGGCGGCGGCGGCTGAAAGGCGGGCGCCGGCAAACGCTCGGCGAGCGGCGCGAATCGGTCGGGAATTCCAGTGAAATCGTCCTCGTCGTCGTCGACGTCGCTCTCCGCCTCGAAGGATTGGCGCCCGTAGGCGTTCGGGGTCTGCTGCTGCGCCGCCGCGATCAGCCGGAAATAATGCTCCGCGTGCTGCAGCAGATTCTCCGCCATGACGATATCGCCGGAGGTTTGCGCGTCGCGCGCGAGCTGCAAATATTTCTCCGCGACGTGTTGGGCGGTGCCGCGAATCTTGACGTCGGGACCGTTCGATTCGAAAGAGCGCGTCAACGGATTGGGGCCCTTGCGCCCGTTATTGCGCCCGCGCAACCGCTTGTTCTGTCCTGGTCTCATTGACAATCCCCGATAATCCTCTTGAAGCGGCGAGCGGGTCGCGCCCTTTTCTCGCCTTTGTGTGATCGCGTCGCGCGTAAAAGCTGTGCCGACCTTGGGCATTTTGCGAAGAGGCGTTTTGTCTCAACAGCGCTTTTGCCATGAGCGGCGGCCTCGAGGGCCGCGACGGCGACATTGGCGCCCATTGGGCGACGAACGCCCCCGCGCCGTCGCCGAATTTCTTTGCGTGCTCGCTCAACTGCGCTTCACGCCTCGGTCTTTAGGCCGAATTCCTACGTTGCGTACGATTCCGCGAATGCTCGGCGTCCCCTCGCCGAACGTCAAATGATGGCTACGAAAGCCGAGGCCGCCAAAGGCCGACCGTCGCTTGATCCTTGGTGGCCGCCATCCGATCGGCAAATCCCCGATCCGGCAAGTCGCTGCCTTCGGCAACTGAGAACGGTCGGTGCGAGAAGGTTGCGAAACCCGGTCAACCGCTGCAGCGCATCGGGCGCCGCCCTCGATCTCTGCAAAATCGTTCCGGCGAGAATGCTGACATCCGGTTAATGCGCAGCAACAGCGAAACTCGTCGGTTGCATCCTTCTATACAAGACCCGGGCCGTTCCGCCAAGGGCGTCGATCCCTGCAAGCTCAAAAAAAGCAAAAGTGTCGTTAAATTGTCACGCTTCCTCCTTTCGCGGGCGCGCCGCGACAGCCCGTTGATGCCCGCCGGCGTCGCGCTCGAGGCCAACGATTTCCAGGCCCGCGCCTTCCAGGAGCGCGGAAATCCCCGTCGCCTGGCCGGCGCCCGCTTCGAACAGCGCGACGCCGTCTTTCCGCAGCAGGCGCGGAAGCGCGCTGATGATTTCGCGGTGACAGCTTAGTCCGTCGGCCCCCCCGTCGAGCGCCAGCACGGGATCGTGCAGCGTCACTTCCGGCGCCAATGTCGCGATGTCGGCGCTTTTAATATAGGGCGGATTCGACATGACAACATCGAATCGTCTCGAAATCGCATCGGCCCAGCGCCCACGCAAAACGCATGCGCGCGCGCTTAAGCCAAGGGCGTCGAGATTGGCGCGCGTCGCGGCGCAGGCCGCCGCCGAAACATCGACCGCCACGCCCCACGCCGCAGGTGATTCGGCGAGCAGCGCGCAAAGAATCGCTCCCGAACCGGAACCGAGGTCGAGAATCGACAGAGCCTCGCCGCGTCGATCCGAGGTGAGACGCAGCGCCAGCGCGACCAAGGTCTCCGTATCGGCGCGCGGATCGAGCACATCCGGCGCGACTTTGAGATCGAGCGTCCAAAAGCCTCGCGTCGCCAGAATGCGCGAAACGGGTTCACGCGCCGCGCGCCGCGCCGCAAAGACCGCCAACCGCCGCGCGGCCGCGGCGCCGAGCGGCGCCAGCGGCTCCAGCACCAGCTGCGCGTGAGAGAGCCCCGCTGCGGCCAGCAGCAGCGCGCGCGCGTCAAATGGCGCCTCGTCGACGCCGGAGCGCTCGAGAAGCTCGGCGACGTGGGCGAGCGCCTGCGTTAGCGTTTCGTCTGGCGCGATGTCGAAAGCCTGGTCCTGCCTCACGCGCCGCCTTTGGCGAGGCGCGCGGTGAGGCGGCGCGCGAAGGCGCTCGCGTTGATCGGCGGCTCGCCATCGGCGATTCGCGCGAGGTCGAGCAGGAGGAAGTATCCGTCGCGCGCCTCTTCGCCGTCCGGCGCATGCGCCAGCGCCGCGATGGCGGCGTGGCGGGGATTGATCTCCAGCACCGGCTTGCCCAGCGCGCCGGCCTGTCCATGCTGCGTGAGCAGCTGCGCCAGCCGGCGATCCAGCCCATGTTCCGGCGCGATCAGACAGACTGCGCTCTCACGCAGCCGCGTCGATACGCGCACATCGTCGACATGCTCCTTGAGCGCTTCCTTCAGCTTTGTCACCAGTCCCGCGACTTCCGCGCCGACCTCCGGCGTCGGCGGCTCCTGCGCGCCTTCCTTTTGCGGAACGAGGCTAATGTCGGCGGCGCCTTGCGTCACCGATTTGAACGGCTTGCCGTCGAAGCCGACGCAACTCGTCACCCAAAAGGCGTCCACGGGGTCGTCAAGCAGCAACACTTCCACGCCTCGCGCCGAAAATTCCTCGATCTGAGGACTCTGCGCCAGCCTCTTGCGATCGTCGCCGACGAGATAGAAGATTGCGGTCTGATTCTCGCGCAGATCGGCGACGTAATCTTTTAACGTGCGAGTTTTCTCTGCCGAGCGCGTCGAGGCGAAGCGCGCGATCTTGAAAATGTCGTCGCGCCGTTGCGGGTCTTCGTGCAGCCCCTCCTTCATCACGGCGCCGAAATTCTCCCAAACGGAGGCGAATTTCTCCGGCTCGTTTTCGGCGAGCTTGGTCAACTCTTGCACGACGCGCGTGGCGATCGCCTTGCCGATCTGGCCGATGATCGGGCTTTGCTGCGCCATCTCGCGCGAGACGTTGAGCGGAATGTCGGCGCTGTCGACGACGAGCCGCACGAAACGGAGCCATGCCGGCAACAGATCGACGTCCTTCGAGATCAACACGCGTCGCACGTAGAGCTTGCTTTTGCTCTTGCGAACCGGGTCGAACAGATCCAGCGGAGGCGAGCCGGGAATGAAGGCGAGCACCGTATATTCGGTACGCCCTTCGGCGCGCCAGTGAATCGTCAGCGCCGGCTCGTCGAACTGGCCGGCGAGCTGGCGGTAGAAATCGTTATAGTCTTCGGCGCTGATGTCGGACTTTGGCTTTGTCCACAAGGCCGCGCCGTCGCTGATGCGGCGCGGCTCCTCGCCGGGCGCGCCGATAATCTCGATCGGAATGGCGATGGCGCCGGAATGTTCGCGCAGCACATGCTCGACGCGATGCGCGTCCAAAAACTCGTCGCTGTCGCTGTTAAGGTGCAACGCCACGCGCGTTCCGACGGTCGGGGCGTCTTCGAGCGCCGCCGGCGCGATCTGGTAGGAGCCCTTGCCGTCGGAGGTCCACAGCCAGGCCTCGTTCGAGCCGGCGCGGCGCGTCGTCACCTCGACCTTGTCAGCGACCATGAACGCGGAATAAAAGCCTACGCCGAATTGGCCGATCAGCCCTTGACCGAGGCCCTGCTTGTCTTCCGCCCCGCCGACCTTGTCGATAAAGGCGCGCGTGCCGGAATTGGCGATGGTTCCCAGCGCCGAAACCAGCTCGTCGCGCCCCATGCCGACCCCATTGTCGGTGACGGTCAGAAGGCGCTTGTCCTTGTCGAGCGCGATGGTGACGAGCGGCGCGCCCGCCGTCGCGGCGAGCGATTCGCTGGACAGCGCCTCATAGCGCAATTTTTCGCTGGCGTCCGCGGCGTTGGAGACAAGCTCGCGCAAAAACACGTCGCGCTCGGAATAGACGGAGTGGGCCATCATCTGCAGCAATCGCGCCACATCGGCGGTAAAGCCGTGGCTGCTCGCTGGCGCGTTGGGTTCGAGAGTTTCGGTTGTGGCGTCGTCGGTCACTTTGGCGGCTCCAATAAATGGACGTTAATCGAACGATCCTGCGCCCGGAAAACGGCTCCCCCGGCCCCGCGCGGGCCTCGCGGCGGGATCGGTTCGTTGGTCATATCGGGGATGAAGCGGAAACTTGCAAGGCGGCAGGCGAAGGCGCCGGGGGCGACTCGAAAGAAAGACGAGCCGGCGAGAGGAGATCTCTCGGCCGACTCGCCCATCGCCACGAAGCGCCGGCAACTGCGCCGCACGCCTTTCCGGGGGCTGGGGGGCTGACGAAAACCGGAACGGCGCTCGACGACCGGTCGAGGCAATGATCAAAATATTGGGCGCGCCCCTTGACCTACAAGTGGCGCATTTCCGACGGAATTATGAAATCTTCGAAAGGTGATCGTTGCAAAAGCGTCATCTCCGCTTGCCCTGCGCGCCGTCGCAAGCGAACATGCGGCAAAGAAAGCGGTCGCCGTCGAAAGCGTGGCGGGTGCGGGTGACGAGAGCGGGCAAATCCAGGGACGACGCATGAGCGACACCGAGCCGAACCAACGCAATGCCGGCGGAGGCCGTCTTTTCCTTGTCAACGGCCCGCTCGTCAAAGGCCCGGACGCGGATCCGCCGGAGAAAAGCTCGACGTGGCAGGCGCCCAAAAGCGCCGGCGCCGTGGTCTCTTTCGACCGCCGAGAGCTTCGCATTATCTTTGATCTTTACGGCGCCAAGGTGGCGAGCGGCGAGTGGCGCGATTACGCGATGGATTTCACCGCCTCGAAAGCCGTCTTTTCGATCTTCCGCCGCGCCTGCGAGACGCCGCTTTATCGAATCGAAAAAAATCCGTCGCTCGCGCGGCGCCAGGGGGCCTACAGCGTCGTTGACGCCAGCGGTCTCATCCTGCGGCGCGGCCAGGACCTCGCCCGCGTCGTGGGCGCGCTCGACCGGAAGCTGCGCCTCGTTTGCGCGGAATAGACCGTCGCAACGAAAAGGCCCCGCGCGGGCGGGGCCTTGTTTAGTCTCGAGCCGAGCGCTCAGCCTCTATGGCGTCGACTCGCCGACGCTCGCGGCCGTCACCTGCGGTCGCCGAAGAGATAGAGCAGCGACTGGAACATATTGATAAAGTCCAGATAGAGGCTCAAGGCGCCGAAGATGCTCTTCTTCTGCGCGACTTCGTAGCCGTCGCTGGAGACGTACTGGTCCTTGATCGACTGCGTGTCCCAGGCCGTTAGGCCCGAGAAAATCAGCACGGAAAGGATCGACAGCCCAAACTGCACACTCGAACTCTGCAGGAAGATGTTCACCACGCCGGCGATCACCAGTCCCCAGACTCCCATGATCAGGAAGGAGCCCATCGCCGACAGACTCCGCTGCGTCGTGTAGCCGTAAATGCTCAGGCCTCCGAAAGCCCCCGCGGTGATGAAGAACACCCGCGCGATCGAGCCGCCGGTGTACACCATCAGCAGGAACGACATGGAGAGGCCGATCAGCGCCGCGAAGGCGAGGAACATGGTGCGCGCGGTCGAAACGGACATCGTGTTGGCGCGCGCGCTCAGGAAGAACACGAAGGCGAGCGGCGCGAAGACGATCACCCAGCGCAGCGGGCTGGTGTAAATGGCCTGGCCGAACGGCGTTAACGCCAGATGGCCGGCGGCGTTGTGTGTCACGGCGAGCATCTGTGCGCCGAGCGCGACAAGGCCGGTGACGCCAAGGCCCAGCGTCATATAATTATATACGCCGAGCATATAGGCGCGAAGGCCCTGGTCGATTTCCGCAGTCGCCTTTCTGGCGACATTGGCGCCGAAGCCCGTATTGCGGTCGTAATTGGACATGAGATCCTCTCGTCTGGTCGGCCTCGCCGAAGCGACAATCTCGCAGCGCTGGCCTCGCCGTCAATATGGCGCGACGCGGCGAAAGTGACAAGGGCGCCAGCAGATGAACTCTCGTTAAGAATATCCCCCGGCATGCCTCGATCCACCGTTAAAGCCGGGGCTTGACAGATAATCTCACCTTTTGCAGCATTTTTTTCGTTGCGTTTTCCTAGCGCAAAGACATGCCGTCCGATTTGTGGCCATGGTTAACATTAAGTTTTGCGCTCAGCCATTCAGGCAAAGAGCATGGATTCCAGTTGTCGCGAAGGGATAAAAATCAGCAATTTTGGGAACAATACAAGCCAACCGCTCGAACGGGCGGACGATAATTTAGGCTTGACTGGAGCAAGAGCGATTCGGATGCCCCAATTAAAGTCCAGGGCCGCCCCCGGCCAGCGATTCCGCAGCGCACAGCGGGCGGTCGCGGTCAATCGGCCACTTGTCGGCCGGCGAAATTGCGGTAACATCAACGTACGGCGTCATGCGTCCCGCACGAGAAAGCTCCGCATGGCGCGATTCCGGTTCCCTGTGAGTCGCCTGTCCTTGAAACAGTGACCTAAGGAGAAAAGTCATGCGTGACGACGATATAGCGCCGCTCTGTCGATCATCCGCGACGCTCGGGCGAAACATGCTCCGATCGTTTTATTCTGAGACCATAAAAATCGTCCTGTCGATGGGACTGGTGGTCGCAGCCCTTGCGCTCGGCGTCGCGCCGGCCTCGGCGCATGGCCGTCTGGGCGCCGCCGAAACGCGCTGCCGCCTGTTCATCGGTCCCGACGTGATGAATTTCACGGGCTATATGCCTGACGCCGCGAAAAATGAGTTCTGCGAGGACATCCCCGCCACCGGGCGGATGATCATGGCGCTCGACGACATCCAGGACGAACTGCGCGACATGAAAATCGAAATCCGCATCGTCAAGGACGTGGGCGGCGAAGAGAAAGAGAACGAAAACCTTGCCGCCGTGACCGAGGCTTATAGCGAGCCGAGGTTTTACCGGTCCGGCACCATCAATTTCGAGCATAATTTCAAGGAGGCGGGATATTTTGTCGGAATCGTCACCGCGATCGGCGATCACGGCGAGCGATGGGTTTCCCGCTTTCCTTTCTCGGTCGGCGAAAGCTTTATGCGGACGCTGCCGGTTTACGCGACGCTATCTCTTGCCGTCGTGGCGTTGTTCCTCATTTACCTGCGCCACCGCAAGCTGACGCCGCCAACGCGGATCAAGGCGATTGGGCCGCAAGAGCCGACGGCGACGCCGGCGGAGTGAGCCTCGCGGCGCGCCCCGTTCCCCATTCGGGAGCGGAGCGCGCCGCATTGCGTTCGTCTCGATCATTGGTCGCCGCGTTCGCCGCCGCCCGCCAGCTTGTCGGCGAATAGCGCAATTGTCTTCGAATAGACGCGCGCCTTGTTCCACTCCAGCAGAGCGGCGAAATTGGGCTGGCCTTCATCCCAGCCGGCGCCGCGCCGCCAGCCGTTGCCGTGAAGGAAATTGGCGGTCGAGGCGAGAACGTCGGCGGTGTCGTGAACAAGATCGCTCCTGCCATCGCCGTTATAATCGACGGCGTATTTCAGGTAGGACGACGGCATGAATTGGGTCTGGCCGATTTCGCCGGCCCAGGCGCCGCGCATTTGCGACGGCGCCATATCGCCGCGCTGCACGATGCGCAACGCGTCCATCAGTTCGTCGCGGAACCGATCCGCCCGACGGCAATCGTAGGCGAGCGTCGCGAGTGCGCCAAAGGTGCGGAAGTTGCCGTTGTCGGCGCCAAAATCGGTCTCCAATCCCCAGATCGCGACCAGCACCGCGCCCGGCACGCCATATTGCTGCTCGATGCTGCGGAACAGCGCGGCATGGGTTTGCAGCAGGCTTCTGCCGCGCGCGAGGCGTCTGGCGTTGACCAGGCGGCCGGAGAATCGCTCGAAGCTCTGGGTGAACACCTTTTGCCCGCGATCGTGCGAGATGACCGAGCGGTCGTAGCTGAGGTTGCCCAGCGCCGATTCGATGGCCGCAGGGGAGACGCCCTCGCTTGCCGCCTGTTGTTTGAATGCGGCGAGCCAGGCCTCGAACCCTTCGCCATTATGTCCGCATTGCGCGGCGCGCGCGGGCGCGGCGAACAGCATCGCCGCCGCTGCTCCGGCGACCAGCGCCGCCTTCAGAGAGATTCGCCGATTTCGAGCAAGAACCATAAGCCGCCCCCTCTGCAGAGCATCTTTTTGGCGACAGTGAAGGCCGATTTCGCTTTCCGGCCTTTAGCTAAGTCGTTTGCGCGCCGCCCGTAGTTTCTCGATGCGGGCCAGCGTCGCTTCGAGGCGCTCGCGGTGCTCGTCGATCACCTCTTCCTCGGCCTTGGCGAGAAAGCCCGGATTGGCCAGCTTGGCCTCCAGCTTTTTCGCCTCGCCTTCCAGTTTCTCGATCTCTTTGTCGAGCCGCTTGGCTTCCGCCGCAAGATCGATGACCCCTTCCAGCGGCAAGGCCACGAGAACGCCGCGCACGAGAAGCTGCGCGCTGCTTTTTGGAGCGGCGTCGGCGAAGGAGACCCCGGTGAGCCGCGCGAGTCTTTTCAGCGTGTCTTCCCAGTGCGCGGCGCGGGCTTGAGCGGTTCTGTCCGCGCCGACCACGGCCAGCGCGATCTCGGCGCCGCCCAGATTCATCTCGGCGCGCAGCGAGCGCACTTCCGAGATCAGTTCGACAATCCAGCCGACCTCCGCCTCCGCCTCGGCGTCCTCCAGCTTTGCGAGCTGCGGCCATTGCGCCAGCGCCAGCAGGTTTTCGCGCGGCTCGCCCTCCTCCCCCTTGATCGCCCATAACTCCTCGGTGATGAAGGGCATGAAGGGATGCAGCAGCGCGTAAATCTGATCGAGCACGAAGGCCGTGCAGGCGCGCGTCTCGATCTTGGCGGGGCCGTCCTCGCCTTGCAGCAAGGGCTTTGTCAGCTCGACATACCAGTCGCAGAAGATATTCCACACGAAGCGATAGGCTGAATTGGCGGCGTCGTTGAAGCGATAGGCGTCGATGGCGCCACTGATTTCGCGCGACGCGCGCGCGGCTTCGGTGACGATCCAGCGGTTCAGCGTGATCTTGTTGGCGGCGGGATCGTAACCCGCAACGCGCGCGCAGCCGTTGATCTCGGCGAAGCGCGAGGCGTTCCACAGCTTGGTCGCGAAGTTGCGATAGCCTTCGACGCGGCTGGTCGCCAGTTTTATGTCGCGGCCCTGCGCCGCCATCGCCGCGAGCGTAAATCGCAAGGCGTCGGCGCCGTAGTCCGTGATGAGATGCAGGGGATCGATGACATTGCCCTTCGACTTCGACATCTTCGAGCCCTTCTCGTCGCGGACGAGGGCGTGGATGTAGACGTCGCGGAAGGGAACCTCATCCTTGAAGTGTAGTCCCATCATCATCATGCGGGCGACCCAGAAGAAGATGATGTCGAAGCCGGTCACGAGGACGGTGGTCGGATAATAGCGTTTCAGCTCAGGCGTCTCGTCGGGCCAGCCGAGCGTCGAGAAGGGCCAGAGGGCGGAGGAGAACCAGGTGTCGAGGACGTCATCGTCGCGCGTTATCGTCACATCGCGCCCGTGTTTTTCGCGCGCCGCTTTGAGGGCTTCGTCCTCGCTTTCCTCGACGAAGACATTGCCGTCCTCGTCGTACCACGCCGGTATCCGATGCCCCCACCACAACTGGCGTGAAATGCACCAGGGCTGAATATTCTCCAGCCACTCGAAATAGGTCTTCTCCCAATTCTTCGGCACGAAATTGGTGCGGCCGTCGCGCACGGCGGCCAGCGCCGGCTGGGCCAGCGTCTTGGCGTCGACATACCACTGGTCGGTGAGGCGCGGCTCCAGCACCGCGTGCGAGCGGTCGCCATGCGGCACTGCGTGAACATTGTCCGCGATCTCGGCGAGCAGCCCACGCTCGTCCATCATCGCGACCACGCGCGCGCGCGCCTTAAAACGGTCGAGACCGTCGAGCGCCTCGACGGTCGCGTCGAGTTCACCGGACGCGGCGAAGCCTTCGAAAAACTCTTCGTTGCCGCGCAAGGTCACGCGGGCTTCCGCGTCGAGCACGTTGACGAGCCGCAGGCCGTGGCGCTTGCCGACCTCGAAGTCGTTGAAATCATGCGCCGGGGTGATCTTCACCGCGCCGGTGCCCTTTTCGGGGTCGGAATATTCGTCGGCGACGATTGGAATGAGCCGCCCGACGAGCGGCAAGCGAACGTTTCGCCCCACAAGTTTCGTATAGCGCTCGTCTTCCGGATGCACCGCCACGGCGGTGTCGCCAAGCATCGTTTCGGGACGCGTCGTCGCGACGGTGATGAATTCGCCGCTGTCCCGTCCGTCGAGAGTCACGATCGGATAACGGAAGTGCCACAGATGGCCCTTCACCTCCGCCTGCTGCACTTCGAGATCGGAGATCGCAGTGTGCAGCACCGGGTCCCAGTTGACGAGACGCTTGTCCTTATAGATCAGCCCCTCGCGATAGAGCTGCACGAAAACTTTGACCACCGCGCGCGAAAGCCCTTCGTCGAGCGTGAACCGCTCGCGGGACCAGTCGCAAGAGGCCCCCAGGCGCTTCAATTGCTCGACGATGATTCCGCCCGACTCGGCCTTCCATTCCCAGACGCGCTCCAGGAATTTCTCGCGGCCCATCTCGCGGCGGCCCGGCTGCTGGCGCTCCATCAGCTGGCGCTCGACCACCATTTGCGTCGCTATGCCGGCGTGATCGGTGCCGGGCTGCCAAAGCACATCCTTGCCCTGCATGCGGGCGTGGCGCGCGAGAATATCCTGCAGCGTATTGTTGAGCGCATGGCCCATATGCAGCGAGCCCGTGACATTGGGCGGCGGAATGACGATGGAGTAGGGCGGGGCGCCGGCGCGCTCCGGGCGTCCCGCGCGAAAAGCGCCGGCCGTCTCCCACTGCTCGCGGATGCGCTGCTCGATGGCGGCGGGATCGAAGGTTTTTTCCATGGTCATATTTTAATGGCTCGGGGGTCGCGGCGCCCCTCATCCGACCCCGCTTCGCGGGGCCACCTTCTCCCGTGGACGGGAGAAGGGAGCGCTCTTGCTATTTGAGTTGTTGAAGCCGAATCTATCGGCGTCTCTTCCTTATCCCACTTGTGGGAGAAGGCGGCCCTTGCGCAGCAAGGGTCGGATGAGGGCTCTTACGACAGCGCCTTCAACGCGCCGGCGCCCGCATAGATCGCCGTCGGCCCCAACTCCTCCTCGATGCGGATGAGTTGGTTGTATTTGGCGAGCCGGTCGGAGCGCGCCAGCGAGCCAGTCTTGATCTGGCCGCTGTTTACGGCGACCGCAATGTCGGCGATGGTCGAATCCTCGGTCTCGCCGGAGCGATGCGAGAGAACCGTGGTGTAGCCGGCGCGATGCGCCATTTCGACGGCGGCGAGCGTCTCGGTCAGCGTGCCGATCTGGTTGACCTTCACCAGCAGCGAATTGGCGACGCCCTTCTTGATGCCCTCCGACAATATTTCGACATTGGTGACGAAAATATCGTCGCCGACGATTTGCACCGTCTTGCCGAGCTTGTCGGTCAATAGCTTCCAGCCGTCCCAATCGTTCTCGGCCATCCCGTCCTCGATCGAGACTATTGGATAGGAAGCCGCCAGCTTGGCGAGATACTCAACCTGTTGCTCGACGGAGCGCGTCACCTTCTCGCCGCTGTAGACATATTTGCCGTCCTTGAAAAACTCCGACGCGGCGGCGTCCGTGGCGAGACAGACGTCTTCGCCCGGCTTGAAGCCTGCCGTCTCGATGGCTTTCATGATGAAGTCGAGCGCGGCTTCGGCGGAAGGAAGGTTCGGCGCGAAACCGCCTTCGTCGCCCACCGCCGTGTTGAAGCCGCCCTTCTTCAGCGCGCTCTTCAGCGTATGAAAAATCTCCGCGCCCCAGCGGATTGCGTCGGCGACGTTCGGCGCGCCGACCGGCATGACCATGAATTCCTGGAAGTCGATGGGATTGTCGGCATGGGCGCCGCCATTGATGATGTTCATCATCGGCGTCGGCAGAATGCGCGCCTGCGTGCCGCCGATATAGCGATAAAGCGGCAGAGCGGCGGCCTCAGCGGCGGCCTTGGCGACAGCCAGCGACACGCCGAGAATGGCGTTGGCGCCAAGCCGCGATTTGTTGGGCGTGCCGTCGAGTTCGATCAACGCCTCGTCGACCGCCACCTGTTCTTCGGCCTCGAAGCCCAGCAGCGCGCCGGCGATCTCGCCGTTGACGCTCTCGACCGCGCCGAGAACGCCCTTGCCCTGGTAACGCTTGGGGTCGCCGTCGCGCTTCTCCACCGCTTCGCGGGTTCCCGTGGAGGCGCCCGAGGGCACAGCGGCGCGGCCGGAAGAGCCGTCCTCCAGCGTTACATCGACCTCGATCGTTGGATTTCCACGCGAATCGAGGATTTCGCGGGCGTGGATGTCGATGATCTCGGTCATAAAGGAGCCTCTTCTTGCTGCGGCGCGGGAGTTCCCGGCCTTTTAGCCCGATTGGCCCGCGCGGGAAAGCGTGGAATGTCGAGGGGGCGCGTATTTGCGATTTCCCCCGCTTGACGCCTCCGCCCGCGCGCCTCTAACTCACCCCATGACCAAGACCCACCAAGGCGCCGCACTGCTCGGCCAGAAATCGTCGCTGCCGGCTTCGCCCGACGAGGCCGAACTCGACATCGTGCCCAATCCGCACCCCGATGAGAGCTATCTCGTGCGCTTCGCCGCGCCGGAATTCACCTCGCTGTGCCCGGTCACCGGACAGCCCGACTTCGCGCATATCGTGATCGATTACGTTCCCGGCGAATGGCTGGTGGAGTCGAAATCGCTCAAGCTGTATCTGGCGAGCTTTCGCACCCACGGCGCGTTCCACGAGGATTGCACGATGCGCATCGCGCTCGATCTCAAGGCCGCGATGGCGCCGAAATGGCTGCGCATCGGCGCCTATTGGTATCCGCGCGGCGGCATTCCGATCGACGTGTTCTGGCAGACCGGCGCGCCGCCCGACGGCCTATGGCTGCCCGATCAGGGCGTGCCGCCCTATCGCGGACGGGGGTGACCGCTTTCCGCTGTTCGGGCGTCAGGCCGAGACAAACGCTTTGAACTCGCCTTCCGGCATCGGCCTGCCGACAAAGTTACCTTGCGCCTGATGGCAGCCGTGGCCGCGCAGCCATTCCAATTGCGCCGCTTCCTCGACGCCTTCGCCAATGGTCGTAATGTTGAGATCGGCGGTCATGGAGATCAGGCCGCGAACGATCGCCGCGCAATCGGGCTGTTGCAGCACGTCCCGAACGAAGCTGCGGTCGATCTTGACCTTTTCGAGCGGAAATTTGCGCAAGTAGTTCAGCGAGGAATAGCCGGTTCCAAAATCGTCCAAGCTAACGGTCATGCCCGCGCGGAACAGTTTTCGAACGGACGCCTCGGAAATTTGATCCTCCGACAGCAGCGCGGTTTCTGTAATCTCTATTTCGAGCCTGTTCGGCGCGACGCCGGCATTTGCGACGCGCGTCAGAACGGCTTCGGCGAACTTCGGATCGCGCAGCTGCACGGCCGAGACGTTTATGGCGACCCGAAGATCGGGCGGGAAATTAGCGGCCGCGCGGCAGGCCGACTCGACGACCCACAAACCAAGCGCGTGAATGAAGCCGCTTCGCTCGGCGATAGGAATGAACACGTCGGGGCTCACCGCGCCGCGCGTCGGGTGGCTCCAGCGCAGCAGCGCTTCGCAGCCGACGACTTGGCCGGTTCTAATATCCAGAAAGGGCTGGAACATGAGGCTGAGCTGCTCGGATTGGATCGCTCTGCGCAGATCGAGCTCCAAGCTGCGCTCCTCGCGCGCGGTGGCCGCGTGACGGGGTTCGTAAAGGCAAAACATGCTGCCTTTTTGCTTGGCGCGATAGAGCGCGATATCGCCGTTTCGCAGCAGCGAGCGGGGATTGTCTCCGTCTCTCGGCGCGATCGCGGCGCCGACGCTGGCCGCGCAAAACACTTCGCCGGCGTAAATCCTAAAGGGCGCCTCGAAACATGCGTTGACCTTGCGAGCGAGAAGGGCGGCGGCCTCCCCGTCCTTGATGTCCGGCGCCAAAATCGCGAACTCGTCGCAGCCGAGACGCGCTAGGAACTCGCCCGGGCCAAGGCGCTCGCGCATCCTTTCCGCGACCCGCGTCAACAATTGGTCGCCGGCAAGATGGCCAAAACGGTCGTTGATGAGCTTGAAATCGTCGAGATCGACGTAAAGCAGCGCGAAGCCTTCCCCCGACCGCGCGACGCGCGTGAAGGCTTTCTCCACGGCTTCGTCGAACGCCAGGCGATTTGGAAGAGAGGTGAGGCGGTCCGTCCGCGCTTCTTTCTCGGTGCGCAGCTGCAGCAAGGTATGCGATTTCAACTGCGCGGCGGCGGCGAACGAGCCGCGCAGCAAGGCGAAGGTGTAAACGCCGAGAACCGCAATGATTGGCGCGTAATCCGCGTCCACGCCGCGCGCCAGACTAACCGCCGACGCGACGACAATCGGCGCCGTGAAGGCGACAGCCGCGAGCGGTATGCTGGCCAGCGCGAAGGCTCCTCCGCACAACATGCCCGCGCATAGACAGGCGATGAGAAGCTGCGTTCCGGAACTCGAGCCTTCAAAGAAAAGCAGCGGCGCGGCCGCCCAGCACAGGCCCAGCACCAGCGCGTTGAAGATCGCCTTATAAATGACGCCGGGCGGGCAGGACACGGATTTTGAACTTTGCGCGCGCCGGTAATGCCTCCAACACAAGAAGGCGACGACGGACATAACGGCGACCGTCCAGCAAAGGGCCGCGCTCTGGCGGGGCGTGCCCCAAAAAGCGATCATGAGCACGAACGCGTTGCATGCGTTCGCGAGCATCATGCTGGGGGTCGTGCGCGACACCGCCAGGATCTGCTCCTGGCGAAGACGCGCCGCTGCCGCCTCGTCGAGACGCGCGCCGACCGCCAACGCTTTCGAAGCATGGGCGATCGTCTTGACGCAGGTCTCTTTCACCGCCCCGAAAAAATCGCCTCGCCGGCCGCTTGGCCCGCACGGCGAATTCATTGGCGAGGCGTCTTGCGGCTCCTCCGCAATTTGGCGTGAGTCTTCGCCGCGCCGCGGCGCTAACTGAGATTGACGGGCTTTTTTGCGCAATACATTAAAATTATAAGACATCAATGTTCTCCGGCGCGAGAAAAAAGACATCCGGATCGGCCGGCGCGGAAAATCAGCTGCATGCCAACCAAGCGTTTGTGCTCGGCTTTCCGCGAATGATGAGACAGATTGCGCCCTGCGCGTTAAAGAGTAGCTAACGGAAAGTCGTTTTCGCGCAGGATGGAAAAGCGCCAACGGTTTATTTTGTATAGTCTTTGCGGTCGTTCGCGACAGGGAGTGTCGCCTAGGATAAGCGAAACCCAGTCGCCCCGGAGTTTCCTCGATAGCGATTGGGCTTTGCGCTTACGCCGCGCGGCCCGCTTGCGTCGCCTTGGCGACTTCATTGAGGCGTCCGGTTTTCACGTCATAGACGTAGCCGTGAATGGGGATATTGCGCGGCACGAGCGGATGCTGGCGGATGCGCAGCACGTCGTGCAGCACGTTCTCTTCTTGCGACCTGATCGTGTGCCATTTGATGAAATGAGCGGCCGCGCATCCCCCGCCGTGTTGCGGGTTAGACCAGTTTTTGCCGTCAAAGGCCGCCGTGGCGAGACTGTCGTCGAGCAGTTCGGCCATCACCTCGTCGCAAAACAACTCCATGCCGCAATTGGTGTGATGGATGACGAACCATTCGTTGGTGCCCAACAACTTGTGCGAGATCACCAACGACCGAATGGCGTCGTCGGTGGCGCGTCCGCCCGCGTTGCGGATCACATGCGCGTCGCCCTCGACGAGACCCGCGTATTTCGCGGGATCGAGCCGCGCATCCATGCAGGTCAAAATCGCAAAGCCCCTGGCGGGCGGGAGCGCGAGGTCGCCCTTGCTCCCAAAACCTGCGACATATTTCGCGTTGGCGTCCATGACTTCGCCGACGATCTTGCTGCTCATTTGCTCCTCCCACCTGGCGTCGCGCGCCATTTCTTGACCCAGGACGCTTATCAGCTTCGTGCGACGCCAATCCTAACTCATTCTTTATGTATTGTAATCTAAGACACGATGATTCGCCGTTCGGCAACATGCATGAAAAAGGCCCCGTTTCCCGCGGGAGACGAGGCCTTCCTGAACCGTTTACAAGGTTATTCCGCTCAGTAGCGGTAATGCTCTGGCTTGAACGGGCCGGTCTGCGGCAGGTTGAGATAGGCCGCCTGCTGGTCGGTCAGCTTGGTGAGCTTCACGCCAATCTTTTCGAGATGCAGCGACGCGACCTTCTCGTCGAGGCGCTTGGGCAGCGTGTAGACTTCCTTGGCGTAATGGCCCTGCTTGGTCCACAATTCGATTTGCGCCAAAGTCTGGTTGGTGAACGAGGCCGACATCACGAAGGACGGATGGCCTGTGGCGTTGCCGAGGTTCACGAGTCGGCCTTCCGACAACAGGATGATGCGCTTGCCGTCCGTGAATTCGATTTCGTCGACCTGCGGCTTCACATTGTGCCATTTCAGGTTCTTCAGGCCGGCGACTTGAATCTCGCTGTCGAAATGGCCGATGTTGCAGACGATGGCGCGGTCCTTCATGCGGCGCATATGGTCGAGCGTGATGACATCGACATTGCCGGTCGCGGTGACGAAGATGTCGGCGCGCGGCGCCGCCTCTTCCATCGTCGTGACTTCATAGCCTTCCATCGCCGCCTGCAAGGCGCAGATCGGGTCGATCTCGGAGACCAGCACGCGGCAGCCGGCGTTGCGCAAGCTCGCGGCCGAGCCCTTGCCGACATCGCCGAAGCCCGCGACCATGGCCACCTTGCCGGCCATCATCACATCGGTGCCGCGTCGGATGCCGTCGACCAGCGATTCGCGGCAGCCGTACAGATTGTCGAATTTCGACTTGGTGACCGAATCATTGACGTTAATCGCCGGGAACAGCAGCTTGCCTTCCTTCTGCATGATGTACAGACGATGCACGCCGGTCGTGGTCTCTTCCGTGACGCCCTTGATGTTTTCGGCGTTGCGCTTGTAGAAGCCGGGGTTCAGCTTCAGGCGCTTCTTGATCGCCGCGAACAGCACTTCCTCTTCCTCATTGCTCGCCTTGTCGAGGAACGCGGTGTCGCCGCCCTCGGCGCGCAGGCCGAGGTGAATGAGCAGCGTGGCGTCGCCGCCGTCGTCCAGAATCATATTCGGCGTTCCGCCGTCGGCCCATTCGAAAATGCGATGCGTATAATCCCAATAGTCTTCGAGGCTCTCGCCCTTGCGCGCGAACACCGGCGTGCCGGCGGCGGCGATCGCGGCGGCGGCGTGATCCTGGGTCGAATAAATATTGCACGAGGCCCAGCGAATGTCGGCCCCCAGCGCCTGCAAGGTCTGGATCAGCACGGCGGTCTGGATAGTCATGTGCAGCGAGCCGGCGATTCGCGCGCCCTTGAGAGGCTGGCTCGCGCCGTATTCAGAGCGGGTCGCCATCAGGCCAGGCATTTCGGTCTCGGCGATGGCGATTTCCTTATTGCCCCATTCGGCGAGGCCGATGTCGGTGACGACATAATCGTTGAAATGAGTGGTCATGATCTTCCCTTAGCTCGTGGCGCGGGCTCCGCCAGATGTCGGGCCGGTTCGCGCCACGTCCCTGCGCCGCGGCTATAGCAAAGGATTTTGCGGGATGCAATAAAGACATGTGCAAGTCTTTATATGATTGCCGGCGGCGGCGGGCTGTCGATGTCCGTTTGCGTCGCCGGCTGATATTGGAAACGCGCTCTGGCGACGGCGATGCGCAGCCACACGCTTACGCCGACGCCGATGAAATGCGCCAACAGAAGAATAAAGCTCATTAGCAGCACGAACACGTCCAGAGCGCGGATGATCTTGGTGGGGTCGGTTATCGCGATGCCCGGCGGTTGCGAAACTGTTTTGGCGATCAGCAGGGATATGCTCAGCGCGACGCCGACGAAGGACAGAAAAACGCCCAGAAAGCCCAACGTCATCCCGGCGTGCAGAAACCATAAGCCGGAGCCGCTTTTCCCGCTCAGGTAACGCTCGGGAGCCAAAGCGATTTTTCTCGCCCGCCTCGTGTAATGATAGGCCAGCGCACAGGTCAGGAACAATAATGCGAGCGCGCAGCCGCTCCAATAGATGGCGTCGCCAAACCCCGCCGTGACGGCGCTGAGCGCGCGTCCGGAGGTGGCGAATTGCAGCAGTAACGCCGACAGGAAGGCGAGCACGAACTGAATCCAGAACTTGATCCAGCCCAAGAGGCGCATTTGGCCGGCAAGACGCAGCCCGATTTTGCAGCCGGGCGGGCCGCTCATTTGCGGGCCCGGGGCGGCGTCTGGCGTTCTGCCTTTTCCCGGCAGCATTCTGCTCGCAAAGGCGGGATAGGCGAAGCTGTTCGCGGCGAACAGCCCGAGGTGGAGGACGACGAGGCCGCAAAGCCCGAGGGCGGCGATTTGGTGAAGGCTTGCGAACATCTCGACCAGACGATCGTCCGGCTCCGCCCAGAGGGGCAGCGGCGTTCCCCAGAACATGACGGGCGACGCAGCGAAAACCAGCCGCAAATAACCGCTGACCGTCAGGGCCGCCAGCGCGAGATAGATCAGCGCATGGAGCCAGCCGCCGATCAATCGCCGCCAGCGCGGCGCCTCAACGGGATAGGCCGGCGGCTTGGAGGCCAGTCTCAGCAAAATCGCCAGAACGAGAACGATGGCGGTTGTAAGCCCCAGCGAGACATGGAGGTCCGCCAGAAACGCCCGCTCGTCCGTCGTCGTCGGCGAAGAATGCAAATACCATCCAAGGCCCATCAAAGCTGCGGTCGCCAGCGCCAGAAGCCAGTGAACGAGGACCGAGACGATTCCGTATTTTGCAACTACTAAACGCATGACGCGGCCCTCGTCTTCGCGCGATCCAACAGGCCTGCTCTTTAAAATGCGTGAAAGAGTCCACCCGTCTATCAGGCGGATAGTCGCGTGGAACGCCCCTGCGAAGCAACAAACAATTTAAGACGCGCGCGCAAACAGCTCGGCCGATGTCGCCGCCTCACCTTGGCGTCGGCGCGCGCAGGGGCTGCGGGTCGGTGTCGAGCAGGGCGAACAGCAGATGGTCGCGCCACTGGCCGTTGATGCTGAGATAGGCGCGGGCGTAACCCTCCTGCTGAAAGCCCACCCGCTCCAGCAGGCGCTTCGAGGGAGCGTTGTTCGGCAGGCAGGCCGCTTCGATGCGGTGCAGGCCCTGTTTCTCGAAAGCATAGGTCAGCACGGCGCGCACGGCGCGGCTCATATAGCCCCGACCGGCATAGGGTTCGCCCATCCAATAGCCGAGCGTCGCCGCCTGCGAGACGCCGCGGCGCACATGCCCGAGCGACAAGCCGCCGACCAGCGCGTCGTCGTGTTCGCGAAAAATCAGGAACGAGAAAGACTCGTCGCGCGCCATCTCCTCGGCGTGTCGACGCACGCGAAAGCGAAAACTGGAGCGCGTCAGATCGTCGAACGGCCACGAGGGCTCCCAGGGCGTGAGAAAGGCGCGGCTTTGCTCGCGCAGCGCCGCCCATTGGGTAAAGTCGCGCATCTCCGCGGGGCGCAGATAGACCGTGTCGCCACGAATGGGGAAATCGCGCCGCCCGAGGCTGACGCCAAACAGCGCCATGATCAAACCTTCGTCATAAAGCGCGTCGCGCGCGCGCGGTCTTCGATGAAGCCCCGAACGCGCCCTTCATCGTTTTCGAGCCGGGAAAAACGCTCCGTGGCGTCGAGAATCGGCGCAAGCCTCGGCGGCAGGTCGATGTGCACGCCGATGGCGCGTTCGATGGCGGCGGGAAATTTCGCCGGATGCGCAGTCGCCAGCGCCACCACGGGCGTTGAAGGATCGACCGCGAGCCGCGCACGCGCGGCGTGAACGCCGGTCGCCGTGTGCGGGTCAAGCACATAGCCCGACTCGCGATAAGTGCGGGCGATTTCGGCGCTGGTCTCCTCTTCGCCGACCGCCAGCGCGTCGAAATCGTCGCGGATCGCGGCCAACGTCTGCGCCGGAATATCGAAGCCGCCTGACTGGTCAAGACTGGCGAAGGCGGCGCGCACGGCCGCCGGATCGCGCCCCAGCGAGTCGAACAGCAGCCGCTCGAAATTCGACGAGAGCTGAATGTCCATCGACGGCGATTGCGTCGGCGTGACGCCGCGCGGCTCATAACGCCCGGTCGCCAGCGCGCGCGCCAGAATATCGTTGGCGTTGGTCGCGACGATGAGCCGCGACAGCGGCAGGCCCATGCGCTTGGCGACATAGCCCGCCAGGACATCGCCGAAATTGCCGGTCGGCACGGCGAAGGAGACATTGCGAAACGGGGCGCCGAGCGCGACGGCGCTCGTGAAATAATAGACCATCTGCGCGACGACCCGCGCCCAGTTGATCGAGTTGACGCCCGCGAGACCCATGCGCTTGCGATAGGCGCCGTCGCGAAACAGGTTTTTGAGAATCGCCTGCGCGTCGTCGAACGTGCCCTGCAAGGCGATGGCGTGGATATTGTCGTCGGTTACGGTGGTCATCTGCCGGCGCTGCACGTTCGAGACGCGCCCGTCGGGGTAGAGGATAAACACATCCACGCGGCTCTGCCCGCGAAAGGCTTCGATCGCCGCGGCGCCGGTGTCGCCCGAGGTCGCGCCGACGATCGTCGCGCCGAGACCACGCTGTTCGAGCACATGATTCATCAGGCGCCCGAGCAGCTGCATCGCCAAATCCTTGAAGGCGAGCGTCGGTCCGTGAAAAAGTTCGAGCACGAAAAGATTGTCGGCGATCTGCACGAGCGGCGTGACGGCGCGGTGCGAGAAACCCGCATAGGCGTCGCGTGTCGCCGCGCGCAACACCCCGGCGCCGAGTCCGTCGACGAAGGGCTCTATGAGTCGCGCCGCCGCCGCGTCATAGGGCAGTCCGGCCAGGGCGGCGATGTCCGCACGCGCGACACCGGGATAGGTTTTGGGGACGTAAAGTCCGCCGTCGGCCGCGAGGCCGGCCAGCAGCACGTCTTCGAAGGCGAGTTCGGGAGCTTCGCCGCGGGTCGAAATATAATGCAAAGGGCGACACCTGTGGATTGGCCAGCCAGCGCCGCGCGAGGGCGGACCGTCGACGATCGTAGCGCCCCGGCGGCGGTTTGGCGACCGGGGTGAGGCTTTTAGCACAAGCGGACGGCCGCTGCGCAAAAATGCGCGCGGATGCGCGTCAAAGCGCGCTGATGCGCGACCTTGCGTAAACCGCGTAGACAATCGCCAGCGCCGCCGCGAGGCCAAACCAGGTAACCGCATAGGAGAGGTGGTTGTTGGGAAGGTCTGACGCATCCGGAGCAAGCCGGAAGAGTTCGTCCTCCAGCCCCACCGCGTCCTCCTGCTGGAGCACGAAAGGCGCGGCTTCGGTGAGGCCGAGCGCAGCGGCGATCTTGGCGGGATCGCTGGTGTACCATTGGCCTTTGCCGGGATCGTCGGCCGGCGTGAAGGTGTTGCGCGACTGAGGCGGTCGCAGCCATCCGGTGATCGTCGTCGTCTCGTTCGGCTTGAGACGCCAAGCGCCGCCGCCAGCCTTCGATTGCGCGACGAAGCCGCGATTGACCAACACGACACCGCCGCTCTCCAGCCGCAGCGGCATAAGGACGAAAAAACCCGGCTCCTGACCCGCTCCAGCGGGAGCCAAAGCGAAGATCTGCGCCGATTTGGCAAGATCGAACCGGCCCTTCGCCTGCACATGACGATAGTCGTAGTTTTCACCCAGCAGCCCGGCCCAGTCGTTTTGCGGCGGCAACGCGCCCGGCGCGGTTCGCGACCGCGTCTCGACGCGCGCGATCAGCGACTCTTTCCACTCCAGTCGCCTCAACTGCCAAACACCCAGCGTGAGCAAGAGGCCCAGCGTCAGCGCAACGCACAGGCTCTGCCAAACAAGCGCTCGCGGCGACCTGCTCACCTGATCCGCCGGCCTTCTTCGGCGCGATTGTAATATTGTAGCGCGATGAGCAGTCCCTTGGTCGGGCGCAGCATGCCGATGCAGACAATCGCGGAGAAAGGAATGAAGATCAGAGCATGAACCCAGTAGGACGGCTCATAGACGATCTCGACATAGGCTGCGATTCCTAGGATCAGAAAGCCGGCTATCATCATCACGAAGATCGCTGGGCCGTCGCCCGTGTCGGTGAATGAGAAGTCGAGGCCGCAAGCGTTGCATTTCGGCGCGACCCGAAGCAATCCCTCAAAAATCTTGCCTTTGCCGCAGCGCGGACAGGAACCGGTAACGCCGGCCCAATAGGGATTGACATGGGGGGGGTGGTCGTCGTTCGACATTGGTGCCCTTTCTAGCGCGAACGGCCACGGAAGGTTCCGTGACCGCTTGTCGCGCGCCTTCATTTGGACGGTTGACCACTCGTCCGCCGCCCCGGGCGGATGACCCGACGTTGTGTCTTATTCAGCCATCCCGCCCCAGTTGCCCCACACATATATGCTGGCGAACAGGAACAACCAGACCACGTCGACGAAATGCCAATACCAGGCGGCAAATTCCAGCCCCAGATGTTGATCAGGCTTGAAATGGCCCTTCAACGTACGAATGAGGCACACGGTCAGGAAGATCGTGCCGATGATCACATGGAAGCCGTGAAAACCGGTCGCCATGAAGAAAGTCGAGCCGTAATTCGTCGCCGCCGGATGCGCCGGGTCGAATTTAAAGGCGAAAGGCGCGTGTGCGTATTCCCACCCCTGGATCGCCGTGAACGCCAAACCGAGCGCGATTGTCGCGATCAGACCTTTCTTCAACTGGTCGCGGTTGCCGTGCAGCAGGCCGTGATGACCCCAGGTCAGCGTCGCGCCGGAACTCAGCAGGATAATGGTGTTGAGCAGCGGCAGTTTCCACGGGCTCAGCACTTCGATGCCCGTGGGCGGCCACGTGCCCTCGAATAGCGCCGTGCGCGCCACCTGCGCGGCGTCGCCCGGAAACAGGCTTGAATTGAAAAAGGCCCAGAACCAGGCGACGAAGAACATCACCTCGGAGAAAATGAACAGGATCATGCCGTAGCGGTGATGCAACTGCACCACAGGCGTATGATCGCCCTTGACCTGGGCTTCGCTAATTACGTCGCTCCACCAGGCGTACATCGTGAAGAGCACGCCGATCAGACCGGCAAAGAACACATAGGCGGCGATCTTATAGCCGAAAATAGGCATGCCCTTCATCCAGGGAACCGCGCCGATCGCCAGCACCAGCGCGGAAAGCGCGCCAATGAGCGGCCAGGGGCTTGGATCGACCAGATGGTAGTCATGTTGTTTTGCGTGTCCGTCGGCCATGATCATTGCTTCCTTCGACTGCGCCGGGCGCGCCGGCATGTTTGAAACGCTTCTGACTTCCGCGCTCTCCACAGGGTCAGGTTTTATTGGGCTTTAAGACGGGCGCCTCGCTGGTCTTCGCAGCCCCGGCGCCCTTAACCGCGAAGAACGTGTACGACAACGTCACCTCCTCGACACCACGCATGGATTCCTCGATCTCCAAGGCCGGATCAAGGAAAAAAACCACCGGCCATTCCGCGCTTTCGTGGGCCGCCAGCCGCTGTTCCGAAAAACAGAAGCAGGCCAGCTTGTCGAAATAGGCTCCCGCCTGATCTGGGCTGACATTGTAAGCGGCGACGCCCTTGGTCTCGTGATCGGCCAGATTGACTACCTTGTAAAAAACCGTAGCCGTCTGGCCGGTGCGCAGCGAGATTTTCGCGACCTCGGGCTCGAACCGCCAGGGCAGATCGTGCGCGACATTGGCGTCGAACCGCACGGTCAACGTGCGTTCGCCCTGATTGTCCGCCGCCTTCTTGGCGACCTGCGTCGTGCCGCCGAAACCCGTCGCCGAGCAAAAGGCGCGATAGAGCGGCACAGAGGCGAAAGACAGCGCCAGCATCACCACTGAGCCGGCGACAACTGCCGCAGCAGCGACTTTGCGCCGGTTTTGGATTCGCCTTTGATCTGGTGAGCCGCTCATGACTTTCTTCTTAAACGGGCGGCCGCGCGACCGCGCCGCCCAATTTGACGATCGTGACGACGTAAAGCAGCGCGATAAACGCCGCCACGGCGAGTCCGATGGCGACATTGCGTGCGCGCCGGCTCTTCGCCTGTTCCGGCGTCAGAACTATGCCGGCCTCTTCGCGTGATCCGTTCGGCGTCTCGCCTGCCATGTTCAACCCGCCATCCTTCATTTACGCAACTTAGTCCTTTTCGCCTTCGCGCCGCTCAGCCTGCCCACGCCATCAAGTGCATGATCCGCTCAAGGACCAGCGTCAAAAACAGCAGGAACAGATAGAGAATCGAAAACACGAAGAGCCGCCGCGCGTTTGTTTTCGCCGCTTCTCCCAGCCGCTCGCGAAACGTCGCGACGGCGAACGAGACGAACAGGAGGCCGCAGATCGCCGACACGACGCCATAGGCCAGCGAGGCGAAACCCAGCAGATAGGGCGACATGCCGACCGGCGCCAGCAACAGCGCATAGACCAGAATTTCGAGGCGCGTGCGATCCGGTCCCGCGACATTGGGCAGCATCGGCACGCCGGCGCGACCGTAATCGTCGCTCTTAAGCAGCGCCAGCGCCCAAAAGTGCGGCGGCGTCCAGATAAAGATGATCGCAAAAAGCACGAAACTGGACAGACTCACGTCCCCCGTGGCGGCGGCGAAGCCCACCATCGGCGGCAAAGCGCCAGCGGCGCCGCCAATGACAATATTCAAGGGCGTGGAGCGCTTCAGCCACATTGTATAGATTACAACATAGAAGAAAATGGTGAAGGCCAGCAGCGCCGCCGCCAGCCAATTGGCCACGAGCCCAAGCGTAAGCACGGCCATGCCGGCGAGCACCAACCCGAACGCCAGAGCTTCTTCGCGCGCGAGCCGTCCCGAGGGTATCGGCCGGGCTTTGGTGCGCGTCATCAGAGCGTCAATGTCCGAGTCGTACCACATATTGAGCGCGCCGGAGGCGCCGGCTCCGACAGCGATGGCGAGCAGGGAGGCGAAAGCGATGACGGGATGCGGTAGCGATGGAGCGAGCAGAAATCCCGCGAGCGCCGTAAACAACACGAGCGCCATGACGCGCGGCTTGAGCAGCAGAACGTAGTCGCCCGGCCCTGCGAGCGACGCGGCGCCAATTTCTTCCATCTCGGCCGTTGCGAAGAAAATGTCGCTCATGACTTTATTTCACCCGGTGGGATTTCCGCTCGCGGCTGCAAGCCGGTCTCCAGTGGAAACGTCCGCCGGGCGACGCTTGCCGCCCAGCGGATTATTATGCTGGCTCACATATGATCCGAGCCAGAAATGCGCGGCAGTGTGCTGAACTGATGGAACGGCGGCGGCGACGACAATGTCCATTCGAGCGTCGTCGCGCCAGCGCCCCATGGATTGTCCCCCGCCACGCGCTTACGCAAAAATGCTTCGATAATCGCGTAGATCCACACCAGCATGGCGAGCGACACAAAGATCATGCCCGCCGACGAGACGCGGTTCCAAAGAGCATAGGCGTCGGGATAATCGATATAGCGGCGCGGCATTCCAGCGAGCCCAAGGAAGTGCTGCGGGAAGAACACCACGTTCACGCCCACGAACAGCAGCCAGAAGTTCAACTTCGCCAGGGTTTCCGAGTACATGTATCCCGTCATCTTCGGGAACCAGTAATAAAAGCCCGCGAAGAGCGCGAACACGGCGCCGAGCGACAGCGTATAGTGGAAATGCGCGACGACGTAATAGCCCTCGTGGAACTGTCGGTCTGCGCCGGCGTTGGCCAGAACGACGCCAGTGACGCCGCCCATCGTGAACACGAAGATGAAGCCGATCGCCCAGAGCATCGGGGCGCGGAAAGAGATTGATCCGCCCCACATGGTCGCGATCCAGGAGAAGATCTTAATGCCTGTCGGCACGGCGATCACCATCGTGGCGAACATAAAGTAGCGCTGCGCGTTGAGGGACATGCCGACCGTATACATGTGGTGCGCCCACACGATGCTGCCCAACACGCCGATGGAAACCATCGCGTAAACCATGCCGAGATAGCCGAACACGGGCTTTTTCGAGAAGGTTGAGACGATTTGGCTGATGAGACCGAAGGCCGGAAGGATGATGATGTAGACTTCGGGATGGCCAAAGAACCACAGCAAATGCTGGAACAACAGCGGATCGCCGCCGCCCGCCGGATCGTAGAAGGCGGTGCCAAAATTGCGGTCGGTGAGCAGCATGGTTACGCAGCCCGCGAGCACCGGCAGGACCATGATCAGCAGGAAAGCGGTGACGAGCAGGGCCCAAACAAACAGCGGCATGCGATGCAACGTCATGCCCGGCGCGCGCATGTTGAAAATCGTCGTGATGAAGTTGATCGCGCCGAGGATCGACGAGGCGCCGGCGAGATGGATCGCCAGAATGACGAAGTCCATCGCCGGGCCCGGATTACCGGTGTTCGAGGAGAGTGGCGGATAAAACGTCCAGCCGCCGCCGAATCCCTTCATTCCCGGCGCGCCTTCGACAAAGATCGAAATCACCGCCAGAACGAGCGACGCGACGAGAAGCCAGAGGGAAATATTGTTGAGGCGCGGAAAGGCCATATCCGGCGCGCCGATCATCAGAGGAACGAACCAGTTGCCGAATCCGCCGATCAGAATAGGCATGGCCATGAAAAAGATCATCAACACGCCATGCACGGTGATGAACACGTTGTAGAGATTCTTCCCCGCGTCGAGCGCCATCTCGGGATCGGCGCCATGGAGCAATCTCGCCAACACCGGAAACACCTGAATGCCGGGCTCAGCCAACTCGGCTCTGATCGCAACCGAAAGCAAAAAGGCGATAATGCCGCCAATTGCTCCGACTATGATGTAGAGCGTGCCGATGTCTTTGTGATTGGTCGAAAAGAGAAAGCGACTCAACCCCCTCGGATGATCGTGTGCGCCGTCCCCGGCTGTCGTAGAGCTAGCCATCTTCGCTGTTCCTCGAATGCTTGCTGTTGGTGTTTGCGGTTAGCGATCAACGCTTGCGGCGACCCGCACGGGGGAGTCGCTCGCGGCGAATTTCTGCTTAGCTTCGACCAACCATTTTTCATAGTCGGGCCGGCTGACCGCGCGGATCACGATCGGCATGAAGGCGTGGTCTTTGCCGCAGATGAAATAGCACTGACCATAGTAGACGCCCTCCTTCTCGATCTTGAACCAAGTCTGGTTGAGGCGACCGGGAATGGCGTCCATGCGCACTCCAAATGACGGAATGCCAAACGCGTGGATGACGTCGTTCGACGTCAATTGCACTCGGACGACCTCGTTCACGGGCACGACAGCTTCGTTGTCGACGGCCAGCAGCCGCAATTGCCCAGGTTTCAGATCGGCGTCCGGGATCATCATTTGATCAAAGCCGAAGCCCCCGCCCTGGTCTTCCGCGTATTTATACGACCAGTACCACTGGTTCCCGGTGACCTTGATGGTGACCGTCGATTCGGGAATCTCCACCTGATGCGCAAGGAGCCGGAACGAGGGAATGGCGATAAACACCAGGATCAACACTGGAACAAGCGTCCAGGCGATTTCAAGGCCGGTGTGATGCGTCAGCTTCGAGGGAACCGGATTTGCCCGTTCGTTGAATTTCCACGCCACATAAACGAGCAGTCCGAGCACGAACAGCGCAATTAAGCTGATGACCGGCAAAAGGACGCTATTGTATAGGAGTTGCGTCTCTTGTCCGACCGGCGTCGCCATGTTCGGAAGTCCGACGCCTCCGGGAGCGGGCTGGCCCTCGACCTGCGCGGCGGCTAGCCCCGCAAATAGGAGAACCGGGAAGAAGGCTGCGCCGGCGAGAGCGGCGCGGCGGAGATAATGTCGATTGCCGGTGTGCATTAAGGTCGCCTTTCGAACCCTTCGTCAGTCGTTTGGTCGCGTATGGTCGCCGCTTACCTACGCAGGGGCGCTGATGCAAGAATCGAACTCGCCACGCAATGACGCCGCGCGACCGTTCGACAATGAGCCGTTTCAACCACAAACCGTCGGCTGGCGCAATTGCTGCAGCGCCATATTCGTATAGGCAAAAAGCCGCACCCCGGAAAAATCCCGCTCGCACGGCGGTCGGGACGAGACTGCGCGTCCAAGATGCAGCTTGACAGGACAAGGCTATTTGCTACCCAATCGGGACTCGAGAGCGTCGAGCGCCCAGGCCGGGCGCGCGTGCCGGCGCGGCGTCCCTCGGGTGTCGTCGGCGGACTGCCGACGTGGCGCGACGACAATGAAACCGGAGGTCCGATGACGTCTTTGCGCGTCGCAATATCCAATGTCCCGTCGCGACAACAGGTCGCGGGTTTTCTCCCGGTAATCGCAAAACTGTTCGTCGTCGCGGCCCACCTCCTGCCGGTTCTCCTTGTGGCGAACGCCGCGAGCGCACAGGGGGTGATCAAATCGAAATTCGGCGACTGGGAGATTCGCTGCGACACGCCGGCGGGGGCGAGCGCCGAGCAATGCGCCTTGATCCAAAGCGTCACGGCCGAGGACAAGGCCAATGTCAATCTGGTTGTGATCGTGCTGAAAACCAGCGACGGCAAGAGCCGCTTGCTGCGCGTCATAGCTCCGCTGGGGGTGCTGCTGCCAAACGGGCTTGGCCTTCATATCGATCAAAACAACATAGGAAGCGCCGGATTTGTCAAATGTCTGCCCACCGGCTGCATCGCCGAGGTCGTCATGGACGACAAACTGATCGATCAACTGAAGACTGGAAAAACCGCGACGTTCGTCATCCATCAGACTCCCGACGAAGGGATCGGCCTGCCGTTGGCTTTGAACGGTTTCAAGGAAGGCTATGCAAAACTGCCATGACTAGAGGCAAACGCCTATTTTCCATCGGCTCCCGGCGAGGGGGCGGACCGCGCGAGCCGCGATTTTTTAGTTTTCCCGCGAAACCTCGGGTCGGCCCGATCCTGCTGATCTTCAGCATGCTGCTTCCCGGCGCGCCCGAAGCTTGGGCGGATGACGCCGGGTCGACGACGTCTAATCGGGTGTTGCAAATGTTCGGCCTCGGTCGCAGCTCTGCCGACGCCGCGAAGCCTGCTCCCACGCTCGCGGAATGTCCGGAGATCGTGGTCGACGGCGGCGGGGCCGACCTCCGGTCGCCGCCCGGCGCCGATGCATCGAGCGTGCGCTATCAGATCGCGATCTCTCGCATGGCGCGCGAATGCGCGCTGATTGGCGACGACATCTCCGTCAAGGTCGGAATCCAGGGCGCCGCCGTGCTCGGTCCCGCTGGGCAGCCCGGGACCTATTTCGGAAATTTGCGCGTCGGCCTACGCCGCAAGCGCGACGAACAATTGTTCGGCGCGAAAAACTATCGCGTCGGCGCGACCATTCCCGCGGGCGCCGCGCGCGCGGATTTCAGCCTATTGGTCGAGGCGCTCGACGCCCCGTTCATCAGCCAGAAAGCGGCGGAGGACTACGAGGTCGTCGTCGGTTTCGTGCAAAGCGGCGCCGAGGCGCCCCCGAATACGGAGAAAAAACGCCGCAAGCGCGCTGGGCAATGAGGCGCGAGGCGCGCTCGACGTAAGGTCGTCGACCGCGCACATCTCACAACGAGCCCGCGGGAATCTCACCGCGAACCGCCGCCAGATTTCAATGCGCGAGCGCGCCCAGCTGCCGGATGCCGTCGGCGACGAAATCCTTGCCGCCCGACACGCCGCCGAGCAGCACGCCCTCGGCGACTTTGACGGCGGCATCGGCGGCGGCGGCGCGCACTTCGGCCACCGCCTGCGCTTCGGCTTGAGCGATTTTGTCCTTGATCTGCTTGTCGCCGCGAGCGACGAATTCGTCGAGCCGCTTACGCGCTTCCGCAGCGATCATATCCGCCTCGGATTTGGCGCGCGCCACGATGGCGGCGGCCTCCGCCTCGGCTTCCGTGCGCTTTTGCTCGAAAGAGGCGAGCAAAGCCTCGGCTTCCGCGCGCAGTTTTTGTGCTTCGGCGAGTTCGCTTTTGACGCGGTTGATTCGCGCGTCGAGGGCGCCAAACAGCTTGTTGTGGGCCCCCACCTTGAGCAGCACGCCCAGAAAAAGCGTGAATCCGACGGCGACGAAGAGTTCGGCGTCTAATGGCATGGTCCTCTTCCCCTCAATGCGCCGTGGCGTTGCGATAGGCTGCGCTGAGCGTCGCCTTGTCCACCTGCGCGCCCGTCAGCTTGGCGACGATCGATGCGGCGGCGTCGGTAGCGATGCTCTCGACATGAGTCAACGCCTCAGTCTTCTCGGCGGCGATACGCGCCTCGGCGGCGGCGATTTCCTCGGCGAATTTCTTTTCCGCAGCCGAGCGCAAAGCGCCGACTTCCGCCGCGATTTTCTGCTGTGCCTCGCGGCCGATCGTCTGCGCCTCGTCCTTCTTGGCTTGCAGCGTGGCGTTGTTTTGAGCGTCGGCGGCCTGGGCTTTCCCCTGCAGCTCGCGCGCGGCGTCGAGATCGGAGCCGATCGTGGTTTCGCGCTTGCTCAAAATCGTGGCGACGCGCGGCAAAGCGAGGCGCGACATCAGCAAATACAGCACGCCGAAAATCAGCGCGAGCCACACCAGTTGCGGCGCGAAATTCGACGTTTCGAACGGCGGAAACGCGCTTTCATGCGCGCCGCCATGCGCCAGCGATCCGGCCGCGTCCACGTGTTCCGCGCCGCCCTCGGCGGAATTGGTTTCCTGCGACGCTTCCTGCGCGGCGTAGGCGGAAGAGATGATCGCCATGACGGCTCCAGATAGCTTAAACGGCCGATGTCCCGCGCGACGCCCGCGGCGCGCACGTTCTCGAAAACGATAAGCGTCCGGCCCGATAAATATTCGGGCCGGACGCCAAACTCACTTCAGATAGAGCAGGATCGCGATCAGAAACGCGAAGATGCCGAGGCCTTCGGCGAGCGCCGCGCCGATGATCGCGTTGGTGAACTGGCCGGCGGCGGCCGACGGGTTGCGCAGCGCGCCATTGACGAAATTGCCGAAAATAATGCCGACGCCAATCGCGGCGGCGCCGGTGCCGATCGCCGCGAGGCCGGCGCCGACGAGTTGAAGTTCAGAGGCCATTGTCATCTCCTGCTAGGATTGTGGGCGACCATTTGTTGTTGATGAATTATCAGTGGCCCGGGTGAATTGCGTCGTTCAGATAGACGCAAGTGAGAACCGAAAAGACGAACGCCTGCAAGCAGGCGACCAGCAATTCGAGAGCATAGAGCGCGATGATCGCCGCCAGCGGAACCGGGGACAGCGCGACCCAGGCGCCGGCGCCAAGCAGCAGCGCGACGAAGCCGCCAAACACCGCGAGCGTGATATGGCCCGCCAGCATATTGGCGAAGAGACGCACCGACAGCGAAATCGGGCGCGACAGGAAGGAGATGATCTCGATCGGCACCAGCACCACCAGCACCGGCGCCGGCACGCCATGCGGCACGAACAGCTTCAGAAAGCCGAGGCCGTTACGATAAAAGCCATAGGCGACGACGATCGACATGACCAGTATGGCGAAGCCGAAGGTCACGACAATCTGGCTCGTGACCGAGAATGTGTAGGGCACGAGACCGATCAGATTGGAGATCAGCACAAAGGCGAACAGGCTGAACACGAAGGGAAAGAATCGCATTCCCTCTTCGCCGGCGACCTGCCGCACCATTCCGGCCACGAATTCGTAAAGCATCTCGGCGGCGGCCTGTCCGCGGCCCGGGGTCAACGCCTTGCTCGAGGTTGCGACAATCATCAACAGCACGACGCCGAGCGCCGCGAGCAGCATGTAAAGCGACGCATTGGTGAAGGAGACGTCCACGCCGTTGATTTCATGCGGCCATAGGCGCGCAAGCTCGAACTGCTCGATCGGATTGGGCTTTGCCGCAGTCTCAGGATTCATCGTCTCTTCCGGACGGCGCCCGCCCGGCCCTTTTGTCGTTCGCGACGCCAGCCTTCCGGCGCCTGTTTCTACGCTTCGCCGGCTGGCGGCGTCTTGTCTTCCTCGTATGACGACGCCTTGCGCGCCGCAATACGATAAATGTTCCAAAATCCCGCCGCCGTTCCCAGACCCAGGAACACAACCAACAGCCACGGCTTCGTGCCGAGCCAGGCGTCGGCCTGCCAGCCGATCAGCGCGCCGACGATGACCGCCGCCACAAATTCGGAAAAGACGTTGAGCCCCGCGCTCATCGCTCGTCCGAAAGAATTTCCCTTCGCCGCCGCTCCGGACGGCGCTTGCGCCGCCTGCCGCTCGTCATGGGCGCGTAGCGCTTCATTGAGCTTTGCAAGCCGCGCCTGCAGAGCCGCCTCTTCCTTGTCAGGCTCGTCTCCGCTCATCGACAGGCTCCGTCGTGGCCGCATCGAAAACGCCCGCGACAGCTTTCGTTGGGTCTTACAGATGCGAGGGAACCGACAAGAGCGACCCCAATCCTCGCGGCGGGGCCGATTCAAGCCGCGCGCAACATATTGTCGGGCCACGGCGAAGTCAAGAAGCAGACGACGCGCGCAATCTACTTGGAAAACAATGGCGTCTATGCGTCTGCCCGGTCAGGCGCCGCTTTTTTGGCGCCGCTCCGACCGTTTATGACGGCGCGAGCCCATTTACTGAAAATCAACAGCTGTCCAACATTCTGGGCGCGCCAGCGCCCCGCGAGACTATCTCCAGGAGTCTTTGATGACCACCGCTTTGGATCAGACATGCGCCTCCCCCGCGCCGCCGGCGCTGCGGCGCGAGATTTACGCCAAATCAGCGGTGTCCCGCGCGGATTTATCGCAAGTCCTTCGCCTGGGCCGCGTCGATTCGACCGAGGAATACGCTCGGCTATTGGCCGATGTGGCCACGGACCTCCTCGTTAATCAACCCGACCCGCCAAAATATGTCGTCCAGACGGACGTCGATTGGCTGATCGGTGAGGTCGCAGCCAGCAAAGTCGCCTACGGCGCCGAAATCCACATGTTGACCGAAGTGATCCGCCTCGCGGTGAGCGTCCCTTCGTCGCTTGTGGGCTTTTGTGTGAGCGAAATCGAAAAGGCGATTGTCTGCGGGCGCGAAGGTCATGCGGCGGGCGTAATCGCCAAGGAAGACACCCAGGCGTTGCGCGCCGCGGTATTCGCTGCCGTTGACGGCGATTCGCTGCATGTCTCGCGGTCTTCGGCCGAAGGGCTGTTCCGTATCGCTCACGCGGCAAAGAGCGCCGCCGATGACCGGGAATTCGACGAATTCTTCGCAAAGGCGATTGGTAACTATTTGATGGGGATAGCCTTCCGCTGGACTCCCAGCCGGGCGGACGAATTGGAGAAAGAGAAGTGGCTAAACGGGGAGGCGACCGGTTTTTCAGCCTTCCTCGGCGCGATGTTCGGCGCGGGCAAGAGCGCAGGTTTGGGCGCCAAGACGGTGGACGAGGTCGACGACGCCAGGCTGCGGGAGGAGAACGACGCCGATGCGCGTGAGATCGCGACGGCGAGCGAGATCGACGCCGCCGAAACCGATTGGCTTATGGCGCATCTTTCGCGCTCTGGCGCTCTCACCTCGGCCGAGCGGGCGCTGTTGGGGTTCTTGCAACGCGAGGCTCCGTCGCTGCCGGCGCGCCTTGCCGCCCTAGCGTGAAGGGTCGCGATTCGCCGGATCAATCTTCACAACGTTCCGAAAGGGCTCTTCGGGCGTAAGGATCAACGTCTTCGGCCGGCTTGCGCTGGCGCGATCGGGCACTATAGTCGCCGAGCCCGACGCCCCTTAAGCCAGAGCCGCACATGACCCGCCATAAGAAAGAAATTAAACGCGTCGTCCTCGCCTATTCGGGAGGACTCGACACTTCGATCATTTTGAAGTGGCTGCAAACGGCCTATGGCGCGGAAGTCATCACCTTCACTGCCGATCTGGGCCAGGGCGAGGAGCTCGCCCCTGCGCGCGCAAAGGCCGAACTGCTGGGCGTGAAGCCCGAAAACATCTTTATCGAGGATTTGCGCGAGGAATTCGTGCGCGACTACGTGTTCCCGATGTTTCGCGCCAACGCCCAATATGAGGGGCTCTACCTGCTCGGCACTTCGATAGCCCGTCCCTTGATCGCCAAGAAGCAGATCGAAATCGCCCGTAAAATGGGGGCCGATGCGGTCTGTCACGGCGCCACGGGCAAGGGCAACGACCAGGTGCGCTTTGAGCTCGGTTATTATGCGCTGGAGCCGGATATTACGGTGATCGCGCCCTGGCGCGAATGGGATCTGACGTCGCGCGCCGCGCTGATCGAATTCGCCGAGAAGAATCAGATTCCCATTCAAAAGGACAAGCGCGGGGACGCGCCCTTCTCCACCGACGCCAATCTTCTGCATGTCTCTTCGGAAGGCAAGGTGCTGGAAGACCCGGCCAAGGAAGTGCCGGACTACGTCTATTCGCGCACCAACGACCCGGAGAAGGCGCCGGATCAGCCGCAATATATTACGGTCGATTTTGAACGCGGCGACGCCGTGGCTATCGACGGCAAGAGGCTCTCGCCCGCCAGCCTGCTGACCAGGCTGAACGAGCTTGGCCGCATCCACGGCATTGGCCGGCTCGATCTGGTCGAAAACCGCTTCGTCGGCATGAAGTCGCGCGGCATGTACGAGACGCCCGGCGGAGCGATTCTGCTCGTCGCGCATCGCGGCGTCGAGAGCCTGACGCTCGACCGCGGCGCCGCGCATTTGAAGGACGAGCTGATGCCGCGCTACGCCGAGCTGATCTACAACGGCTTCTGGTTCGCGCCGGAGCGAGAGATGCTTCAGGTGTTGATCGACAAGAGCCAGGAGTTCGTCACCGGAAGGGTCCGCCTCAAGCTCTACAAGGGCAGCGCGACGCTGGTCGGGCGCGAGAGTCCTTATTCGCTTTACGATCAAGAGCTTGTGACCTTCGAAGAAGGCGCGGTCGCCTATGACCACCGCGACGCCGAAGGCTTCATCAAGCTCAACGCCCTGCGGCTGCGCACGCTGGCCAAGCGCGCGGCGCGAGGGGAGAAGAAGTAGCGCGGCCTTTAAACGCCCGCCGTTCCGCCATCACGCCGCCGCGATGTTCCCGCTATCTATCAGAATAAGCAGGGAAAACCTTAGGCTTCGCAATGCGGAAAACCATTCTGGCGGTGTTAGCGTCGGTGCTTGTCGCGCTGGGGGGAGCGGCGGCGGCGCTGTATTTTTACAACCGCCCCACGGTGCTGGAAGTCGCCGTGCCGCAACTCGCCGAGGACATTCGCCTGATGACGGCGGCCTCGTATCTGTTCGCCCATCAGCACAATGAGATTCGTTTGCACATGGTTCCGGTCGAGGATTCCGTTGCCGGCGCCGCTTTGCTCGACGCCGGAAAGGCGGACCTTGCCGTTATCCGCGGCGATATCGCGCTGACGGCGAGCGCCCAGACGCTGGCGATCCTGCATCGCAACGCAATTTTGCTGATCGCGCCCGGCGGCTCGAAACTGCGCCACGTTCCGGATTTGCGCGGCAAGAGGATTGGCGTCGTGCATGAAGTCGCGGCCATAAACCCCAATGCGCGGCTGCTCGAAGACATCTTGGCGCAATACGACATTCCGCTTAACGCCGTCATTCTTGTGTCGCTCGACCCCGGCGACGTGCGCGCCGCAGTGGAGACGGGCAAGATCGACGCCGTTTTCGCGACTCCGGCTCCGCAGAGCGGTCTCGAACACGATATCGTCGGTGCGATCGTCGGTTCTTCGAAGAAAGCGCCGGTGTTCATTCCGATCGGCGAAGCCAAGGCCATTTCCAAGCGTTTTCCGGCTCTGGAGCCTATGGAGATCGTGCAGGGCGCCTTTGGCGGCGATCCGCCCCGGCCCGCCGCAGCTTTCGACAGCCTGAGCGTCAGCGTGCTTCTAATGGCGCGCAACACTTTGCGGGACGAGGTGGCCGCAGAAGTGACGCGATTGTTTTTCTCGCACCGAGGCGCCATCGCGCTGGCGGCGCCGCTGGCCAATTCCATCGAGGCCCCCTCCACTGACAAAGGCGGAGCGATCCCGGTGCATCAGGGCGCCGTCGACTATCTCGACGGGACCGAGCGTGGCTTCTTCGAGCGTTATAGCGACATATTCTATATCGGCGCCATGCTGCTATCGCTGGTCGGCTCGGGCGCTGCGGCTTTGGCCAGCAGGCTGAACCCCGACCCGCATGAACGCACCCAGCAATTGACCGAGAAACTGTTGGAAATCCTGCAGGACGCACGCGCTGCCGCGAGCCATGCCGATCTCGACGCGCTTGAGCGGGAGGTCGACGAGGCGCTAATGGGCGTTCTCGGCGACCGCCGCCTGCGCGGCGGGGAGGCGGCGGGTCTCCATCTCGTCATGCTCGCGCTGGACCAGACGCGCCGCGCGATCACCGATCGCCGGCAGTCGCTGGCGCGCGACACTCGGCTGATCGCCTTCCCTGCGCCGCGCAACGTCTCGGCGGCGGAGTAGGCCGGAGTTTCCTTTACGAAACCCCCTGCGGTCTGCCGGCCACCGCCACCAAAAGCTTGCCGTCGCTCAGCAGCCGCCGGGCGGCGCGGCGCGCGTCTTCCAGCCTCACTGCGTCGATTTTGGCGTTTCGCTCGTCGAGATAGGAGGGCTCCAGCCCATCGCGCTGGATGTTGACCAGTTGACCGGCGATCTTGGTCGACGTGTCGAAGCGCAGCGCATAGGAGCCGGTGAGGAATTTCTTGGCCTTGTCCAATTCGTCCGGCGAAGGCCCGTCGCTGGAGAGCAACCGGCATTGCTCCTCTAACACTTCGAGCGTCTCGCCCGCGCGCTCGTTCTTCGTCGCGGCGCCGCCGACAAGCATCGGACAATGGTCGAATTCATGCAGCTGCGAATAGACCGAATAAGCGAGGCCGCGCTTTTCGCGCACTTCGTTGAACAGCCGGGAGGTGAAGACGCCGCCGCCAAGAATGTGATTGACCACCACCGCCGCGAAATAATCCGGGTCTTTCTTGGCGACGCCCGACCTTCCGAAGCGCATGGTCGATTGCGGCACGTCGAGATCGACAATCTTGCGTACGCCAACGTCGTGAACCCCAATGTCGCTCACTGGCGCGAGATCGCCGCGCAAGGACCAGCCGCCGAAAGCTTCGTCGAGCCGGGCGGTCAGCGTCGCCGCGTCGATCGCGCCGACGACGGCGACTTTCAGATTCTCTCGCGCGAATAGCCGTCCGCGCATCGTCTCCAGGTCGGAGCGCGTCAGCCGCTCCAGCGTTTCGAGTTCGCCGCGCGCGGGGCGGCAGTAGGGATGCCCAGGAAAGGCCGCCTCACGAAACGCCTTGGCGACCATCGCGTCGGGGTCGTTGGCGTCACGCTTGATGCCGGCGGCGAGTTGCCCGCGCACGCGCTCGATCGCGTCCGCGTCGAAGCGCGCGTCGTTCAACGCCAGCTTGAACAGCGCGAAGGCCTGGTCGACATTGCGCGACAACGTTTGCAAGTGACCCGATAGGGAATCGCGGTCGGCGCCGAAGCCGATATGGACGGCGAGATCCTCTATGGCGCGATGAAAGGCGCGCGAATCATGGGGGCCGGCCCCCTCGTCGAGCAGACCGGCCAGCAGCGTCGCGAGCCCTTCCTTGCCGTCGGGATCTTGCGCCGCGCCGCCGCGCGCCGAAAATTCCAGCGCCACCAGCGGCACGGCGTAGCTTTCGACAAGCCACGCCTCAACTCCCCCTGGCGTGACGATACGCTGGACGTTTTCGGCGCGGGATTTGGGCGTTGCAAGGGTGTTATGAGCTGTCATTCACAGGTTCCAATCGGCCAAGGGCGGCGAGGGGCGAGGGTTTAGGCGTCGGCCGTTTCCTTGGGCAGCAAAAAGCCGGTGACGGAGCGCCTCTTGTCCAACCATCTGCGCGCGGCGTCGATGACGGCGGCGCCGGCCACCGCGTCGATGCGGTCCGGCCAGTCGGTCACATCGGCGACGCCAAGGCCGGTGGCCAGGGACTCGCCATACCAGCGGGCCAGCGAAACCTGGCTGTCGCGCGCATAGACCGCATCGGCGATCATGCGCGTCTTGGCGCGCCGCAAATCCTCTTCGTTCAATTGCGTCGCGATGAATTTATCGAGCACGCGGTCTAGCGCGATGTCGAGATCCTTGAGCTCGACGCCATCCGCCGGCGTCGCGAATATATAGAAGCGCGTGTCGTCGAGAGCCGCTCCCATGTAATAGGCGCCGACAGCGACCGCCAGCTTCTCCTCGCCGACGAGCGTTTCGTAAAGCACGCTGGCGGGCCCCCCGCCAAGAATATGCGCAAGCACGTCGAGCGCCTCGGCCTCGCCCGCCGCGGCAGTCGTGTATGAGGGCACGACGAAAATGCGCTCATGCGACGGCTGCTCGACCTTTTCATCGGTGAGCGTGACGAGCCGCTCGGCGCGCGGCGGCGGCTCTTGCGGACGACGGCGCGTCGGCGCCTGCGCGCGCGCCGGAATCTTGCCGTAAGTCTGCGCCGCAAGCGCCTCCACGGTCTGAGCGTCGACATCTCCCGCGACAATCAGAATAGCGTTTTCAGGCGTGTAGAAACGCGTGTAATAGGCGAGCGCGTCCTCGCGCGACAGCTCTTCGATCTCGTGGTTCCAGCCGATGATTGGCGTGCCGTAGGGATGATGCGCGAATAAGACCGCCTGTAGCGTTTCGTCGAGCTGCGCGCTGGGGTCGTTGTCGACGCGCATTCGGCGCTCTTCAAGCACGACCTCGCGCTCGGGACCGACGACGTCGTCGTTGAGCAGCAGATTGGTCATGCGATCGGCCTCGAAGCGCATAAGCGTCTCGAGATGCTCTTTGCCGATGCGCTGGAAGTAGGCGGTATAGTCGTAGCCCGTAAAGGCGTTCTCCTGCCCGCCCAGTTCGGCGACGAGATTGGAGAAGGCGCCTTGGGGATGTTCCTTGGTCCCCTTGAACATCAGATGTTCGAGAAAATGCGCGATGCCCGACTTGCCGAGAGGATCGTCGGCGGAGCCGTTTTTATACCAGACCATGTGGGTCACGACCGGCGTGCGAGGGTCGGGAATGACCACAATCTCCATGCCATTGTCGAGCTTGAGATGAGTGACCCCCGGCGCGCCGGGGGCCGGAGCGGCTGCCGCGCCGGGCGTGAGAGCGATCGCGGCCGAAGTTTGCTTCGACATATTGGTCTTTCCTCGGCGAGACGCCGAAAGTTAAGAATGCTGAATCTTAGCCGCTTAATATAGGGATCGATTCGCCGATTGTCAGGCGCCGGGACGCGAATGGGTTAAAGGGCCGGGTGACGGATCGGATCGTTGGGCAGGCGAGCCTGTTCGCGCGGCTTGCTAAGAACCAGCGAAGGCGCGGCCGGCCGCGGACGCATACCGATGTCTCGACGGCTATGCCTCAAGCAACTTCAATGTGAGACACTTGGCTGCTCCGCCAGCTTTGATGAATTCGGAAAGGTCTGTCAGCGTCGGCTCGAATCCGGCGGTTCGCAAACGATGCTGCAGGGTGCGCGAGGCGTCGTTCATGAAGATGCGTCCGTTGACGTCGACCGCGTTGCACGCAAAAGACCGAGCGTCGTCCTCACAGACTTCGATGCGCTTTTCCGAGGGGACGAGCGCGGCGATCGCTTGTTGCGAGGAGGCGTCGAATGCGGGCGGATAATAGACGAGCCATCCGCCTTCGAGCGGGCAAAAGCATGTATCCAGGTGGTAGTAGCGCGGGTCGACGAGACGAAGGCTCACCGTGCGCCACGCAAATATGCGCTCCAGGAGCTTTCCCGCCGCCTCGCTGGAGCGCCAGCCATATCCGCACCAGATCAGCGACCGCGAGTGGTCCAGCAATGCGTCGCCTGCGCCTTCGAACATTATGTCTTGAGGCCAGGGCGCGACGGTGAAGCCCTCGCGCTCGAACCAGGCGCGGAATAGCCGCTCTTCCGGTTGTCTTTCCCGGGTCGCAAAGTGGCTGACAACGACCGTCTTGCCAATCGCCAGACCGGCGTTGGCGGCAAAGACCATGTCGGGCAGTCCGGGCGCCGGCGCGACAAAAGCGAGCTCCGCCTCCTTCGCCAATTGGCGGGCGAGATTCTCCCACTGCTTAATCGCCAGCGCATTATCGGCTTTTCCAATCTGATTCTCCATCCAGGGATTGATGGAGTAGTCGACGCAATAATGCGCTGGAGCGCACATGAATATGCGCGCCGAATTCGCCGATCCTTGCGGCGCCGCGCTCTGGCGACGCGGCGGATTCTCCATAGTTTCTTGGAGAAATAAGGTCATCGATCCCTCCTCCGATTCCATCGTCTGCTTCGAGCCGTGCGGCGTTATGGGCGCGCTCTTGCTTAAGCGCATCGGCGGCTCCATTCGGCTTGAGGTCTCTGCAGCAACGCGAACAGATCTTTGGGATTGTCCGGATTCGCGATGAGATCGATTCCATCCTCGACGCCGGTCTCGTCGGCGAGGTCGCGCAGCAAGCTTAGGACGGAAAAGTCTTCGATCGCGAAGCCCACTGCGTCAAATATCGTAATGGCTCTTTGCGATGCGCGGCCGGGCTTTCGGCCAGCGATCACCTCCCATAGCTCCGTGACGGGGTGATCGGCCCTCAATTGCTGGATTTCTCCCTCCAGGCGCGTTTGCGGCGCGTATTCGACAAAAACCTCGGCGCGCAGGAGAATGTCTCGCGCGAGTTCGGTTTTGCCAGGGCAATCGCCTCCGACCGCATTCAGATGCATTCCCGCGGCGACCATGTTGTCGGAAAGAATTGTCGCATATGTCTTGTCCGCCGTGATCGTGGTGACAATGTCGGCTCCCATGACGGCGTCCTGCGCGCTCGCGCAGCGCACGATGGAAAGACCGGAAGCGGTCATGTTCCGCTCGAACTTTTCTGCGGCTGCTCCGTCGATATCGAAGACCCTCAATCGATTGACGCCGAGCGCCGCTTGAAAGGCGCAGGCCTGAAATTCCGATTGCGCCCCCAAGCCGATCAGCGCCATGATTTTGCTCTCTGGCCGCGCGAGGTGACGGGCCGCAAGCGCCGAGACGGCGGCGGTTCTGAACGCCGTGGCGAGCGTCATGTCGGCCAAAAGGCGAGGGTAGCCGGTCGCGACATCGGCTAAAACGCCGAACGCAGCGACGGTTTGCATGCCCGCATACGTGTTTTTCGGATGGCCGTTGACGAATTTGAAGCAATAGGTTTCGCCATCGCTCGTAGGCATAAGTTCGATGACCCCGTCCGTCGAGTGGCTGGCGACGCGCGGCGCTTTCTCGAACGTCTCCCATCTTTGGAAGTCCCGTTCCAGATAGTCGATGAGTCGAAGCCAAAATCGCCGTTGCCCGATCCGGTTGACGATCCCGCCAATGGTGGATGCGCTCAAAAAGCGGACCATGCGTCGCCCCCTCATTTCCTGTTGCTTTCACAAAGCTAAATCGCATTTTCGCTAACCGATATAGCAGAAATATATAAATAATTGCAGATCTTTATCATATTTCATGTTAATAGCAGCCATTATGCTGGGAGTTCCGCCATGGATGATTTGGATCATCGCCTGATCGCGGCATTGAGGACCAACGGGCGCGCTTCGCTGTCCGAGCTTGCGAAAAACCTCGGCGTCTCGCGGGGCACGATTCAAAACCGTCTGGATCGTCTGATCGCCTCCGATGTCATCCTCGGCTTCACCGTCCGCCTCAAAAACAATCCCACCGCCAGCCAGATTCGCGCGATCATGATGATCGAAGTATCGGGCAAGAACACGCGACAGGTAGCGAAGTCGCTGCGCGGATTGCCGCAAATCCATGCGCTTCACAGCACAAACGGCGCTTTTGACCTGATCGCCGAGATCGAGGTGGAGACGCTCGTGGAGTTCGATCGCGTGCTGTCCGTGGTGAGATCGATCGACGGGATTGCGCGAAGCGAGACCAGCCTGTTGCTCGCGCCCGCCTGACGTTCGTCCGCTCGAAGAGTCGCTCCAACTGAGCGCGGCTTCACAGGCCGGGCCGTTTCGGTTTGCGAAGATCATGGATTACGGGGGATATGTTTGTTCGCGTTCAGGCGACGCAACGCCGCCTCTACACGCTTTCTGGCCGCTTCGTTATGGCCAAGCCTTGCATGTCGGATGGCGACCGAGAGATGATTGATCGCTTGCGAAGCGCGAAGGTCCCGCTTCACCTCGGGAGCCGTCCGGACATCGTCGACTTCTATGTCGGCGTGCAGGGCGAGAAGAGTGAAAAGTCCGATCATCTGCAGAGGTAAACCTTCGGGCTGCGGAGGCGATTCGACATTTTCGCCAAGGGCCGCCTTCCGCCTCACCTCGAAACTTCGTTCGTTCGATCCCTGAGTCCGCGCAAGAGCGCCCGCCTCATCTATTGGTGGGTTCGCGACTCCTCTTCTCAACAACGCGAGCGCCTCGTTGAGAGACTCTGCAAGCCAGTGTTCATATTCTTCTTCGATCATGCTATTTCCGCCGCCTCGTCGGGACAGAGCCGATCGATCAGCCGAAGGCCAGAAATCGAGAGATCACCGGCGCTTTTGATTCTATGTCATTGCGGGCCAAACGCCCCGCTTCAGGCCCCGGAAACTCCCCGCGAAAGACCGCAAAAAAGGTCCGCGCCCAAATAAGACATTCTGAATAAAAGATATGGAGCGCGCGAGGCGGAAAGAAGAGGGTCGGGCGTCTTTATGTGAGTAATGCGCGAAGAAATCGAGAATGCGCGGCCGTCGGCGATCTCGTGCGCTATTCGTCGACAAAAAAATCGATCTTGCCTTGGATCAAGTCGCCATCGGGAGACAAAACTCGGTATCGCACATGATAGCGGCCGGGCGGCAGCGAAGGGGCACGCATATCCATATCGCGCGACACTTTCCGTTGAGTCGTCGTCGCCAGCACAGCGCCATTGTCGTCCTCCAGGTCGATCGTAGAATATTCTGCGTCGGCCCTCAGGGAGAAGCGCAATCTGATATTGTGCGGCGACGCCTTCAGATGCGCTTTCGTTCCGGGGAACGAGCTGACGAGATAGCCATGCGCTTCAGCGCGGCCACAAAACATCGCGAACAAGAGAACTGAACACAGGGCGCTCATGCCGAACAGTCTCACGATGCTCCCTCCTTGTGCTTTACCGCAGCCCGGCGCGCTGCCTCAAATCCCGGCGCCGGTGGAGATCCGCAAACCTAAAACTCAAAGACCTCCGAAAGATCGCTCACGCAATGCTCTTTCTGACCTGATCAAATGGTATCTTCCCTTACGCACTTAGGGTTCTGCGTGCGCCGAGCAATATGTCAAGCTGAACCAATTCGTTCTCTTTTGCGCCATGCGCGGCGTACGGCCCGGGCGGAATCGCTCTGTCGGGTTCCACGGCCGGCCGCGTTCAAGCAAGCGGGTGGAAGCGCCTCGCGCAAATTTCAATCTTGCCGCGTTAATCTCCGTCAATTCGATTTCGCGCTATTCTAATCGGGAGGTCGAGCCCTATCTATCATGGCGGCGGGGTCGCGAGTATTTCGGCGTGGGGGATTAGTCATGAAACTCATGACCGAACAGCGTGACGGCAAAACCGTCCTGATGGTCAAAGAAGGACGCCTCGACGCGCATAATTCTGGGGAGCTGAAAGATCGTATTCTTAAGCTCTTCGAAGAAGGCGGTCGCGACCTCGTTGTGGACCTTGGCGACGTGCAATTCATCGATAGTTCGGGTTTAGGCGCGCTTCTATCCGGGCACAAGAACGCTATCCATAGATCCGTCGGCTTCGCTCTCGTTGGTCTGCAGCCAAGAGTCAAAGCCATGTTCGAACTGACGCGACTGCAACGCGTGTTCGAAATATATCCCGGCCTGCGGGAGGCTCTGGACGTTTAGCGCGGAGGGTTGCATGTGCAAGGCGTCCGAGACGCTCCTGAATTTGGACATCGTGGTGCCAAATCAGACCCGGTATTTGCGATTGATCGGCAACATCGCCGAACAGATTGCGAGGGATCTCGATGTAAACACTGGCGACCATGACGCTCTAGCGTATCACCTTAATTTAGTCGTGACCGAGGCCGTGACAAACGCGATCCAATATGCGTGCCCGGGGGAAGAGAAAAATAAGGTCAGGATATTTCTTTCCATAGAGAACGCGAACCTTTGCGTTCGGGTATATGATTACGGTCAAGGCTTCGACATTGAGGCCGTGCGCGCTCCCGACGACGATGAATTGAGCGAGCGCGGGCGGGGCATATTCTTCATTCGCTCGCTGATGGACCACGTCGAATATCGCAAGACGGAATGCGGCAATGTGCTCGAAATGACAAAGAGAATCACTTGACCTCGACGGTGAGCCGCGATCTCCGGGAGCGCGATTCCTCTGTTGGGCCGGGCCTTTTTCCCCGGCGTATCTTCGATAGCAGCATGCCTTGGGAAGCTACCCTCAGAACCCTGCTCGACCGCGGCATTAGGAGGCTCAAACTGGGCCGCTTGTCGCTTCCCTACGAGGAAGGCTTTCCACCCGACTACCGCGCGATGGTTCCGCCTCGCCTCGCTGTGCGCGACGTTCTGCGTTTGGAGTGGGCGATCAGAAGTGGAAGAGACGCACTGGATTTGCGTCCCCCCACGGCGGGCGACTCCGGCGCGTTCCATCGGCTCGCGGTTTACAGCGTCAAGCCGCATGATCTCGACGCAATCATCCCATTGTTGCGGAATTTGGGTTTGCGCATCGTCGATCAGATCCAGTTCGCAATCAGGATTGAACATCGACAACTGTTCATTCGCAAATTCTCTGTGAAGTCGATAAACGACACCGCCGCATGCCTCTCATTATATAAACGCCCTTTGCTGCAGGCGCTGGATGCGTTGCTTTCCGGGCAAATGGATGACGACGCGATGAACGGCCTCATATTGCTGACTGGTTTCGACTGGAGAATAATCGATCTGTTTCGCGCATACTGCAACTATTATCTGCAAATCAACGATCGGTTCGAGCGCCATCGCGTTCATCGCGCGCTCATAGCCAATTTCGAGACCGCGCGGCTTTTATATCGCTATTTCGAAACCCGTTTTAACCCCGACGAGCGCCTCGGTGTCGAGGATGGGCGGGAAGCCGAGGGTTTGACGCAGCTTCGGTTGAATCTTATTGCCGGTCTCGAGACGGTGACAGACGTGGGCGAAGATCGAATTCTGCGCGACATGTTCAATCTCATCGACGCGACTCTACGCACCAATTTCTTTTATCGCTGCAGCCAGTCGGAGTTCTTCGTTTCGTTGAAGATCAACAGCCTCGGCGTGATCAATATGCCGAGTCCAAAGCCAATGGTGGAGATCTGCGTTCATTCCCGATCGATGGAAGGAATTCACCTGCGCGGGGCCAGAATCGCGCGCGGCGGCGTCCGCTGGTCGGAGCGGCCAGACGATTTGAGAAGTGAAATTCTGGCGCTGATGCGGACACAGATGATGAAAAACGCCTTGATCGTTCCTCAGGGCGCCAAGGGTGGTTTCGTTCTCAAGACGTCTTGCGTCGACGCCAAGGAACGCGCGAGGTTGGCGAGGGAAGCGTATGAGATTTTCATACGTGGTCTGCTTGATTTGACCGACAACGCGAATGGCGGCGACATTGTGTGCTCGCCCCGACTCGTGCGCTATGACGACGCCGATCCATATCTTGTTGTCGCTCCCGACAAAGGCACCGCCGGCTTTTCGGATCGCGCGAATGAGATCGCGGCGGAATATGGCTACTGGCTCGCCGACAGCTTCGCCACGGGCGGTTCGCGCGGCTTCCATCACAAGCGTCTCGGCATCACTGCGCGCGGAGCTTTCGTCTGCGTCAGACAACATTTTCGCGAATTGGGTTGCGATATAGATGTCGAGCCTTTCAGCGTCGTAGGCGTTGGCGGCATGGAAGGCGACGTGTTCGGCAATGGAATGTTGATGTCAGGCAATATACGGCTTCTCGCGGCGTTTGACGCCGAGCATATTTTTCTCGATCCCAATCCGAACCGACAGGCCGCCTTCGCGGAACGAAAGCGACTTTTTGAAACGCCCGGAGCGACATGGCGCGACTACGATCCCGCGCTGATCTCTTCGGGCGGAGGCGTTTTTCGGCGCACGGCCAAGGACATTACCTTGAGTTCGGAGATACGCGCGTGGCTCGGCGCGCGCAACCGCTCGGCGGACGGAGAAGATTTGATCCGTCTTCTCCTGATGGCGCCGGTAGATCTGTTGTGGATGGCTGGCGTCGGCACTTATGTCAAAGCCAGTTCGGAGACCGACGAACTCGTGGCGGACCGCGCCAATGACGACGCACGTGTCGACGCGACGCAGATTAGAGCTAAAGTGGTCGGCGAAGGCGCCAATCTCGCCTTCACCCAGAGGGCGCGGATCGAATATGCCCTGCAAGGCGGTCGCATCAACACTGACGCGGTGGACAATTCGGGAGGCGTCGATCTTTCCGATCACGAAGTCAATCTCAAAATCCTCCTGTCGGCATCGGCATCGGCGAACGCTGAACGCATCGAGATCCGCGGCGACGAACGGGATCGTCTCTTCCTCGAAGTGAGCGACGAAGTCTGCCGCATGGTCCTGGACAATAATTATCATCAGAGCCTGTCCCTATCCTTGGATCGAAAGCGTTGCATCGACAACATCGATCCCTTTCTGGAGCTGGCCGATCAGTTGGAAGGCGCCGCGTTTCTCGATCGCGATATCGAGTGCTTTCCCTCTCGCAAGGAAGTCACGAGTCGCGGCGGTGTTGGGCTCACACGGCCGGAGCTGGCCGTGCTGATGGCGTACGCGAAGCTGGCGTTGAAACGCGCGCTGCTCGAGGCGCCGCGATTTTCCCAGGAAGAATGGATCGGCGGCTTCCTCGCAGAGTATTTTCCGGCGAAGGTCCGCGCGCGTTATGCGGATCGTCTTTCGCATCATTTGCTCGGTCGGGAAATCGCGGTGACGGCGATTTGCAATAAAGTGATCGATCAGGCCGGCGCGAGCTTTCTCGCCGGGATCGACGAATTCGACCCGACGCGAGCGAGCGAGGCCGTCGCTCTTTACTTGTCTTTCGATCGGATTTTGCAGGGCGACCGATGGCGCGACGCCGTTCGGGCGCTCGACGGCAAGATGACAACTGACCGTCGAGACGAGTTGCTGCTGCAACTGGAGGACGCTCTAGCATTTCTGTGCCGCTGGGCCTGGGAGCACGGCCGACGGTTGACGCCGACCCCTGGCGTCATCGGAAAATGGCGCGGCGATCTGGAGCAATATCTCGATTATCTTGGCGAAAGCCCGGAGTTCACCTTGCTGGCCTCTACGGCCCCGGAAGCGTCTCGCTTGCTGTTTTTGAATCGCTTGCGCGACTTTCCTATTCTCGTGGATTTGGTTCGCTTGTCGCAGGACAAGCTGAGCGTCGTCGCCAAACTATACGAGGATCTTCTCGCACTGCTGGGATTGCGTCAAATGGCGGCGCTCGCATCCGATGTGAAGGCGCGAGATCCCTGGGAGCGTCGATTGCAAGCCGCTCTGGACGATCAGTTTCGTTCTGGCGCGGCGCGCCTGGCCCGTATGATGCTGCAAACGGCGCTCCGCGATCCCGCCGGCTTCTTTCAGGCGTTTTCCCTGGACGCGCGCCTCGCCAGATTCCAGCGCTTGCGGGGGGAATTGGCCGAGGCGTCTGCGGTCACGCTTACGCCTTTCGCCGCGCTCGCTGGCGAATTTGACTCGCTGATCGACGCTTGCGGCGCTGCAAGCGGATTCCATTGACGCGACAGCGCCGAAGTGAAGAAGGCGATGCCGCTGCCGGTGCGTCGATGTCGTCTTAACATGGCAAGCGACGGCTTTCCCACTGGCGGCTTCTTTTATCGGCTCTAATTCTATGGGCGGAAGGATGTCGCGCCACAATCGGCGGCGGATAGGGAAGCGGGAGGCTCCGATCATGGACGAAATGCCCCCTCTACGATCGGTTCTGGACTGTTTTGAGGGAGGCGTTTGCCTTTTGGACGAGAGCGGGGCTCTTCGTTGCATGAATAAAGCGGCGGAGGAACTGACCGGCTATAAGGAAGAGGAACTACTCGGTCGCGGCTTTCCTGCGGGCGTAGAATCGAAGCAGGCGATTTGCAACTCCACCTCTCGCTGGCAACGTGTCAGCCTCCGGCGCAAGGATGGTGGGGCGTTGGACGCCGCCGTCGCGAGGTGGCGACTGGGCAGGAACGGCTGTGGCCCCACGGTGTTGAAACTGCGACCGCGCACTGGCCGCCTAGACGTGGACCTGACCCTTGCGGAGATCAAGGACAAGCTCGACGCGATTTTCGACACCATCCCCGATGGCCTCATTCTGATCGACGAAACGGGAAAAATCCAGCTGTTCAACTCGGGCGCCGAGCGGCTGTTCGGCTATCGCCGGGATGAAGTTCTTGAGCAGAATGTCAAAATGTTGATGCCGTCTCCTTATCAGGAGGAGCACGACAATTATCTGGCAAACTATCGCAATACGGGCGTCAAGAAAATCATTGGCGTCGGACGCGAGGTGACTGCCCGCCGCAAGGATGGTTTGATCTTCCCAATCTATCTGTCGATAGGCGAGTTATGGCTGGAAGGCCGCCGTCTCTTCGTCGGCGTCACCCATGATTTGACCAAGCGCAAACAAGCAGAGCAACAACTTCAGACTTTGTCGGTCGCGGTGGACCAAAGCCCCACCGCGGTCTTGATCGCCAACAAGGCTGGAGTGATCGAATATGTGAATGAGAGCTTCACGCGATTGACGGGTTACTCGGCCGGTGAACTCATTGGCCGCAATCCAAGCCTGTTGCGCTCGAATCATACCGCCCGCGAGCAGTACCGACGCTTGTGGACAACAATCCAGAATGGCTGCGAGTGGCGAGGCGAAATCGAGGATCGAAGGAAAAGCGGGGAAACCTACTGGGCGTATGAGACAATCACGCCCTTGCGCGACGCGCAAGGCGAGATCGCTCATTATCTGGCCATCCAGCAGGACGTGACCGAACAGAAGCGCGACAAGGAAGCGCTGATCGAAAGCGAAGCCCGCTTTCGCCATGTGGCGGAGATGACCGGCGAATGGCTGTGGGAACAGGATCCTTCGGGTCGCTATATTTATAGCAGTGGAGCGGTGCGCGACATTCTGGGCTTCGAGCCCGAGGAGATTATGGGAAGGAATTATCTCGAATTGCAGATCGGGAACGGTGAAGAATCGCTACCGGCGACAACGACGGCAGCGAGCGACGCGTCGCATCATTGTCGATCGTTTACTCGGCTCGTCAATAAATACCGTCATAAGGACGGAAGAGTTGTCTATACCGAATCGAGCGGCGCGCCGATTTTCGACGGTAAAGGGAAGCTCGTAAAGTGGCGTGGCGTGGATCACGACATTACCGCGCGCAAGTCCTTCGAGGACGCATTGCGTTTACGTGATCGCGCTATCGAGTCCGTTCGCGTCGGCATCGCGATTAGCGACGGGCGGGCGGCGGGCAATCCCAATATCTATGTCAATCCGGCGCTCTGCCGGATCACCGGCTACACGCGCGAGGAGTTGCTTGGAAAGAGCATGCGCTTGTTGCGAGGTCCGGAAACCGATCTTTCGGCTCTGGACCAAATCCGCGAAGCCATCGCCACCGGGCAAGACTGCGAAATAACATTGCGGAACTACCGAAAGGGTGGGGCGCCATTTTGGAACGAACTGCTGATCTCGCCGGTGGTCGACGAAACGGGCAAGATCACGCACTATATCGGCATACACACCGACGTTACCGAGCGACGCAAGGCGGACGAAAATCGGCATGAATTGGAGATCGCGAAGCACATCCAGCTTTCGCTTCTACCGGATGCGCCGCTTCGTGTGCCTGGGGCGGAAATTGCCGGGGTCTGCCTCCCCGCCACTCACGTCGGCGGCGACTATTTCGATTTCTTTCGCAACGGAGACGCCGTCGATCTCGTGATCGCCGACGTATCGGGACACAGCGTTGGCGCCGCGCTCATCATGACCGCGGTGCGCAGTACGCTCCGCGCGGAGTCACGCAAGACGGCGTCGGCTCCGGTCGGTCCGGCGCAGACATTGCGGGATTTAAACGAACTGCTTTACGACGATTTGAACAAGGCCGAATTGTTCATCACGATGTTGTTGATGAAATTCACACCCGAAACGCGCACCTTGAAATACGCGAACGCGGGCCACAACTGGGCGCTGTTGTTGCGGTCTGGAAGCGCCGAATGCGCGCCGCTGGACGCGGACGGCCTGATCCTCGGCGTGAAGCCGATGGTCTATTTCGAAGAGAAGAGCCTCGAACTCTCCATCGGCGACACTGTGCTGCTCTACACGGATGGCGTGACCGACGCACAAAATGCGCTCGGCGAGTTCTTTGGCTTCGAGCGTCTGTGTGCGTCGTTTAACGCCTTCAGAACGTTGCCGCCCGAGGCGCTCATCAAGCGGTTGCTGGCGGAGGTGCGCGGCTTTTGCGGCGGCGAGCCGTTAGGGGACGACCTCGCCATCGTCGTTATGCAAGCCCACTGAAAAATCGAATCCCTAGCGAGGAGGCTCGCTGGAATTGAAGTCGCGCTCCAGCGAATTGTTGCGAAATCGAGGATCGTTCGCGCAGCCCAGAATTTGGGGAGAAGCGTTTTATGTCGATCAACCGTTTGGTCAGTCCGCCGGATCGCCGCAAGGTGGGGGTCGTCTTGAGCAGCGGCGTAGCGCGGGGCTGGGCGCATATCGGCGCCATTCGCGCCTTGACGCGTATTGGCGTTTCCTTCGATATCGTGGCGGGTTGCTCGGCGGGCGCGCTGGTAGGCGGATGCTATCTCGCCGGTCAACTCGACTCGCTCGAGAAATGGGCTCTCTCGCTCAGCAGGCGCAAAGTTCTCGGTTATCTCGATCTGAATCTCGGCCGAGGCGGCGTGATCAAGGGCGCGAAGATTATCGCGGAGCTCCGGCGATTGCTGGGGCCCTTGCGCATCGAAGATCTCCACATTCCATTTGTCGCCGTCGCAACCGATCTTGTGACCGGGCACGAGGTATGGATGCAAACGGGAGATCTCGCGGAAGCGGTGCGCGCTTCCTTTTCGCTGCCGGGACTTTTTCCGCCAATGGAGATAGAAAAGCGCTGGCTCGCCGACGGCGCTCTGGTCGACCCCTTGCCTGTTTCGGCCTGTCGCGCGCTCGGCGCGGATTTAATCATCGCGATCAATCTCAACACCGATACTCTTGGCAAATCGCGCCGCGCCGCTTCGCCCGCGCCGGCGGCCCTGGGATTCGACCCCACGTTGCTCGATGCGCATGCGCGAGCATCCGATACGCCTCTCCCTGATGGCCTGACGCGCGGGATGTTTGGACAGGAAGGCGACAGGCCGAATATATTTGGTGTAATGACCACTTCGCTCAGCATCATGCAGGATCGTCTGACCCGATCGCGTTTGGCTGGAGATCCGCCGGACGTTCACATCACCCCCAGGGTCGGCCACATCGGCCTGCTGGAGTTCGAACGCGCGGAGGAGGCGATTCGGGCAGGAGAGACAGCGGTCGAACGCAAGAGGCCGGAACTCCAAGATGCGCTGGAGGTGATGGGCCTTTCCATCAATCGATGAAAATTGCCTCGGCGTTCCGATCGACGCTACCGCGGCGGAGACGCGAAACGCCGCATTTCGTGAAAGCTCGCAAATGGCCCAAATGCGGGCGGTGGCTCCTTAGGAAAACAATCTCGGGCGCCGCTCAGCCAAATTGGAACGCCGACAAGGCTTTTCCAAGGATTTCATCGGCGAAAACTCGCCGGCCGACATCGTTCCTCGCCGCCCCAGCGACGACGAACAGCGGCTCCAGATGTTCGGCGGTGGGATGGCTCGCGAGAGCGCATGGAGCGTTTTGCCAGTCGCGAAGTTTCGTTCCGCGGGACGACGGATCACTGATCTCGACAGCATCCTTCAGAAACGCGTCGAATTCCGCAGCGGCCTTGCGCGCCTCTTCTCTTGGCGAGAAAAACTCGCCCAGGTTGTGATAGCTCATGCCGCTGCCGACAATCAGAATGCCTTGATCCCGCAACGGCGCCAGCGCCCGCCCGATCGCGAGATGCGTCTCGACGGGAGCCCCATGCTGCAACGACATTTGCAGGATCGGCACATCCGCCGGCGGATAGATCAGCATGAAGGGAATGAACACGCCATGATCGAACCCACGTTCAGGCTCCTCGTCCGAGGCGATGCCCGCCGCATCGAGCAGTTGACGCACACGCGCGCCCAGTTCCGGCGCGCCGGGCGCCGGATAAGTCAGCCGATAGGTCTGTTCGGGGAAATTGTAATAGTCGAACAGCAGCGGCGGCGCCGGGTTGATGTTAACGGTGGGGCGAGACGTTTCCCAATGGCCGGAGACGACGAGGATCGCCTTCGGCGGCGCCGGCAATGTGGCCGGGATCGATCTCAAATAAGCGCCCAGTTTTTCCCATATGTCGGTCTGGCACGGAGACGGCGGCATGAAAGGCCATGGGCCGCCGCCATGGGGAATGAAGAGGGTGGGAAGTTTGGCGTCTTTCATAGGACTCTTTCGCAACATTCACCTGCCGATCACGGCCACTCCGATCAAGACAGGATGCAGGAACAGCATCGCCACATAGGCCAGCGTTCCGACGCCGAGCGCGACGCCATCGGCGCGCGTGAATGACGATATCCGCGGCGCTCCGAGATCCCCGCGCTTCTTGACGGCGATGCGATCAAACACGGCCCAAGCGAGAAACGATCCGAACAGCAGCATGCCGCCGGCGTCGCCATTGGCGAGCAAATGCGCGAGCGCCCAGATCTTGACTGCGACCAGCATCGGGTGACGCAGCCAGCCCCTGATTCTGCCGGGAGCGGGATTCATGCAGGCCAACGCCACGAAGGCGAACCACATCAGAGGGATGGTGAGATGACGCGTCCACGTCGGCACAGTCCAGACATGGATCAATCCTTCCGCCCGATATTGGGAGAAGCCCCACACAATCAGAGCGAAACCGACAAGTGAGGCCAGCGAATAGACGCCCTTGAACGGACCTAGGCCAAATCGTTCGATCAGTTTCGTCCGCGTCTCGCGAAACGTCGTGAGACTATGCACGCCGAGAAAGACGACAATCCCCAAAACGAGAACAAGCATATTTTCCTCCACTATCCATTTGGCGCTTTTGCGCCGAGTATCGCATCCGACGACGGGGCCATGAAAGCTCGAATGTTGCGACGACGCCAAAGCCAGGCGCCGCTGCTGCGCCCAACGGGAATAATGTAGCGGGGTGCTCGTGGACTCTTTCCCATTCTATGATGATTTCCCCGAAAACTCTTGTGGTCGGACGCCTAAGGTTTCAGCAGGACCTTGCCCAGATTCTTGCGGTCCTGGATGTAATGATGCGCCAGCGGCGCCTCGTCGAAGGAGAATACGTGATCGATTTTCGGTTGGATCACGCCCTTGCTCCAAAGGTCGAGAAGTTCGCGCATCCATCCTCGCATCCGATCGATCTCGCCCCACATATGACCAAGATTGACCCCGAAGACGCCCTTGTTAGCGTTGAGCAGCGCTAGCGGCGTGAACAGCAGCCAGGGCGTTCCCGCCAGAGTTTTGAATATGTTGAGAAGATCGCGCTGCTTGGCGTTCGCCGCCGTGGAGACGCCGAACATGCCGAGCCTTCCGGTGGGCGCCAGCAGGCCGTAGCTCTTTCTGAACGACTCTCCGCCCACGGCGTCAAGGACGAGTTCAACGCCCCGACCTCTTGTTATCTCTCGCGTGCGGGCCACAAAACCCTCGCGTCGGTGGTCGATCAAATGGTCGGCGCCGAAGGCTTTCAATCGCTCATGTTTCGAGGCCGAAGCGGCGCCAATTACCGCGGCGCCGAGGTGTTTGGCGATTTGCGTCGCCGCAATGCCTACGCCGCCGCCAGCCGAATGAACCAGCATCGTCTCGCCCGCCCTCAGGCCACCCATAACGACGACCAGTTGCCAGGCCGTGAGGTAATTGACAGGCAAGGCGGCGCCCTCAAAAGCGGACATTCCATTTGGCCGCACAAAAACCTGGTTCTCGGGAACGCAAACGACGTCCGAATATCCGCCAAAACGCGTCACCGCAAAAACATCGCGGCCAATTAAGCCCGGATCGGCGCCAATACCAACAGCGTCGACCCGACCGCCGACCTCATATCCGACCACCACCGGAAGAGGAGGACAATCCGGATAAAGGCCCATGCGTCCCATAATATCGGCGAAATTGACGCCGCTCGCCGCCACGCGAATTCGGGCTTCGCCCGCTTTCGGCTCTGGATCTGGCGCCTCCTTGACCATGAGCGTTTCCGGTCGGCCCGCTTTCGTTATCCAGATTTGGCGCATATGCGGTTCGCTTTAACTGCTGCTAATTTGAGCGATACGCTCGTTTGGAGCGAGCGATGGCGGAAGACGGGGCGCGGCTGAAAGTCGCCGGCGCGGTTTGCATCCTATCGCCAGCCCTTTGCCTTACCGCGCCATCATCTTTCTGGCGTCCAAGCTTTTCACCATCATGCGTCGCGCGCAATCCAATAAGCTCCCATCTTTCGATATTTCCTTTTCACCGCCGCCCAAGCGATTCTGAAGGCGATCTCCTCGCGCTCGGGATCCTCGAAATGGTCTTCGAAGGCGTTGTTGAAGGCAGCGCGGAAGATGTCCTGTGCGTGAGGAGGCAGATGATCGCGCACGGAAGGCGGAAGGTCGTCGTTGGCTGCGTAGGGCATAGTGAGTCGCTCCCGGAGCGGGACAGAAGTCATCCCGGTCGTCATGGTCGACCCATCTCGTCAGGCCGGAGACGGACTGGATGGCGCGTTTCCCAGTTTGCTTCGAGGGCGCCGGGTGACCGGTGACAAGGTGATCATTTTCCGCGTGACTGGGCAGCGTCAAGGTCCGTGGCGGCCCTTTTGCGGAATGAACCGTGCGCGTGAACGGCCGATCGCGCGCCCCGCTATTTGCAACGGGAAAACGGGAAATCCCCGCAGTGACCGCGCTGGCGATCGGGTCGAGCACGTCGGATAATAGACGACGCGCGAAGCTTATGCAGGACGGACCGCACGTCGTCGCGGCAGATCGGCGGGATTGGCTTCCTCCCTCCTTGGAGGCGCCCGTCCCGTTCCCCATCTTTCGGGTGCGGGCGGGCGTCACCGTTGAAGAAGGGACGCGGGGCGCGTCGACCAATCTGGGAGGACGCCTCGCCATGACGACTTCGAAGATGGGAGGCGGATGTGTCGCGTATTCTGATTATGCTTGGCCCCGCCCTGGTGGCGATCGGCCTCTTTTGGCCATGGATAAGCCGACTTGGGTTGAGGCGTCTTCCCGGTGACATCGTCATCGAGCACAAAAATTTCGCTTTCTATTTCCCGATCACCACCGGAGTGCTGATCAGCGGCGTCCTGACGTTGATTTTCTGGCTCGCCCGCCGGTGATCATCGGCGGGCGAGGCGCGCCGCCGTGAAGTCAAGTATGTCTTCAAGACCCATAGGATGGGGCGTCATCCGCTCACTGGGGAAGTATCAACTGGGATTCTTGCGCAAATCGTGGATCAGATGCACGAGAGACGGCTCGTCGAGGTCGTGCAACAGGTCTTTTAACTTCTCGTCGCCAGATCGCTCTGGGGCGAAGTCAGCGCCATAAGTCTGGCGCAACGTGGATATGGGTGTATTGCCGTGCTTTTTGGCGATTTCGCCGTTCTTGTCTCAGTGGCGGTTGTCGAGGCCCGGTTGCTTAGTCATCGCAGTTTCCTTAGTTCGATGAATGAGCATTGTGCGCCTTATTCGCGGGATTGGGAACGAAAACGGCGCTGCCGCGAAATCATTAAGGAGCGATGTGGACGGGCGCCGCCCGGCCAGACCGTCAGGGGGCGCCGCGACCTTGAAGCGGGCGCAGTTTCACGTTCAACCCGGGCGCGGCCGCGAATGCAGTCAAGAAGATTTTCCTTCCAAAATTGTTTCACTTGGAATGACGACTTTACTTCTCCATCGTCCCTCGCACAGACGCGCGCTTCTCCAGGCGCGCCACGCGCTCGTGTAGTCTGAGAACGTCGAGCTCGGGCAATTTTTCTTCGCAGCCATCGACCACCCGGTGCGCCCGGCGCACCAAGGATTGCAGCTCTCGTGTCGGCAATCCGACGCCCGCTATGTCGTCGAATGCTCTTATCAGTCGGAGACTGACCGCAATGTCGCTCTTCGAATAATGACGGATCTGTTCGAACGCCGTGTCCAGCAGGCCCTCGAAGCCTATCCAAGGCGCAACGACGCGCAAAACGTGCGGCGGCCCATGTAGATAGGTGCGCGGCGGCGTGCGGCTCGCCACGCGAATAAAAATGCGGCTGAGTTGATCTATGCAGCTGATCGCGGTGCTAGGATCGTTGACGGCGGGTGAGATCGCCCGCAAAGCGACGTCGACGATCTGTATGATCCCGAACTCCAGATCCTGCTGCATCGTGCGCGCAGGACCGATATCGAAGACCGAAAGAAGACGGGCCTCGCACTCCGGGGTCACGCGGCCGGCCTCCAAAACCCGCATGATCGGGGCGCCGGCTGGAACGAAGTGACCGACTCGTCTTTCCAAGATGATTTGCACGCCATAGCTTTTCGCGCATTCGACAAGATACGGAATATCGACGAAGCGGATGTATCCCGATCTTCGACTGATAATGTTCCGCTCACGTCCTTCGCGAAACGGAGCCGCGTTCTCAGGCTGCTCGGACGCACTGCGTGGGTGCGGCATGAGATCGTCGATCACGATCTCTGTCTCACGCGCAATTCGATCTACGATGTGATTGACGCTGATCGACTGCGATATGTGATTGATGAAGAAGATGAGCCAGCCGACGCACAGGACCGCGAGCATCATCGCCGTCATGATCGTCGCGACCGGTACGAAGGGATGAGGCAGAGACCGCACCGCTGGAAGAGCGGCCATGCAAAAGCAGAATGTGCCGAGGAAAATGCCCAGCGTCCATTGAGTGCTGCGGTCGCGGACGAAGCTGACCAGAATGCGCGGAGAAAATTGCGTCGAGGCCAGAGTCAGCGTCATTAAGAGAATCGCGAAAATAATCGACACGACGGTCATGATGGAACTAGCGATGCCGGCAAGGATCGTTTGGGCAACCTGGGGATCTTGATTCGCTGGAAACAGGACTTCGGGAATCCAGGCGTTGAGAGCTGGAACATGTTCCTCGACAAAAGACAGGAGCGCGCCAGCCGTCCCCAGCATCAAAGCGATGACAAGTGGGCGGACGAGAAATCCTCCGCGCAGGCCATATAGGGCTGAGCGAAGGAGCAAGGAAAGGCGCTCGTGCATGATCGACGTCTCGCGAGGAAGTCCGACGAATCTCCGCCGAGCATCGTCGTCATAAACCGAGGACAGGATCAACCGTTTTCGGCGCTTACACAGGAAAATCGGAAAGCAATGGCTCCAAGCGGCCAAGCTGCGCCCAGGACCAGCGCCAGAACCAGAAATATTTCGATCCAGCCCACGAAAGTCATGGTTCGGCATGGTCCCAGATAACGCACTCGATGGTGATCGGGTGGTTTGGCGATTTCGGATCGGCTTCAATTGCTCATCTTTGCGGGGAAAACGTCGTCTTTCCTCTCGGACCGACGCGTTTACGCCGTCTTGACCGCGCTTGAGCAGACTAATTAACTAGCCTTCGCTCGATCCCATCGTCTCGATGCAGGGTGCGCTCACTAATGGCGCCTATTGGAGATGATCTCGGGGCGCAATGCGTCCAGCGCCAGGTTGAGCTGGAGGACATTGACGCGCGGCTCGCCGATCAATCCGACGAAGCGATGTTCGATGTGTTCTTCCACCAGGGCGCGCACACGACCCTCATTCAGGCCGCCCGCCTGTGCGACCGCGGGAACCTGCGCTAGCGCGAATTGCGGCGAAATATGCGGATCAAGGCCGGAGCCGGAGGTCGTGACGGCGTCTGCCGCCACCAAGTCAATCCGTCCCGCGGCGAACTCCGCTTCAATAGCGCTGTTTACGCGGTCGACAAGCTTTTGCGACGTCGGGCCGAGATTGGAGCCGGAGGAATTCGCGGCGTTATAGGGAGCATCGACCGTCTTGGTTGGGTCCGCGGGGTCGGGCCTGCTGGTCGCCGAGGGGCGACCATGAAAATAGCGATCCGAAGTGAAGTTCTGACCGATCAAAGACGAACCGACAATCTTGTTGTCGCGCTCGATAAGGCTGCCATTGGCTTGATTGGGAAACACGAGTTTAGCGACGCCAGTGATCGCTAAAGGATAGGCTAGGCCGGTCAAGGCGGTGAACAACACGATCATCACGATCGCCGGACGCAATTGTGCCAACATGATGGACTCCTCAGGCCAGATGCAAAGCCGAGACAGCGAGGTCAATGAGCTTGATCGCGACAAACGGCGCGACGATGCCGCCCAGGCCGTAGATCAGCAGATTACGGCGGAGCAGGGCAGCGGCGCCGACGGGACGGTACTCGACGCCCTTCAAGGCCAACGGGATCAGCGCGACGATGATCAAGGCGTTGAAGATGACGGCAGACAGAATCGCCGACTGAGGCGACGCGAGCTTCATGACATTGATCGCCTCCAGTTCCGGGTAGCTGACGACGAACAAAGCCGGGATGATTGCGAAATACTTTGCGACGTCATTGGCGATGGAGAAAGTGGTCAGCGATCCGCGCGTCATCAGAAGTTGCTTGCCGATGGCGACGATTTCGATCAGCTTGGTCGGATCGGAATCGAGATCGACCATATTGCCGGCTTCACGCGCCGCCTGAGTGCCGGTCTGCATGGCCACGCCGACATCGGCTTGCGCCAGCGCGGGCGCGTCGTTGGTGCCGTCGCCGCACATTGCGATGAGGCGCCCGCCCTGCTGCTCCTTGCGGATATATTTCAACTTGTCCTCGGGCGTCGCCTGCGCGATGAAATCATCGACGCCGGCCTCGCCGGCGATGGCCGCCGCCGTAATGGGATTGTCGCCGGTCACCATGACCGTCTTAATGCCCATGGCGCGTAATGCAGCAAACCGGTCCTTGATATCGGGTTTGACGATATCCTTGAGATGAACGACGCCGAGCAATTGTCCATTCTCGGATACCGCGAGCGGCGTGCCGCCCGAGCGGGAAACGCGCTCGACCGCCCGGTTGAAGTCCTCGGGCGCCTGATCCCCGGCCAGACCTGCCTGCCCCAGGATGGAATCGACCGCGCCTTTACGCAACGCGCGTCCTGGAAAATCAACACCCGAAATCCTGGTGTGGGCGGAGAAAGGGACAATCCGCGGCGCGTCGGCGTCCATGTCGGGCGCCGTCAGGCCGTAGCGGCTCTTCGCCAGGGAGACGATCGAACGGCCTTCGGGCGTTTCATCGGCGAGCGAGGCCAGCATGACGGCTTCCGCCAGACGTAGCTCCGACACGTTGCCGATCGGAATGAACTCATCGGCCATGCGGTTGCCGAATGTGATGGTGCCAGTCTTGTCGAGCAGCAACGTGTCCACATCGCCGGCCGCCTCGACCGCACGGCCCGAAGTGGCGATGACATTGAAACGGATCAGTCGATCCATGCCGGCGATGCCGATCGCCGACAGCAGGCCGCCGATCGTCGTCGGAATGAGGCAGACGAGCAGCGCGATGAGCACGGTCACGGAAAGCACCGTTCCCGAATAGCCGGCAAGCGGCCAAAGAGTCACACAAACGATCAGGAAGATGATGGTCAACCCCGACAACAGAATCGACAAAGCGAGTTCGTTTGGCGTTTTCTGACGCTCCGCGCCTTCTACCAGCGCGATCATGCGATCGATGAAGGTCGAACCGGGCGCCGCCGTGATCTTCACCTTGATCCAATCGGAAAGAACCGTGGTTCCTCCCGTCACCGCCGAGCGGTCGCCGCCGGCTTCGCGAATGACGGGAGCAGATTCGCCCGTAATCGCCGACTCATTGACCGAAGCCACGCCTTCGACGATTTCGCCGTCACCGGGAATGAGATCGCCCGCCTCGACGAGCACGATGTCTCCGATCCTCAGATCGAGCGCGGAAACACCCTCGACGACGCTGCCCATGCCGCTCTTGTTATTGGGATCGATCAGCCGTTTCGCGTGAGTGTCGCTGCGTGTCCTGCGGAGGGCGTCAGCCTGCGCTTTGCCGCGCCCTTCAGCGACGGCTTCGGCAAAATTGGCGAACAGCACGGTAAACCACAGCCAGGCGGCGATCTGGCCCGAGAATAAAGCGACGCCGTTGTGCGTGACCAGATCGCGGACAAAAAAGATTGTCACGACCGCCGAGACGGCTTCGGTCACGAAAATCACCGGATTGCGCGCCAGCTTCCGAGGATCGAGTTTATGGAACGCGTCGAGCGTAGCGCGTCTGATGATGGCCGGGTCGAAGAGGCCGGGTGCGACGACTTTGGAGGACATGGAAGAAACTCCGCTCAGAAGGTTTTGCCCGCTTGCATCAGAAAGTGCTCGACAACTGGACCCAGTGCGAGAGCCGGGAAATATTGGAGCAGGTACAGGATCACGATGACCCCGAGCAGCAGTCCCACGAACAAGGGGCCGTCCGTCGGGAAAGTGCCGGCCGAGGCGGGCGCCTTTTTCTTCTTGGCGAAAGAACCCGCCAGCGCCAGTACCGGAATCACGTAGGCGAAGCGCCCCAGGAACATCGCGAGGCCGAGCGTCGTATTGAACCAGGGCGTGTTTCCGATCAGGCCCGCGAAGGCCGAGCCGTTGTTCGCGTTGGTCGAGGCGAAGGCATAGAGAATTTCGGTGAGGCCGTGCGGTCCGGCATTGCCCAGACTATCGAGTGCGGATTTCACCATAACCGACGCGGCGGAGAAGCCGAGCACAGTGATCGGATAGATCAGCACCGCCAGCATGGCGAGTTTCATTTCGCGGGTTTCGATCTTCTTGCCGAGATACTCCGGCGTGCGGCCGACCATGAGCCCCGCCACGAACACCGCAATGACGGCGAGAACGAGGAAACCATAGAGGCCCGCGCCCACGCCACCGGGCGAAATGCAGCCGAGCAGCATGTTGAACAACGGCACTAGGCCGCCGAGCGGCGTGAACGAGTCATGCATCGAGTTGACGGCGCCGGTGCTGGTGCCAGTGGTCGCCGAGGCGTAAAGCGCGCTCATGGCCGGACCAAACCGCACTTCCTTGCCTTCCATATTGCCGCCCGCGGGATCGACGCCGATCGCTGTCAGCAACGGGTTGCCGTTCGCTTCGGCCCAGTAGGCGACGCCAATGCCGGTCACCAGCACGATGCCCATGGCGATTGCGATCGCCCGTCCTTGCCGAAAATCGAAGACGGCGCGTCCAAATGCAAACACAGAGGCAAAGGGCACAACGAGGATGGCCCATATTTCGAGCATATTGGTGAAGGCGTTGGGGCTTTCGTATGGATGCGCCGAATTGGCGTTAAAAAAGCCGCCGCCATTAGTGCCAAGTTCCTTGATCGCTTCCTGGCTCGCCACTGGGCCGATGGATATGATCTGCTTGGCGCCTTCAAGCGTCGTCGCTTCGAACGAGCCGGCGAGCGTTTGCGGGGTTCCGAACGCAACAAGCGCAAGTGCGACGACGATCGCCAGCGGCAGCAATACGTATAGCGTCGCTCGTGTCAGATCGACCCAGAAATTTCCGACGGTCGGCGATTCCGCGCGCGCAAAGCCGCGCACCAGCGCGAACGCCATGGCGAGACCAGTCGCCGCGGAGACGAAATTGTGAACAGTGAGCCCAAGCATCTGAACGAGATGACTCATTGTCGTCTCGCCGCCGTAGTTTTGCCAGTTGGTATTGGTGATGAAGCTCATCGACGTGTTGAAGGCGAGATCGGCCGGAACCGGGTCGAAGCCTCGCGGATTGAGCGGCAGAACACTTTGCAACCGCTGCAATGCATAGAGCGATAGAAAGCCGACGAGGCTAAAAGCGAGCATGGCGGTCGCGTAGACGAACCAGCTCTGTTCTCGCGCCGGATCGACGCCCGAGAGTTTGTAGAATACACGCTCGACCGGAACAAGAACGCGAGACAAGACTGTGCGTTCGCCCGCAAGCACCTGCGCGATATAGGCGCCGAGCGGGACAGCAACGGCGAGCACGGCCGCAAGCACGAAGGCGATTTGCGCCCAACCGACTATAGTCATGATGTCACCTCGTTGAACGCGGACCGTCTTTTAGAATTTTTCGGGGTGAAGGAGCGTGTAGACGAGATAGACGCCAAGCACCAAGGCGACGCAGAGACCGATTATAGGCTCATACATGGAGCGCTCCCTCTCAAAGGCGTGCGCAGGCCCGCGCATAGGCGCCGACCAGCACAAATAAGAAGACGCCGAGACCGACATAAATGAAATCGGACATGATCCACCCCAATTGTTTGTGCGATTGCGAGAACGATATAGAAGCGATCGCCATAAAAGCGCAATTCGGAATCCGGGATTGACTTATAAGGGATTCATAAAGACGACCACCAAATTATCAGAGCCGGCTCTGCCGGACGTCAACCAGCAATCGTTGAAAAGCGAGGGAGGATTGGGCGAGGCTTTCCTCGTCGAAGCCGGTTAGCTTCGGGTAGAAAATCGTGCTCGCGGCTCAAGCTGCGCGCTAAAACCTCCAATCGCGATAATTGTTCGCGCGAATTCAAGAGGGGGGCAGGAAGTTTTATTTTGCAACTATCAATCACCCGGCGCGTTTGACGAGTCAAAGAATGGAGCTGTCTTGGCGCCACTCCAGAGTCAGCGATATCCTCATGCACCCGGGTTACGAAATTTTTATGTCGTCGGGCCGTCTTCTGTATCGATCCTTTGCGTCCGTCAGCTGCAGGTGCCCGCGGCTGTCCGCACCTCGGACCGCGTCGCCGCTGGCCTGGAAATCTCCATTCCCTCGAATATCGTCGAAGCGCAGGAAACTCCTCATAGGGCCAACACTATAGTTGCGCTTTTATCTGATTTCCGACTCTCTGGGCCACCATGATTCGTCTTGGGGGTCGTGGGATGTCGCGAGCATCGTCCGGAAGGCTGGCGAAAATCGAAGGACATCGTTGGGCGATCGAAGACAGTTTCGAAACAACGAAGAACGAACTCGGGCTCGATCGCAACGAAACGCGCTCCTGGGTAGTGTCTCAGTTTGAAATCCGACGCCCTTGACGCGGCCTCGCGCCGCCCTCATCTCCCGTGCTATGCTTAGCGCAAAGCAGGAATCTAAACCATGCGGCCAGACTCTCGTATCGAGGATGTCCTTCCCACGTTGAAGGATCCGGAGGAGTATGTGCGAGGCATCCTTGCCAGCTTCATACATGGGCAATTTTCTCAGGATGAGGCAATCATTAGGATTGGTGTATCCGGAGGCGGCATCGCGCCACATTACTGTATCGAGCAGGGCCGCGAGACGGTAAAATTAGGCGGCCAGATGCATCCCCTTTTGGAAGGTAAGGAGATAGAGGCACATCTGCGGCGCGCCGCCTTCGACGGCAGAACGCACAAGCCGATTTTAGAAGACCAGCCCAAGGGAATGGGGTGGAGTTCCGAAGCTATGACATTTGCGGAAGTCCAAGCCATATTGGGGCATCTGAGATCAAGCAAAAAGGCGCATTGATGCCCACCGGACCTAAAGGCGAGAAGCGCCCCGCCGACGTGATCGGCAACGCCGTAAAAGTCATGCGCATCGCCACAGGCGAAGAGCCTGAGGACTTCGGCAACACGCCCGCGAAGAACCAAGCCGCCGCCGAGCTTGGCCGCGCGGGCGGGAAGAAGCGCGCCGAGGGCATGACGCCAGAGCGGCGCGCGGAGATTGCAAAGAACGCTGCGACGAAAAGGTGGTCGAAAGACAGCTAAGCCATTGACTTCAGATTTTCAATCGATATTTTGATTGAAAATCTGAAGTGAGGCTTTCTCATGATTTATGACACTCCCGCTGCGGCAGCAAGCCGGTTAGCTGAGATCGGTGTGGCGATGGAAGCGTTGCAGCGTGCGCTTGCTGATGGACACGCCAAACGCATTGCGACCAGTCCAAATAATGCGCCGCAGATGCCGGGAACATACGCTTGGGCGCAGACCCTTTGCACCTTGCGAGACGAACTACTTCCTCGCGGATGGCGAAAAGCAGACCCGAGTAATTTTTCCCTTACGATAAACGATGCGCGCAAGATCAACATTGTTGTTGAGAGCGGGGACAGATTCACGCGATGCGCGCACGCATCGCCCCGCACAAAATCTCTAAAGGGGCTCTATATCGAAGCTGTCGCGCTGCGGAATCGATTAGAAGCCGACATGTTCCCGGAAACCGTTGCTGACGAGTTACGGCGGATTGCGGCTCTTCTTGAATATCAAACTTATATCCTTCTGATTCACATCACAGATGATTCATACGTCGCAGAACTGTCATTGCCAGACGTTGTCGAGGGGAACCAAATCGTCAGTTGGAAGGAGCGAATTTTTATCCCTGACACCGATGATCCGTTCGCAGCCCGCGAATTGCCTTCTCAGGATCGGGGCGATGATGACATAGACATCCCGGTTAGGCGTAAAGCGTAATTCATGCTCAACCCATCAAGACTAACAATAGCCCGTCAACGCGCGATGCTGACCAAAAAGGAATTGGCTAGTCGCGTTGGCGTTGACCCGCGCGCGATATCAGGGTTCGAGGCCGGACAATATGAACCTACAGAAGAAAACCTTCTACGGATCGCGCGTGCTACGGGATTCCCACGCGAATTTTTAGAAGCAGATGACATCGAGGTTCTATCCCCGGAAGGCGTCAGTTTTCGATCAATGTCAAAAATTACTGCAAAACAGCGGGACGCCGCTGTTGCTGCGGGTTCGATTGCATTTGTTCTTAGTGACTGGGTGGATCGAGAGTTTGAACTTCCCGATGTGGATATCCCTGATTATTCAAACGCCGATCCAGAAGTCGCCGCGGAATCCCTGCGGGATCATTGGAGACTTGGCGTGCAACCAATTAAGAACATGGTGCATTTATTGGAGTCTAAGGGAATTCGCGTTTTTTCTTTGGCGGAAAATTCTGAAGAAGTGGACGCATATTCCGTCTGGCGCGGGCGCCGTCCGTTTGTGTTTTTAAATACGGGAAAGTCTGGCGAGCGACGCCGCTTTGATGCTGCACACGAGCTTGCCCATCTAATTTTGCATCGCCATGGCGCTGTAAATGGAACGGATGCCGAAAAAGAAGCGCATGCCTTCGCGTCAGCGTTTTTGATGCCGAAAGCGAGCATGAAGGCTCTTGGCCGCGTCGTGCCAAATTTCGAATTTATAATTCAGCAAAAGAAAAACTGGGCGGTGTCAGCAAGTGCAATGACAATGCGGCTTCATGCCCTTGGGATGCTTACTTACTACCATTACAATCGATTATTCATTGAGCTTTCAAGTAGGGGGTATCGATCAGGCGAGCCTGGTGGAATGAAGCCCGAAACCTCGCAAGTATGGAGGAAGGTATTCGCCACGCTAAGAAGCGAAGGGCTTGGCGTGCAGGGGCTCGCCGACAAGTTGCTTGTGCCATCGGACGAGCTCGTAAAGTTGGTATTTGGTCTTGTTACGATTGGACTCCCATCGGGAGATGTGAGGGCAACCGCTCCACCTACCGGCAATCATCTCACCGTCATCAAATAACTGAAATTATCGCTTAACGCTAAGCATGAAAGTTCAGATAATGAACCTCATGAACAAGCTCCCTGTTACCACCCGCGCCCAAATCCTCTCGATGCTCTGCGAGGGGTCGTCGATGCGGTCTGTCTCGCGCCTTACGGATACGAGCATCAACACGGTTTCGAAGCTCCTTGTGGACGCCGGGCGCTTCTGTGCAGGCTTCCACGACGCCAAGGTGCGTGGCGTGAAGGCGAGCAAGGTTCAGGTTGATGAAATCTGGTCGTTCACGGCCGCGAAGGAAAAGAACGTCGCTGCCATGAAGGCTCCGGTTGATGGCGCTGGCGACACATGGACTTGGACCGCGATTGAAGCCGATACGAAACTGCTGATCTCGCATTTCGTCGGCGGCCGTGATGGCGAGTGCGCCAAATGGTTCATCGACGACATGGCGTCGCGGATCACGAACCGCATTCAACTGACCTCGGATGGCCACAAGGCATATTTGGAAGCTGTTGAAGGCGCTTTCGGCGCTGATATCGACTACGCCATGCTCATCAAGCTGTATGGCAATGCGCCGGAGAGCTTCAAAGGCCGGTATAGCCCTGCGGATTGCACGGGCATCAAGAAGACGAAGATCGAAGGAAAGCCCGACATGGCGCACGTTTCAACTTCATACGTCGAGCGCGCAAACCTCACCATGCGGATGCACAATCGCCGCTTTACGCGCCTTACGAATGCATTCTCCAAGAAATTCGAGAACCACGCGCACATGGTCGCAATCTATGCGGTCTGGTATAATTGGCTGCGCATCCACAAGACGCTCCGCGTGACGCCCGCCATGGCCGCTGGCATTTCCGAGACAGTCATGAACTGGTCGGATATCGTCGAAGCAATGGATGCTGACCAGCCGGCCAAAAAGCGCGGCCCCTATAAAAAGACGGCCGCTGAAATTTCAAACTGAGACACTACCCGCTCCTGGCATGGCTGGCGTCGTCACGTATCGCTCGTCATGCTCGCCCTCGCCATGATGGCGGCGATCCGCATTTACTCTAATACAATGGCTCCGCCGCCCAAAATACAATGCGGCGCAAAGCGAAGACGCTCAGCCGACCTCGGAACTGACCAGCCCCTCGCTCATCCGCTGGTCCATCCAGGAAATCCGCCGCATCGCCACGCGCCTCGCGCGAAAACGAATCCAACCAGAGTTCGTCATCACTTTGGCGCTCTGGCGACGAGCGCATCAAGCTCAAGCAAGGCGCGCTCACATAAAATCGCAACTGTGATGCTAGGCGCGGGACTGCCGTAGTTCGGCCCCGTCGAGATACCAGCCGTCCGAGGCGGGGGCTGGCATTGATAAGAACGAATAACGGCGTTCCCGCCAACTGGGGCGCGAGCTGATCCGATCGGATTTGTAGTTCGCTCTCTGTGCGCTTTGTATTGCGCTTCGTTGTCATTGAATACGAACAGCGCATCCCGATAATGATCCTGCCCCATCATGCAAACGAAATCGACCTTCCTGCCGCCGCCGCTAAAGATTGATCCAATCGCTTTCATTAGGAGATTGCCATTATGAGTCGCTGCTATCGAGGGCGAAGCCAGCTTTCAGCACCACTTGGTAATCTTTGACAGCGCCACGCTCTATGCGTCCGCGAGTCTGTATCACCTCAAACCAACGCATATTTCTAACCGTCTGGTCCGCTCTCTTGATGGCGATCTCAATGGCGTCCTCAATGCTCTTCTCTGATGAACCAACGAGTTCGACGACTTTGTAGACGTTACTCATTAGATACTCCATGTGTTCAGGAGGTTTTGCGACAACTCCCACCGTTTCAGCGGCCGTGACGAGGCATAAGGCGGCGTGATTCTCAAAATCGTCACCGTGACCGGCGCTGCCCCTCAATGACACTTCCCCGGCGCATAGACTGGAAAGCGCCGAACTACCGACTTTCAAACTCTTGCCGCTCGACCCCGCCCCATCAGTCGGGTTCTTTAGCTCTTACCGGGAGTTTTGGTTCCCGCCGGGGAAGGGATCGCCGAGGTCTCCAATCTGTTCAAGAGATCGAGAAACCGATCTGGCACGGGCTGGGAAACGACGTCCGCGTAAAGGCCGCGCAACTCCCTGCCGATTTGCTCGCCAATGTCATTCGACGGTCTGCCCATGGCTGACTTCCTCGTCGCGCCGTCCCTGAGAGCCGGCGCTTCCGACTTCACCCCGCGTCTATCCGACCCCACCAGGTCCGCAGTTCCTGTCCCTGTGCTCCCTGGCCTTGAAGAACTTGCAATCGCAGCTTCACATTCGCCTCCATTCTTTGAATTTCTCCGCTCTATGACGACATTGTTCCGGCTGCTATTTCCCATCAGATCCTCATGGATTGCTGTGAATGATTTCCTTGGCGAACAGATGCGTTACAGATGTGATGCATTCCGGCAGGTATCTAATAACGCGGACCTTCTCAAAAGGTTCCATAGCAAAAGTTAACGATTTGAAGTAAGAGAGTTTGACGCAACGGCAAGGCGCCGCTCTTTTGGTCCAACTGATGGGCAAATTGATGTCGATCTCTGGAGATATTAAAGCGCATATTCCGTACTTGCGACGTTTTTCTCGAGCGCTAACTGGGACGAGAGAAGGGGGTGACGATTGCGTCTTGGCGATGCTTGAAATCCTTGTTGTCGATCAAGGCATGATTGGTGACGGCGAGAACCTGAAGATCGCCCTCTACCGTCTGCTTCTCGGGATTTGGAGGGCCGCGCCAACCAACGCCCACGCGGAACACTCTGGCGCCGGTGAGAGCGAGGCCGCAGCACGGCGCAACCTCGACGCCATATCAGTTTGGCCGCGCATTGCCTTCCTGCTCAACGCGCTGGAAGGGTTCAGCCTCGCCGAAGTTGGTCGCATACTTAACGTTTCGGAACCCGTCGCGGGCGCATTGGTCGAGGCCGCCAACAGCGAAATCGCCGATCAAATCGCAACCACCGTTCTCATTATTGAAGACGAACCGCTGGTTGCGCTCGATTTAAGAGGAATCGTCGAAGGGCTCGGACACGGGGTCGTCGGCGTAGCGCGCACGCACAAGGAGGCTATGGCGGCGATCGCCATGACTAGGCCCGGCCTAATTCTCGCGGACATCCAGCTTGCGGACGGCAGCTCCGGGATCGAAGCCGTCAACGAAATCCTTGGTAGTCTGTCGACGCCGGTCATCTTCGTAACCGCCTATCCGGAACGCTTTCTCAACGGCGAACCGCCGGAGCCCGCATTCCTGATCGCCAAACCCTTCAGCGTGGATGGTCTGAAAGCCGTCATCAGCCAAGCCCTGTTTTTCGACAAGCGCTCCCATCGCAAAGACGCTGATAAGACGGCTTCGTCCTCCTGACCCACGAAGCGGGGTTTGTTGGGGCAAATGATTTGCGAGGATGTTGTCGGCGCCCCTGAGTGTGCCGGGCTACGCCTTGGACAGTGGCGCTTTCTGGACGAATATTGATTATCAGACTTTGCGCGACTGAGTTCGCCGTTTCAACGCCAAGAAGCCGAAAGAGCGAGTCTGCGCAGCCGGCAAGCCCAGCTATCGCACAGCAGAGCTCGCAGGCGTGTTTTTTCAGGGCGCCAAGTAGAATATGTCGATCCTCCAATTGCAGCATTCACTCCACCGCCGAGTGCGGTGGCGCCACACCGGAGCCTGTTTCTCCGGTCGCTAACCGTTCGACCTCACGGCCTCACGCCTCCGGCGCCGCGCGTTTTTCGTTGTCATGGCGGCGGCGGTTATAAACTGTTGCGACACCCTTAGTCGCGCCGCTGGCATGGTTGAACACCGCCTCGATAACGTGGCGCAAAACCTTTAGCTCCGCTAGCTTGCTCGCGCATGTCCTTCGCAAATCGGGTAACGGCCAATACGGCATTTCTTCGGGATCGTCAGCTTGCAGCACTTCCAACATCGCGGCATCGAGTCGTGTCTTGGCGCAGCTGAAGCCCTCCACTGGCCACAAGCCCGTGGTGCTGAGCAGCTAACCTTTAGGTCCACTGATGCGTGGCAAGCTCTCCAATAGGCGAACGGCTTGCGCTGATAATGGCGCAAGATGTTCGCGTCCATTTTTGGCTCTGACTCACTTTTGATGAAGTTTGGGTGCCGGCTTGCGTTGGTTTCATGAAGGAATCAACGCCATGCCCTGCAGCCTGCGCCCCTCGGCTTTTGTGCCAGCCGGTTTCCACGTTGAAAGCGCCGTCCATGATGGCGGGATCACCACGATCACTG
>Ga0265328_10000041_pt1 | contig 89398 bp, 95 predicted proteins | sample 41624metaG_FD_202086 | JGI IMG/M metagenome (GOLD analysis project Ga0265328, IMG submission 202086) | Rhizosphere microbial communities from Carex aquatilis grown in University of Washington, Seatle, WA, United States - 4-16-24 metaG | ecosystem: Host-associated > Plants > Roots > Rhizosphere...
GACGTCGGCAAATCGCTGGTCGTCGCCGGGCTGGCGCGCGCCTTCGCCAATCGGGGCCTGAAGGTCGCGCCGTTCAAGCCGCAAAACATGTCGAACAACGCCGCCGTCGCGGGCGAGGGTTTCGAGATCGGCCGCGCCCAGGCCCTGCAGGCGCGTGCGGCAAGGCTCGACCCGCATGTCGACATGAATCCGGTGCTGCTCAAACCGCAGGGCGGCGCCGGCGCGCAGATCGTCGTGCAGGGCCGCGTCGTCGGCCAGGCTGCGGCGCGCGATTATCAGGCGTGGAAACCGCGGCTGATGCCGGCCGTGCTGGAGAGTTTCGCGAGGCTGCGGCATGGCCGCGACCTCGTGCTGATCGAAGGCGCCGGCAGCGCCGCCGAAATCAATTTGCGCGCGGCCGACATCGCCAACATGGGATTTGCGCGGGCGGTGGACGCTCCGGTGGTTCTCGTCGGCGACATCGATCGCGGCGGGGTGATCGCCCAGCTCGTCGGCTGCGCGGCGGTGCTGGCGCAAGAAGACGCCGCGCTGGTGAAGGGCTTCGTCGTCAACAAATTCCGCGGCGACGCGTCGCTGTTCGACGACGGGATGCGCCTCATCGCGGCGCACACCGGCTGGAAGCCGCTGGGGCTCCTGCCGTTTTTTCCGCCGGCGGCGCGCCTCCCCGCCGAGGACGCCTTGTCGCTGCGAGGTGATTCGGCAGGCGGCGGCGGGCTCGAAATCGCCGTGCCGCTCTTGCCCAACATCGCCAATTTCGACGATCTCGATCCACTAAAAAATGAGACTGGAGTAAGTCTTAGCTTCGTGCCGCGCGGGGCGCCCTTGCCGGCGGCGGCGCGGCTCGTCATTCTCCCGGGCTCGAAGGCCACCCTGGCCGATCTCGCCGCCTTGCGCGCCGAGGGCTGGGACATCGATCTTGGAGGACATCTACGCCGCGGCGGGCGGGTCTTGGGCATTTGCGGGGGGTATCAGATCTTGGGCAAACGCATCGCCGATCCGTTCGGCCTGGAGGGCCCGCCGGGCGCGGCCGAGGGGCTGGGGCTGCTCGACGTCGAAACGACGCTCGGCGGCGAGAAGACCTTGCGCAAGGTCGCGGGCGCGAGCCTCGCCGACGGCGCGCCCTTCGCGGGCTACGAGATGCATCTCGGCGCCACATTCGGCGCCGATTGCGCCCGGCCGCTGCTGCGTTTCGACGACGGGCGCCTGGACGGCGCCGCCTCGCCCGACGGAAGCGTCGCCGGCTGTTACGTCCATGGGCTCTTCGCCGACGACGCGCAGCGCGCCGCCTGGCTGCGTCGGCTCGGCGCGTCCCCCTCGACGCTGCGCTACGAGGCGATGGTCGAGGAGACGCTCGACGGGCTCGCGGCCCATTGCGCGGAGCATCTCGACCTCGACGCTTTGCTGGAGATGGCGCGATGAACTGGATCGAGCGCTCTCTCGCCGCCAATTTCCCCGCGCCGCCGCTCGAACATGGCGGCGGGCTCGACGCCGCGCGCCGCCTTTATCCGCTGGCGCCGCGGCCCTGGATCGACCTTTCGACCGGCGTCAGCCCCTTGACCTATCCCCTGCCGGACATCCCGCCCGAGGCCTGGACGCGTCTTCCCGACGCGGAGGCGCTGGAGATCGCCGAAGCCGCGGCGGCGCGAGCTTACGGCGCCCCCGCGTCGATCGAGTCGATCGCCGGCGCCGGCTCGCAGGCCTTCATTCGGCTGATCCCCTGGATTTTCGTGGCGCAACGCGTTTCCGTGCTCGGCTTCACTTACGCCGAGCATGCGGCGGCCTGGCGCGTCACCGGCGCGCGGGTCGAGACGGCGGCGAGTCTGGCCGATCTCGCCGAGGCGGAGGTCGCCGTCGTCGTCAACCCCAACAATCCCGACGGCAGGCGCGTGCCGCCCGGCGCCTTGCTGCGCCTGGGGCGGAGCATGGCGGCGCGCGGCGGTCTGCTGATCGTCGACGAAGCCTTCGTCGACCATACGCCCGACGCCAGCCTCGTCCCGTTGCTGGCCGAGGACGACCGCATCGTCGTGCTGCGCTCCTTCGGCAAGGCCTATGGCCTGCCGGGCCTGCGCCTCGGCTTCGCGCTGTGCGGCGCGCCGCTCGCCGAAAGGCTGCGCGCCGCGCAAGGGCCATGGAGCGTCTCCGGCCCGGCGCTCGCCCTCGCGGCGGCGGCCTTCCACGACCTCGAATGGTTCGAGGCGAGCCGCGCCTATGCGCAGGAGGCGGCGCTGCGTCTCGACGAAATGCTCCTGGCGGCGGGCTTTACGCTCGTCGGCGGGACGAGCCTGTTCCGCCTCGTCGAAACCGACGCGCCGCGCAGCTGGCATGAGCGTCTGTGCCGCGCCGGAATATTGACGCGCCGCTTTTCCGAACGGCCGCGCTGGCTGCGCTTCGGCCTCCCCGGCGATCGGGAAGAATGGGCGCGTCTCGGCGAAGCCCTGGACCCGGCCACATATGTCTGACGAAGCGGAGTCCCTGCGCCCGGCCGCGCGTTTCTCGCAGGCCGAGCGCGACGCGGTCTATCGCGCCATCTTCGAGCGCCGCGACGTGCGCGACGAATTTCTCCCCGAACAGATTCCGCGCGAGACGCTGCTGCGCATCCTGAACGCCGCGCATCACGCGCCCTCGGTCGGCTTCATGCAGCCATGGAATTTCCTGCTGGTGCGCGAGATCGCGCAGCGCCGCCGCGTGCGCGAGGCTTTTTTGCGCGCCATGGAGCTGGAGGCGGCGGAAATGCCGGCGGAGCGGCAAGCGCATTATCGCAGCCTGAAGCTGGAGGGCATCGTCAAGGCGCCGCTCAACATTTGCGTGACCTGCGATGGGTCGCGCTTCGGCGCGACGGGGCTCGGGCGCACGCAGCAGCCGCAAATGGATTTGCTCAGCACCGCTTGCGCCGTGCAAAATCTCTGGCTCGCCGCGCGCGCGGAAGGCGTCGGCGTCGGTTGGGTCAGCATTTTGCGCGAGAGGGATTTGCGCGACATTCTCGGCGTGCCGGAAGACGTCGCCATCGTCGCCTACCTCTGCGTCGGCTTCGTCGACCGCGCCTACGCCCGCCCGGAGCTCGAAGTCAAAGGCTGGGCCAAACGCCTGCCGCTGGAGGAGCTGATCTTCGACGACCGCTGGGGCGAGCGGAAGGGGTGAGTTTCGCGTCCCCCATCCTTAACCGGCCCTTAAAACGCCCGCGTTAGGTCTTAGCGCAGGGACCGCCGTTTCATTCCGGCGGCGCGGGAGGCCCCATGGCGCGCAGCGACAACCGCCGCGAACCGAGTTTCGACGACGACGATCGGCGCGGCGAGCTTCGCGCCGAGCCGCGCGAGCGCGCGAGCGCGGGCAAGGCGCGCAAGCGCCGCGCCGCCGCGGAGGAAGACGACGCCCCGCCTCGTTCGGAGCGCCGCGCCGCGCCGCGGGCGCAAGGCAAGGCGCGGGGCGGACCGCGCGCCCGCCGCTCCTTTCTCGGCGGGCTGGTCTATTGGTCGCTGGTGCTCGGGCTCTGGGGCGCGATCGGCGCCGGCGGGCTCGTCGTCTATTACGGCGCGAAACTGCCGCCGATCGATCAGATTTCCGTGCCCAAGCGCCCACCCAACGTCGCCATCCTCGCGGAGAACGGCGAACTCATCGCCAATCGCGGCGAATTGGGCGGCGCGGCGGTAAGACTCTCGGAGCTGCCGCCTTATCTGCCCAAGGCCTTCGTCGCCATCGAGGACCGGCGCTTTTATTCGCATTGGGGCGTCGACCCCTTCGGCGTCGCAAGGGCGCTGACCCGCAACCTCCTGCATCGCGGCGGCGGCGTGCAGGGCGGCTCGACGCTGACGCAGCAGCTCGCCAAGAATCTGTTCCTGACCCAGGAGCGCTCGATCTCGCGCAAGATTCAGGAGGCGATCCTGGCGCTGTGGCTGGAGCATAAATACACCAAGGATCAGATTCTCGAACTCTATCTCAACCGAGTCTATTTCGGCTCCGGCGCTTACGGGGTCGAGGCGGCGGCGCGCCGTTATTACGGTCATGGCGCGCGAAACCTGACGCTGGCCGAGTCCGCCGTGCTGGCCGGGCTGATGAAAGCGCCGAGCAAGCTTGCGCCCGACCGCAATCCGGCCGGCGCCAAGGAGCGGGCCGGGCAGGTGCTGGCCGCGATGGCGCAAGAAAATTTCATCACGCCGGGCATGGAGAAGGTCGCTTTGGCGAGTCCCGCCAAAACCCGCGCCGACGACGGCGCCGGCACGATCAATTACGCCGCCGATTATGTGATGGACGCGCTGAACGACACGATCGGCTCGATCGACGAGGATCTCGTCGTCACCACGACGCTCGACAAGCGCCTGCAAACGCTGGCCGAGCAAGCCCTGACCGACGAACTCGACAAGAAGGGCGACAAATTCGGCGTCACGCAAGGCGCGGTCGTGGCGCTGTCGCCCGACGGCGCGATCCGCGCGCTCGTCGGCGGGCGCGACTATGGCGAGAGCCAGTTCGACCGGGCCGTCCTGGCCAAGCGCCAGCCGGGCTCGGCCTTCAAGCCCTTCGTCTATCTCGCCGGGCTGGAGCATGGGCTGACGCCCGACACGGTGCGCGAGGACGGCCCGCTCAACGTCAAAGGCTGGCAGCCGGAGAACTACAGCCACGAATATTTTGGGCCCGTGACGCTGACCAAGGCTTTGTCGCTGTCGCTGAACACCGTGGCTGTGCGCGTCGGGCTGGAAGTCGGGCCGAAGGCCGTGGTGAGCACCGCGCATCGGCTGGGCGTCGCCTCGGAGTTGCAGCCCAACGCGTCGCTGGCGCTCGGCACCTCGGAAGTGTCGCCGCTGGAGCTCGCGACGGCTTACACGCCCTTCTCCAATGGCGGCGTCGGCGTGCAGCCGCACATCGTCGCCAAGGTGCGCACGGCGGCGGGCCGCGCGCTCTATCAGCGCAAGGCGATCTCCAACAACGGCCGCGTCGTCGAGCCGCGCTACGTCGCGATGATGAACATGATGATGGAGGAGACGCTGCTCACCGGCACGGCGCGCAAGGCGGAGCTGCCGGGCTGGCAGGCCGCCGGCAAGACCGGAACCAGCCAGGATTTCCGCGACGCCTGGTTCGTCGGCTACACGAGCCATCTCGTCGCCGGCGTCTGGCTCGGCAACGACGACAATTCGCCGACGAAGCATGTTTCGGGCGGCAATCTGCCGGTGGAAGTCTGGAGCCGTTTCATGCGCGGCGCGCATCAGGGCGTGCCGCCGGCGGAACTGCCCGGCGGCGGCTGGCGTTCGGCGCCCGCCGCGCCGGCGCCGCAAGAAATCGTCGACAATGTGCTGGATCTCTTCCGCGGCGGCCCCGCGCCGCGCGAAGCGGCGCCGCCGCCAGCGCCCCGACCCGCGCCGCCGCCGCGCCCGCATTTCGCCGTGGCGCCCGCGCCGCAGCCCGCCGCCCCCGCCGAGCGCGATCCGCAACCTTCCGCCGCGCTGCACGGGCTGGACGATTTGATTCCGCCGGAGGACATTCCCGGCGAGACGAAGCGCCCGCAGCGCCGCCAAACGCAGCCGCGCGCCGGAGCGGAGAAAAATTTTTTGGAGAAGCTGTTCGGCGGGTGAGGCGCGTTCTGCGCCGCCCGCCTCAAGGCGACGCCGGCTCGGGTTCGCGGTTTTCCAGCGGGCGTCCCGCCTTTTCCCAACCGTCGGTTCCCTCCGGATACCAGAAGACGTTGGCGTAGCCGAGGGAGACCGCCCGCTTCGCGGCGTTCCAAGACATCCAGCACTCCGAAAGGCAATAGAAGACGAGCGGCTTGGTCTTGTCGCCCGCCGTCGCTTGGGTCAGCCCTTTCTCGAAATAGCGCCGCGTCGGCTCGGCCAATTCGCCGAAGCCGGTGTTGACCAGCCAGACGCTGCCGGGAATGTCCGCGCGCGGCGTGTCGCGCCAAACGGTCTTTTTCGGCAGATCGGCGGGTTTTGGCGGGCGCGCCATCGCGTCGACGAAGACCGCCGTCTTGGCGCTCCACATCTCGAAGGCGCGCGGCGTGTCGACGACGGTCGCGCCCTGGAGCGTCGCCGGCACGGGAGCCTTGTAATTTTCCTGGCGATAGCCGTCCGGCTCTTGCGGGCGCGGCGGCGCGGTGGTCTCGGCGGCGGCGAAAAACGACGGCGCGCTGGCGACCGCGAGGACGCAAGCGGAGAAAAAAGCGCGATGTCTCATGGCGATCCGGCTCCGATGATTCGACTCTGGAGCATAATCCCTTTCGAGGCGCGCATCTCGCGAGCGACGCGCATGGTCGAAGCCGAGCGACGTCTTCGAAAATGCGCCCGCGCTACCGCAAATTTCGCTTGGCCTCATGGCGCCGGCCGCGTTTTGGCGCGCGCCGGCGCTCGCGGCGCGGCGCCGCGTTGACAGGGCGCGCCCAATGCTATCAATGCTGCCGCTTGCGGCCCTGCCGGAGCGCTTGCGCGGCGCAGGCGAAAGCGACCGGGGGCCATCGGAAGCGACGAGGAGATTTCGCAATGGCCGTGAGAGTGGCGATCAACGGATTTGGCCGCATCGGGCGCAACATTCTGCGCTACATCATCGAATCCGGGCGCACAGATCTCGAGGTCGTCGCCATCAACGATCTCGGCCCGGTCGAGACCAATGCGCATCTCCTGCGCTACGACTCGGTGCATGGCCGCTTCCCACACAAGGTGACGGTCGCGGGCGACACGCTCGACGCCGGCCGCGGGCCGATCAAGGTCACCGCGATCAAGAACCCGGCCGAGCTTCCCTACAAGGAGCTGAACGTCGACGTGGCGCTGGAATGCACCGGGCTGTTCACCGCGCGCGACAAGGCGAAGCTGCTGCTCGACGCCGGCGCCAAGCGCGTGCTGGTCTCTGCCCCCGGCGACGGCGCGGATCTGACCGTCGTCTATGGCGTCAACCATCACAAGATCACGAGAGAGCATCTGGTGATTTCCAACGCCTCCTGCACGACCAATTGCCTCGCGCCGGTCGCCAAGGTGCTGCACGAGGCCATCGGCATCGACAAGGGGATCATGACGACGATCCACTCCTACACCGGCGATCAGCCGACGCTCGACACGATGCACAAGGATCTTTATCGCGGCCGCGCCGCGGCGCTCTCGATGATCCCGACCTCCACCGGCGCCGCCAAGGCCGTCGGCCTGGTGCTGCCGGAGCTGAACGGCCGCCTCGACGGCTACGCCGTGCGCGTGCCGACGCCCAACGTCTCGCTGGTCGATCTGAAATTCGTGGCCAGGCGTGCGACGACGAAAGACGAGGTCAACGCGGCGATCAAGGCGGCGGCGGAAGGCGCGTTGAAGGGCGTGCTGGAATACACCGAGGAAAAGCTCGTCTCCAGCGACTTCAACCACAATCCGGCGTCCTCGACCTTCCACATGGACCAGACCAAGGTTTTGGACGGCACGCTGGTCTCGGTGCTGTCGTGGTACGACAACGAATGGGGCTTTTCGGCGCGGATGACGGATACCGCCGTGGCGATCGGGAAGGTGATATAGTTGCAGTCCTGAGTCAGGAAGGGCTTGATCATGGGTGAGGCTTCCGAAAGAGAGGTCAAAGAGACCGAGGAGGCGGGTACTGCCGCCTCCATACGGAAAAAATTGGAGGAAAATAACTATCGTCTAACGTCCGAACTCGTTGCCGAGGCAATCGAACTGGCGTTCCCCGATTTCAAGTGTCTCCGCTGTCAGAACGAAGAATTTCTCGTCGGGACCACGACCGGTGTCGACACCTTTCGGCCGAAAAGGAAATTTGTTTCTTTTGGACATACGGATATTATTTGTGCTCGCTGCGGAATGATAGAAAGTCATTCGCCTATCGTGTTGATCTCGACCTTGCTGGGAATTCGGTTGGAGGCGGATTGATGACCGGCTCGGGAACGCGCAAATTCGATTTGGTTCAGGGTGGAAAGGGCACGGAGGGCGGAGGCCCGGAGGATCCCATGCTTGAGCAACGCGTCGGCAAGCTCGAAGAGAAAGTCGATCGGATCGAGAGCATACTCCTTCGACTTGAGCCGAAAATCTTAGAGGTCTTACAGACCGTCACGGATCATTCGCGTCAGCTCGCGCGGCTGGAAACGAACATGGCGACCAAGGAGGAGCTCCATAAAGTTCAGGTGGAGGTCATCGAGATCAAGGGTGACCAACGTGCGGCCGAGGAGCGGCTCAATGGCAAGATCGCCGCGATGGATGAGCGTCTGAACGGCAAGATCGGTGAGATGGACGGCCGGCTGAGCGGCAGACTAGGCGCGATAGACGGACGTCTTTCCGGCATCGAGGGGCGTATCACGACCACGGAAGGCCGCTTCAATCAAGTTCCGACGATCTGGGGCATGCTTGGCGTCATCGCCACCCTCCTGATCGGCCTCGCCGGCCTCATGTTCACCGCGGGAAAGTTCCTTCACCCATGACCTCCTTCAAAACCCTCGACGACGTCAACGTCCACGGCAAGCGCGTGCTGCTCCGCGTCGATCTCAACGTGCCGATGGAAAACGGCCGCGTTTCCGACGCGACGCGCATCGAGCGCGTGCTGCCGACGATTTCCGAGATCGCCAAGAAGGGCGGCAGAGTGATCCTGCTCGCGCATTTCGGCCGGCCGAAGGGCGCGCCCAACGCCGAAGACTCGCTGCGCCCCGTCGCCGCCGCCGTCTCGGAACATTTGAAGCGCCCGGTGGCCTTCGCCGCCGATTGCATCGGCGCTCCCGCGCATGAGGCCGTCGCGGCCATGCGGGACGGAGACGTGCTGCTGCTCGAAAACACCCGCTTCCACAAAGGCGAGGAGAAGAACGATCCGGCCTTCGTCGCGGAACTCGCCAAGAACGGCGACATTTTCGTCAACGACGCTTTTTCGGCGGCGCATCGCGCCCATGCCTCGACCGAGGGCCTCGCGCATAAGCTCCTGTCCTTCGCCGGCCGCGCCATGCAGGCCGAACTCGAAGCGCTGCAGCAGGCGCTCGGAGACCCGCAACGCCCGGTGATGGCGGTGGTCGGCGGCGCGAAAATTTCGACGAAGCTCGATCTCCTGGGCAATCTCCTCGCCAAGGTCGACCATCTCGTCATCGGCGGCGCCATGGCCAACACGTTTCTGGCCGCGCAGGGCAAGGCCGTCGGCAAGTCGCTGTGCGAGATGGAACTGCTCGACACCGCGCGGTCGATCCTGGAGAAGGCGAAGGCCACCAATTGCCAGATCGTGCTGCCCGAGGACGTGACCGTCGCGCTGACGTTCAAATCGCATGCCCCGGCGCATTTCGTCGGCGTCGATCACGTCGGCGCCGACGAGATGATCCTCGACATCGGCCCCAAAGCCGTCGCGCATGTCGAGGCTTTGCTGGCGACCTGCAAGACGCTGGTGTGGAACGGCCCCTTCGGCGCCTTCGAACTGCCGCCCTTCGACGCCGGCACCAACGCCATCGCTCGGACGGCGGCGCGGCTGACGACGGAGGGCAAGCTCCTTTCGGTCGCCGGCGGCGGCGACACGGTCTCGGCGCTCAACCAGACGCACGCCGCGCAGCAGTTCACCTATGTCTCGACCGCCGGCGGCGCCTTCCTCGAATGGCTGGAAGGCAAGGTTTTGCCGGGGGTTGCGGCGCTGATGGGGTGAGGCGCGACGCCCGCGACAGCCGCGGCTGAGCGTCCGCCCATGCGCCTACTCCGAGCCGCCCAAAGCCCGCCTCAATACACGCGCTGAATACAAAAATCGACGACCTCCAGCAGCGCGCTCTTCCATGGCGAGGCCGGGAAAATCTCCATCGCGTCGCGGGCGATCGCGCCGTAATGGGTGGCGCGTTCGATCGTATCGTCGAGCGCCTTGTGTTTCTTCATCAGGCCGCAGGCGGTCTCGACGTCCGTGTCGCCGATTTCGCCCTTTTCCAGCGTGCGGCGCCAGAATTCGCGTTCTTTCTCGTTGCCGCGGCGGAAGGCCAGCACGACCGGCAGCGTGATCTTGCCTTCCCTAAAATCGTCGCCGACGTTCTTGCCGAGCTTGGCCGAGGAGCCGCCGTAATCCAGCGCGTCGTCGATGAGCTGGAAGGCGATGCCGAGATTCATCCCATAGCTTCGGGCCGCCGCCTCGTCGGCCTTGGGGCGGCCGGCCAGCATCACGCCGACTTCCGCCGCGGCGGCGAAGAGTTCGGCGGTCTTGCGGCGGATGACGCCGAGATAGGCGTCCTCGGTGGTCTGCGTGTCCTTGGCGGCGTTGAGCTGCATGATCTCGCCCTCGGCGATGATCGCCGCGGCGCTGGACACCACGGTCAGGCAGGGCAAATTGCCGGGCTCGACCATCATTTTGAAGGCGTGGCCGAGCAGAAAGTCGCCGACGAGGACGCAGGTCTCGTTGCCCCACAGCATGCGGGCGGCGATCTTGCCGCGGCGCATGTCGCTCTCGTCGACGACGTCGTCGTGCAGCAGCGTCGCGGTATGCATGAATTCGATGCCGGCGGCGAACTTCAAATGGCCGTCGCCCTTGTATCCGCACATGCCGGCGGTCGCGAGGACCAGCATCGGCCGCAGGCGCTTGCCGCCCGCCGAGATCAGATGGTTGGCGACTTCCGGGATCGTCGTGACATCCGAGCCCATACGCTGGATGATCAGCTGATTGGTGCGCTCGAGATCGGGACGGATGAGTTCGAGCAGAGTGTCGAGGCTCGGTCCGACCTTCTTTTCTCTGTCGTCGAGCGAAATGACGATACCCACGGAACCCCCTTGAGCCTACGGCCATCCCCTCTGACGGCGCCCGCAACTTAAGGCTTTGCGTTCTACGCGGCAAGTCGCGCGGAAATCCAGTCGCGCGGAAATCCGAGCTTCGCGCCCTTGCTCCGCCCTGGTCCGCATGAGACCTTGCCCGGCATGGCGGAAAAGATCGGCGGTTTCCTCGGCGGCCGGCTGCTGCTGGCGCAGCCCGAGCGCGGGCATCGCGTCGGCGCGGACGCGGCGCTGCTGGCGGCGGCGGCGGCCCGCGAGACGCGGGGGCTGCTGCTGGACATCGGCGCGGGAGTCGGCGCGGTCGGGCTCGCGGCGGCGGTGCTCGCGCCCGCCGCCCTCATCGGCTTGGTCGAAATCGAACCGGGCGCCGCGCGGCTGGCGCGACAAAACATCGCACGCAATGGCCTGGAAAATCGCGCGCAGCTCTTCGAGGCCGATCTCTTCGATCCCGCCGCGCGGCGGGCGGCGGGCCTCGTCGACGAATCGGCGGCGCTGGTCTTGACCAATCCGCCGTTTCACGCGGCGGGGCGGGTGCGGGTTTCGCCCGATTCCAAAAGAGCCCTGGCGCATGTCGCGGCGGCGCCGCTCGCCGATTGGACGCGCGCCTGCCTCGCGATGCTGGCGCCGGGCGGCGCCTTCGCAATGATCCACCGCGCCGAGGCGCTGGGCGAATGTCTCGCGGCGCTGGAGGGGCGGCTCGGCGCGCTGCGCGTTCTGCCGGTCGCGCCGCGCGAGGGCGAGGCCGCGACGCGGATATTGCTCGCCGGCGTCAAGGGCTCCAAGGCGCCGCTCGCCTTGGCGCCGCCGCTCGTTCTGCACGCGGCGGACGGCGCCTTCACGCCCTTGGCCGACGCGATCTTTCGCGGCGAGGCGGCTCTGCCCTGGTGAGCGGCCGGCGACGTCGATCGTTTCGCCGTTGGATTGGACTAGGGTGTGAGATTTCGAGTCTCCCGCGCCCCAGCGTTGTGAGAAATCCGCTTTCCCCCCGCCTCGTTGAAGGACGGCGGGCGAAGCCCATTTTGCGTCGCGACCAACCTCTCCGGGAGCGACGCCATGAAGCCCAATCGTTCTTGCCTGCTTGCGCCGACGGTGGCGGCCCTCGCCGCGCTGGCGCTGTTTTCGTTTGGCGCCGGAAGCTCCGTCGCAATCGAGGCGAAAGACCAGGCGGCGACGCTCGGCGTCGACATAAGAGAATGGCCGGCGCCGACGAAGGGAACGCATCCGCACGATCCGCTGGCGACGCCGGACGGCGCGATTTGGTACACGGGCCAGCGGGCCAATCTCATCGGCCGGCTCGATCCCGCCACTGGAAATATCAAGGAATTTGCGTTGAAGACGCCCGATTCCGGTCCGCACGGCCTCGTCGCCGACAAGGCCGGCGCCATCTGGTTCACCGCGCAGACGAAGGGCTACATCGGCAAGCTCGATCCCGCCAGCGGCGAGGCGCGGGAATATTTTCCGCCGAACGCGCAAGAGATCGATCCGCATACGCCGATCTTCGACAGGAACGGCGTGCTTTGGTTCACCGCGCAAGGCGCCAATCTGATCGGGCGGCTCGATCCCGCCAGCGGCGAGATCGAGTTGCTGCGCCCGCCGACGAAGGACTCGAGCCCCTATGGTCTGGTCTTCGGCGCCGACAGCGCGCTTTATGTCGCTTTGTTCGGGGCCAACAAAATCGCACGGGTCGATCCGGCGACGCGGCGCATCGCGGAATTCGAGCTGCCCAGCGAAGACGCGCGACCGCGCCGCATCGCCGCGACCGGCGACGGCTTCATCTGGCACACGGATTTTACGCGCGGGCGGCTCGGGCGCTTGAACCCGCGCAATGGCGAAGTGAAGGACTGGCCTTCGCCCGGCAGAGCGCAATCCGGGCCTGATGCGATCGCCGTGCTCGGCGACGACGTCTGGTACGTCGAAACGGGGGAAGTGCAGAACATGCTCGTGCGCTTCGATCCGAAGGCGCAAGCCTTCGCGCGCTGGCCGATTCCCTCCGGCGGCGGCATCGTGCGCAACATGTCGGCGACGCCGGACGGGAGCTTGGCGATGGCTTGCCGCGGCGTCGACGAGATTGCGCTGGCGAAGGTGTCGGCCGCCGGGAAATGACGCGGCTACGCCTCGCCTTCCGCACAATCGAGGATCCAGGTTCGGTCGCCGAACGCGACATAAAGCCGTTCCTGCCCGAGCGCGACGCCAAGCTCAGCAGCGAGCTCGTTCAGCATGGCTTCGATGGCCTCGTCGGGCAAATGGCCGAGATAGGCGTGCACCGCCTCCCCAGTGAAGATCGCGACGGGTTCTCGATCGGACCCGACCGAACCGTCCGCGCCACGCCAAGCGTAAGTCACTTCGGCGCGCGTGAACATGCCGGAGAGGGCCGGCAAGTCGGCTTCGACGCGGCGCTTCATCCAGGCCCGCGCGGTGCGCACGGCCTCGGACACGTCGAATACGCGTCCCTCCGGGTCCCAGCCTTCGCGCAGGCCGACGGCGATCCTGAAATCGCGCCGCGGTCCCAACGAACCGGGAACCATTCGATATTTGTCGCGGCGATCGGGCCCTTCGCTCATTTGTCCCGCCTTTTGCATCATGCTTTCGCGAAGGAGCCGATGCTGCGCCCAAATTCTTGCGCGCCAAATCAGAAAAATCCCGCCGCTCCGTTCGAAGCGTCGACATTCCCTGGCGACGCGATTTTCGGGAGACCTGCGATGGCGAAGCGACGCCAGATGGGCTGTTTGCTTTTAGCATCTTTCTTGCGCGAGGCCTTGCGCGTCCGGCCTTTGCCAAAGCCTGGATTTGGCGTACGCAAAAGTCGTCGATCTCGGCCATGCCTTCGATACCGACACCATCTATTGGCCAACGTCGCCGTCCGGTTTCGATCTGAAACCTTTGCAGATCGACCAGTGCGGGGCGGCCCATGATTGCCGTGACTCCGCCAAGCAGCTCGGCCTTGTCGAAAATGCCAATTTGGGGCATGTCTTTCCGCACGGTAGCAGCAGTTTGGGAAATGTCGATTTGGGCGGACTGCCCGGGATCGTGAGAGGAGATTTTAATGGGCGCCGGACCAAAGCCACTGCGAACGGCGGTCCTCGTCGTGCATGGAATGGGCATCCAACGTCCGATGGGCACAGTGCGGGGCGTATTTGACGCCATCTGGCTGACGGACGACCAATTGCCCGAGGACGAAAAGAAATACTGGACGCACCCTGAACCAAGCGGCGACGACATCGATCTCCGGGCCTTAACCACGTTCAAGACCCAAAAATACCGGCGCGTGTTCGATTTTCACGAGTTTTATTGGTCATATTTGATGAGTGGGACTCCATTCGTCGCCGTTCTGCTTTGGCTGTTCGAGCTCGTCCGAAAAGGGCCGAACCTCAAAGACAACATGAGAGCTTTGTGGTGGGGCGGCGCGATTTATCTCGGCTTTGTTACGCTTTCGGTCTCACATCTCCTGCTACTGATTGCACGACAAATATCCTCAATCGGGAACCAAACATTTTCTGTCTTTGTCGAAGTCCTGTGGCTGACCGTGATCATCTCGGGACTGGGTTGCCTCTTCGCGCTCGTTGGACGCTCCTTCCGGCTTGCCGGCTGGCTCGCATCATTCGCGCTCCCCCTAGGGGCGATTGGCTATGGAGTTAGCTTGACGCAATGGAATCTCGAAAGTCTGACTGTGCTGTCCCTGCCGCCAGTTCTGGCGATGGCCGGCGCGCTCCTACTGATGGGCCGGTGGGGCTTGGTCGCTGTGGTCCTCGCTTACGCATTGTCTTTTGGCCTTTATTGGATAATAACCGTCGGTATTAGTCACGGGACCTTCGCTGAAAATATTCATAAAGACTATCTGCCGTTTTCGCTCAACGAGCATTGGAGTTCGGTAGGAGCTTTCCTGATCATCGGAACATATGTCGTGCTAGATGCGCTGTTCCTGCGGCCGTTCTTGGGCGACGCGGCGCGATATTTTCCAAATTCCCCGGGCAATGTCGCGGTCCGACGTAAGATCCGCAGTGAAGCGATCTCCATTTTGGAGAAATTGCACGGATGCGGCGACTACGACCGAATCATCGTTGTCGCGCATAGTCTCGGCACGGTAATCGCTTATGATATGCTGCGCGCATATTTTGCAAAGATCTGCGACCAACTTCAGGCGCCCGCCGAGGGCGCGGACCCCGATTTCGATCGCCTGGACAAATGCGGCGCCTTGTCCGATGTGGAAATCCGCAACGCCGGCCGCGGGATCATCCGCAAATTTGCGCCAACGGCGCAGGCGGCGGCGAGCGACGCGAAGGGCGGCCGGCGCAGTTGGTTGGTGACCGATTTCGTCACACTGGGCAGTCCATTGACTCACGTGCATTATCTGATGTGCAGGGGCGACAGCGAACAAAAATTGCGACAGGATTTCGAGGACCGCGTCAAGCAGCGCGAATTTCCCGTATGCCCGCCAAAGCTGCTGGACGGCAACGGACGCTTGACCTTCGTCAACCCCAACAACGGGACCCGCTATTTTCATCACGGCGCTGTTTTCGCCTTAACCCGCTGGACGAACCTCTATTTCCCCGTTTCAGAGCTGTTGTGGGGCGACGCGATCGGCGGCGGCGTGCAAAGGGACCTCGCGGGCGGCGATCTATTCGGCGATGGCGTGCGCGATATAGCCGTGTCGACGCGACGAGACGGGGCAGCTTCGTTTTTCACCCACACCGCCTACTGGGATCCGAAGCGGGACGCGGAAGGCGTCGAGCCGCATATTGTCGAATTGCGCAGGGCGATCAATCTCGCCGACGAGGACGAATTGGCCTCGGAGAGGGCTGCGTGAGTCGGGTTTTGCGGCGAGCGATCTCCACTCTTGGCGCGTCCCTCCGCAATTGATCGAGGGGCCGCCAATTTCTGTCGTAAGATTAGTGCTGGCTGCCCGGCGAAACCAACGCAGCGTCGGGTGCGCTTGGCCGTAAGACGAAATTGACAGCCTCCATCTTCGCCGGATCCCTGAATTCCGAGCCGCGGCGACGCCGTTTCGTTCCAACGGTCCCCGTCCTTTGGCGCTTTTTGCGAAAACGCGACCTGATCCACCTTGGAAAAAAGGCGGCCCGAAGACCGCCCTTTTGCACCTGCGAGGAAGCCGCTCTCAGCGCTTCGAGAACTGGAAGCTTCTGCGGGCCTTGCGCTTGCCGTATTTCTTGCGCTCGACGACGCGCGAGTCGCGCGTGATGAAGCCTTCGCGCTTCAAGGCGGCGCGCAGTTCGGGCTCGTAATAGGTCAGCGCCTTGGAGAGGCCGTGGCGCACCGCGCCGGCCTGCCCCGAGAGACCGCCGCCCGTCACCGTGGCGACGAGGTCGAACTGCCCGGTGCGCTTTGCGACCGTCAGCGGCTGCTGAATGATCATGCGCAGCACCGGACGGGCGAAATAGACGGCGACGTCGCGGCCGTTCACGGTGACCTTGCCGGTGCCCGGCATGATCCAGACGCGGGCGATGGCGTTCTTGCGCTTGCCGGTCGCATAGGCGCGGCCCTGCTTGTCGAGCTTCTGCACGCGCAGGGGAGCCTGCACGGCCTGCGGCGCCGAGGCGCCGGCGTCCTTCAGATCGGCGAGGGATGAAAGCGTGGTCTCGGGCATGGTCAGGCGCTCCGGGAATTCTTAGGATTCATTGCGGCTATGTCGAGCGGCGTCGGATTTTGCGCAACGTGCGGATGGTCCGGGCCCTTGTAGACGCGGAGATTGCCGAGCTGCTGGCGGCCGAGCGGCCCGCGCGGCAGCATGCGCTGCACGGCCTTCTCCAAGACGCGCTCGGGGAAGCGCCCCTCGAGCAGGAATTTGGCCGAGCGCTCCTTGATGCCGCCCGGAAAGCCGGTGTGGTGGTGATAGACCTTCTGCTCGCGCTTGCGGCCGGTCAGCACCACCTGGTCGGCGTTGACGACGACGATGTTGTCGCCGTCGTCCATGTGCGGGGTGAAGGTGACCTTGTGCTTGCCGCGCAAGCGCAGCGCGATCAACGAGGCGAGACGGCCGACGACGAGCCCCTTGGCGTCGATCAGCACCCATTTCTTTTCGATTTCTCCGGCCTTGGCCGAATAAGTCTTTCCATACATGCGATATGGCTTCCATAGCCCATTTGGCGCCGAGAATGGCGGGTGAGGGAGCTTCCGATAAGCTAGCAACGCGGCCTTGTCAAACCAAATTCGACATAACATCCCGCTGCAGGCCATGAAATCGTTGCGGTTGACAGTGATGGTAATATGATACCGTAATAGATGGCCCTGGGCGGTTTCGCTCGCGCCGCAGGAGCGCAATGCCGCAACGCGACTGTCCATAGCGACTTGCCAGAACGACGCGAGGGAGCCAAAATGGGGTCGAGAGTTTCCTTATCGAGCACGGGCGATTGCATGTCCGAAGGGCGAACGGTCCATTGAATCGCAGCGTCTCGCCCGCGGCCGCCAAAGTAACAATTTTGGGTAAACGCACGAAAGCGGGACGTCATGACAAATAAAGTTGCAGTAAATGCGTCGCAGGCCGAATCGTTCTTTACAAAAGCCGAATATTTAATCGGCTTGGCTGATCCTATAGTTTTTGCTGTTTATTTACTTACGATCTTCGTGTTCCTGGCGATGATATTTCATCGTCGATGCGGCGGCGGAAACGCACAGCAAGTCGGCGAGGGCGACCGCTCGGCGCGATTGGAATTGATGGCTGTCGTATTTGGTAGCACAGCGGGAATTTGCGTCGGATTTTTCGCCGGGGCCGCAGGACCCGAAGAGCAGAAATATGCGATGATCGGCGGCGCCGTTTGGGGCGTTATCGGTTACGCCGCGTCGAAATTGGATGACTTATTCAAATTTATCATCGAACGCTTCAAGGAATTCCTCAAAGAGGAAAACAAGAAAGAGTTTTACATAAAGTTCTCTATGTTCACATGTTGCTTCATCCTTACGCTTATGCTCACACTAAACATTAGGTTTAGATATGCAGAGCAGGACAGGGAAGCTAAAGAAAAAAAACAGGCGACGATTGCGCTGTGCCAAACGACATGCGCAGCCCAAGAGGGCCATAAATTCGTCTGCCAGCCTGCGGAAAAATCGTCGCAAGCAGAATAGCTTTCTATTTTGTGCGGCGGTAACGTCTGGGCGTGGAAGGATTGGCTGCTCGCGCGTGACGCAAGCGCGGGGAGAAAAGCGACGGAAGAATCTCGTGCGCACCGACATGATCGGAGTGCTTCCCATCCGGCATTCTCGCTCTATTTCTCTAAAATTAGGCGGGCTTCGTCGGCGTCGTTCGCCCGCCGCGATCCTTGGAGAAACTGGATGCACGCGCAACGCGACGACGAAATCTCCCCCACCGCCCTGATTGCGCTCGCGCTCATCGGGGCCATCCTCGTCGCGGCGATCGGCGGGGCGGCGCTCGGCGAACTCGGCGTCGTTCTGGGCGCATTGCTCGGCGCGCTGGGCGGCGCGCTGCTCGGCGCGCTTTGAGCGCGGGCGCGCGCCGAAACCCTCGTTGCGCGGAAATGGCGCGGAAGCGCCCCATTCCGGTCAAGATTTCCGGGGCATATTCGCCGACTGGCCACAGGGCGGATGTCGCGTCGCATGAACAGGATGAAGCAGCGTGATCGCTAGAGACCCGAGCCCGATCGGCGCGGGCGTGGCGCTGGCGTTTCTGCTGACGACCTCTCAAGCCGGGGCGGAGCCGGCCGCGGCGACCGACGACGCGATCTCGGGCAAGCGCCTCGAGTTGCGCGGTCTCGAAGACGGCCTGCAAAATTCGGCGGAGCAAAAGCGCCGGCTCGACGCCGAAATCGCGCGCATCGCGCAAGAACACGAGCGTCTCGGCCAAGCGCTGATCGACGCCGCGGCCAAGCTGCGCGAGACGGAGGAGCGCGCCGCCGAGGTGGAGCAAAGGCTGGAGACCGTGCAGGCGAAGGAAGCCGCCGCGGCGGCCTCGCTGAAGGGCCGGCGCGCCTTGATCGGCGAAGTCCTGCTCGTCCTGCAACGCATGAACCGCCGCCCGCCGCCGGCGCTGCTGACCCAGCCCGAAGACATTTTGGAAGCGATCCGCGCCGCGATGACCATGGGCGCCGTCCTGCCGCAAATGCGCGCCGAGGTGACGCGCCTGCAGCAGGATTTGAGCGAACTCGTGCGGCTGCGCGCGGCGGCGCGCGTCGAGCGGGACAGTCTCGAAAAGCGCGGAAAAGAACTCGCCGAGCAGCAGGCGAGCCTCGCGCCGATGATCGAACAAAGACGCGCCGAGGCCGCCGAAAAGCAAAGCGCCCGCGCCGCCGAAACCGAGCGGGCGCGAAAACTCGCCGAACAGGCGACGAGCATCAAGGACCTCATATCGCGCATGGAGCGCGAGAGCGAGGCGGCGCGCAAGGCGGCGCAAGCGGCGCGCGACGCCGACGCCGCGCGCGAGGCGGCGGACAGCGCGCTGTCGCGCGAACAGCGGGCCAAGGCCCTGGCCGCGCCCTTCCGCGATCCGGCGCGGCTCGCGCCCGCCGTCGGCTTTGCCGATCTCAAGGGAAAGCTGCATTTGCCGGCGGTCGGCGCGGTGCGACGGCGCTTCGGCGATCAGGACGGCTACGGCGGCGTCGAGAAGGGGCTTTCGCTGGCGACGCGCGACAATGGCGTCGTGACGGCGCCCAGCGACGGCTGGGTCGCCTATTCCGGGCCCTACCGGTCCTATGGTCAACTCTTGATAATCAATGCCGGCGGGGGCTATTATCTCGTGATGGCCGGCATGGCGCGAATCAACGCCAGCGTGGGACAGTTCGTTCTCGCGGGCGAGCCCGTGGCGGGTATGGGCGACGGCTCCGCGAAAACCGCGGCCGCCATCGCCATCGGCGCAAAACAGCCCATTTTATACGTCGAGTTCCGCAAGGACGGGACTTCGATAGACTCTGGCCCATGGTGGGCCCGGTCCGATATGCGGAAGGTTGGCGGATGATTCGAAAGACAGCTTTGATTGCGACCGGCATCGCCATCGGCGCCGGATGCGCGACGCTCGGCCAGCATGCGCGCAGCCTCCTCGGCGACGCTGTCGCGGCCCCGGCCGACACCTACAAGAACCTCAATCTGTTCGGCGACGTCTTCGACAAGGTGCGCACCGACTATGTCGAGAAGCCCGACGAAAACAAGATGACCGAAGCGGCGATCAACGGCATGCTGATGTCGCTCGATCCGCATTCGAGCTATATGAACGCCAAGGGCTTCAAGGACATGCGCGCCCAGACCGAGGGCAAGTTCGGCGGGCTCGGCATCGAAGTGACGCAGGAGGAAGGCGTCGTGAAGGTCGTCGCGCCGATCGACGACACGCCCGCCTCGCGCGCCGGCATTCTCTCCGGCGACCTCATCGTCGGCATCGACGAGGAGAGCGTGCAAGGCATGACGCTCGGCCAGGCCGTCGACAAGATGCGCGGCGAAGTCAACACGCCGGTGAAGCTGACGATCTGGCGCGGCGGCAAGGAAAAGCAGAAGATCGAGGTCAAGCTGGTCCGCGCCGAGATTCACGTCAAATCGGTCAAGTGGCACAAGCAGGGCGACGACGTGGGCTACATCCGCATCTCCTCCTTCAGCGAGGACACGGCGGAGGGCCTCAAGACGGCGATGACCAAGATCCAGGACGAAATCCCCGGCGACAAGCTCAAGGGCTATGTCCTCGATCTGCGCAACAATCCGGGCGGCCTGCTCGATCAGTCCATTCAGGTCGTCAACGATTTCATCGACCATGGCGAAATCGTCTCGACGCGCGGCCGCAACGCCGACGAGACGATGCGCTACAACGCCCATGCCGGCGATCTCTCCAAGGGCAAGCCGGTCGTGGTGCTGATCAACGGCGGTTCGGCCTCGGCCTCGGAGATCGTCTCCGGCGCGCTTCAGGACCACAAGCGCGCGACGCTGATCGGCACGCGCTCCTTCGGCAAGGGTTCGGTGCAGACGATCATCCCGCTCGGCGGCCCCAGCGCCGGCGCGCTGCGCCTCACCACGGCGCGTTATTACACGCCGTCGGGCCGCTCGATCCAGGCCAAGGGCATCGACCCGGACATCGTGCTGCTGCAGGACGTGCCGGACGAAATCAAGGGCAAGGACGACACCACCAAGGGCGAAGCCTCGCTCAAGGGCCATCTGAAGAACGGCGACGAGGAAAAGAGCGGCTCGCAGGCCCTGCCGATCCCGGAAGACGCGGCGAAGGACAAGCAGCTGACGGCGGCGCTCGACCTGCTGCACGGCAAGACCAAGGCGCAGATCCTGGCCGCCGCCGAGGCGCAGAAGGACGCGCCGAAGGTTGTGAAGGACGCGCCGAAGGATCCTGCCAAGGATGCGCCGAAAGATCCGCCGAAGCCGGCCGACAAGCCGGACGCAAAGAAGCCCTGATCCAAGAAGAGGCGCTCCGAGAGGAGCGCCTTTTTTCATATTGCGGGAGGCCCTGCCGCCGCGCGCCGAGACATTCTCGACCGGTAGGCGACTCTCCCGATGTCGACCAGGGAATCATCGCCCGCTCGCAGCGGCAGGGTCCAACGGGAAGCCAATCCCTCAGCCGGCGGCCCACGCGACACCAGCGCGCAATTCCGCTACATAAGCCCCGCCATTTCTCCATACGTCGCGGGAGCACGCCGATGAAACGCAGCATTTTTTCCCTGGCCTTCGCTTTCGCGGTCGAGGCCGGCGCCGCCCAGAGCTTCGAGCTGAAGAGCCCCGACATCGCTGAGGGCAAGACCATCGGCATGAAGCACGTCTTCAACGCTTTCGGCTGCACCGGCGAAAACCTCTCGCCGGCGCTGGAGTGGAGCGAACCGCCGGCGGGGACGAAGAGTTTCGCCGTGCTGGCGCACGATCCGGACGCGCCCACCGGCGGCGCGGGCTTTTGGCACTGGCTGGCGATCGACCTTCCGGCTTCCGCGCGCGGCCTGCCGCAAGGCGCCGGGGCGCCCGACGGCAAGCTGCTGCCCGCCGGCGCGAAGCAGCTCGAAACCGACTTCGGCGAGATCGGTTATGGCGGCCCTTGCCCACCCAAGGGCCACGGCCCGCACCGCTACGTCTTCACCGTCTATGCGCTGCCGGTCGAAAAGCTCGACGTGGCGCCCAACGCCCGCACGGCGATCGTCGGCTTCACGATCACGCAAAGCGCGCTGGCCAAGGCGAGCCTCACCGCGACCTTCGGCCGCTGAACCTTGCACGGCGAATTTTTGGCGCCGACGCTGCTCGCGCTCGTTTGCGAGGCGAGTTTCGGCTATCCGGACGCGCTGTTGAGGCGCATCGGCCATCCGGCGATCTGGCTCGGCGCCGCGATCGACGCGCTGGAGAAGCGTTTCAATCGCGGGCCGCCAGGCCCGCGCCGCGCGCGCGGGTTTTTGGCGCTGGCGCTGCTGCTCGCGCCCTGCCTCGTCGGCGCCTTCGCCTTGCAGCGCGGGCTGCTCGCCCTGCCTTGGGGCGTCGCTGTGCTGGCGCTGCTGTCGTCGAGCCTTCTCGCGCAGCGTAGCCTCCACGCGCATGTCGCCGATGTGGCGCGGGGCCTGGAGCATTCGTTGGAGGAAGGCCGCGCCGCGGTCGCCAAAATCGTCGGGCGCGACGTGACGCGACTGGACGAAGCCGGCGTCGCGCGGGCGGCGATCGAAAGTCTCGCCGAGAATTTCTCCGACGGAATCGTCGCGCCGGTCTTGTGGATGGCGCTGGCCGGTCTGCCCGCCGCTTTGGCCTATAAAGCCATCAACACGGCCGACAGCATGATCGGCCATCGCAGCGCGCGTTTCGAAGCTTTCGGCTTCGCGGCGGCGAAGCTCGACGATCTCGTCAATCTGCCCGCAGCAAAGCTGGCGGCGGCGCTGCTGGCGCTGGCGGCGGGAGGCGGCGCGGCCTGGCGCTGCGCGTGGCGCGACGCCGGAAAACACGCCTCGCCCAACGCCGGCTGGCCGGAGGCGGCGATGGCCGGCGCGCTCGGCCTGCGGCTCGGCGGCCCGCGAAATTACGGCGGGCTCAGCGTGAACGGCGCCTGGCTGGGGGACGGGCGGGCGGAGGCGACCGCCGCCGACGTCTGGCTTGCGCTGGCGCTGTATCGCCGCGCGCTCGCGGCGCTTTGGGCCTTGCTGGCGATCGGGATGGCGCTGCTGCTCGGGTGAGGCCCTTCGCCGGCCTTCTCGCTCACTTCACGAAATCGGCGCAGCGCAACGCTTCCGTCGTCCCCCAGGGCTGCAAGGCCACGGCGGAAGTGGAGTTTTGGGGGCTGCCTTCGACCAGCTTGTCGGAATAGACCATGTAGACCAGCGTGTTGCGCTTGGCGTCGCAGCCGCGCACGATCTGCATGCGCTTGAAGAACAAGGAGCGCTTCTCGCTGAACACCTGATCGCCTTGCGAAAATTTGGCGGCGAATTTGATCGGCCCATATTGCCGGCAGGCGAGCGACACGTCCGACGTGTTCTCGGCGAGCCCGAGCGAGCCGACGACGCCGCCCTTCTCATGCACGGTGTAATAGCAGACGACGCCCGCGACGAGCGGGTCGTCGACGCCGTAGGTCGCCAGTTTGTCGTTGGGCGTCAAGAGCTTGAAATCCGTGGATTGCCGAAAGATCAAATCCGGCCCGCCGGCGTCGAGCGCCAGCGCCGGCGCCGTGGCGAGAAGGCCGAAGGCGAGAACGCCGGCTGCGGCGGCGCCCCGGCGCGAAGCGAAAAGCTGAAAACCCATCCCCAAACCCTCCCAAGCGCAGCCCTGGCGGGCGACGCCCGCCATATGGGGGATGTTGGGGTGGAAGGGAAGGGGCGGGGAGGGGCGCCGCGAGGGAGGAGGACGGCTGGGCGCGCATCCTTCTCCCGCTCTGCGGGGGGCGGCCTTCGCGTTGGCGAAAGTCGGAGGAGGGCCGACGCCGCGCCAGCGCCCCGCGCCGAATTCACCCCGCAATCGCCGCGCGGATCATATCCAGCGCAATATCCCCGCCGCCGATCACGAGTTCATTGCCGAGCCGCAACACGCGATACACACGCTCCCGCAGCCAAGCGTCCCGCGATGCGTCATGCCGCTTCTGCTCTTCGTCCTCGTGCGGCGGCCCGTCGAGTTCGACGACGAGCCGATGTTCCACGCAGAGGAAGTCCGCCACATAGCGACCGATCGGAACTTGTCGGCGAAACTTCAACCCGCCGCATTGCCCGCCGCGCAAGGAGCGCCAAAGAATCGTCTCGGCGACGGTCATCTCGCGCCGCAGGCTGCGGGCGAAGGCAGTGCGTTGCTTGGAGACGCGCGCGGGCATGATGCGAGGATGTTCGACACAGACCCGTTTCGCAAGGGGATTGGGGCGGCGAGCGCCCTCATCCGACCCTTGCTGACGCAAGGGCCACCTTCTCCCACAAGTGGGAGAAGGAGTCGCCAGTGCTTTTTAGATATTTGAATTTGAAAGAGAAACTCTGGGGCGCGCATCCTTCTCCCACTTGTGGGAGAAGGTGGCCCGGCGAAGCCGGGTCGGATGAGGGCCGCCGCCGCCCCAACGCCCCGCGCCGCGCATCGCTCAAGCCAAACTCATCCCATGTTTCGCCAGCAGCGCCGCGATCTCGCCGCGCGCCTGCGCCTCGTCGCGCCCGGCGGCGAGGAGGATGCGGCAATAGCTGTTCAGCGCGTCCCGCCAATTCGGATGCTCATGCCCGGCTTGCGCGTTGAAGGCGAGGAAGATTTCGAGATGCTGGCGAGACAACGGCTCGGCCTGGCCGACGCGGCCTGTCGCGCAAAGCAAATTGGCCAGATTGTTAAGACCACTTGCCACAGCGGTATGCTCAGCGCCATAGCTCGCCTCAAATATCACCAGCGCGGAACGAAACAGCAGCTCAGCTTCCACTAATTGGCCCATCTTATACAGCGTCTGCGCAAGATTGTTCAGGAAAGTTGCCACGTTGGGATGATCCGGCGCGTGATTCGCCCTTGCGATCGCCAGAGCGCGGCGAGACAGCGGTTCGGCTTCAGCAAATCGGTTCGTCGCACACAGCAGGTCCGCGAGATTGCCTAGGCCTATCGCCACCATGGGATGATCGGGCCCATAGCTCTCCTCAAATATTGCCAACGCGCGGCGGCACAGCGGCTCTGCCTCTGCGAGCCGGCTTGTCGCACACAGAAGTTGCGCGAGATTGTTCAGGTCGGAAGCCACATTCGGATGGCCCGGCCCGTAGCTCCCTTCATCGATCGCCAGCGCGCGCCGATACAATGGTTCGGCTTCGTCGAAGCGGTTCGTTGCAGATAGCAGTTCTGCGAAATTGTTGAGGCTAGCCGCTACCATCGAATGGTCGGCCCCGTAGTTCGCTTCGTAGATGCCCAGCGAGCGGCGAAGTAGCTGCTCGGCCTCTGCAATCTGGTCCGTCGCACATAGTAGCTCAGCGAGATTGTTAAGGACCGCCGCCACTTTAGGATCATCAGGCCGGTAGATTGCTGCTCCGATTGCAAGGGCACGGCGATACAGCGGCTCAGCTTCTTGAAGGCGCGCCTTAGCGCTCTGTAAGATGCCCAAGGAATTCATCAGCCGCCCAGTCGGCTCTGTGATCTGCGCCGCGTCGGCAATCCCCATAATCGCCAGCGCATGCGGCGCCAGCGGATCGAGAACCTGCCAGGAGCGCGCGTCGTTTGGCTCCCCGACAAAAGCCGAATCCAGCCACTCCAACGCCGCCTGCAACATCTCGCGCCGATGCGCCTCGTCCATCCGGCGGCGGGCGAAATCCTGCACAAGGCGATGCACAGTAAAACCCGGCGTCGCCGTCTTGCCGGTCTCGATCTTCGCCGGCGTCGCCAGCGAATAAGCGAAGAGATCGGCGAGCGCCTCGTCAGCGTCGAAAGGCTCTTCGCCGTTCGGAACGTCGAGCAGCCCGCGCGGGATCGGCGCGGGGTCGAGGAAGGCGCAGAGTTCCAGCAGGCGCAGCCCTTGCGGCGTGAGCTTTTCGACCGAGGTCGCCCAGGTCGCCGCCAGCCCCACGTCGTGATTGTAGCTGACGAGGCGCTTGTCGAACCAGTTCAGCACTTTTTCGCGCGACTCGCGCCACAGCGCCAAATAGCGGGCGAAGTCGATGCGCTGCGTGTCGATATAGGCCGCCGCTTGCGCGAGGCCCAAGGCGAGGTTGCCGAGTTCGGTCGCCAATTCCCGCGCGAGGCTTTCGTCATCCGGGGTCTTGGCGCGCTTCTTGGCGCGTTCCAGCAGAAAGGCGACCGCATGCTCCAAAGCGAGCACGTCGAGCTCCAGCGTTTCGACGGCGGGCGAAAAATTCGGATGGCGCCCGGTGATCAGCACATGCCCGCCGGCAAGCCGGCCGAGCAGCGCCTCGGCGGCTTCGGCGGCCTTCGCGTCGTCGACGTTGTCCAGGATCGTCAGCCAGCCGGGATGCGCATCGAACCATTTCAGCGCCGCCGCGATCTTCACGCTGTCTTGCGTCACGTCCTTTTCGGGAAGGTCCAAAATCTCCGATCCCGCCAGCGCGGCGAGGCTGGCGAAGAGTTTTTCCGGCGTGTCGGCGGCGAGGAACAGCAGCGCCGTATAATCTTCCGCATGGGCGTGCGCATATTCGATCGCCAGCCGCGTCTTGCCGACGCCGCCGAGCCCATGCAGCGCCTTGCCGGCCACGGCCACTGGGCTGCTTTGCAGCGCGGCGTGCAGCTCGGTCATGATTTTCTCGCGGCCTTTGAACAGGGAGCCGAGCGAGGCGAAGGGGAGGTTGCGCGGGCGGCGGGGATGCTCCCTCATGCCCAAGGCGATCAGTTCCGGAATGGTCCGCCAAACTTGATTGGCCAAATCTTCCGGGCTTTTGAACGGCGGCCTCGGCCAACGCCCACTCGCTTTCAGCCGCTCCAAATGCGCCGCTTGCGCATGTTTAGAGGCGTTCGTCGGCGCATGTTTGGATCCCCGCGCGGCGCCATCCGCGGGGACTGCGACTTGGAGAGTCTTGGCGTGATAGATCGCCAACCATGCTTCCCACTGGGTATAGGTTACGCCGACGCCGACGCTCGTCGCGGCCTCGAGCTGGGGGCAGCGCTCCAAGAGATCGGGATATTTGCGCAAGAGCGCGAGACGTTCCGTATCGCTTGGCGGAGAGCCGGTCATGTCGCCGACGAGGTGGATCACCGCATTGCATTTCGAGATGTAAACGTCGAGATCGTCGAGCGTGCCGCCACCGAGGTTTTCGAAATCCTCTTGTATTTTGACTTCGACATTGTGACTCGTCAGATCGCTTCGAACGCCGTCGCGATAGACGCCGAACTCGTCGGAGACGGTGGAAAGGAAAATCTTCACGGGCATTCGTTTGCTCGGAATTTGGATCGACGAACGCTATTGTGCCACGGCGCGCGGAGGCGACAAAGAAGTCTTGCGAGCGCGTTATGAGCAAACTTCACCCAGGAGTGCAGATTTGTCATTGGATTGCATGGCGTCGCCGGACGCGGCGGGCTTTTCGTGCGCGCCCGGCCGCACGAGGGTTTTCGCTCGTGCGCTGGATTGGTTTCGCGGACGCCTTTGCGTAAGGATGCCGCCCCGCCTCGCCTTCACCCCCGGAGCCCGCATGTCCCCCAACGCCCCCGCATCCTCCCGCCCGCGGCAAATCCCCTCCGGCGTCTGGGCGCTCGGCTTCGTCTCGCTGTTGATGGATGTCTCGTCCGAGATGATCCATGCGCTGTTGCCGGTCTATCTCGTCGGCGCTCTCGGCGCCTCGATGATGGATGTCGGCGTGATCGAGGGCGTCGCCGAATCCACCGCCTCCATCGTCAAGATTTTTTCGGGCGCGCTGTCGGATTGGCTCGGCAAGCGCAAGCTGCTCGCGGTGATCGGCTATGGCCTCGCGGCCGTCACGAAGCCCGCCTTTCCGCTGGCGCAGAACGTCGCGACCCTGATCGCCGCGCGTTTCGTCGACCGCATCGGCAAGGGCATACGCGGGGCGCCGCGCGACGCGCTGGTCGCCGACATCGCGCCGCCGGAACTGCGCGGCGCCGCCTTCGGCCTGCGGCAATCGCTCGACACGATCGGCGCCTTCGTCGGGCCCGGCGTCGCCATCGCTTTGATGTGGGCGAGCGGCGGAGATTTCAAACTGGTGTTTTGGGTCGCCGTGCTGCCGGCCTTTCTCGCGGTGGCGCTGCTCGCCGTTCTCGTCAAGGAGCCGGAGCGTCGCGACGGTCTGCGCAAGGTGCGCTTTCCGCTGCATCTCGACGAGTTGCGGCGGCTCGACAGGCGCTTCTGGCTGGTCACGGTCGTCTCCGCGCTCTTCGCGCTGGCGCGTTTCAGCGAGGCCTTCCTGATCCTGCGCGCGCGCGACGCCGGGCTGGCGCTGGCCTTGATCCCCTTGGTGCTGGTGGCGATGAACGTCGTTTATGCGCTGTCGGCCTATCCGGCCGGCGTGCTGTCAGACAAGGGCAGCCGGCTGACGCCGCTGGCGCTCGGCCTCGTGCTGCTGATCCTCGCCGATGTGGCGCTCGCTTCGCCCTTCGGCCTTGCCGGCGTCGCCGTCGGCGTCTTGCTGTGGGGGCTGCACATGGGCCTGACGCAAGGCCTGCTGTCGACGCTGATCGCCGACGTGGCGGCGCCGGAGCTGCGCGGCACCGCCTTCGGCATGTTCAATCTCGCCGGGGGTCTCGCGACGCTCGCCGCGAGCCTCGTCGCTGGCGCCTTGTGGGACCGTCTCGGGGCCGAAGCGACTTTTGAGGTGGGCGCGGGTTTCGCGGGATTGGCGCTGGCCGGACTGGCGCTGGCGAAATGGCGTGTTCCGGGGCTGGGCCAGGGGCATCGCTGAGGCGACGCCGTCATCCGCCGCGCCTCACGCTCCCTTTCCGCTCACCCCCGCGCCCGCAAACGTCGCCATGCCGCGATGACAGGCGAGCGCGCCGGCGATGACGCCCATCGCCAGCGCCGCGCCGGAGCCTTCGCCGAGCCGCATGCCGAGATCGAGCAGCGGCTTCTTGCCGAGCCGCTCCAGCACCTCGCGATGCGCGCCCTCCGCCGAGACGTGGCCGGCGAGGCAATGGGCGATGGCTCCCTCTTCCATCGCATGCAGCAGCGCGGCGGCGGCGCAGGCGACATAGCCGTCGAGCACGACCGGAACGCGGCCGCGCCGCGCCGCGAGGATCGCGCCCATCATGCCGGCGATTTCGCGCCCGCCGAGCCGGCGCAAGATCTCCAGCGGATCGGAGAGATGCGGGCCATGCAACGCCAGCGCCGCGTCGATGGCGGCGTTCTTGCGCGCGAGGCCCGCGTCGTCGACGCCCGTGCCGCGCCCGGTCCAGCGTGCGGCGGGGCCGCCGTAGAGCGCGGCGTAGATCGCCGCGGCGCTGGTGGTGTTGCCGATGCCCATTTCGCCGGGCGCGAGAAGATCGACGCCGCCGTCGACCGCCTCCATCCCATAGGCCAGCGTCGCGGCGGCCTCGGCCTCGGTCATCGCCGGCTCGATCGTGAAATCGCGCGTCGGATGCTCCAGCGCGAGTTCGAAGACCTTCAGGCCGAGCCCGTAAATCCGGCACAGCTGGTTGATCGCCGCGCCGCCAGCGGTGAAATTGTCGAGCATTTGTTTGGTGACGCTGGCAGGAAACGCCGAGACGCCTTGCGCGACGACGCCGTGATTGGCCGCGAAGACCGCGACGAGCGGGTGCTCAAGGCTCGGCGCGGCCTTGCCCTGCCAGGCCGCGAGCCATTCGACGATTTCCTCCAGCCGCCCCAAGGCGCCCGGCGGCTTGGTCAGTTCGGCGTCGCGCGCCCGCACGGCCGCGAGACTGGCCGCGCAAGGGGCGGGGAGCCCTTGCAGCAGCAGACGGAGTTCGGCGAAGGGGAGAATGTCCGGGGGCATGGGCGCTGTGCGAGAGGCTGCGGGCGCGTTCCCTAACCCTTGCGGCCGGCGCGCGCAAATTCGGCGAAAGTCCCGTGCGGTATCCTTAACGCGTCGACGCCGAGCGGCGCGGCCTGTTTTGGCCCAGCGCTTGCGGCTTTCGCGGCGGGACCGCCGGACGGCGACGAATATTAACCGCCGGCGGCTCAGAATGGGAATTCATGCGGGGTTTCGGCATGTCGGCGCCGTTTTGGATCGAGCGTCCTTCGGGATTCGCCAGGGTCAACGCGCGCGCCGCGTTCAGTCTGATCGGCGTGCGAATGAAATCGTTTGCGGCGAGCGCGGTCGTCGACAGGACGCGCGACGGCTATCATGTCGAAATCCTCGGCGTCGAGGAATTGGACGCCCATGCCGACGCCTGGGCGGCGCTGGCCGAACGCGCGCTGGAGCCCAATGTCTTCTTTGCGCCGGGCTTCGCTCTGCCGCTCGCCCGACACGCGCTGGCCAAGGCGCGGCCGAATTTCGTCGCGATCTGGCGCGACGGCGCCGACGCGAAGCTCGTCGGTCTGTTTCCGCTGGCGCATCGGAGTTTCGGTTCCGGTCGCCTGGCGCGTCTTTGGCTCGACAAGCAGGCGACGCTCACCGCGCCTTTGCTCGATCCCGAATGCGCTCCCGCGGCGCTGCGAGCCTTCTTCCTGCATCTGCGCCGCATGGGCGGCGTCTCGGCGGTCGTCTTTCCGCGCCTCGTCGACGGCGGACCGCTGCACGTGGCGCTGACGAGCTTCGCCCAGGAGACCGGGCGCAAGGTCGAAACGCTCGCCGCCTTCGAGCGCGCCGCGCTGCGTCCCGGCTCCGACGTCGACGCGCTCGTGCGGCGCGGCGCGTCGCATCACGCGCTGAAGGAGCTCCATCGCCGCCGCCGCCGCATGGAGCAGCTGGGCGCGGTCGAATTTTCGCTTTTGTCGGAGCCGCGCGAGGTGCGGCCGGCGGTCGAGCAATTCTTGGCGCTGGAAGCCTCGGGCTGGAAAGGCGCGCGCGGCGCCCTTTTGAAACACCCCGAACTGGCGGCCTTCGCGCGCTGCGCGACGCGGCTGATGGCGCGCGCCGGCAAATGCCAAGTCGCGCGGCTGACGCTGGACGGTCGCCCGCTGGCGATGGGAATCGTCTTCGAGAGTCAGGACCGCGCCTTCTTCTGGAAGATCGCCTATGACGAAAGCCGGCGCGCTTTGGCGCCCGGCATCGATCTCGTGCACCGATTGTCCGTCGTCCTCGCGGCGCGCGGCGACATCGCGCTGACCGATTCCTGCGCCATCGCCAATCACCCGATGATCGACCGTTTCTGGCCGGACCGCCTCGCCATTCGCGACTTAGCCGTCGAGGTCGACCCGACGCGCCCGCGCGGCTTCCGCCGGGCCTGCGCAGGGGAGGCGCTGCGCCTCAAATTGCGGGGCGAGGTCAAACGCCTGGCGAACGGGCTGCTGCGCAGGAAGACGAGTTAGCGGTTTTCGCTGTCGGAACCGCGCGCCGGCGCCTCTTCCTTGGGCGCGGCGGCGGGCGCAGCGGCGGGCGATTGACTTCGCGGGACCCGCGCGCGAAGCTTCGCCGTGAACTCCTCTCCGACATCCCTGCGCCGGCTCGGGCCGGCGGACGCGGCGGCGTTCAAGACACTGCGCCTCGAGGGCTTCGCGTTGCAGCCGGGCGAATTTCGTTACGCGCCCGAGGACGAAGCAGAGATGCCGCTCGCCGAGGTCGAGGCGCGCCTCGCGCGCGATTTCGTCGTCGGGGCCTTTTGCGGCGGCGCGCTCGTCGGCGTCGCGGGCCTGCAACGCTGCGCCGGCGTCAAAATCCGTCACAAGGCGCTGCTCTGGGGCATGTATCTGCGCGGCGAATTCCGCGGCTCGGGCGCCGCGGACGCGATGATGGCGGCGCTGCTCGCCGAGGCGCGGCGCAGCGTCGAGATCGTCACGCTCACCGTCATAAGCGACAACGCCCGCGCCTTGCGCTTCTACCGGCGCTGGGGATTTGCGGCCTATGGCGTCGAGCCGGCCGCGGTGAAGCGGGACGGCGGCTATTTCGACGAGACCGCGATGATGCTGCGGTTTTCCGATGACCAATTTCGGCAAGGCGCGCCGACGCGGAAGTGAATTCCCGCCGCCATTTGCCTCGCGGGGCCGCGTCGCGATAGGTTGCCCGCCGCTTGCGTGGCCGGCGATTCTCGGGCCGGAGCGCCGAAAAGGAGAGACATGCGCGTCCTCGGCATCGAAACCACTTGCGACGAAACCGCCGTCGCCGTCGTCGAGGAGCGGCTCGGCGGGGCGGGCGGCGAGATTCTCTCCAATCAGGTCATGAGCCAGATCGCCCGCCACGCCGCCTATGGCGGGGTCGTGCCGGAGATCGCTGCAAGAGCCCATATCGAAGTGCTCGACCGCCTGATCCTGCGCGCGCTCGCCGATGCGCGCGTCGAGGTCGACGCCGTCGACGCGATCGCCGCCGCCGCGGGGCCGGGGCTGATCGGCGGCGTGCTGGTCGGGCTGACCGCCGGCAAGGCGCTGGCGCTCGCCGCGGGCAAGCCGTTCATCGCCGTCAATCACATCGAGGCGCATGCGCTGACCGCGCGGCTGACCGATGGACTGGCCTTCCCCTATCTCGCGCTGATCGCCTCCGGCGGACACACCGAACTCGTGCTGGCGCGCGGCGTCGGCGAATATAAGCGGCTCGGCGCGACCGTCGACGACGCGGCGGGCGAGGCCTTCGACAAGGTCGGCAAAATGCTCGGCCTCCCCTATCCCGGCGGGCCGCGGGTCGAGGCGCTGGCGACCGAGGGCGATCCGCACCGCTACGATTTTCCGCGACCGATGCTCGGCCGCGCCGGCGCGGATTTCTCTTTCTCGGGCTTGAAGACCGCCGTGCGCCAGGAATTGCTGCGGCTCGGCGACGAGCCGAACGAGACCGAGCGGCGCGATCTCGCCGCCTCCTTTCAGGCGGCTGTGGTCGACTCCATCGTCGACCGCGTGCGCTCGGCGCTGCGCATGCTGGCGGAGCGCGAAGAGCGCCCGCAGGGCCTGGCGATCGGCGGCGGCGTCGGCGCCAATGACGCGATCCGCCGCGCCTTGACGCGCTTTTGCGGCGAGGTCGGCTTGCGCCTCGTCACGCCGCCGCCGGAACTGTGCTCCGACAATGGCGCGATGATCGCCTTCGCCGGACTGGAGCGCTTGAAGCTCGGCCTCGTCGACGACCTCGGCTTCGCGCCGCGCCCGCGCTGGCCGCTGGAGCAAGCCGGCCAGCATGGGCGCGCCCCGGCCGCAACGCCGGCGCCGGCCGCGGCGACCGCCCCATGAGCCGGGCGCCGGCCATGGTGCTCGGCGCCGGAGCCTGGGGCTCGGCGCTGGCCAATGTCGCGGCCTTCGAGCGCGCAAGCGTGCCGCTTTGGGGGCGCGATCCGGAACATGTCGCGGCGCTGGCCCGCGACCGAGAAAACCGCCGTCATCTGCCCGGCCTGCCGCTGGCGGGCGCCGTCGCGCCGACGAGCGATCTTTCGGCGCTGGCGGCGGCGGAGATCGTGCTCGGCGTCGCGCCGGCGCAGGCGATGCGCGGCGTGCTGCGCGCGGCGCGGCCCTATCTGCGCGAGGGCGCGGCCTTCGTCGTTTGCGCCAAGGGCATCGAGCAGGGCAGCCATAAATTCATGAGCGAGGTCGTCGCCGAGGAGGCGCCGCAGGTCGAGGTCGCCGTGCTGTCCGGCCCGAGCTTCGCCGCCGACGTTTGCCGCGGGCTGCCGACCGCGGTCACGCTCGCGGCGCCGCGCGAGGCGCTGGCGCAGCGTCTCGCCGAACAATTGTCCAGCCGCAGTTTTCGGCTTTATCGCTCCACCGACGTGCGCGGCGTCGAAATCGGCGGCGCGGTGAAGAACGTGCTGGCCATCGCCTGCGGAATCACCGCGGGCCGAGGGCTTGGGGCCAGCGCGCAGGCGGCTCTCATCGCGCGCGGCTTCGCCGAACTCGCCCGGCTCGGCTCCGCCTGGGGCGCGCGGCAGGAGACGCTGATGGGACTCTCCGGGCTCGGCGATCTCGTGCTGACCTGCGGCTCGGCGCAATCGCGCAATTTTTCTCTCGGCGCGGCGCTCGGGCGCGGCGAATCTCTGCGCGAGGGCGGGCACGGCAAACTGGCCGAGGGCGCCTACACCGCCTCGGCGCTGATGGATGTCGCAAGGGAGCGCGGCGTGGAGATGCCGATCTGCGCCGCAGTGGCGGAGATATTGGCGGGCCGAACCGAAGTGGGCGACGCGGTCGAGGCGCTGCTCATGCGCCCCTTGCGGGCGGAAGGATAGCTTGCGCCGACCCAAGCGACGGAACGGCGCGATGCGAGCCTGAAGGCCCGCTCTCGAATTGCTTGGGAATTTGGCGGCGCCGATCGCTGTGGCGAAGCCCGAGCGCAAAAGCCCCGAGCTTCGCGCTCGACGTTACGCGCGGACGATGTACTCGTGCAGAGCATGGCGCTCCGCCTCGATGGTTTCGATCTTATATTTCACGACGTCGCCGATCGACACCAGTCCGGCGAGGCGCCCCTCGCGCAGCACGGGCAAATGCCGGCGGCGCTCGGCGGTCATCGTCTCCATGGCGTCCGCGACGCTGTCCTCTTCCGTCAGGAAGCGGAAGTTGCGCGCCATGTGACTGGCCACGCTGTCGCTCATCGCATCGGCCCCGCGATCCGCGACGGCCGCCACCACGTCCGATTCGGAAATCACGCCGACGACATCTCCCCAGCGGTCGAGCACCACGAGCGCGCCTATGCCGCGCCGGGCGAGTTCGCCCGCCACTTCCCTCATGATCTGTTCCGGAGTCGTCGTATAAACTTCCTCGCCTTTGTGAGCGAGAATCCGCGATATGCTCATGCCGCGACCTCCCTTGGTCCCGCCGAGGCTCCTCTTGAAAGAGTTCCGGCTGGTTAATTCAACGCGGCGCGCGGGCAAGCGTTCCCTCGTTTATCTCAAAAATCCGTGACCCGATTGGAAACGTCGATGAAACGGCCCCGCTTCGACCGGCGCGAACGCAGGACCTCCGGCGACGCTCGAGCCACCGCGCGCCGCGTTCGCGAAACCACCGGCGGCGGGAGACGACGGAGCGAAGCCCGTCGCAAAGGCGCGCCGGACGGCTTCGGAAGGCGGGAATCGTTGGGTCGATTGCTATGTTTTTGTGACCATGAGGACTCCGCGCCGCGCTGTCCCGCGGTCGAACGGCCGACCCCGGTTGCGCCGCAGCGGCAGGTTGCGCCGCAACATGCGGCGCAATAAATCTCATATTACAATACATTTTTCATGTGAAAACGCCTGCCCTGCGGGAGAAAATACGACCTTTGAAATCAGCCGATTAGCTTCGGCGCGACGATTTGTCCCGAACTTGGTGAACCGGGGTGGATTGCATCGCAAAATGTCTTGTGATTGAAGTGGCGATTAGAGGCGAAACGCCCGAAAATTCCGGTCTTTCAGCGACGCGTCGGTCGCGGGGCCGAGGGGGAGCCGTGTGAGCCGGCGGGGATCGCGTCCATGGCGCTCGCCATGGACGTTGGACGGGAGCAAGCGGATGCAGAAATCAACATTCTCACGCCTGGTCGGCGCGATCGGCGGGAGCTGGATCGGTCTGACTTTGTCCTGCGGCGCCGCCTTGGCGCAGGTCGAGGGACGGCCCACGCCGGGCGGCATCGGGCTGCCGGCCATGGTGACGCCGGTCGGGCTCGAGACCCAGCAGTTCTACAACAACATCCTGCTGCCGATGATCACGCTGATCCCGATCTTCGTGCTGGGGCTGCTCGTCTATGTGATGTGGCGCTTCAACGAGAAGCGCAATCCGGTGGCGTCCAAGAACCACCACAACGTTCCGCTGGAGATCGTCTGGACCTCGATCCCCTGCTTGATTCTCGCCGGGCTGGCCTTTCCCTCCCTCGCCTTGCTGACGCATCAGGTCATCGTGCCCGAGGCAAGCGTGACGATCAAGGTCACCGGCAACCAATGGTACTGGAAATACGAATATCCGCAGGATCAAGGTGGCGGCTTCGCCTTCGAGCAGCGCGTCAAACCCGATTCGGAGCTGCAGGCTGGCGATTTGCGCATGCTGTCCGTCGACAACGAGGCCGTCGTTCCGGTGGGCGAAGTGGTGAAGGTGCAGGTGACCTCCTCGGACGTCATCCACGCCTTCGGCATTCCCTCCTTCGCCGTGCGCATGGACGCCATTCCGGGCCGCTTGAACGAGACCTGGTTCAAGGTCGAGAAGGCGGGCATATACTACGGCGAATGCTTCTTCATCTGCGGCAAGGACCACGCCTTCATGCCGATCGCCATTCGCGCCGTCAGCCGGCCCGAATACGAGAAGTGGCTCGCCGAGGCGAAGGAGAAATTCGCCAGCAACGGCCCCGCGCGCCAAGTCGCCGCGGCCAATCAGTAAATCTCACCGAGCCTCACCAAGACACGCAGACCGCGCAAGGACGAAACACATGGCCAGTCTGACTGCCGTCGATTCCCACGACCACCACGCCGCGCCCAGCGGCATCACGCGATTTCTCTTCTCCACGAACCATAAGGACATCGGGACGCTCTACATCATCCTCGGCTCCATCGGCGGGGTGATCGGCTTTCTGCTGTCGCTGGGCATGCGCCTCGAACTGGCGCAGCCGGGGATTCAGATCTTCCCGGCGCTCGCGCAGATCATGCACGGCGCGGACGCGGACAGCGCCCTCGACGCCGGCAAGAATCTCTACAACATGTTCATCACCGTCCATGGCGTGCTGATGATCTTCTTCATGGCCATGCCGATCCTGATCGGCGGCTTCGGCAATTGGTTCGTGCCGATCCTGATCGGCGCGCCGGACATGGCCTTCCCGCGCCTCAACAACATCTCCTTCTGGCTGCTCGTCGCCTCGTTGCTTCTCGCGGTGTGTTCGATGTTCGTCGGCGGGGCTCCCGGCCTCAAGGGCTTCGCCGGCGGCTGGACCTTCTATCCGCCGCTGTCGAGCAACGTCGGCACGCCCGGTCCGGCGATGGACTTCGTGATCCTGGCCCTGCATCTGGCCGGCGCCTCGTCCATCCTCGGCGCGATCAACTTCATCACCACCATGTTCAACATGCGCACGCCGGGCATGGGACTGATGAAGATGCCGCTCTTCTGCTGGTCGATGCTGGTCACCGCCTTCCTGCTGGTCCTGGTTCTGCCGGTTCTGGCGGGCTGCGTGACCATGCTGCTGACCGACCGCAATTTCGGCACGAGCTTCTATGATCCGGCCGGCGGCGGCGATCTGCTGCTGTTCCAGCATTTGCTGTGGTTCTTCGGCCATCCGGAAGTCTACATCATCATCCTGCCGGCCTTCGGCATCATCAGCCAGGTGATCTCGACCTTCTCGCGCAAGCCGGTCTTCGGCTATCACGGCATGGTCTATGCTATGATCGCCATCGCGGTGATCGGTTCGGTCGTCTGGGCGCACCATATGTATACGGTGAACCTGTCGCTCAACGCCCAGCGCTATTTCGTCCTGGCGACGATGGTGGTCGGCGTGCCGACCGGCATCAAGATCTTCTCCTGGATCGCGACGATGTGGGGCGGCTCGATCTCGTTCCGCGCCCCGATGATCTGGGCTATCGGCTTCATCTTCGTCTTCACGATGGGCGGCGTGACCGGCATCGTGCTCTCCAACGCCGGCGCCGACAAGCAATTCCACGAGGGCTACTACGTCGTCGCGCACTTCCACTACACGCTGTCGCTTGGCGCCGTGTTCGGCATTTTCGCGGGCTTCTACTACTGGTTCCCGAAGATGACCGGCTACATGTATTCCGAGCGTCTGGCCGACATCACCTTCTGGCTGCTGTTCGTCGGCGTCAACGTCGTGTTCTTCCCGCAGCACTTCCTCGGCCTCGCCGGACAGCCGCGCCGCTACATCGACTATCCGGACGCCTATGCGCTGTGGAACGCCGTGTCCTCCTTCGGCATGATCTTCGTCACGGCGGCGATGGCAGCCTGGATCTATTCGATCGTCGAGGCCGTGCGCGCCAAGCGCCCGGCCGGCGACAATCCCTGGGGCGAAGGCGCGAACACGCTGGAATGGACCCTGACCTCGCCGCCGCCCTTCCATCAGTTCCTGACGCCGCCGGCGGTTCCGGCGGAGTAAGGCGCGGCTTGAAGAATGCGACGCGGGAGTTCGGCAGGTTGAAAGCGCCGGAGCCCGCGTCGAGAAAAAAGTCTTGTAAGGCGGGATGAACCGTGGCGGCGACGATCGAAGCGATGTGCGGGGAAGGCGAAGCGCTCTTTCGCGACGATCCCGCCGCGCCGGAAAATCGGCGCCACGCCCGCAATCTCCTGCTTGGCTGGTCCGTCGCCGCGGTCTCGTCCATGTTCTCGCATCGGCGAGACCGCGCGGCGCGCGGAAGCGGCTTGCGCCTCAAGGTGGAACTCCGATGACGGAACGGCGCGATCAAACTCCCGCACAGCGGATTCGCCGCACGGCGATCGGCGTGGCGGCCTTCGCCGTGGGCATGCTGGCGCTCTCCTTCATCGCCGCGCCCGCCTATCGCGCCTTCTGCAACGCGACCGGTTTCGCGGGGACGACCAAACGCACAGACACGGGCCCCACGACCCGCAGCGAACGGCAGATGGTCGTGCGCTTCGACTCCAACGTGTCGCACGACTTGCCGTGGCGATTCTATCCCGAGGCCAGCAAGATGAAGCTGCACCTCGGCGAGGTCGCCACCATCGTCTACAAGGTCGAAAATCTGACCGATCACGAAACGCGGGGGCTGGCCGCCTTCAACGTCAGTCCCGGGCAGTCCGGGCCTTACTTCAACAAGCTGGCCTGCTTTTGTTTCCAGGAGCAGAAGCTCGGCCCGCACGAGAAAGCCGAGTGGGCCGTGGTCTTCTTCCTCGATCCCGCGCTCGAGCAAGAGCCGATGATGAACGGCGTCGAGGAAGTGACGCTGTCCTACACATTCTTTCCTTCCGCGAAGAGCGCGAGCGCGCAGAGCGTCGCCCCGCCCGTCGCGAAGAAACCCGAGCTGAACTAGAAAGCGCTGAAAGCGTAAAGGGGAACGCAGATGACGCAAGCCCATACGGAAACTCATGCCGACGAAGATCGTCGCTATTGTCTCGTCGATCCGAGCCCTTGGCCGATCGTTCTTTCCGCCGCCGCCTTCATCATGGCCGTCGGCGCCGTGACTTGGATGGCGGCGCATAAGGGCGAACCGATCTTCCCGGGTTCGGGCGTCTACGGCGCCGGCGCCTTCTACGCCGGACTCGCCGGCGTGCTGGCGACGATGTTCGTCTGGTGGCGCGACGTGATCGCCGAGGCGCATCGCCCCGGCTACCACACGGACGGCGTGCGCCACGGCCTGCGCTGGGGCATGGCCCTCTTCATCTTCTCCGAGGTGATGTTCTTCGTCGCCTGGTTCTGGGCTTTCTTCGATTCGAGCATCTTCCCGGTCGACGCGGTGCAATACGTCCGCACCGAGGTTTTCGGCGGCGTCTGGCCGCCGAAGGGCACGATGGTCATCAATCCCTGGCATCTGCCGGTGCTCAACACGATCATCCTGGTCAGCTCGGGCGGCACGCTGACTTGGGCGGCGAAGGGATTGGCGCAAGACAATCGGGATCAGCTGAAAAAGGGCCTGCTGATCACCATCGCGCTCGGCCTGCTGTTCACCGCGTTGCAAGCCTATGAGTTCATCCACGCGCCCTTCGTCTTCGGCTTCGACCCGCGCCATCCGAGCGCCAACAATTACGGCTCGACCTTCTTCATGGCGACCGGCTTCCACGGCTTCCACGTGATCGTCGGCACGATCTTCCTGATCGTCTGTCTGCTGCGCGCCCAAGCGGGGCATTTCACGGCGAAGCATCATCTCGGCTTCGAATTCGCCGAATGGTATTGGCACTTCGTCGACGTGGTGTGGATCCTCCTGTTTTTCTGCATCTACGTGTGGGGCAACTGGGGCGGCACGATGGAGTGAGCCGCCGGCTCGCCCTTTGATGAGAGATTAAGAAGACGGCCGCTTCGCGCGGCCGTTTTCGCGTCGGCTTCTATTCGTAGAGGAAGGCGACGACGCGCGCCGGCGCGGCCGAGGCGCCCTTCAGCCGCAGCGGAAACACCGCGACGTCGAAGCCGTGCGCCGGCAATTGCTCGAGGCCGCGCAACTGCTCCATCTGCCAATAGGGTTTGCGCCGCCCGACGAGATGGCCCTGCCAGAACAGGCCGTCGTCGCCCGTCTCCCGCGCCGCGCGAATCTGCCGGTGGAAGGGCAGGTCCCATCCCCATTGATCTATGCCCATCACCTCGACGCCGCGGTCGATCAACCATTCGGTCGCCGAAGCGCTCATGCCGGTTCCGCTCTTCCAATAGTCCTTGCTTCCCTGCAAAAGGTCGCGCCCGGTCCAGATCAACGCGATCGCGCCTTTCTCCAGACCCGCGCCGCTCGCGGCCAGACTCGCCTCCATGTCGGCGACGACGATCTCTTCGCCCTCGCCCTTATGGCGCATGTCGAAGACGACGCCCGGACCAAAGCACAGATCCAGCGGCATTTCGTCGACCGTCGCGGGGCGGCTTCCGTCGGCGAGCGTCGGGCCGTAATGCCAGGGCGCGTCGATGTGCGTCGTCGAATGCACGCCCATTTTGGTGATCGTGTCGTCGGCCCAGCCGGCGAAATCTTTCGGAAACAGCCGAAACGGCAGGCCGAGCGCGCGCACCAGCCAGCGCGCCTTGCGATGCGCGTGATGTTTGATTTTTACGCGCATGAAGAAGGGGTCGTTCGGATTGTCGGCGATCATCTTGGAGAGATCGACGATGCGGCTTGGTCTTGGTCGCGGCATTTGCTTTCCTCGCCTCAAAGGATTTCATGTTCGATCGCGCCGACGCCGTCGATTTCGAGCTCCAGCCGATCGCCGCTTTGCAGCCAGCGCCCCGTCTCGACGCCGCTGCCGCCGGGCAGCGTGCCCGTTCCGCAGAGTTCGCCCGGAAACAGCCGCTCGCTCTTCGAGACATGCGCCAGCGCCGCCCCGAGGCTATGACGCATGCCGCGCAAATTAGTTTTCACGACCGTCTCGCCGTTGATGCGCACATGCGCCGCGATGTCGCCGAGCCGCGGCAGAATCTCCGCGGCGGTGACGGCGGTCGCCGACATGGAATTTAAGAAATGCTTGGATTTTTGCGGTCCGAAGCCGCTGCGCATCTCGGCGAGCTGCACGTCGCGCGCGCTGAAATCGTTGAGCACGACGAAGGCGCCGATGGCGCGTTCGGCCTCCTCCGGCGAGGCGTCGAAGAGCGGCAGGTCCAGAACGAAACCGAGTTCGAGTTCGTAGTCCAGCGCCCTGCTGTAGGCGGGCGCCCGCACCGGCGTGCCGCTGGGGACGAAGGCCAGATGATTGCCCATGTAATAGATCGGCTGCCTCCGCCAGAGCGCCGAGGGGCGAAAGGGCGGGAAGGTTTTGCGCGTCACGCGCTCGTAGATCTGCGCGACGCGAAAGGCGGCCGGCATGAAGCGCCGCGCGAAGCCGCGCGCCGCATCGACGGCGTGGCGCTCGAACAGCATGAAGTCGCGAAACGACAGCGGCTGCACGGGCAGCAGCACAGCGCCCGGCCCCGCGGCGAAAGGCGCGGCGTAGCGCAGCTCCCAGGCCGGATCGAAAGGCGAGGGCGGGCTCTCGATCTCCGCCCAGGCGCCCTCGCGCCAAGCCTGGCGCAAGACGCATCGACCGTCGGCGCCCACGATGCGGCGAAATTTCATGCGGCCTCGCGTGTTTTGGCGATTGCGGGATTGCGTCAATCGCGGGGATGGCGTCGTGAATTGCGAGCCTTAAAGGCTCGCAATTCCATACCTTTCATTTTCCATGGCGCAAGCCACGAGGCCTAACCTCCGGCTTGGCGCGATTTACACGGGCGCCACGGCAGCGCTAAAAACGGCGGTCCTCTTCCGCGTCCGCCCGCATGCCCGCCACGACGACATCCGCCCCGACGACGAAGGACGCGGCCGACGACGGGACGCATGGGCCCGCGCGGCCGCGCAAGATCGTCCACGTCGACATGGACGCCTTTTACGCCTCGGTCGAGCAGCGCGACGCGCCCGAACTGCGCGGCCGGCCGGTGGCGGTGGGCGGCGCGCGGGCGCGCGGCGTCGTCGCGGCGGCAAGCTACGAGGCGCGCAAATACGGCGTGCGTTCGGCGATGCCCTCCGTCACCGCTCTGCGCAAATGCCCGGAGCTCGTCTTCGTAAAGCCGCGCTTCGACGTCTATCGCGCCGTCTCCCGGCAAATCCGCGAGATTTTCGCGCAATACACGCCGGTCATTGAACCTTTGTCGCTCGACGAAGCCTATCTCGACGTGACCGAGAATTTGCCCGGGATCGCCTCGGCGACGCAAATCGCCGAGGAGATTCGCGCGCAAATTCGCAAGGAGACCGGGCTCACCGCCTCGGCGGGCGTCTCCTACAACAAATTCCTGGCGAAGCTCGCCTCGGATTACAAAAAGCCCGACGGCCTCTTCGTCATCACGCCGCGCATGGGGCCGGCTTTCGTCGAAACGCTCGACGTCGGCCGTTTTCACGGCGTCGGCCCGGCGACCACCGCCAAGATGAATCGACTCGGCATTGCGACCGGCCTCGATCTTCGCGGGCAGACGCTCGCCTTTCTGCAACGGCATTTCGGCAAGGCCGGCCCCTATTATTATTGGATCGCGCGTGGCGTCGACGAACGGCCGGTGCGTCCCAACCGCCCGCGCAAATCGCTCGGCGCCGAAAACACTTTTCTCTCCGACATCTACACGCTGGAGGCGGCGCGCGCCGCGCTGGCGCCGATCGCCGAGAAGGTCTGGCGGGCCTCCGTCCAGGCGGGAATTTCCGGCCGCACGGTGACGTTGAAAGTCAAATATGCGGACTTTCGTCAAATCACCCGCGCGCATTCGCAGGCGCAGCCGATCGCAACGCAGGCGGAATTCGAGCGCGCGGCCTACGCGCTGCTGGAGCCGCTGTTTCCGCCGGAGCGCGGCGTGCGCCTGCTCGGCGTCACGCTCTCTTCGCTCGGCGGCGAGGCTTTGAATACCGATCCGCAATTGCGCCTTGCGATTTGACGCCGCGGGGTTTTCCACAGGCAAACACACCGCGGGGATTTGGTTCTTGTGAATTGCCGCCTCCCGTCCGCGCCACGCCGGTTTTTTCATGGTACGCGGGAGGGATGGGTCTCGAGAAAAACGTGCCGGCGCCGTCGCTGACGCCGCATGGCGCGCTGCGGCTCGATCCGGCCGACGACGACGTCGCGCTGGCGGACGACGTCAAGGACCGTCTGGCGCGCTCTTTCGCGCGCGGCTCGGGCCATGGTCTGTTGCAGCTCGGCGCGAGCGAGGCGGGCGGCGCGCTGCCGCCGACGCTCGCCTTCTGGCGCGATTTCGCGATGCGCTTCGTTTCCGGGCTCTGCGCGCTGGGAGAAGCCGCGCAGCCGGCGCAATGGCGGGCGCTGCCGCCGCCTTCCGCCGAGGAACTGCTGGCGCTGCTCGACGAAGCGCCGCCGATGCCGGGCGGCGAATATCTGCGCCCCAACGTGCTGCTCGCGCTGTGGCGGGAGATGATCTCGGCGCTGGACGCGGAGCTCTCGGACGGCCGACTTGCGCTGCAAGATTATCTGAAGAGCCGCGACGGCCGTTGGCGTCTCGTCGGACGCGTGCATTTCAATCTCGCCGAAAACCGGCGCGACACGGAATTCCCTTTCGCCTTCATGGCCACCTACAGTTCCGGCCTCGGCGCCGCCGGCGGCCTGCGCCATCAGCCGCTGGGCCAGGCCTTGCGCGAATACGCCGGCGCCGGCGACAAGTCCAAGCTGTTGCAACTTCTCGCGCCGGTGCAGGCGGCGAGCGAAGCCTGCGGCTGGCTGAAGGCCATGGTCGACAGCGGCGAGATCTTCCATCCGCTGCGCTGGGAGCCGCAAGACGCCGTGCGTCTCCTCCACGACATGGAGACGCTGGAGCGGGCCGGGCTCGTCGTGCGCATGCCGGCCAATTGGGCCAGGAATCGGCCGAGCCGGGCGTCGGTCGAGGCCACCGTCGGATCGACGGCGCCCTCGCTGCTCGGCGTCGACGGCATGCTGGATTTTCATGTCGAGGTCAGCCTCGAGGGCGAGGCGCTGACGGATGAGGAAATCGACGCGCTGCTCGAGGCGACGCACGGCCTCGCGCTGCTGCGCGGCAAATGGGTGGAGGTCGACAGCGAACGGCTGCGCGCGACGCTCGACAGGTTTCAATCCATCGAACGGCTTTCCGAAAAGGAAGGCGTGCCTTTCGCCCAGGCCATGCGCCTTCTGGCCGGCGCCGACATCGGCGCGGCGGCGCAAGCCGCGCCCACCGCCCAATGGGCGCATGTCGCCGCCGGGGCCTGGCTCGCCAAGGCGCTGGAGGGCTGCCGCAATCCGCAGGGCCAGGTCGAGGCCGATCCCGGCGACGCCTTGCAGGCGACGCTGCGGCCCTATCAGCAGACCGGCGTGCAATGGCTGTATTTCCTGAGCCAATTGGGTCTCGGCGCCTGTCTCGCCGACGACATGGGGCTCGGCAAGACCATTCAGGTGCTGGCGCTGCTGGCGACGCTGACGCGGCAGGCGAAAGCCGGCGGGCCGCGGACGCCGAGCCTGCTCGTCGCGCCGGCCTCGCTTCTCGCCAATTGGGCGCAAGAGGCGGAGCGCTTCACGCCCGGACTGAAGGTCCTGATCGCCCACCCCTCCTTCCTGGCCGCCGACGAATTGCGCGCGATGGACGCGGCGCGGCTCGGCGCCGCCGATCTCGTGGTGACGAGCTATGCGAGCCTGCTGCGGCTCGATTGGATCGCCAAGACGCAATGGCGCTTCGTCGTTCTCGACGAGGCGCAGGTGGTCAAGAATCCCAACGCCAAGCAGACGAAAGCCGTCAAGGCGCTGCGGGCCACGGGGCGCATCGCGCTCACCGGCACGCCGATCGAGAACAATCTGCGCGATCTGTGGTCGATCTTCGACTTCCTCAATCCCGGGCTGCTCGGCTCGTCCAAGGCCTTCGCCAATTTCGTCAAGAATCTGGCGTCGCAGCCGCACGTCTCCTACGCGCCGCTGCGCAAGCTGGTGCAGCCCTACATTCTGCGGCGGCTGAAGACCGACAAGAGCATCATCGCCGATCTGCCCGACAAGACCGAGGTCAAGGCCTACTGTCATCTGTCGCGCAAGCAGGCTGTGCTGTATCAGTCCTCCGTCGAGGAATTGGAGCACAGGCTCAAGCTGTCCGAGGACGACATCGCCCGGCGCGGCATGGTGCTGGCCTTTCTGATGCGCTTCAAGCAGATTTGCAATCATCCGACGCAATGGCTGGGCGACGGCGCCTATGCGGAAGACGACAGCGGCAAATTCGGCCGCCTGCGCGAGATCGCCGAGACCATCGCCAGCCGCCAGGAAAAGCTGCTGGTCTTCACCCAGTTCAAAGAGATCATCCCGCCGCTCGAGCAAGTGCTCGGCTCCGCCTTCGGCCGCCCCGGCCTTTCGCTGCACGGCGGAACGCCGGTGGCGAAGCGCAAGGAGCTGGTGAAGACCTTTCAGGAGGACGAACGCGCGCCCTTCTTCGTGCTGTCGATCAAGGCGGGCGGGTCCGGGCTCAATCTCACCGCCGCGTCGCATGTCGTGCATTTCGATCGCTGGTGGAATCCTTCGGTCGAGAATCAGGCGACCGACCGGGCTTTTCGCATCGGGCAAAAGCGCAACGTGCTGGTGCATAAATTCGTCTGTCGTGGCACGATCGAGGACCGAATCGATCAAATGATCGAGTCGAAACGACAATTGGCCGAGGATTTCCTCGGCGCCGGCGGGGAAGTCAATCTGACGAAGCTGAGCGACCGCGAGCTCTTGTCGCTCGTCGCTCTCGATCTCGACGCCGCATCGCGGGAGGGCAAGGCGCCATGAGCCGATTCCAATGGGGCTCCTATGTTTCGGTGGGGGAGCGCCGCGCGAAAGCCGCGCGCGAAGTCGTGAAGCTGCAAAAGAAAGACAAGAGCGTCTCGCCCGTCGTCGTCGAGGGCCGCAAGATCGCCAGCAATTTCTGGGGCAAGGCCTGGTGCGAAAATCTGGAGCGCTACTCCGATTACGAAAACCGCCTGCCGCGCGGACGCAGCTATGTCTGCAACGGTCTGATCGTCGATCTGCGCATCGAGCGCGGCAAGATCGCGGCGAAGGTCAGCGGCTCCAGCCTCTATGACGTGAACATCGACATCCGCACGGTCGGCGCCGCGCATTGGGCGGCGATCTGCCGGGATTGCGCCGGCTCGGTCGGCTCGCTCGTCGAACTGCTCTCCGGCAAATTGTCGAAGAACGTCATGGAGCGCGTGTGCCGCGAGGGCGACGGGCTGTTTCCCTCGCCCAAGGAAATCAAATTGTCCTGCTCCTGCCCCGACTGGGCGGGCATGTGCAAGCATGTGGCGGCGGCGATGTACGGCGTCGGCGCGCGACTCGACGCGCAGCCCGATCTTCTCTTCGCGCTACGCGGCGTCGATCGCGCGGAGCTGATCGCCACGGCCGGCGCCGATCTGCCGATGACGCAGAGCGGCGCCAAGTCGCGGCGCGTTTTGGCGGAAGACGACGTGGCGGCGCTGTTCGGCGTCGAGATGGCGCCGGAGCCGGCGAAAGTCTCCAAGAGCGCCAAGCCCTCCAAGACGGCGACGACGAAAGCCTCGCTGCCGCGCGAACCCGCCGCCGCCGAAGTAAAGGCGCCGCGCAAGCGCAAGGCCGCGGCTCCGCCGCCCGTCGCGCCGCCGCCCGTCGTCGAGGCGAGGCCCAGGAAGACCGCCACGTCCAAAGCCGCCGCGCCCGCCAAACGGCCAGCGGAAAAGGCTCGCCGCGCGGCTCCGGCCAAACCCGCAGTCGAGGCCGCCGCGCCGGCGGCGGAACCCAAATCGCGCCGCGAACGTCGCGGCGCGGCGACGGGCTGGCGGGAATTGCAGGCGCGCAAGCGGCGCTGAGGCGGCGTGCGGGAATGCGTGAGTCGAACCGGCTGCGCGGAAGACTTTCAACGCCCTCACCCTGAGGAGCCGCGCAGCGGCGTCTCGAAGGGGCCTCGCGACATCAAGGAAGCCGAAGATTTTTCCGCGACCAGCGCGCGGGTCTTGGCCATCCTTCGAGACGCCGCTACGCGGCTCCTCAGGATGAGGAGAGTTGTGTGCATGCGGTAGCCCCCCCCGCGGGGAGAGGGCAGGGGGATCGCTCGCGTCCCCGCCCCTTGCCGTTTCGCCCCGGCGGTGTAGCTTGCGCCTCGGGATTTCGGCGGGGCGGCGCGATGGCGCATGACGTATTTCTTTCCTATTCCAGCAAGGACAAAGCCGCCGCCGAGGCGGCTTGCCGCGCGCTGGAAGCCGCGCGTGTAAAAGTCTGGATGACGCCGCGCGACATTCTTCCCGGCTCCGGCTGGGCGCAGTCGATCAATCGCGCGATCGCCGAGGCCCGCGCGCTGGTGCTGCTGCTGTCGGTCAACGCCAACGGCTCGTCGCATGTCGAACGAGAGGTCGAACTCGCCGCCGGCAAAGGCCTGACGATCGTAACCGCGCGACTCGAAGACGTGCAGCCGAACGAGGCGCTGCAATATTTCGTCGGCCCGCTGCATTGGTTCGACGCTTTTCCCGAGCCGCACGGCCCGCATTTCGAGCGTCTCGCGACGAACGTTAAGTTGCTGCTGCTCCAGGACGGCGGTCGCCGGCCCGATGCGGAGGCTGCGGAGGCGCGGATGCGCGAGGAATACGGCCGCCACGGGACGCCGACGCCGCGGCTGATGCGCGAATTGCGCGAGGTCGAGCGCTGCGCTCTCGCGCTGTTCGATCATCTCGATCCCGAGCGGCGCCACAACGTCGCGTTCGGAGATTTTCCGGTCGAGTCGACGCGGGGGCTCTGCGAGATGCTCATGGCGCTGCCCGAGGGTTCGACCTGCGGCTGTCGCAAGCTTCTGGAATATGCGCGGGCGCGTCTTCCCGAGATTCGCGGCGATCACATTCCGATGGAGGACGTGGGCGCGGTTGGCGACGACGGCGCGCCGCTGGGCCTCGCGCGCGGCGATGAAACCGACGGGCGCATCGCCATGCTGATCGTCTCGGTGACGACGGCGCTCTCCACGTTGCAAAAGGCTTCCGGCGTGGAGATTCCCGAGCGCGGCGGTGGAGGCGAATGCGTTGGAGCGAGCCGCCGAGAAGGAGCGGCCGAAGCTCGCGCCATTGGCGCAACAGGGCGTCGCACTCGCGAAGGACTTGCGCCGTCAGCTCATGGACGTCCGGGGCCTGGCCAAAGCCGTATGCGTGGAGCTCGCGTCGCGCGCGACGCGGGCGAGCCTCATGGACATGCTCGGCGGCGCCATGCTGACGCTCGCCGGGGTGCTGGACCGAACTGGCGCGGCTTTGGAAGCCCTGGCCGACGGGACGGAATTCGCGCGCGCCGCGACGAAGCCGTCGCGCGATTTTCTGCGCGACCTGCGCAAGGACGGACTGGACTTCGTCATCGCGAAGACGAGATCGGCGGGCGGCGCGGCGAAAGAGACCGCGCGCACGATCAGGGCGAGGTTCGGCGCTCCCGCAATTGCGAAGCGACACCCGCCGCAGCCGGGCGCGCCTCGCTCCAAAAATAATGCCACACGCCGTCCGCGCCGAATCCAAGGCGCGTGACGCGCGGGCGGCCGTCGGGCAGCGGGCGGGCGAAATCGTAAAAGCGCACGCAGCTCCATTGCGCGCGCTCCTCGTCGAGGTTCGCCGGCGGGTGCGGAAAAGCCGGCCATTCGTAGATCGTCACCGGCCCGCGCTGGATTTTCGCATAGGGCGCCAGCAGCGCCGCGCGCGCGAGGTTGACGATCTCGAGGCCCTTGCGGTCGAAGGAGAGAGACCGCAAAATCTCGATCGGGTCGGTTCCGGCCGGCCTTTTGCCCGTGCGCTGGAACATCGGCCGCGTCTCGTTCCAATCGATGGGAATGCGCAGCGCCTCCAACTCGCCCTTTTCGCAAGCCGCGAGAATCTTGTCGCGGATCGCCGCGACCTGCGCCGGCAGCGCGGAAAGATCGCGCGAGGGGGCGGAGACGATGTCGGCGTTGGCGGCTGGCGACGGCATGGGCGCTCCCTTGGCTTGCGGACGGCGAAGCTCGTCTTACATTCTCGGCGCGATGGGATAAACTCGCCGCCGGAGCCGCCATGAAAAAGACCCTGCGCGAAAAGTCCCCCAAGGAGCCAGCCTCCCCACTCGACCGCCTCGCACGGCGTTCCGCCCTGATGCTGCTCGCGGAGCGGCTGTGGAGGCTCGGCGCGGCGCTGGGGGGGCTCGGCTGCGCCTTTTTGGCGCTGTCCTTTGCGGGGCTTTGGTTGAACGCAGAACCGGCGCTGCGCGCGGTGGGCGTCGCGGCTTTCGGCTTCGTGGCGCTGTTCCTGGTCGCGCGCGAGATTTGGCGCGGGGCGCCGAAGCGGGGCGCCGCCATCGCGCGGCTCGACGCCGCCGACGTCAGCGGCCTGCGTCCCGCCTCGGCGTTGGAGGACAGGCTCGCCGCGAGCCAGCAGCCGGACGCCGCGACGGCAACCCTGTGGGAGGCGCACCGGCGCCGGCTGTGGCGCGCGCTCGCCAAGATTGCGGTCGCGCCGCCGAGGCCGGGCACGCCGCGCCACGACCCTTACGCGCTGCGGGCTCTGGCCTTGCTCGCGGCCGTCGCGACCGGCTTCGTCGCCGGTCCCGAGAAGGGCGCGCGCCTCGCGACCGCCTTCGATTGGCGCGTCGGCGGGCCGAGCCTCGCCGCGACGCGGCTGGACGCCTGGCTCGATCCGCCGCCCTACACCGGCCGGACCGCGCTCGTTTTGACGGAGCAGGACATTGGCGAGACGCGCGAGGCGCCGGTCAACTCCATCCTCCACCTTCGGCATGGCGCGCAGGCCGAGGTCTCCGGGGCCTTGGCCGAAATCGCCGAGGCGGCCGGGAGCGATCCCGAGGAGCGCAAGTTCAAGCTGACAGGAGTCGCGCGCCTCGTCGCGCCCGGCGGCGGCGTCTTCGCTTTCGCGGCGATTCCCGATCTGCCGCCGAGCATCGAAATCCTCGAGGCGCCGCGCAACAATCTGCGCGGCTCGATGACTTTGTCCTACAAGACCGACGACGATTACGGCGTGATCGAAGCGCAGGCGCTGTTCGCGCGGCCGGCCGGCGCTCCGCGGCCGCTGTTTCCACCGCCGCAGCTCGCCTTGAGCCTGCCGCAAGAGCCTGGCGGGCGCGGCGAGACGCAGGCGACGCTCGATCTTTCCGACCATCCCTGGGCCGGCGGCGTCGCGACGATGACGTTGAAGGCGCGCGACGAGGGCGGCAACGAGGGCGTCTCCCAGCCGCTCGAAATCACGCTGCCGCAACGCCATCTGCGCAATCCTCTGGCGCGGGCGCTGGCGGAGCAGCGGCGCCAGCTCGTCTTCGATCCCAAATCGGCCGACAAAGTCGTGCTGGCGCTCGACGCGCTGGCGCTGGCGCCCGAACTCTTCGACACTTCCTCGTCGCTCTATCTCGGCCTGCGCCTGGCGCGGCGCGGTCTCGACGGCAATCGCCTCACCGACGAGCGGTTGCGCGACACGGCCGATCTGCTCTGGGCGATGGCGCTCGACGTCGAAGGGGCCGAGGCTCTGGAAAGCGAGCGCGATCTTCGCGCGGCGCGCGAGCGACTGCGCGAGGCCTTGGCGCGCGGCGCCGACGACGCCGAGATCGCGCGGCTGACGCAGGAATTGCGCGAGGCGATGGAAAAATTCCTGGCCGAGCAGCAGCGCCAGCCCCGCAAGGACCAGGACGGCGCGCAAAGCCCGGAGGGCGGCGGGCGCGAGATCGGCCGCGACGAACTCGACAAAATGCTCGACGAGTTGAAGGACGCGCAAAAATCCGGCGACACGCGCCGGGCGCAGGCGCTCCTCGACCAGTTGACCGACATTTTGGAGAATCTGCAAAGCGGATCGGGGAAGGGCAGGGGCAAGGGCGGCGGGCGAGCGGACAGCCTCAACGAACTCGACCGGCTCTCGCGCGAGCAGCAGCAATTGCGCGACGAGACTTTTCAAGGCGCGGGGCGGAATGGCGGGCGGCAAGGCGGGCGCGCCGCCGGCGCCGAGCGCCAGCGCGAGCTGCGCGAACGCTTGCAGCGCCAGCGCGACGCGCTGCGTCGTTCCGAACAGGGCGCGCCCTCCGAACTCGACGACGCCGACAAAGCGATGAAGGAGGCCGAACAGGACCTCGGCCCCGGCGAGCGCGCGGACAAGGCCGTCGAGGCGCAGGGCCGCGCCTTGCAGGCGCTGCGCAAGGGCGCAGACGAACTGGCGCGACGCGGCGAAGGCGGCGAGGGCGAAGCCGACCAGGAGGGCGAAGGCAAGGAAGGCGGCAAGGCGGGCCGCGATCCCTTGGGCCGCGCCCTCGGCGGGAGGGGCGATCAAAACACCCGCGCCCGCTACGATCCGCTCGGCGCCCCGCCGACGCTGCGCGCCCGCCGCGTGCAGGAGGAGCTGCGCCGCCGCCTCGGCCAGCCGGAGCGCAGCCCGGAAGAGCTGGACTATCTGCAGCGCTTGCTGAAGCGGTGACGGCGGTTCGGCGCGCCGCCGTTTCGGCGCACCCGGAGAGCGCCCGAGCCTAAAACGGCAGGTTGAACACGCGCGAGGGCGCGAGCGCGCCCTCGACGACTTCGCCGAAGGCGATCGGCGTGCCGCCGCAGGCCGCATAGACGACGCCGCCCACGGGCGCGTCGCGGCCGCGCAGGATCAGCGAGCCGCCGCGCCGCAGCTTCGCCGCCGCATCTCGGTCGACGACGACGCAGGGCAATTCGGAGAGGCCGGCCTCGACCGAAAGCAGCGCTTCGGCGGCGCCGCCTTCCGCCTCGATCTCCTCGAAGGTGAAACTGTCCTCCTCGAGGAAGGGGCCGACGCGCGTGCGGCGCAGCGCCGTCACATGGCCGAAACAGCCGAGCAGGCGCCCGAGATCGCGGGCGATGGCGCGCACATAGGCGCCCTTGCCGCATTCCATCACGAGCTTCGTCTCGGGCCCGGCGTGTTCGAGAATTTCGAGGCGGAGCACGGTCACGGGGCGCTCCTGCAACGCCACGGTTTCGCCTTCGCGCGCCAAATCGTACGCGCGTTCGCCGGCGATCTTGATCGCCGAGAATTGCGGCGGCGTCTGCATGATGTCGCCGACGAAGCGCGGCAGCAGCGCTTCGATCGCCGCCCGCTCCGGCAGCGCGTCGCTCGTGCGCACGATCTTTCCGTCGGAATCGTCGGTGTCGGTCTCGGCGCCCCATTGGACGGTGAAGAGATAGGCCTTCTCGCCGTCCTGCACGAAGGGCACGGTCTTCGTCGCCTCGCCGAAGGCGACCGGCAAAATGCCCGAAGCCAGAGGATCGAGCGTGCCGGCGTGACCGGCCTTCTTGGCGTTGTAGATGCGCTTCAACCGCGACACCGCCTGCGTCGAGGTCATGCCGACGGGCTTGTCGAGCACGATCCAGCCGTCGACGACGGCGCGGTTGGATTTCTTCTGATTCATGTTCACGCGTCGTTGCTGGGCGCGTCTTCGACGCGCGGCGCGAGGTCACGCTTCACCCGATCCGAGTTCAGCAGCGCGTCGATGCGGGAGACCGTGTCGAAGACGTCGTCGATGCGAAAGCGCACTTCGGGCGCGAATTTCAGATTGACCCGATGGGCCAGTTCGCCGCGCAGGAATTTCCTGTGGCGATCGAGCGCCTCGATCACGACGGGCTCGTCGGCGCCGCCGAGCGGCATGACGTAGATCGTCGCCAGCTTGAGATCGGGGCTCATCTTCACGCGGCTGACCGTGATCACATGCTTCTCCAACACGGGATCGTCGATCTCGCCGCGCGCGAGAAGCTGGGCGGAGGCGTGGCGGATGAGTTCTGCGACGCGAAGCATGCGCTGCGAGGGCTCGGCGCCTTGGGCGTGGTGGGTTCGGGACATTTGAAGTTACTCTCGCGTCTGCGTCATGCGCCGCTCGAGCGCCTTTGGGGGCGCGGGGTCTTCTTTGAGGGACAATCCGCCGAGATCCGCGCTCCCGATTTCCCGCGGGGGCGCGATATCGCTGCTATAGGCTGCATTTAGCGCTCACGGGCGGAGCCCAACAGTGCCGAAGGTCAGCCTCACAGCGAGCGCTTGATCTCCTCGACCCGGTAGCATTCGATCACGTCGCCGGCGCGCATGTCCTGGTAGTTCTCGAAGGCCATGCCGCATTCCTGGCCGGCGGTGACCTCCTTGACCTCGTCCTTGAAGCGCTTGAGCGTCGACAGCTTGCCCTCGTGCACGACGACGTTGTCGCGGATGAGGCGCACGTTGGCGCCGCGCTCGACGTTTCCGTCGGTGACCCGGCAGCCGGCGACCTTGCCGACCTTGGTGATGTCGAAGACCTCCAGGATGAGCGCATTGCCGAGCATCGTCTCGCGCAGCGTCGGCGCCAGCAGGCCGGACATCGCCGCCTTCACGTCGTCCACGAGATTGTAGATGATGTTGTAGTAGCGGATTTCGACGCCGAGCCGTTCGGAGGCCTCGCGCGCTTCCTTGTGCGCGCGCACGTTGAAGCCGATCATCGCCGCGCCGGAAGCCTCGGCCAGCGAGACGTCCGATTCCGCGATGCCGCCGACGCCGGCGTGCACGACGCGCGCCGCGACTTCCTCGGTGTTGAGTTTTTCCAGCGCCGCGACGATGGCTTCGACCGAGCCCTGCACGTCGCCCTTGACGACGAGCGGGAACTCCTTGCGCCCGGCGGTCTTGAGCTGGCTCATCATGTCGCTGAGCGACGAGCGCGCCGAGCCGCCGCGCGCGGCGATCTTGTCGCGCTTCTGGCGTTCGCGATATTCGGCGATCTCCCGCGCGCGCGCCTCGCTCTCGACGACGGCGACGCGGTCGCCCGCTTCCGGCGTGCCGGAGAAGCCGAGCACCTCGACCGGGAAGGACGGGCCGGCGTCCTGGCAGGCGGCGCCCTTGTCGTCGAGCAGCGCGCGCACCTTGCCCCATTGCGATCCGGCGACGACGAGATCGCCGACGCGCAGCGTGCCGCGCTGCACCAGCACGGTGGCGACCGGGCCGCGACCCTTGTCGAGCCGCGCCTCGATGACCGTGCCTTCCGCCGAGCGTTCGGGATTGGCCTTGAGGTCGAGCAATTCGGCTTGCAGCGCGATCAATTCGAGCAATTTCTCGAGATTGAGCTTCTGCTTCGCCGAGACTTCGACCTCGAGCGTCTCGCCGCCCATGCTTTCGACCTGCACTTCGTATTGCAGCAGTTCGGTGCGGACGCGCTCGGGTTTGGCCTCGGGCTTGTCGATCTTGTTGATCGCGACGATGATCGGCACATGCGCCGCCTTGGCGTGATTGATCGCCTCGATCGTCTGCGGCATGACGCCGTCGTCGGCCGCCACGACCAGCACGACGATGTCCGTCACCTTGGCGCCGCGGGCGCGCATCGCGGTGAAGGCCGCGTGGCCGGGCGTGTCGATGAAGGTCACGGGCGCGCCGCCCGGCGCGGTCACCTGATAGGCGCCGATGTGCTGGGTGATGCCGCCCGCCTCGCCCGAAACGACGTTGGCGTGGCGGATCGCGTCGAGCAGCGAGGTCTTGCCGTGGTCGACGTGGCCCATGATGGTCACGACGGCCGGGCGCGGCGTCAGATCGGCGTCGGTGTCGGGCGCGTCGAACAGGCCCTCCTCGACGTCGGACTCGGCGACGCGCTTGACCGAATGGCCTAGCTCCTCGGCGACGAGCTGCGCCGTGTCGGCGTCGATCACGTCGGTGATCTTGTGCATGTCGCCTTGCTTCATCAGCAGGCGGATGACGTCCACCGCGCGCTCCGACATGCGGTTGGCGAGTTCCTGAATGGTGATCGTCTCGGGAAGCACGACTTCGCGGACGAGCTTTTCCTTCGGCTCGGCGACGCGGCCCTTGAGGCGCTGCATGCGGCGGGCGTAGGAGGCGTGCGAACGCTGGCGCTCTTCGTCGCCCGAGGTCGCCGTGGTGACGGTGAGGCGACCGCGATCCTTGGCGCCGCCGCGACCGGGCGAGGGACGCGGGGGAACCGGCGGCGGCGCGGCCACGCGGCGGATCGGCGTGAGCGTCGTGGCCGGGCGCTTGATTTCGCTGGTGGTGGTCGTGCTGACGCCGGTCGTCGCGGGCCGCGGCGGGCGCGGCGCGGAGGACGACGGCGCGGGGGCGGCGGCCGAAGCCGCCTGATCGGCGGGCGACAGGCGACGGCGCGCCTCTTCCTCGGCCTTCTGCTTGGCGCCCTGCTCGCGCGCCAGCCGCTCGGCTTCCTCGCGCTGGCGGGCGTCGGCCTTGGCGCGCTCCTCGCGCTCGCGTCTATCGCGCTCTTCGCGCAGCTTGCGTTCTTCCTCGGCGCGGCGACGCTCTTCCTCTTCGCGCGTCCGCGCGTCGAGAAGCGCCCGGTTGCGCGATTCGCGTTCTTCCTCGGTCAGGGCGCGCAGCACGACGCCGGCGGCGCTGCGCTGCGGCGCGCGCGACTCGGACCTGCCGCTCGAAGCGTGAGCGGGTTTGGCGGCCTGCTGCGGCGCGGCGGGAGCCGGCGCGGGCGCCGCCGGCGGCGGCGTCACGGGGGCCGGCTTCGCGTCGGTCTGCCCTGGACGGTGGCGCTTGACCTTCTCCACCACGACCACCTTGGAGCGGCCATGGGAGAAGCTCTGACGCACCTGGCCCTGCTCCGCCGACCGCGGCTTCAAATGCAGCGTTTTCGACGGGGCCACGGTCAAGGTCTTGTCGCCGCTGTTCTCACCTTCGCTCATCAAGTTTCCGTTCCCAGGTCGTCGCCGCGACCGATATGTCCACTATGCTCGTGTGCTTCGTCGCTCGCGTTCAGCGACGAATCAAGCTCAATCTTCGGTTCCGCCGGAAAATCGACGGCTTCCCCGCTTCGATAACGGGCGAGCCGCTCGCAACGCGACAGGAAGGCCCCGGCCGGTCCACCCGCCGAGAGCGCCGCATGTATCACATTTGTGCGACCCAAAGCCAAATCCAATTGGCGGGACTCGAAGATTGACACGATTTTCGGTTGCGCGCCGGTCAGCGCCGCGCCTTTTCTCATCGATTGCGACAGCTTGCGCCGTCCGTCCTCGCTGCCGTTCGACGCCTCCAGCAGAAGCGCGGCCGTTCCTTTTTCCAGCGCGTCCGCGACTTTGCCGAAACCAGCGATCACCAGCCCGGCCTTATTGGCCATAGCGAGCATTTGCAGACAATCCGTTTCGAGCAGAAGCTCCACGTCGCGCGCCAGAGTCGGCGGCGTCTCGACCTTGGTCTTGAAGCCGCGCGAAAACGCCTGTTTGCGCGCCGCCTCGGCGACCAGTTCCGCCCGGGCGGTCACATAGACGCCGCGACCGGGAAGGCGCGACCTAATGTCCGGGGTCACCGCACCATCGGGCGCGCGCACGAAACGGATCATCTCCTCCGGCGCCTGCTGGCGACGGGTGACGATGCAGGTGCGTTCGCTCGCCGGGGCTTCGCGCAAAGGCTCATCCTTCCCGCGGTTCGGCGGTTTCGGAATGTTCTGGCAAGCCTTCACTCGAGTCTTCGCCCTCCTCGACGGCCTCCTCGACCGGCGCCGGGGCCTCGATCCAGCCCATTTTGACGCGCGCCGCCATGATCATCGCCTCGGCTTCCTCGCGCGAAACGTCGAGGCCGGTGAGGAAGCCGTCGTGCTTCGTCGTTTCGCCGTCCTTCTTTTCGCTCCAGCCGACGAGATCGTCCGGCACGCAGCCGGCGAAATCCTCCATCGTCTTCACGTCGTTCTCGCCGAGGCGCACGAGAATCTGCGTCGTCACGCCTTCGATTTCCTTCAATTCGTCCGACACGCCCAGCTCCTTGCGCCGCTCTTCGTTTTCCGCTTCGACGCGCTCCAGGTAGTTCTTGGCGCGGTTTTGAATCTCGACGGCGGTGTCTTCGTCGAATCCCTCGATCCCGGCGAGTTCGCCGATATCGCAATAGGCGAGGTCCTCCACCGAGCCGAAGCCTTCCGAGGCGAGCAGCCGGCCGACGACTTCGTCGACGTCGATCGCCGTCATGAAGACGCGCGTGCGCTCGACGAATTCCCGCTGCCGACGCTCGGACTCCTCCGCCTCGGTCATGATGTCGATGTCCCAGCCGGTGAGCTGCGAGCCGAGCCGCACATTCTGACCGCGCCGGCCGATCGCCAGCGACAGCTGATCGTCCGGCACCACGACTTCGATGCGGTTCGATTCTTCGTCCAGCACGACCTTGACGACTTCCGCCGGTTGCAGCGCATTGACGATGAAGGTCGCGGCGTCCGCCGACCAGGGAATGATGTCGATGCGCTCGCCTTGCAATTCTCCGACCACCGCCTGCACGCGCGAGCCGCGCATGCCGACGCAGGCGCCCACCGGATCGATCGAGGAATCGCGCGACACCACCGCGATCTTCGCACGCGAACCGGGATCGCGGGCGACCGCCTTGACCTCGATGACGCCGTCGTAAATCTCCGGCACTTCCTGCTTGAACAGCTTGGCCATGAATTGCGGATGGGTGCGCGACAGGAAAATCTGCGGGCCGCGCTGCTCGCGGCGCACGTCGTAGACATAGGCGCGGCAACGGTCGCCCGGGCGGAAGTTTTCGCGCGGGATCATTTCGTCCCGGCGGATGACGCCTTCGCCGCGCTGCAGATCGATGATGACGTTGCCATATTCGACGCGCTTGACGATGCCGTTGACGATGTCGCCGATGCGGTCCTTGAATTCGTCGTATTGCCGGTCGCGCTCGGCCTCGCGCACCTTCTGCACGATGATCTGCTTGGCCGACTGCGCCGCGATGCGGCCGAAGTCGAAGGGCGGCAGGGTTTCCGAAATCCAGTCGCCCGCCAGCGCCGCCGGATTGCGCTTGCGCGCGTCCTCGATCGAGATTTGCGTCGCGTCGTTGTCGACGAGATCGACGACCAGCATCAGCCGCGAGAAGCGCACCTCGCCGGTGCGCGGATTGATCTCGGCGCGCACCTCGGTCTCCTGGCCATAGCGCGAGCGCGCCGCCTTTTGCAGCGCGTCTTCCATCGAGGCGATCACGATCGACCGGTCGATCGATTTCTCGCGCGCCACCGCATCGGCGATTTGCAGGATTTCCAGTCGATTGGCGCTGACGGCCATTGTGCTTGCTCCTTGGAGAGTCGGACGGCGTTCTCGCGCTTTAAGTCACCCGCGCGGGGTTTCGCCGCCTTTTCCTTTCTTGAACCTGGTCTGCACGCCGGCCGGGACCAGCGGTTTGGCTTTTTGCGCGCGCTGCGCGGCGAAGCGGCCGGGGCCGCGCTTGGGGCGCTCTTCCGCCGGCGCGTCTTCCGCCGCTTCCGGCGCCGCCTCTTCGGCGGCCTTGGCCGCGCGCAGCGCCGAGCGGATCAGTTCTTCCGTCAGCATCAGCTTGGCTTCGTCGAGATCGCGCAACGGCACGGCGACGGTCTTTTCCTCCTCGGGCCGCGCGTCGCTGCGCTCCAAGGTCAAGATGGCGTCGCGCCCCGCGCCGTCCAGCGCTTTCAGCAAGCCGCGAAAGCGCTTGCGGCCGCTCTCCACCGGCTGCGACAATTCGATCTTCGCCTCGTGCCCCAGCGCCCGCTGAAAGTCGGAAACGCGCACGAGGGGTCGGTCGATGCCGGGCGACGACATTTCCAGCCGATATTCGCCGGGCACGAGGTCGGCCACGTCGAGTTCGGGCGACAAGGCCTGGCTCGCCGCCTCGCAATCGGCGACCGTCATCGTGCCGTCCGGCCGCTCGGCCATGATCTGCAAGGTCTGGCCGTTCTGCGCCAAGAGCTTTACCCGCACCAGCCGATAGCCGAGCTGCTCCAGCACCGGCGCGACGAGCGCGGCGAGGCGCGCGGCGATCCCGGTCTCGGCGACGAGACGCGGCTCGTCGAGCTCCGCGGCGATGATGGTTGCGTCCTGCGTCAAGCGGAAGCTGCTCTCCGGCTTTGGCGGATTGGAACCGCCCAAACAAAAAAGAGCGGGTCCGGCCGGACCCACTCCCCAACGGCGATCATCCGAGGGTGACCGTTATGAGATGGAATTTGTGCAGGCTTATAGCAGGATTTGCGGGAGACGCAAGGAAATTCCTCGATAGCTTCCTTCGATGCGATTTGCGTCGCCTCGACCCGCCGGCCGCCGAACTATTCTCCCGCCCCGCCCCCGCTCACAGCCTCACCATCTCATTGATCTCGCCCACCTCGAACGGCTTGGCGAATTGGCCGGCGAAGCCGGTTTCGGAGTGGCGCACCACGGTGAGGGGCGTGCCGCCTAGGACGATCTTCGCGCCGACGGCTGGCGGATCCGCGATTTCCACGTCGACGCCGTCGAGCGAGAGGTCGCGGATTTGGACGATGCGCTCCCGCCCGCCGGATTCGCGCAGGATCGCTCGCTTCCTGAAGGGGACGATGCGCTCGCTGCGGCGGTTTTCGTCGAGACCCACTTCGTAGCGATTGGTCAGCCAGGTCAATTTGTCGGCCAGCACGTCGCGCTTTTTCGCCGGCAGTTTGAAGGTCATCGCGAAGGCGTCCGGCGTCTCCCGCGTCACGACGCCCGGGAAGCGGCCGAGATTGTCGAGATAGACGACCACGCCCGCGCCGATCGCCGGCTTCGCTTTGGCGAACAGCAACATGTCGCCGGGCGACATGTTGACGGCGAGGCAGCGGTGCTCCTCGCGCGAACCGAGGCAATAGCGCCCGAACAAGGTGACGCGCACGCGCTGGAAGCGGCGCGGCTGGAGCGGTTGCGGTTGCAAGCGGGGTTGGGGCGTCATGGGCGAGCTCCGCGCAAAATTCGAGTGTTCGGCTCGAGCATATTGGCGAATCGGGTTTAAGATTTTGCTAACCATGTTTTGGCGGCGCGCCGTTCGACGGGCGGGCGTCGGTCGCGACGGCGACTTGCGAGCGCCGCCGCCATCCCCTTGCATCCCCGGTCGGCATTTGCCAAATAGACCCCCGGGAGGTTGGCGGTGGACGTTCCACTCGCCAACCGGGTCAGGTCCGGAAGGAAGCAGCCCTAACGAGAACGGGCGGGTCTTCGTCCAACCTCCCACTGTTTCAAGGCGCGAGCTGATCATGGACGAAGAGCGGCAAGCGCCCGAGGGCGGCGGTTTGTTTGCGGCCGCCCCGGCTCCCGCGCCCGCCTATCGCGTTCTGGCGCGCAAATATCGCCCGACCGGCTTCGCCGATCTCATCGGCCAGGAGCCGATGGTGCGCACGCTGCAAAACGCCTTCAAGCTCGATCGCATCCACCAGGCCTATCTGCTGACCGGGGTGCGCGGCGTCGGCAAGACGACGACCGCCCGCATTTTGGCGCGCGCGTTCAATTACGAGCTTCCCGCCAAGGACGGGCGGCCGGCGATCGACCGGCCGACGATCCATATGGAAGAGCTCGGCGTGCATTGTCAGGCGATCATCGAATCGCGCCATGTCGACGTGTTGGAGATGGACGCCGCCTCGCACACCGGCATCGACGACGTGCGCGAGATCATCGACAACGCCCGCTACCGCCCCGTCATGGCGCGCACAAAAGTCTACATCATCGACGAAGTGCACATGCTGTCCAAGGCGGCGTTCAACGGCCTGTTGAAGACGCTGGAAGAGCCGCCGGAGCATGTGAAGTTCCTGTTCGCGACGACGGAGATCGACAAGGTTCCGGTCACCGTGCGCTCGCGCTGCCAGCGCTTCGATCTGCGCCGCGTCGACGCCGCGCTGCTCGCCGAACATTTGCGCAAGATCTGCGTGATGGAGAAGGTCGCGATCGAGGCGGACGCGCTGGCGACGATCGCCAGAGCCGCGGAAGGCTCGGTGCGCGACGCGCTGTCCTTGCTCGACCAGGCGGTGGCGCATGGCGCGACCGGCGAGGGCGCCGAGATTTTGGCGCAGGATTTGCGCGCCATGCTCGGCGTCGCCGACCGGGCGCGGGTCGTCGATCTCTTCGAGGCGGCGATGTCCGGGCGCATCGCCGAGGCGCTCGCCATGCTCGAAGAACAATATGGCGGCGGCGCCGATCCGGCGCAGGTGGTGATGGAGCTGGCCGAATTCACCCATCTCGTCACGCGCATCAAGGTCGCGCCGGACACGGCGCGCTCGACCGCGCTGACGCCGGAGGAAAGTCGGCGCGGCGCCGCGCTCGCCGAGGCGCTGTCGCTGTCGGCGCTGTCGCGCGCCTGGCAGATTTTGGCCAAGGGCGTCGAGGAGATGCGTCAGTCGCAGACGCCGCTCGCCAGCGCCGACATGATTTTGGTGCGCCTCGCCTATGTCGCGGATTTGCCGACGCCGGACGAAGCCTTGCGCAAATTGGGGTTTGGCGCCGGCGGCGAAGCTGCGGCGCGGGCCAGTGCGCCGCCGCCGGCGCGCGCCCGCGCGACGGAGGCTTTCGCGCCGCCCGCCGGGGCGATCGGCCGGCCCGCCAGCGCCTTGGCGCAAAAGCCCGAAAACGCGCCCGCGCCGGCAGCTCCGCCGCGCGGCCCGACGATCGAGGACTTCGACGCGCTGGTCGCGCTGGCGGACGAAAAGCGCGACATGCTGCTGAAGCTCCAACTGGAGCAATATGTGCGGCTGGTGCGCTTCGAGCCGGGGCGGCTCGAATTCGAACTCGCGCCCGGCGGCCCGGCGCAGCTGCCGCAGCTCTTGACGCAGCGTCTGCAAAATTGGACCGGCGAGCGCTGGATCGTCTCGACGGTGAAGAGCGGCGGCGCGCCGACTCTCGACGAAAGGCGCGAGGAGCGCGAGCGCGAAAAGCGCAGCAGCCTGGAGGCAGATCCGACGATCGCCGCGATTTTCGCGCGCTTTCCCGGCGCGCAGATCATCGCCGTGCGCGGCAAGGACGTGGAGCCGGCGGCGGGCGCGGCCGTCGAGGCCGAGGTGAGTTATGGCGACAGCCTGGAGCCGGACGACGATTGAGAGGGGACGAAAATGGACTTCATGGGCATGATGAAACAGGCGCAGGCGATGCAGGCCAAGATGGCCGAGGCGCAGGCGGAATTGGAGACGACGATCGTCGAGGGCGAGGCCGGCGGCGGGCTCGTCAAGGTCACGTTGACGGCGAAAGGCGAGCTGCGCGCCATCGCCATCGACCCGAGCCTGATCAAACCGGACGAGCGCGAGATATTGGAGGATCTGATCGTCTCCGCCCACGCCCAGGCGCGGACGAAGGCCGACGCGGCCATGGCCGAAAAGATGAAGGCCATCACCGGCGGGCTGCAATTGCCGCCCGGCATGAAGCTGCCGTTCTGATCCATGGCTTCGCCTGTCGCGGGTCCGGAGATCGAGCGGCTGATCCAGCTCTTGGCGCGGCTGCCGGGCCTTGGGCCGCGCTCGGCGCGGCGCGCGGCGCTGCATCTCATCAAGAAGCGCGAAGAGCTGCTCGGGCCGCTCGGCGAAGCGATGCGCGTCGCCCATGAGCGTATCGTCCTCTGTTCGGTCTGCGGCAATATCGACACGCGCGATCCCTGTTCGATCTGCCAGGATCCGCGCCGCGAGCAAGGCGCGTTGGTCGTCGTCGAGACCGTGGCGGATCTTTGGGCGCTGGAGCGCGCTTTGCCGATCCGGGCGCGCTATCACGTGCTCGGCGGCGTGCTGTCGCCGCTCGACGGCGTCGGGCCGGACGATCTCAACATCGCCCGGCTGATCGCCCGCGCCGGGGCGGGCGAGGTGCGCGAGGTGATCCTCGCGGTGAACGCCACGGTCGACGGTCAGACGACCGCGCATTACATCGCCGATCTGTTGCAGCCGACCGGCGTCAAGACGACGCGCCTCGCGCATGGCGTGCCGGTCGGCGGCGAACTCGACTATCTCGACGAGGGCACGCTGGCCGCCGCGATGGAGCGGCGCACGGCGTTTTGAGCCGGCCGGTTCCGGCGGTTGCCTTCATGACGCCGCGAAGTCTATCTAGGAAGGATCGTCTCGACGTTGGACCCATTTCCGATCCGACTGGATCGGAAATGGGTCTGGCATTCCGATTTGACGCGCTTTGTGAGACGAACCGGCATCCACTTCGTCGGAAAGCGCTTTGGGAGAAATGGGCCATGGATTTGCTTGGTCGCCGCAAAATCGTCTCGCTCTTGGGCGCGGCCGCGCTGGCGTCGATCGTCGCCGCCGCTTCGCCGGCGCTGGCGCAGGAAAGTTTCGATCCCGCGCAGCTCGACACGAGCGGCATGAAGGCCAAGGCCAAGGCGAAGAAGAGCGCCGGAACCAAACCGGCCGCCCAGGCGCCGGCGAAGTCCGGCAAGCCTGGCGGCGACCGTCAGTTCGGCGAACTCGAGGGCTGGTCGCCCGGCAAAGCGCCGCCCGGCGCGGCCGCCGGCAAGGACGACGGGCCGTCGAACGGCCTCGGCAAGGCCCCCGTCTCGATGTCGCCTTCGGGCCAGCCGGCGATCGGCCTCACCTTCTGAACGCAGTACAGCGCCGGCCCGCGCGACGCGGGACCGGACGGAGAATTCAATGGCTTATAAGGTTGCTGTCGTCGGCGCTACGGGAAACGTGGGCCGCGAAATGCTCGACGTTCTCGCCGAGCGCCGCTTTCCCGTGTCCGAAGTCGTGCCGCTCGCTTCGTCGCGCTCGATCGGCCAGGAGGTCTCCTTCGGCGACAAAGTCCTGAAGTGCCGGCATCTCGACACCTACGACTTCACCGACACCGACATTTGCCTGATGTCGGCCGGCGGCGACGTGTCGCGCGAATGGTCGCCGCGCATCGGCGCCAAGGGCTGCGTGGTCATCGACAATTCCAGCGCCTTTCGGATGGACCCGGAAGTGCCGCTCGTCGTGCCGGAGGTCAACGCCGCCGCCGCCGCGGGCTTTACGCAAAAATACATCATCGCCAATCCGAACTGTTCGACCGCGCAGCTCGTCGTGGCCTTGAAGCCGCTGCACGACGCGGCGAAGATCTTGCGCGTCGTCGTCTCGACCTATCAATCGGTCTCGGGCGCCGGCAAGGAGGCGATGGACGAACTCTTCGCGCAGACGCGCGCGGTGTTCGTCTCCGATTCCGTCGAAACCAAGAAATTCCCCAAGCGCATCGCCTTCAACGTCATTCCGCACATCGACGTCTTCATGGAGGACGGCTTCACCAAGGAAGAATGGAAGATGGTGGCCGAGACCAAGAAGATTCTCGACCCCAAGATCAAGCTCGTCGCGACCTGCGTGCGCGTGCCGGTGTTCATCGGCCATTCGGAGGCGGTCAACATCGAATTCGAGCGGCCGATTTCGCCGGAGGAAGCGCGCGCCATATTGCGCGAGGCGCCCGGCGTGCTCGTCATCGACAAGCACGAACCCGGCGGCTACATCACCCCGCATGAAGCCGCGGGCGAGGACGCGACCTATGTGTCGCGCATAAGGGCCGATCCGACGGTGGAGAACGGCCTCGTCCTGTGGTGCGTCGCCGACAATCTGCGCAAGGGTGCGGCGCTCAACGCCGTGCAGATCGCCGAAGTGCTGGTGAACCGCAAGCTGCTGGGGCCGAAGATGCGCGCGGCGTGAGCTTAATCTGCGGCGAAGCGCGCGCTTCGCCGCAGGTCTCGTTACGCGGGAGGATTACGCCGCTTCCTGCATCGCCGACAGTTTCCAGGCGTCCGCCGGGGCGCCGGCGGGACGCCGGAACGTCCAGATTTGCGTCGCCTGCGTCGGCTGGTTCGGGTCGCCTTCGACCACGCGGCCGGTGGCCCGGTCCTGCGTCACGTCGACCATCGAAAAGCGCATGGCCACGCTGGCGTATTCGTCGCGGCCTTCGCTCCAGGCTTCGGCGAGATCGCCTTGCAGCAGCTTCACGCCGGAGATGCGGTTGACGAGGCCCTTTTGCCGGCGTTCGTTCAACTCTTCGTTGAAATAGCCGACCATTTCGGGGGTCGCGAAGCGATTCAGCGCATCCATGTCCTCGCGGCCATAGGCGTCCTGCGTCGCGCCGAGCAGCCGCTCGAAGGCCGGAAAATCCGCGGCCGAGAGCTGGAGCGGCTGCGGGCGCGGCCGGGCGGGCGTCGCCGCGCCGCCGCCAAAACCGAGACCGCCGTCGAAGCCGGACATGCGCGGTCCCGGCCCGGCGCCGGCGGTCGCCAGATTGCGGTTCCGCCACCAGACGAAAGCCATGCGGCCGAGAAAGGCGAGCAGCGCGATCTGCAGCAGGAAGCCGATCATCGAGGCGAAGCCCTCCATGCCGCCGAAGAAACCGTGTCCGGTGAGCATGCCGAACAGCCCCGCGCCGAGCAGACCGCCGGCGAGGCCGCCCATCAGGGAGCGGCCGAAGCTTGGCGCGGCGATGCCGGGGCGCGGGGCGCTTTGCGCGGCGCCCGGCTGCTGCTGCATGGGCGGCGGCGTGACGCTGCGCTCTATCGGCGCGGCTTGCGTGGGCGCGGTCCGGGTGGCGGGCGGGGCAGAGAAGGTGCGCGAGCCGCGGCTGCCGAAGCCGCCGCCCATGGAGCCGCCCATCTTGGCCTCGGCCAGCGCCGGCGCGAGCGCGACGACGACGGCGAGGGCGGCGATCTTGAGGCCGCGCCAAGCGGAAATCCGAAACGACGACATTTCTTCACCTCTCGTCTCATGGGCAAGCGCCCAGGTTTCGGGCATATATAGGTAGTGGATGCGAGTTTCGCAAAGATGGACGCCGCGCGGCGAAGCGCTTAAATCGGCGCATGCGTCAATATCTCGATCTGCTCGATCTGCTGCTGCGCGAGGGCCGCCGCAAGGAGGACCGTACCGGCACCGGCACGCTGTCGCTGTTCGGTCACCAGATGCGTTTCGATTTGCGCCAGGGTTTTCCGCTGGTCACCACGAAGAAGCTGCATCTCAAATCCATCGTCCACGAGTTGATCTGGTTTCTGCGCGGCGAGACCAACATCGCTTATTTGCGCGAGAACGGCGTCACCATCTGGGACGAATGGGCCGACGAGAACGGCGAACTCGGCCCGGTCTACGGCCGGCAGTGGCGCAGCTGGCCGGCGCCGGACGGACGCATGATCGATCAGATCGCGGAAGTCCTGGCGGAGATCAAACGCAACCCCTTCTCGCGCCGGCTGATCGTCTCCGCCTGGAACCCGGCCGATCTCGACAAAATGGCTCTGGCGCCCTGCCATTGCCTGTTTCAGTTCTACGTCGAGGAGGCGGGCGGCGAGAAGCTGCTCTCCTGCCAGCTCTACCAGCGTTCGGCCGACGCGTTTTTGGGCGTGCCCTTCAACATCGCCAGCTACGCGTTGCTGACGCATCTCGTCGCGCGCGAGACCGGCTGCGTCGCCAAGGACTTCGTGCACAGTTTTGGCGACGTTCACCTCTATCTCAACCATGTCGAGCAGGCGAAGCAGCAACTCGCTCGGGAGCCGCGCAACTTGCCGCGCCTCGAACTTGCGCCGCGCCCGCTGTTCGAGACGCGCTTCGAGGACGTGAAGATCGAGGGCTACGACCCCTGGCCGGCGATCGCCGCGCCGATCGCGGTGTAGGAGGCTTCGATGAACCGACAGGAGTTCCTCGATCTCGCCGAAGAGCGCTTACGTGAGGCCAAATGTTTGCTGGACGCAGGCCTTTGGTCCGGCGCCTATTATCTGTCGGGCTATGCCGTAGAATTTTGCTTGAAGGCGATCATCGCCCGGCGGTTCGTCGCGGAAGACATCCCCGACCCCAAAAACGTCCAGAAAATCTGGACGCACGATCTCGAGCGACTCCTCGAAATTGCAAATCTCGAGTCAGAGTTCGAAAAGCGAGCCAGGGAGGAAGAGCGGTTCGCGGCAAATTGGTATAGGGTAAGAGGCTGGAACGAAGCTGCGCGATATAGAATCATAGACGAAGAGCAGGCCCGACGCTTGTATGGTGCGTTGAGCGATCCAAATTACGGAGTGATCCCATGGATCCGATCCAAACTCTAGGCGGCGCCGCAGGACTCAAGAAAATTGCCGACGCGTTGCGTGCGGAGAATTTCCCAATCGACGCAGTCTATCTGATCCGCCTCGTCGCCGACAATCACGATGATCATTGGGTCGTCCGGCTGGTGACGCGCGCGAATTCGCAAGACGTCATGGTGAAGACCTTCGAACTACGAAACGGCGGCAAAATTCCGATGTTCGGAGCCCGAATTGGGTTCGCCGTTGTCCCCCCCGAGGATTCCGAGGCCCGGCAGATCATCGCGCAGGCCAAGCGTTACGGCTATGCCCCGGTCGAATTCGGCGACGTTTTGCTCGACCGCCTCTATGTCGACTTCGCCCTCGTCGCCGATTTTCCCGGCGCGCACGTCGCCGCCGCATGAGTCCCGAAATCGTCGCCATCGTCGCCGTCGCCCGCAACGGCGTGATCGGCGCCGCAAACGGCCTGCCGTGGCGCATTTCCAGCGACATGAAGCGCTTCAAGGCGCTGACCATGGGCAAGCCGCTGATCCTCGGCAGGCGCACCTTTCAATCGTTGCCGCGCCCGCTGCCTGGACGCGAATTGATCGTCGTGACGCGCGACGCCTGCTTCGCGCCGCAGGGCCTGCGGGTCGCCCACGATCCCGCCGCGGCTTTGCGCCTCGCGCAGGACGTGGCGGCGTCGATGTCGGCGCCGCAAATCTGCATCGGCGGCGGCGGCGAGATTTATCGCGCGCTGCTCGATGCGACGCAGCGCGTCGAACTCACCGAAATCGACCTTGCGCCCGAAGGCGACGCCTTTTTCCCAAGGCTCGATCCGCAGGAATGGCGCGAGACGTTTCGCGAAATCCAGCCGCGCGGCGCGAAGGACGAGGCGGATTTCGCCTATGTCACGCTGGAGCGCCGGCGCGCCCCGACGTGAAGGGTGCGCCAGCCCGAGTTCATTCGAATTGCACCTGCGCTGCGGTGACGGCGTAAGCCAGCGCGCCGCTCGGCATGTAGCACAGCGGATTGGAGGCGAGCGGCGCCTCCTGGCAGTGCTGATGCGCCGTCGTCCAATCATAGCCCGCAGCTTTCATGCAGCCGACGATGTGCGAGAAGATCACTCTACCCGCGTCGCTGCGCCTTTGCGCGGGGTGCGCGGTTTCGCCCGCGAGTTCGCATTGGGACGTCTGCGCTTGCTGGGCTTTGTAGAAAGAAGCGCTCGATCCCGTCACCGCGACTTCGCCGCCAGCGACGAGCACGAGACCGAGACCGAGCGCCGCGACGGCTTGCGCCTTGTCCTTGCGCGGACTGACGCCGAGAAAATGCAGCGCGCCGACCGCGGCGAGCGCGCTGCCGACGAAGACGAGAACGAGGATCATGAGGAGATCCTTGCATGTCGCGACCGACGTCGGTCGCTCTCTGGCGCGCAAAGCTCCGCCCATTCCGAAAAACCCGAGGCTTTCCAGGCGAAACGCGTTGCGCCAACAATGCCGGAGTCGTCGCTCGTTTTGCTGCTTTCGTCCGCGACTTAGTCGCGCTTTTCTGCGATGAAGGCGGCGAGCGCGGCGCCGTCGGCCACTTCGATCGCGCCGCGCGACAGTTTCACCAAGCCCGAACGCTCGAAGACGTGCAGCGCCCGGCCGACGACTTCGCGCGCCGTTCCGAGATCCAGGGCCAGCGCGTTTTGCGTCGTCTCGATGTGCGCGCCCTGCTTCGACAGTGCGAGCAGGCGTTCGGCGAGCCGCACGTCGATGCGCGTGCAGAGAATCTCTTCGATCTTCGCCATCAGCGCCGCGATGCGTCGGCTGTAGCCTTCGAAAACGAGGGCGCGGAACGCCGCCGATCGGTTCATCAGATCCTGGAACGCCGCCGCGCCGAGGACGTAAGCGACGACCTCCGTCTCGGCGACGGCTTCCGCCTCATAGGTCTCCGCGGCGAGCAGGCTCGCGACGGTGAGAATGCAAGTTTCGTTGCTGGTGACGCGGTAGAGCAGAATTTCGCGGCCGTTCTCCGCCGTGCGTTGCACGCGAATGGAGCCTGACGTGATCAGCGGAAACTGCACGCAGGCGTCGCCCGGGCGGAAGATGACCTTGCCCTGCGGAATGACGACGCGCATCGCGCATCTTTGCAGCGCGCAGCGCGTCGTTTCGTCGAAGCCGCGTAGGAAAGGAAGGGCGTCTATCCAATTTTCCGTCATGGCGCCCTTCGCTCGGCGAGGTTTTGACGCGGGAGACCCTCGGCGCTCCCCAGCGTCGTTTCGCCGGAGTTATGGTCCATTTGGCCCGGCGAGGCCAGAGCCCCAGGCGCCGGCGAGCATTGCAACTCGCGACAGAATCCGCGGGACCCGAAGGGCGCGACGAAGCGCCGCTCTTGGGGCTTTATCCGCCCCGCGCCCGTCGCTAAGCTCCACCCGCTCACTCAGACTGCGGAACCCCGTCCATGGCCATCGAATCGAAACATCCCGAGACCCTCCAGCTGCACGCCGGCTGGCGCGCGGACGCGTTCAACGGCGCCGTGGCGGTGCCGATCTATCAGACGACGAGCTATCAGTTCCGCGACACGGAACACGCCGCCAATCTCTTCGCGCTGAAGGAGCTCGGTCCCATCTACACGCGCATCGGCAATCCGACGACCGGCGTGCTGGAAGCGCGGCTCGCGGCGCTGGAGGGCGGCGCGGCGGCATTGGCTCTGGCGTCGGGGCAGGCGGCCTCGGCCTATGCGCTGCAAAATCTCGCCAAGGCCGGCGACAACGTGGTCTCCTCGACCGATCTCTACGGCGGCACTTACAATCTCTTCGCCAATACGCTGAAGGACCAGGGCCTCGAGGTGCGCTTCGTCGATCCTTCCGACCCGGAAAATTTTCGCCGCGCGACCGACGCGCGCACGCGCGCCTATTACGCCGAGACGCTGCCGAACCCGAAGCTGATCGTCTTTCCGATCGCCGAGGTCGCCGCGATCGGGCGCGAATACGGCATACCGCTGATCATGGACAACACCGCGGCGCCCATTCTGGCGCGGCCGCTCGACCACGGCGCGGCGGTGGTGGTCTATTCGACGACGAAGTTTCTCGGCGGCCACGGCAATTCGATCGGCGGGGCGATCATCGACGGCGGCAATTTCGACTGGGAGAAGTTTCCGGAGCGCCAGCCGGCGCTGAACACGCCCGATCCCTCCTATCACGGCGCGATCTGGGTGGAAGCCGTCAAGCCGATCGGCCCCGTCGCCTACATCATCAAGGCGCGCACGACGCTGCTGCGAGATCTCGGCGCCGCGCCGTCGCCCTTCAACGCTTTTTTGACCTTGCAGGGCATAGAGACGCTGACGCTGCGCATGGAGCGCCACGTGCAAAACGCGAGCGCGGTCGCCGCCTTCCTCGCCAAGCGTCCCGAGGTGACGAAGGTGACTCATCCCTCGCAGCAAAGCGGCGAAGCGCGGGCCCGGGCCGACAAATACCTCAAGGGCGGCTATGGCGCGCTGGTCGGTTTCGAGCTTCACGGCGGCATGGAGGCGGGACGCCGCTTCATCGACGCGCTGCAGATGTTCTATCACGTCGCCAACATCGGCGACGCGCGCAGCCTGGCGATTCATCCGGCGACGACCACCCATTCGCAGCTCTCGCCCGAGGCGCAGCTGTCCGCGGGCGTCTCCGAGGGCTATGTCCGGCTGTCCATCGGCCTGGAGCACATAGAAGACATTCTGGCCGATCTCGAGCGCGGGCTGAAGGCGGCGGGGTAGGGCGCAGGGCGAAGCCGCCTCACCCCAACTCCTCCAGCGTGCGCCCCAGCAATTCCAAATCCTGCGGGCGCGAAAGGCGGTGGTCGCCGTCGGCGATCAGCGAGACGACGACGGGGTCGAGCGCCAGCCGCTCGACCAGCGCCATCGCATGGGCGACGGGGACGGCTTCGTCCCTGCCGCCTTGCAGGATGCGCACCGGCGCATGGCTGCGCACGAGACCGCCCAGCAGGAGATGCTTGCGGCCGTCCTCGATCAGCCGCCGCGTGAAGGGAAAGGCCGCGCCCTGCGGGGAGGGCGGATGATGGCGGCCTTGCTCGAAGATTTCGCGCCGCGCCGCCTCCGGCAGCCCCTTCATCACCAGCGCTTCGGTGAAATCGGCCGCGGGCGCGAGCAGCGCCAGCGCATGCAGCCGATGCTGCTGCGAAAGCTCGTGCAGACGCCGCGCCAAGAGCAGCGCGATCCAGGCGCCCATCGAACTGCCGATCACGATCTGCGGGCCCTCGGTCGAGCCGAGGAACAGCGCCAGGCTCTGCTCGAGCCAATCGCCGACGCAGCCCTCCTCGAAACGCCCGCCCGGCGCGTCGAAGGCCGATTCGCCATGTCCGGAATAGTCGAAGCGCAGCATGGCGCGCCCGCCGGCCGCGGCCAGTCCGTCGACGAAACTCGCCTTGGCGCCGCGCATGTCCGAGGCGAAGCCGCCGAGCCAGACATAGCCCGGTTTCTCCCGGCCCTCCCGCGACGCGGCGCGGCGCCGCCGGGCGATGCGCCAGGGCGGTCCTTCGGGGCGCGGCACTTCGACGTAATCGGGCGGCGAATCGTTCGACATGCGCGTCTCTTCCGCGGAGCTTTGGAGAGGAATCTTGAATGATTGGCGATTGCTCATATTTAGTTAAAGACTTCGTAAGAGAATAGCGACGCCAAGCTTTGGGCGCGCGCTTTCGGGCAAGCGGCCCCGTCGCCGCGCCTTCGTTCGAACGAGACGGAGCCGGCCAGTCGTTTCCATCGCGAGTTCGCGTCTCGCGGATGCTGGCGAGGATGCAAGCCGATGTCTTTCGCCGCAACATACAGTTCGTCGCCGGAGCGCCGCATCGCCGGCCGCACCGTGTTGCAGATCGTGCCGGACTTGCATTCGGGCGGCGCGGAGCGGTCGACGGTCGACATTGCGCAGGCGCTCGCGGAGGCCGGAGCGCGCAGCCTCGTCGCCTCGCGCGGCGGACGCATGGTCAGCGAGCTGCAGAGCAAGGGCGGGGTCTGGCTGCCCTTCCCGGCGGCGACCAAGAACCCGCTGGCGATGATCTTGAATTCGGTGCGGCTGGCGCGCCTGCTGCGCGACGAGGGCGTCGACATCGTGCACGCCCGTTCGCGCGCCCCCGCCTGGGTGGCTTTCTACGCGGCGCGCCAGGCCGGGGCGCGTTTCGTCACCACCTATCACAGCGCCTATACGGGCAATTCGCCGGTCAAGCAGCGCTACAATGCGATCATGGCGGCCGGCGACGTGGTCATCGCCAATTCGCGCTTCACCGCGAGCCGCATCGCCGAGATTCATCCCGAAGCGTCGAACCGCGTGGCCGTCGTGCCGCGCGGCGTCGATCTGCGCCAGTTCTCCCCCGGCGCCGTCGCGCCCGGCCGCGTCCAGCGGCTGCGCGCGGAATGGCGGATCGAGCCGCATTGCCGCATCGTCCTGCTGCCGGCGCGGCTGACCGAGCGCAAGGGGCATTTCGTCTTGATCGACGCCGCGCGCCTGCTCGTCGCGCAGGGCTTCGACGACGTGCGCTTCGTCTGCGTCGGCGACGCGCGCAGCGAAGGCTTCCGCCGCGAATTGCAGGAGCGGATCGAGCGCGCCGGGCTGGGCGGACGGGTCGTCGCGCCGGGTCATTGCGCCGACATGCCGGCGGCTTATCTCGCCGCCGCGGTCGTCGTCGCGCCTTCGACCGAGCCGGAGGCCTTCGGCCGCGTCGCCGTGGAGGCGCAGGCGATGGGCGCGCCCGTCGTGGTCTCCGATCTCGGCGCCTCGCGCGAAACCGTGCTCGCCGCGCCGCAGGCGCCCCCCGCCCGCGCGACGGGCTGGCGCGCCCCCCCAGGCGATTCGGCCGCGCTCGCCGAGGCCATCGCGCAAGCGCTCGGCCTCGCCGCCACCGCCCGCGAGCAATTGGCGCTGCGGGCGCGCGATTTCGTGCGCGATCGCTTCTCGATCGACGGCATGTGCGCCGCGACGCTCGAGATCTACGAATCGTTGCTCGACGCGGTCTGAGCGCGCATCGTCTATGATGCGAAGGGGCGAATCGGCGCGGGCGCGAAGTTTGCCATGCCCGCAGCGCAGCATGACGGCTTTCGCAGTCCCATGTCCGGCAAGCGGGAAGCGCCGTCATCGCTTCGCCATGATCCGCGTCATGCTGCCGCCGTATAAACGAGACAAAAGCGCCGCAGGAAAAGGCTATGGTCCCCCCATGACTTTCATGCCCCAAACCCTGGCCCCGGAAGCGCGCTTCCCCAACCTCGCGAAGCGCGGACATTTCGGCCCGCGCCTCTCCTTCTGGGCGTCGAGACTGCTCGACGCGGATCTCGCCGCCGTGCATGCGCTGACGACGGTGCAGCGCTCGCGCTTCGGCAGCCTCTGCGCCATAGCGATCAGCAAGCTCGGCAATGGCTGGATCTATGCGATCCTGGCGGCGCTCATCTTCGCCGAATGGGATTGGGCCGAGGGCAAGCGCATCATGCTGCTCGCCGGCATCAACGCCGGGGCGATGCACATCCTCTATCCGCTGATCAAGAAGCGCTGCAAGAGGCTGCGGCCGTTCAAGGTCGATCCGCGGCTGCCCTCGCTGCTGAAGACCCTGGACGAGCACTCCTTCCCGAGCGGCCATGCGATGACGCTGACCGGCGTGCTCGCCCCGATCGTGCTGCTGTGGCCGGCGATGCTGGTTTCGGCGATCGTCATGGCCTGCTGCATGGCCTGGTCGCGCATCGCCACTGGTCATCATTACCCGACCGACGTGGTCGCCGGCGTGGCGCTCGGCCTCGGGCTCGGCTGGCCGCTGTCGTCGAGCCTGGCGGGTTTTTTTTAGAGAGTCCGTTCTATTGATTCCGCCCGCCCGAGCCATGGGGCGCGATAGGGCCGGCTTTTAATTTTTCGCTCCAAAGACATCGGCAAGTTTCAAATTTCGCTCCCCCGACCGTCGGGGAATGCGGGCGAGGCGTTCTTCGTGGATCTGGCGGCGCATGGAGCCGTTCAAAACCACTGCCGCAATGTTTTAGCGCCTATACTGCTAAGTTCCAGAGCGCGGGTTGTTTCGATGGCCTTCGCCGCTACTTCTGACAGACCGGACAATGAAACGTCGACCGCCCGGATTGCACGACGCGCGCGATCGTCCCGGCGCAGCCCTTCTTCGGGCAGGCGGCGCCTTCGCGGTCGTAGACCCGAAAAGAATGCTGGAAATAGCCGAGCGAGCCGTCGGTCAGATGATGATCGCGCAGCGTCGAGCCGCCCGCGTCGAGCGCCTGTTGCAGCACGTCCTTGATGGCCTTGGCGAGGCGCTTCAGCGCCGCCGAGGGCTTGCCGCCCGAAACCAGCGTCCTCGCCGCGCGCAAGGGCGAGAGGCCGGCGCGGTGCAGCGCCTCGCAGACGTAGATGTTGCCGAGGCCGGCGATGTTCTTTTGGTCGAGCAGGGCGGCTTTCAGCGGCGCGGCGCGGCCGTCGAACATCCGCGCCAAGGCGTCCGCATCGAGCCCCTCCCCGAGCGGCTCGACGCCGAGGCCGGCGAGCAGCGGATGCGTTTCGCGCTCCTTGGCGGTGAGCAACAGCATGAAGCCGAAGCGGCGCGGATCGTTGTAGGTGACGCGGGCGCCGCCCTCGAAGCGGAAGACCACGTGATCATGCGCCGGATTGCGCCCGCGCGGAATGTAGGGCTCGCCGATCGGCGCGGCATGGTCGATGCGAAACGAGCCGCTCATGCCGAGATGCATCAGCAGCGTCTCGCCGGAGTCGAGTTCGCCCAAGAGATATTTGCCGCGCCGGCGCAGAGCCAGGACGCGCCGGCCCTTCAGCCGTTTGGCGAAGCCGGGCGTGAAGGGAAAGCGCAAATCGCCTCGGGCCAGATCGACCCCGGCGATCGCCCGCCCTTCCATTGCCGGGGCGAGGCCGCGGCGGACGGTTTCGACTTCGGGAAGCTCCGGCATGCCACGTCGACTCCGGCGCGCGCGATTCTCACGCTCTCTTGCGCGGTTTGAAGCCGGCGTTGCCGAGATGGGTGTCGGCGAAAGCCGTGGGATATTTCAGCCCGAAGCCGAGCGCGCGGTCGAAACCGATATGGGCGAGCTGGATCAGAGCGATCTGCGTGAGCAACGGCTTGCCGAAAGCGAAGCCGAACACGCCGAGGGCCAGCGGCACGAAGGTGACATGCGCGATGTTGTAGGCGACGGCGCCGATGCGCGGACCGGCGAGATAGAAGGCCGCCGCGAGATCCGGGGCGAAGAACAGCGCCGCGAACAGCGGCCAGGGGCCGGCTTGGCGTTCGTAAGCGAAGAGGGCGACCGCAAGCAGCGCCGCCCCCTCCATCGCCAGGAGAACCTTGGGCCAATCGGGCGACTTGGAAGCGTCCTCGGCCATGATGCGCTTCAGGCGGCTTCGTCTTGCGTCTGCACCGGGCCCGAGTCGAGGCCCTTGGCGCTTTCGTCGCGCTCGACGAATTCGATCACCGCCAGCGGCGCATTGTCGCCGTAGCGGAAGCCCGCCTTCAGCACGCGCGTATAGCCGCCGTTGCGCGCCTTGTAGCGCGGGCCGAGCACGTCGAAGAGTTTCCGGACCAGCGCCACGTCGTGCAGCTGCGAGATCGCCTGACGGCGCGCGTGCAGATCGCCGCGCTTGGCCAGAGTGACGAGCTTTTCGACGACGGGGCGAAGATCCTTCGCCTTGTAGAGCGTCGTGACGATCTGCTCGTGCTTGATCAGCGCCTGCGAGAGATTCATGAACATCGCCTTGCGATGCTCGTGCGTGCGCCCGAAACGGCGCTTCTTGTTGCGATGGTACATTTGGCTCTACTCCGTTTTTGCGGCCGCCGTGCCAAGGTACGGCCGGTGTTTGGCGAGCGGCGAATGGGGCGAGCGCCCTATTCGCCCGTCGCTCAATAATGCTCTTCGAATCTCTTGGCCAAATCGTCGATGTTCTCCGGCGGCCAGCCGGGGACTTCCATGCCGAGATGCAGGCCCATCTGGGCGAGGACTTCCTTGATCTCGTTCAGCGACTTGCGCCCGAAGTTCGGAGTGCGGAGCATATCCGCCTCGGACTTCTGGATGAGGTCGCCGATGTAGACGATGTTGTCGTTCTTGAGGCAGTTGGCCGAGCGCACCGACAGCTCGAGCTCCTCGACCTTCTTGAGCAGCGCCGGGTTGAAGGCGAGCTGCGGAATGGACGGCTGCGCCTCTTCGCGGCGCGGCTCCTCGAAATTGACGAAGACGTTGAGCTGGTCCTGGAGAATGCGCGCGGCGTAGGCGAGCGCGTCCTCCGGGCTGAGCGAACGGTTCGTCTCGATCGTCAGCGTCAGCTTGTCGTAGTCGAGAACCTGACCCTCGCGGGTGTTCTCGACGCGGTAGCTGACCTTCTTGACCGGCGAATAGAGGCTGTCGACCGGGATGAAGCCGATCGGCGCGTCCTCGGCGCGATTGCGTTCCGCCGGCACATAGCCCTTGCCCGTCGAGATCGTGAATTCGACGCGGATCTCGGCGCCCTCGTCGAGCGTGCAGAGAACGAGGTCGGGATTGAGGATCTGCACGTCGCCGGTCGTCTGAATGTCGCCGGCGACGACGGCGCCCGGACCTTGCTTCTTCAGCGTCAGGCGCTTGGGGCCTTCGCCCTGATATTTGACAGCTATGTCCTTGATGTTGAGGACGATGTCGGTCACGTCCTCGCGGACGCCGGGGATCGACGAAAACTCGTGCAGGACGCCGTCGATGTGAATCGAGGTGATCGCCGCGCCCTGCAGCGAGGACAGCAGGATGCGTCGCAGCGAATTGCCGAGAGTCTGGCCGAATCCGCGCTCCAAGGGCTCGGCGACCGCGGTCGCCTCGCGCCGCGGATCGTCGCCGGGGATGACGACGAGTTTGCTAGGCTTAATGAGTTCCTGCCAATTTTTCTGGATGCTCACTTTTGCGCCTTTCCGAGAAGGAAGTACAGAGAACGCGGCGCGGCGAGCGGAAGGACGTCGCGTCCTTTGCCTTCCGCGCTCCGCTTGGAGATCAGACGCGCCGGCGTTTGCGCGGACGGCAGCCGTTGTGCGGGATCGGCGTCACGTCGCGGATGGAGGTCACGGTGAAGCCGGCGGCCTGCAACGCGCGCAGCGCCGACTCGCGTCCCGAACCGGGGCCGGACACTTCGACTTCGAGCGAGCGCACGCCGTGCTCGCCGGCCTTGCGCGCGGCGTCTTCCGCCGCCATCTGCGCCGCATAGGGCGTCGATTTGCGCGAGCCCTTGAAACCCATCGTGCCGGCCGACGACCACGACACCGTATTGCCCTGGGCGTCGGTGATGGTGATCATCGTGTTGTTGAAGGTGGAGTTCACATGCGCGACGCCGGAGGCGATGTTCTTGCGCTCTCGGCGGCGGACGCGAGTGGTTTCCTTGGCCATTTTCCTGAGGTCCTTCGAACGCGCCCGTAATGCCAGGCGCTAAGGGGGTTGGGTAAACGAAAGCGTCGCGCCGCTCCGCCGGGACGACCCCGCGCGAAACGGCCGCAGGACGCGCGAATTACTTCTTCTTGCCGGCGATCGGCTTCGCCTTGCCCTTGCGGGTGCGGGCGTTGGTGTGGGTGCGCTGGCCGCGCACCGGCAATTGGCGCCGATGACGCAAGCCGCGGTAGCAGCCAAGATCCATCAGACGCTTGATGTTGATCGCGACTTCGCGGCGCAGATCGCCTTCGACCATATAGTCGCGGTCGATGGTTTCGCGAATCTGCAGAACTTCCGCGTCGCTGAGTTCGGACACGCGGCGTTCCGCCGGAATGCCGACCTTTTCGCAGATTTCCTTGGCGACCTTCGGGCCGACGCCGTGGATGTATTGAAGCGCGATGACGACTCGCTTCGCAGTCGGAATGTTGACGCCGGCGATACGGGCCACTGGTCTTCTCCATGTTGCGGCGCGAGGGATGCGCGCCAATGGGCGGGCGGCTTTGCCCGCGGGGATGATCCGCGTCCGGTGGAGGCCGGCCCTTGCGGATGGTGGCTCAAAAAACGTAGCGCCCGACAAGCGGGCGCTAATTTTTCGAGCGGTCTCAGGCGGATAAGGGCGGTTTACCTTGGAGTCAAGCAAAAAACGCCCACGCCGCGTAGAATCTTGTTCGCGGCGGCCGTTGCGCGTTCTTCGTCAATCCTCTAGCCGACGCCCGCCAAAATCTGGTCGATCGCCACGGAGACGGCGTCGATCGCCGCCATGCCGTCCACCTGTTTCAACACGCCCTTTTCGGCGTAATAGCAGGAGACCGGGGCGGTCTGCAGGCGATAGGCCGCAAGACGGGTCTTGAGGCTCTCCGGATTGTCGTCGGCGCGCACGGCCCCGCCGGCCTTCAGCGTTTCGCGCACGCGGTTTTCGACGCGGCTCAGAAGCTCGCCCGCGTCGACGACGAGTTCGACCACCGCGTCGAGCGACATGCCCTTTTTCGCCAGCAGAACGTCGAGCGTCGCCGCCTGCGCCACCGTGCGCGGAAAACCGTCGAGGATGAAGCCGCGCGCCGCGTCCGCCGCGTCGATGCGGGCGTCGATCAGATCGATGACCAATTGGTCGGGAACGAGTTCGCCTCGATCCATGATCCCTTTGGCTTCGAGGCCCAGCGGCGTGCCGGCGGCGACCGCCGCGCGCAGCATGTCGCCGGTGGAGAGCTGCACGATCCCGCATTTTTCGACGAGTCGGGCCGATTGCGTGCCCTTGCCCGCGCCTGGCGGCCCCAGCAGAACCAGCCTCATTTCGCGCGCTTTCCGCCGCGCAGCTTGGTCTTGCGGATCGCCCGCTCATATTCGCCGGCGTTCATGTGGCCGTAGATTTGCGCCACAGTGTCCATGGTCACGCTGACGACGATCAGCAGCGACGTGCCGCCGAAATAGAAGGGCAGGTTGGCGTAGGAGATCAGCATCTCCGGCAGCAGACAGATCACCGCGAGATAGGCTGCGCCGAGCACGGTGATGCGCATCAGAACAGTGTCGATTTCTTTGGCCGTGCGCTCGCCCGGGCGGATGCCGAGCAGGAAGCCGCCGTGCTTCTTGAGATTGTCGGCGGTCTCGGTCGGGTTGAACACGATCGCCGTATAGAAGAAGGCGAAGAACACGATCAGCCCGACATAGGCGAGCATGTAGAGCGGACGGCCATGGCCGAAATAGGCCGAGATCGTCGCGAAGATGTTGTCCGAACCCTGCGTCTGGTAGAAATTCGAGATCGTCGTCGGCAGCAGCAGCAGCGACGACGCGAAGATCGGCGGGATGACGCCGGAGGTGTTGAGCTTCAGCGGCAGGAAGGAGCTTTGTCCCTCGTAGACGCGGTTGCCCTGCTGGCGCTTGGGATAGGTGATCAGCAGCCGGCGCTGCGCGCGCTCCATGAAGACGATGAAGCCGATGACGAGGAACGACATCAAAATCACGCCGACGATGGCGCCGGTCGAAATGGCGCCCTGGCGGCCGAGTTCCAGCGTCGAGACGATCGCCGAGGGGAAGGCGGCGACGATGCCGGCGAAGATGATCAGCGACGAGCCGTTGCCGATGCCGCGCGAGGTGATCTGCTCGCCGAGCCACATCAGGAACATCGTGCCGCCGACCAGCGTGACCACCGTCGTCAGACGGAAGAACAGCCCCGGATCGGTGACGACGCCCGCCTGACCCTCGAGGCCGATGGCCATGCCATAGGCCTGGAAGGTCGCCAGCACGACGGTCAGATAGCGCGTGTATTGGTTGAGGATCTTGCGACCGGCCTCGCCCTCTTTCTTGACGTTCTCCAGCGTCGGAATCACCGTCGTCAGAAGCTGCACGATGATCGAGGCGGAGATGTAGGGCATGATGTTCAGCGCGAAAATCGCGCGCCGCTGCACGGCGCCGCCGGCGAACATGTTGAAGAGTTCGAGAACGCCCTTCGACTGCCCGAAGAAGCTCTTGGCGAAAGCGTCGGGATCGATGCCCGGCAGCGGGATGTAGGTGCCGATGCGGTAGACGACGAGCGCCAGCAGCGTGAACCAAATCCGCTGCTTGAGTTCCTCGTTCTTGAGGAAGTTGGAGACCTTGACGTTGGCCGCGAGCTGTTCTGCCGCCGATGCCATGGACGCGCTCCCTTCTTTGGGCCGTCGTCGCCAGGAAGACGGCGCGGCGCTTTCTCGTTGTCGTTGGACGGCGGCGGGCGCCGCTTTACTAGGCAGGCTAAATAGACATTGCGGCCGTCCCCTGACAAGGGACGGCCGCATCTGTTTCTTATTCGGCGGTAGCGGCGGTGGCGGCGGCGGCGAGCAGCTTGACCGAGCCGCCGGCGCCTTCGATCGCGGCGACCGCCGATTTGGAGGCCGCGGCGACTTCGAAGGCGAGCTTCGCCGTGATTGCGCCCTGCCCGAGGATCTTCACGCCGTCGCGCGGCTTGGAGATCAGGCCGGCGGCGATCAGCGCCGCATTGGTCACCGGCGCGCTCGCGTCGAGCTTTCCGGCGTCCACGGCCTGCTGCACCCGGCCGACGTTGATCTCGTTGTAGTCGTGCGAGAAGGGATTGTGGAAGCCGCGTTTCGGCAGGCGACGATGCAACGGCATCTGGCCGCCTTCGAAGCCCTTGATCGCGACGCCGGTACGCGCCTTCTGGCCCTTGACGCCGCGTCCGCCGGTCTTGCCCTTGCCCGAACCGATGCCGCGCCCGACGCGCATGCGCTTCTTGGTCGAGCCGGGATTGTCGGAAAGATCGTTGAGTTTCACCATTGGCCCGCCCTCACTTCTCGTCGACGATTTTGAGGAGATGCGCCACTTTGGCGATCATCCCGCGCACGGCGGGCGTGTCTTCGAGGGTCCGGCGCCGCCCGATGCGGGTGAGGCCGAGGCCGAGCAGCGTCTGGCGCTGACGCTCCGGACGCCCGGTCGCGCTGCCGGTCTGCTCGACGGTGACGGTTTTGTTCGTCGTCATCTGACTGGCCCTCCTCAGGCTTCGACGGCTTCGGCGTCGGAGCCCGGACGGCGCGATTGCAAGGTCGAAACCTTCATCGTGCGGCGGGCGGCGACGGCGCGCGGCGAATCTTCCCGCTGAAGCGCGTCGAAAGTGGCGCGGATCATGTTGTAGGGATTGGACGAGCCCTGGCTCTTGGCGACGACGTCGTGGACGCCGAGCGTTTCGAAGACGGCGCGCATCGGGCCGCCGGCGATGATGCCGGTGCCGGGGGGCGCGGCGCGCAGGACGACGCGGCCGGCGCCGTGGCGGCCGTTCACGTCGTGATGCAGCGTGCGGCCTTCGCGCAGCGGAACGCGGATCAATCCGCGCTTCGCCGCGTCGGTCGCCTTGCGGATCGCCTCCGGCACTTCGCGGGCCTTGCCGTGGCCGAAGCCGACGCGCCCCTTCTGGTCGCCGACGACGACGAGGGCGGCGAAGCCGAAACGCCGGCCGCCCTTCACCACTTTCGCGACGCGATTGATGTGGACCAGACGGTCCACGAATTCGCTGTCGCGATCGTCTCTATCGCGATCGCGACCGCGACCGCCTTCAGATTCACGCGCCATTTTTTCTTCCGTCACTTACGCGGCCGCTCGCAGCCGCTCGCTTCGAGTCATCGGTTTAGAATTCGAGGCCGGCCTCGCGGGCGCCCTCGGCGAGCGCCTTGACGCGCCCGTGATACATGTAAGCGCCGCGGTCGAACACCACGGCTTTGACGCCCTTGGCGACGGCGCGCTCGGCGATGAGCTTGCCCACCACCTTCGCGGCTTCGATGTCGGCGCCGGTCTTCAGCGTCTCGCGGTTCTCTTTCTCCAGCGAAGAGGCCGCGACCAGCGTCACGCCCTTTTCGTCGTCGATGATCTGCGCATAGATCTGCTTCGACGAGCGGAACACCGAGAGCCGCGGCCGCCCATAGGCGCGCGCGCGAATGGCGCGGCGAACCCGCTCCTTGCGACGCGTTTCGAGTTGTGTGTCCTTGGCCATCGCGGCGATCCTTACTTCTTCTTGCCTTCCTTGCGGAAGATGAATTCGCCGGCGTATTTGACGCCCTTGCCCTTATAGGGCTCGGGGCCGCGCAGCGCACGGATTTCGGCGGCGATCTGGCCGATCTGCTGCTTGTCGACGCCGCTGATCGTGATTTCCGTCGGCTTCGGCGTCACGATGGTGACGCCCGCCGGAATGGCGTAATTCACGTCGTGCGAATAGCCGAGCGCGAGCTGCAGCACCTTGCCCTGCACGGCGGCGCGATAGCCGACGCCGGTGATTTCGAGCTTCTTCTCGAAGCCCTTGGTCACGCCGAGCACGATGTTGTTGACCTGCGCGCGCGCCGTGCCCCACAGCGCGCGGGCGCGCTTGGTGTCGTTGCGCGGATCGACCTTGATCTCATTGCTTTCCTGGACGACCGAGACGTCGTCCGGGACGCGGAATTCGAGCTGACCCTTGGCGCCTTTCACCTGGACCAGCTGTCCGTCGACCTTGGCGGTGACGCCGGCCGGCACGACGACGGGCTTCTTGCCGATACGAGACATTGTTACAGTTCCTGTATGGGGTCGCGCCGGATCAGAAGACCCGGCACAGAACCTCGCCGCCGACATTGTTCTCGCGCGCGGCGTGATCGGCCATCACGCCCTTCGGCGTGGAGACGATCGTGACGCCGAGGCCGTTCGCGACGCGCGGCACGCTCGCGACATCGGCATAAACGCGCCGACCGGGGCGCGAGACGCGCTCGATCGTCTTGATGACCGGCTGGCCGTCGAAATATTTCAGCTCGATCTCGAACTCGGTGCGGCCGTTGCCGAAATCCGTCGACGTGTAGCCGCGGATGTAGCCTTCGTCCTTGAGCACGTCGAGCACATGCGCCCTGAGCTTGGAGCCCGGGGTCGACACCTTGTCCTTGCGACGCATCTGCGCGTTGCGGATGCGTGTCAGCAAATCGCCGAGCGGGTCGTTGATCGCCATGGTTCCGCTCTCCTTACCAGCTCGACTTTACAAGACCGGGCACGAGACCGCGCGACCCGAGTTCGCGCAATGCGATGCGCGACATTTTCATTTTGCGATAGAAACCGCGCGGACGCCCGGAAATCTCGCAGCGGTTGCGCACCCGGCCGGCAGCCGAATTGCGCGGCAGCTCGGCGAGCTTGAGGCGCGCGTGGATCTGCTCGTCCGGGGACAGGCTCTCGTCGCTGGCGCGCGCCTTCAGACGCGCGCGGCGCGCCGCGAAAGCCTTCACCAGCTTGATTTTGCGCTTGTTGTTCTCGATCGCGCTCTTCTTGGCCATATGGTCTTGCCTTTTCGGTTACCGCGTTTGAGGGCTTTGAGAAGCCCTCACTGCCGGAACGGGAAATTGAACGCCTTCAGCAAGGCGCGCGCTTCGTCGTCGGTCTTGGCCGTGGTGCAGACGATCACGTCCAAACCAAGAATCGATTCCGCCTTGTCGTAGTCGATCTCCGGGAACACCAGGTGCTCCTTGATGCCGAGCGCGAAATTGCCGCGTCCGTCGAACGACTTGGGATTGAGACCGCGGAAGTCGCGAACCCGCGGCAGCGCGATGGTGATCAGCCGGTCGAGGAACTCGTACATCCGGGTCTTGCGCAAAGTCACCTTGGCGCCGATCGGCATGTTCTCGCGCACCTTGAAGGTCGAGATCGCCAAGCGCGCCCTTGTGATCACCGGCTTTTGTCCGGCGATCAGAGCGAGATCGGCCGCGGCGGACGTGACCTTCTTCGTGTCGTTGACGGCTTCGCCGACGCCCATGTTCAGCACGATCTTGTCGATCACCGGGACTTCGAGCGGGCTCTTGTAGCCGAACTGCTCGGTCATCGCGGCGCGCACGACTTCCTCGAAGTGCTTTTTCATGCGCGGCGTGTAGGGACCCGTCGGCAGCTCGGCCTTCGGGCCGGTGCGCGACGACTCGCCCCGCGACGAATCGGCGGCCTTGCCCTTGTCCTTTTTCGACTCGCCCTTCTTGGCGTCGGCGGCCTTGTCGGCGCCTTTGCCGCCCTTAGCCTTCTTTTCCTCAGCCATCGATCAGTTCTCCGGAACGCTTGGCGACGCGGACCTTGCGGCCGTCGTCGAGAATCTTGAATCCGACGCGCGTCGGCTGGCCGTCCTTGGGATCGGCGACGGCGAGATTAGACAAATCGATCGGCGCCGGCTTCGTGATGATGCCCGCCTCGCGATCCTTGGTCTGGCGCTGATGGCGCTTGACCTGATTGACGCCTTCGACGATCGCGCGCCCCTCGTCGGGATTGACGCGCAACACCTGGCCGCTGCGGCCCTTGTCGCGGCCGGCGATCACGACCACCTTGTCGCCCTTCTTGATTTTGGCGGCCATTACAGCACCTCCGGGGCGAGCGAGATGATCTTCATGTGGTTCTTGGCGCGCAGCTCGCGCGGCACCGGTCCGAAGATGCGGGTGCCGATCGGCTCCTTCTGATTGTTGATCAGCACGGCCGCGTTGGAATCGAAACGAATCGTCGATCCGTCGGCGCGATGAATGTCCTTCGCCGTGCGCACGACGACCGCCTTCAGCACGTCGCCCTTCTTGACGCGGCCGCGCGGAATGGCCTCCTTGATCGAGACGACGATGATGTCGCCGACCCCGGCGTATTTGCGCTTCGAGCCGCCCAGCACCTTGATGCACATGACCCGGCGCGCGCCGGAGTTGTCGGCGACATCGAGATTTGTCTGCATCTGTATCATGGCATATCCGCCTCATGTTCTCCGGTCTGGTTTCGGCCTTTGCGCCGACTTCGTCCGGAACCAATCTTCACGTCCCTTGCGGGACGTCACGCCTTCGGCGCGTTTTCGACGACGCGCCAACGCTTCAATCTGGAGATCGGCGCCGTCTCTTCGATGGTGACCTGGTCGCCGACCTTGAAGGTCCCGACCTCGTCGTGCGCATGGTAGTTCTTGGTGCGGCGCACCGTCTTTTGCAGCAGCGGATGGGTGAAACGGCGCTCCACCTTCACCACCACCGTCTTGCTCTGCTTGTCGCTGACGACGACGCCCTGGAGAATTCGCTTCGGCATGGCGTTCTATCAACCTTGCTGCTGGTCGCGCGACTGCGCGGCGATGGTCTTGATTCTCGCGAGATCGCGTCGAATGACGCGCACGCGGGAGGTGTCCTCGAGTTGGCCCGTGGCCCGCCGGAAGCGCAGGTTGAACTGCTCTTTCTTGAGCTTCAACAGCTCTTCGCTCAATTGATCCTCGGACAAGGCGCGAAGATCGGACACGCGCTGCTTGGTTTTCATGGCGTTACATCCTCACTCGGCGATGCGTTCGATGAAGCGCGTCTTGATCGGCAGCTTCGCCGCCGCCAGCGTCAGCGCCTCGCGCGCCAGCGCCACCGGAACGCCGTCGATCTCGAACATGATGCGGCCGGGCGACACGCGCACGGCCCAGAATTCGGGAGCGCCCTTGCCCTTGCCCATGCGCACTTCCGTCGGCTTCTTCGACACCGGCACGTCGGGAAAGATGCGGATCCAGACGCGGCCGGCGCGCTTCATGTGGCGCGTCATGGCGCGGCGCGCGGCCTCGATCTGGCGCGCGGTGATCCGCTCCGGCTCGAGGGCTTTCAGACCGAACTGCCCGAAGTTCAGCTCGAAGCCGCCCTTGGAGACCCCGCGAATGCGGCCCTTGAAGGCCTTGCGGAATTTGGTGCGTTTGGGTTGCAGCATTGTCTCGAACTCTCAATGGTCCCTTTGGGTCCCTTTGGACTTAGGCGGCGTCGCGGTCGCGATCACGGTCGCGCCGGCGACCCCGATCCCGGTCGCGGTCGCGGTGATCGCGCTCGCCGTGGTGATCCGCGCCGCCCTGTTCGGCGAAGCGTTTGTCCTGCGCCATCGGATCGTGCTCGAGGATCTCGCCCTTGAAGATCCAGACCTTGATGCCGCAGGCGCCGTAGGCGGTGTGCGCGGTGGCGACGCCGTAGTCGACGTCGGCGCGCAGCGTGTGCAGCGGCACGCGGCCTTCGCGATACCATTCGAGACGCGCGATTTCCGCGCCGCCGAGACGGCCGGAGCAATTGATGCGGATGCCCTGCGCGCCGAGACGAATGGCGGATTGCACGGCGCGCTTCATCGCCCGGCGGAAGGCGACGCGGCGCTCGAGCTGCTGCGCGATGGAATCGGCCACGAGCGTCGCTTCGACTTCCGGCTTGCGGACTTCGACGATGTTGATGACGACTTCGCTGGTCGTCAGCTTGCCGACGATGCGGCGAATCTTCTCGATGTCGGCGCCCTTCTTGCCGATCACGACGCCGGGACGCGCGGAGTAGATCGTCACCCGGCACTTGCGGTGCGGACGTTCGATCACGATGCGCGACACGGCGGCCTGCTTCAGGGCCTTCATGATGGCTTCGCGGATGGCGATGTCTTCGTGCAGCAAGCGGCCGTATTCGCCCTTGCTCGCGAACCAGCGCGAGTCCCAAGTGCGGTTGACGCCGAGGCGCAGTCCGATCGGATTGACCTTCTGTCCCATGAGTCGCCCCTTAGGCCTCTGCCTGTGCCGGTGCGCCGACTTCGCGCACGATGATCGTAAGATTGGAGAAAGGCTTTTCGACGCGACCGGCCCGGCCGCGCGCTCTGGCATGGAAGCGCTTGATGACCATCGCCTTGCCGACGAAGGCCTGCGCGACGACGAGATCGTCGACGTCGAGATCGTGGTTGTTCTCGGCGTTGGCGATGGCGCTTTCCAGCGTCTTCTTCACGTCGAGCGCGCTGCGCTTGCGCGAGAATTCGAGGTCCGCCAGCGCGCGCTCCACCTTCTTGCCGCGGATCAGCTGGGCAAGCAGATTGAGCTTTTGCGGCGACACGCGCAGCATGCGCGCGACGGCCTTGGCCTCGTTCTCCGCGAGCCTTGGCGGATTTTTTTCCTTGGACATCCGCTTAGCCTCTCTTCGCCTTCTTGTCCGCCGCGTGACCGTGGAAGGTGCGCGTCGGAGCGAATTCGCCGAACTTGTGCCCGATCATGTCTTCGCTGACGTTGACCGGCACATGCTTGTGGCCGTTGTGCACGCCGAAGGTCAGGCCGACGAATTGCGGCAGGATCGTCGAGCGACGGCTCCAGATCTTGATGACTTCGGAACGCGCCGAGGCGCGCGAAGCTTCCGCCTTCTTCAGCATGTAGCCGTCGACGAACGGGCCCTTCCAAATAGAGCGAGCCATGGATTAGCCCTTCTTCTTGCGGTTGTGCCGCGACGACACGATGAAATGGTCGGTGGACTTGTTGCTGCGGGTCTTCTTGCCCTTGGTGGGCTTGCCCCACGGCGTCACCGGATGACGGCCGCCCGAGGTGCGGCCTTCGCCGCCGCCGTGCGGATGGTCGATCGGGTTCATCGTCACGCCGCGATTGTGCGGACGGAAGCCGAGCCAGCGCGTGCGGCCGGCCTTGCCGAGCGAAATGTTCATGTGGTCGGGGTTCGACACCGAGCCGACCGTGGCGAAGCACTGGCCATGCACGAGGCGCTGCTCGCCCGAGTTCAGTCGCAAAATCACATAGCCCTGGTCGCGGCCGACGATCTGCGCGTAAGTCCCGGCGGAACGGGCGATCGCGCCGCCCTTGCCAATCTTCATCTCGACGTTGTGGACGATCGTGCCGACCGGGATGCTGGCGCAAGGCATCGCATTGCCCGGCTTCACGTCGACTTGCTGGCCGGCCACCACTTCGTCGCCGACGCCGAGGCGCTGCGGGGCGAGGATATAGGACAGTTCGCCGTCGTTGTAGCGGATCAGCGCGATGAAGGCGGTGCGGTTCGGGTCGTATTCCAGACGCTCGACCTTGGCCGGAACGTCCAGTTTGCGCCGCTTGAAGTCGACGAGGCGATAGGTCTGCTTGTGACCGCCGCCGCGGAAGCGCACGGTGATGCGGCCGGCGTTGTTGCGCCCGCCCTTCGACGACTGACCTTCGGTCAGCGCCTTCACCGGCTTGCCCTTGTATAGATCCTTGCGGTCGACGATCACGAGCTGGCGAAGGCTCGGCGTGACCGGCTTGAATGTCTTCAGCGCCATGGTTCTGTCCTTAAGCCTCTCGTTACAGTCCGGTCGTCACGTCGATCTTGTGGCCTTCGGCCAAAGTGACGATCGCCTTCTTCGTGTCGCTCTGCTTGCCGCGCACGCCGCGGAAGGCTTTCACCTTCCCCTTGTGCAGGATGGTGTTGACGGCGTCGACCTTCACGTCGAACAGCCCTTCCACCGCCGCCTTGATCTCCGGCTTCGTCGATTTGCGCGCGACTTCGAAGACGAATTTGTTCTGTTCCGCCGCGAGCGTCGCCTTTTCGGTGACGACCGGGGCGACGATCACGTCGTAATGGGCCGGATTCTTGCTCATTTCAGGCGCGCCTCCAGCGCGTCGACCGCGGCGCGGGTCAGCACGAGCTTTTCGCGGCGCACGATGTCGTAAACGTTGACGCCCTCGACCGGCAGCACGTCGATCAACGGGATGTTGCGGGCGGCGAGGGCGAAATTCGCCTGCGGCGCGGCGCCGTCGATGATCAAGGCGCTGGACAGGCCCGTCTTGACGAAGCCGGCCTTCAACACCTTGGTCTTCGGCTCGGCGAGCTGGGCGTTTTCCCAGACGATGATCGCGCCGTCCTTGGCCTTGGCCGAGAGCGCGTGCTTCAGCGCCAGCGCCCGGACCTTCTTCGTCAGATCGTGCTCGTGGCTGCGCACTTGCGGGCCGAAGGCGCGACCGCCGCCGCGGAACTGCGGCACGCGGGCGGAGCCGTGACGGGCGCCGCCGGTGCCCTTCTGCTTGTACATCTTCTTGCCGGTGCGGGCGATCTCCGCGCGGTTCTTCACCGCATGGGTGCCGGCGCGGCGCTTGGCCAGCTGCCAGCGGATCATGCGGGCGATCAGATCGGCGCGCGGCTCGAGCCCGAAGACTTCCTCGGAAAGCTCGATGGAGCCGGCGGGCTGACCGTCGAAGGAGGTAATGTCGATCTTCACGGGACTCAATCCTCCTTGTTCGCGTCGGGCGCGGCTTCCGGCGCCACGGAATCCGCGATCCGGAACTTGCCCGGCTGCGGCGCCTCGGCGGGCAGGGCCCGCTTGATCGCGTCGCGCACGAAAATCCAGCCGCCGGCGTGTCCGGGGACGGCGCCTTCGACGAGCACCAAGCCGCGCTCGACGTCGGTCGAGACCACCTTGAGGTTCAGCGTCGTGACGCGGTCCGTGCCCATGTGGCCGGCCATTTTCTTGTTCTTGAAGGTCTTGCCCGGATCCTGACGGCCGCCTGTCGAACCGTGCGAACGGTGCGAGACGGAGACGCCGTGCGTGGCGCGCAGACCGCCGAAGTTCCAGCGCTTCATCGGACCAGCGAAACCCTTGCCGATCGTCGTGCCGGTCACGTCGACATATTGACCGACGACGAAGTGGTCGGCCGTGATCTCGGCGCCGACCGGCAGAAGCTCCGCCTCCTCGACGCGAAACTCGGCGAGCTTCATCCGCGGCTCCACCTTCGCCACGGCGAAGCGCCCGCGCTCCGCCTTGGAGACGTTCTTGACCTTGGCGCGACCGGCTCCGAGCTGAACGGCCGTATAGCCATTCTGCTCCTTCGTCCGATGCGCGACGACTTGACAGCCGTCGAGCCTCAGCACCGTCACCGGCACATGCTCGCCCGCATCGGTGAAGATGCGGGTCATTCCGACCTTTTGCGCGATAACGCCCGACCGCATGTTCCAATTCCTTCAAAGGGCGCGGCGAAACGCCCGTGTAACTTGATCGTTCAACTCGAGCCGCGAGCTCAGAGCTTGATTTCGACGTCGACGCCGGCGGCGAGATCGAGTTTCATCAGCGCGTCCACGGTTTGCGGCGTGGGGTCGACGATGTCGAGAACGCGCTTGTGCGTCCTGATTTCGAACTGCTCGCGCGACTTCTTGTCGACGTGCGGCGAGCGGTTCACCGTGAACTTCTCGATCTGCGTCGGCAGCGGAATCGGACCGCGCACATGCGCGCCCGTGCGCTTGGCCGTCGAGACGATCTCCTTCGTCGACGAATCGAGTATCCGGTGATCGAACGCCTTCAAACGAATCCGGATGTTCTGACCGTTCATTGTCTCTTCCTCGATGGACCGCGATCGCTTTTCGGATCGCCTCTGGACCGCGAGCCTCCAGGCTCGCACTCCTTTTCGTCGTCAGCGAGCCTGGAGGCTCGCGGTCCAATAAAAGCTCTCGATTACTCGATGATGCTGGCGACGACGCCCGCGCCCACCGTGCGGCCGCCTTCGCGGATGGCGAAGCGCAGCTTCTCCTCCATCGCGATCGGCACGATCAGCGCGACTTCCATCGCCACGTTGTCGCCCGGCATCACCATCTCCACGC
>Ga0265328_10000042_pt1 | contig 89241 bp, 102 predicted proteins | sample 41624metaG_FD_202086 | JGI IMG/M metagenome (GOLD analysis project Ga0265328, IMG submission 202086) | Rhizosphere microbial communities from Carex aquatilis grown in University of Washington, Seatle, WA, United States - 4-16-24 metaG | ecosystem: Host-associated > Plants > Roots > Rhizosphere...
ATCCGATGCAGCTTAAGATAGAGTTGACAGAAAGTCTCTTATTAGAGAATATCGAAGACACAATAGTTTCGATGATTGCCTTGGGTGAAATCGGCGTACAGTTCTCATTAGACGACTTTGGAACGGGTTATTCTTCTTTGCAATATCTCAAAAGATTACCGTTGTTTCAACTCAAAATTGATCAGTCATTCGTGCGCGATATTGTGACCGATAGCCATGACAGATCTATTGTGCGGACCATCACTGCCATGGCGCAAAGTCTTTACTTGAATGTGATTGCAGAAGGCGTGGAAACAGAACAGCAGCGTGAACTCTTGTTGAGCAATGGTTGTAAGCGTTACCAAGGTTACTTGTTTGGCAAGCCGCTACCAATCGACCAGTTTAATATAGCGCTGAAGCAGGATTAATTGTTTTGAAGTAATGCGGAATAATGAATGCTAGATTAAAGTCGTAAACGGGCATTGACGTGTGGCCGCTTTCTGGCACAGTATTCGATAATGTAAAGTTCGGGATAGTTCCAAGAGCGGTCATTTCAACTCATGTTTCATTTAGAATTGTCTTTTTTAGACAACTAGTCGATTTTAATCTTAACTTACAAGAAGGCTCGCCAGAGCATTCAGCATTAATTATTACTGATATTACTAATGTATCATTACTGCGAAGCAAAAGTTTTGTGACGCATTATTTATAAAGTATTTGGTTTTTAATGATAAGTTCTTGATGAAAGTTTAGCAATCATAGACAATTCGTTTAGGGAAAGAATGATGAGTAATCATAATGGCTAGGCGATCAAAGAACGTTTCTATCCTAAAAATGGCCATAACCGGGAATTGGGTATTTTCAGCCATTTTTTCAATTGTTCTTTGCTATATTGTTTTTTTCGTAATACCGTCTGTAACCAATCCGATGCTTAAGCCAATGGCATTAGCATTTAGATCACTTGGATTATTTTTAGCCGTTATATTTGGCGCAATTGCACTTGTTGAATTTCTTCGACAAAAATCAATCAGTAGGTCTGCTGCTCAAATTAAGCCTTTAGGGAATTTAAAAAATGATTTGGAAGCGTCGTTTCTTCCAACAATTCAAGACATAAGTTTTTATGAACATAATAAAGGCGTTCTAAATACTGTAATAAAGCCACGCGCAATTGCGCAAGTTAATACCACCAAAGAATGCCCGACCACCTGGACGTTGGAGCTTATTAAAGATATAGAGTGGAAGAAATTTGAAGAGCTTTGCACGGCCTTTTTTCTAGAAAAAGGTATTCGCGCAAAAGCAACCTTTCTTGGTGCAGATGGAGGTATTGATATTAAACTATATCAGGATGATTCACGGACTCCCACTTCAATTGTTCAATGTAAAGCATGGAATAGCTGGAAAGTAGGAGTGCAACAAATTCGAGAATTTCTAGGGGTAATGACACACGAGAAAATTGCTAAAGGTTTCTATATGACCTCTGGTGAATATTCAGAAGAAGCAAAAAATACTGCTAAGGCAAACAGGATTACTTTGATCAATGGAGAAATGCTGTTAGCTATGATAAAACGCTTACCAAACGAATCTCAGCAAAATCTTCTTGTTTTAGCAACAAGAGGAGATTACACAATACCAACTTGTCCATCATGCGGTGTAAAAATGCTGAGGCGATCTGGAAAACGCGGTGATTTTTGGGGATGTAAAAACTTTCCTCGATGCCACCATAGGCTTCATGTAAATCCAACTAACAAATAATCGTAATAATTAATAAACTATTCAATTACAAAAGTTGATAGTGCTTCTTAATTTGCTTTTCAAAGATATTAAAATTATTTTTTATTTCTATAATTTGATTTTCTTATCGAAAACCACTGATTTTTGAGCGCCAGCCTTAAGGTAATCAATATCTTTCAGTACTTATTGATATTTAATCAGTGTGAGTATTTAATTTAGAAAAGATAAAATATTTATTTTCTTTTATATTATCAATAAGTTACTATGGTTGTTATCTTGTTAGATCTCACTTCTTGGCAAAATTAATGGAATTTGATAACCCTTGAGCAAGCACGAGTCCAAATTAAAACAGCAGGCTGTTCTGATTGTCATTCTAACTTCTATTGAATTGAATGTGCACGCAGCTACTCAGTCTATCGATGATCCGATCGTCACCTCGACGGTTTCGTCGATTCATGCGCCTCTGGCGGTGATGCTCCCAATCAGTAGTGGGGATGCTCACCAGGCAACCCAGCGTAAGACAGAAAAGGCCAAAGCTGCTAAAGTCCAAAAGGCGATAACAGGTAAACAGAAACAATCCGCAGTGAAGGCTGGGGCGGGTAGTAAGGCTAATGCCGAAAAGAAAAAAGAAGCAGAGACTGTAGCATTCTTAAAATCTAAACAGGAATGTGATTCTTGGTTCGACCTAGATGGCAGTACTGGCGATGCAACAGCCTACCAGCAAATCAAAAACTCCGGATATACAAAATCCAATGCGCCTGCCGCAGTTAAAAATCAAATCGCAATCGGTGTAGCTAAATGCAATCAGAAATATCTAATCGCAAGACCCATAAACCAAACGATACCTGACACTAGTAAATCTCCCACTGAGGCAAATAAATCTCAGGAGATTGAAAGTAAGGGTCATCCTGTGAGTTTTTTTGGCAAAGTAGGGAATGGGGTGACCCAGTTTTTTAATAACTTTAGTAATGGGGTCAATAACAGCAATAGTTCAAAGCATACTTGCAGCCCTGGAGAACTGCTCATGCATTCTAACGAATGTTAGTGCTCTAGATCAACTACCATTCAGAACGCAGATGCTTACTTAAAATCTGAGTCATCTGAACTGAGGTCATTTTTTGTACCACTTTGACTGAGAGGGTATTATTAACCCACTTAAAGAAGGAGTATTAGGAAATGGCAAGTTTAGGTAAACGTTTTAAGCAGAACAAATCATTCGCATTCTGCGCGAAATTGATGTCATGACTGCAAACGGCAAAGGGATAGCAGAAGCCTGCAAACAAGAAGGAATTAGTGATAAGAGCTATTACCGTTGGCGTAAAATATACGGGGGTCTCAAGCTTGACCAAGCGAAGCGATTTAAAGAAATTGAAACTGAGAATATCAAGCTTAAGAAGCTGGTTGCAGAACTCTCCCTGCGAGAAGCGATGCTCAAAGACGTCGTGCGGGGAAACTACTAAACCCTGCTAGACGTAAGGCAGCAGCTCAGATGTTGATAGATCGCTATCATAGATCTGAGCGCAAAGCCTGTGCTTTGGTAGGGCTATCCAGAACCGCCTGGCGTTATCAATCATTGGTGCGGGATGACGAGCATCCCTTTCGTGCAGAAGTGATTCGTCTCGCCAGTCACTATGGCCGTTATGGTTACCGCATGATTGCAGGATTGATGCGCAATGTTGGCTGGCAAACGGCCACGGCAGATCGGGTACGTTGCATCTGGCGAGAAGAAGGACTCAAGATTCCAGCTAAGCAACCGCCACGTGGTCGTCTTTGGCTAAATGATGGGAGCTGTTTACGCCTACGCCCTGAGTACCGCAATCACGTATGGAGTTATGACTTTGTATTAGTACGAGATGCTTATGGCAACAAAATACGCATGTTAACGATGATTGATGAATTTAGCCGCATCTGTTTGAACATCCACTGTTCCAGACGGATTGGGGCAAATGAAGTGATTGAGCCGCTTGCCAATGCCATGATCACACATGGTATTCCAAGCTATATCCGTAGTGACAATGGCCCTGAGCTTATTGCCAATAAATAACGCGCCCGGTTTAATCAAATTGGGGTAAAAACAGCCTATATCACCCCAGCTAGCCCCTGGGAGAATGGCTACTGTGAAAGCTTCAATGGCACATTACGACATGATTTGTTAAACGGGGATATTTTTTATGGCGTTAAAGAAGCTCAAGTCTTGATTGATGAATGGGTGCATCATTACAACACCACTAGACCACATAGCGCTCTTGGCTATAAGCCGCCTGCACCTGAGTTCATTACACCAAACTTCACCACGCAACATTTACAGCAAAGTATGCACTAATGTATGATGCAAAAACTCTCTCTGAGAATGGTACTAAATTGACAGCAGTTCAGGACTAGATTCAACCTGCTATGGTACCCATACGATGCGAAGAACCAAAGCTTCACTGATTGACCGGCGCACTAAGAATCTTAGGGCAGTGCAATTGCTATTGGGGCATACTAAACTTGAAAGTACAATGCGTTACCTTGGAATCGAAGTAGATGATGCTTTAGAGATGGCAGAGCAGACGGAAGTTTGATAATGGCTACTGGGTCGCTGCACATGAATGTGTTGAGACCTTGGCTATTCATGCTGAGTCCAAGTACTTTATATGACTCCCACAACCAGCATGACAATCACTAGACCCAAAACCTTTTATCAAAATGACACCCATAGTTTGCTGATTAATTTTACATTTTGATTCAGCATATCGTGTAACTTTTTCTATCAACGCTTGTGGTGAGCATAGTAAATAATCAATGTGCCATTTTAGCTTTTTCTCTTGCCGTAAATGGCGAGCAATACGCGCTTCGATGTTGCGCTGCGCGCTGCCGGTATAGATATAATGTCCTGCAGGAAAGTCAAATACTCCTAGCTGACCAATAGATAGTCTAGTTGGCTCGACGAGGATGATATCGAGCTGATAGGTAATAAATGGAAGGAGGGATTCGGTCAAAAGCGGTGGTTGTTAAGACATTTATTCTGGCAGAAAGTACTTCTTAGGTAGCAATTCCCATCTTACTGCTGAAACAATCTCCCAATCCCCATTTTCGTTCGGTCGCCGCCATCTAGGTGTATACATCATCTTGATGTGTTCTAGTGCAGAGCCAAAATTATCGAATGTTATTTCCTTACCATTTTCGCCAACAGTGTATGTTCCAGATTTCGAACAACATAATGATGGGTTGAAACAAGAGCCATCTGAAGCGAATGGAACTAGGATTGGACTCTTTAAGGAATTCATACGGTAACCTTCTCCTATTTTGCAACTATCTCATTGTTTAGGCCCGTTTGACGGGCGAATATATCACCGAAATTGTACTGCAAGTTAATTGCTAATGTCACCTTTGAGGTAAGCACTTTGCAAATAGATATGAGTATCTTCGGCCAAAAGCAGCCTGTTGACTATCTAGGCTAGCTTCCTCTCATTGCCGCATGCGTAATTTATTTTCACACGTCAGAATATCGTCGTTAATGTTAAATATTCCATCTAATTTATATTTAATTATCTATATTAAACATTATAGCAACCTTGAAATAATCATTTCAGTTGGCACAATCATTGCTATTTATTGCTTAATATGAAAAGTATTATCAATCATTTATTGCTGTTGAATCTTAACTTCTCAAAAGATGAGCAGGAGATTAAGCAAAAGGTGGCATTTCTCAATAACGTTTTTTTCTTTGCCTGTATTGTAGCTTTTGGTATGGGATTTATACGTTGGCAGAAATCCCACTTAATGGGCATGATCGATTTCGGATTTTCAGGGCTTAGCTATGCTTTTCTTTACTATCTTCGTGCGAATAAAGAAAAAGTTGAGATCTTGGGCACACTCGCTTTAATACTCTCATTCCTGCTTTTTTTTTGCTATTTTTCTTTTAGCTCCATATAACACAACACGAACTTCGCTCTTCTTTTTACTTTTAGCATCAGCATTTTTTTTAAAAGGCCGGCAAATTGGATTTTTATGGTTGATTCTTATCCTTCTGTCAGTTATATCCAGCCATTTATTATTCCACTCTGATGCGAATTACTCACATATTGATGTTCTGACTCTGAGCTTGTATTTGGTCGCTCTATATTTCATCCTGGACAATTATGAGGCTATTAAAGGTGACCAGCAACTGCGCCTAGAAAAGTTAAATATACATTTAGAGGAAGAAGTTAAAATCAGAACAAGAGAGTTGCAACAGGCTAACGAAAATCTTCTGATTGAAAGAGAGTCTTTAACAGCTCTATCCTCTACTGACCAGTTAACAGGACTCTGTAATCGCTATAAATTTGAAGAACTGTTTGAGTTTGAAAGAAATCAATCATTAAGGTACAAGACAGACCTCTCTATCATTCTATTGGACATTGATCACTTCAAATCTGTCAATGATACCTATGGCCATAATGTTGGTGATAAGGTTTTGAAGGAACTGGTTTTAACTTTTAAAAAATCAATTCGCAGTAGTGATGTTGCTGTGCGATGGGGAGGTGAGGAGTTTATTGTCATTACCCCTAAGACGACACTTGAACAGGCACAACAATTAGCCGAAACAATACGTCAAACTGTAAAATGCACTGCTTACTCTAAGGTTGGTCATCTCACCATCAGCATTGGTGTTGCTTCATTCGAAAAAACTGACAACTTAAAATCCCTTGTTCAACGTGCTGATAACGCTCTTTATAGAGCTAAAAAGCTAGGTAGGGACAATATACAAATTGAATATGCGAATTCACGTAAACAGTTAGAGTTAGGTCTATGATCAAGCAGAATGACCAATTGATGGAAAACATTCTTCTTGATTGTAAGACCTCATAAGGGCCGGATTCTCCGACTTTCAGCGGCCGTCTTGAAGTAATTCAATTTTATTTATGCAATTGGCAGCTTTCAGGAAAGCACTTTGCAAACTTGTATGAGTAACTACGGCCAACAGGAGACGTTCACCCTAATAGCGAAATTCTCTAAATATTCATCAATTGTTGTTTTTCAATTACAATGAAAAAAATGTTACTCAGTCACTATATCTACATTCATTGTTATACGGATTCCCAATGAGGTTATTAACAATTACATTGTTAATGATGTTAGGTTCATCAGTCTTGGCCGAGCAAAACAAGGTTTGGACTCCTCAAGTCAAATTTAAACTTGAAGATAGCAACTATAAGGAAACTCTGAATTGGATTTCTGGTTACTCTTATGCTTTAACTGAGGTAGCAAAATCAAGTTCCTCCAATCTCTATTGCCTGCCCCCAAATGGGTATATTGGTTAAGTGACTGATAATCACTTGTGAGAAGCTATATGCTCAAAATATTCAACATAAAAAATGTAAATCATACAACGTGAAATATAGTGCTTTCTTTCTGGGAGCATACATATTGCTGATATTCTCCCCCTTGGTAATGGCCGGTCCGCCATTCCTGACGGATGATCCAGAGCCGGTCGAATATCAGCACCATGAGCTATATATCAGTTCACAGCAATTGAGAACGCAAGGCGGCGATAGCGGAACGCTTCCCCATCTCGAATACAACTATGGTGCAGCACCTGATATGCAACTGCACATCATTGTGCCCTATGCTTTCAATAGTCCAGCAAATGGTCAACACGAGAGCGGGCTAGGTGACATTGAATTGGGTGTCAAATACCGCTTTATGCAGGAAAGCGACAACCGGCCCATGGTAGGTATCTTCCCGCTTGTCGAAACCCCGACTGGTGACGTCAACAAGGGGCTCGGAAACGGTTCTACTCAAATATTTCTGCCTGTTTGGTTGCAAAAGAAATGGGGTGACTGGCAAAGTTATGGAGGCGGTGGCTACTGGATCAACAATGCTATGAATGCAAAGAACCACTGGTTCTTTGGCTGGCAATTACAGAAGGATATCTCGGCGCACCTGACGCTGGGCGGGGAGATATACCACAGCACTGAGCAGGTGTCAGGCGTAGGGTCGAGTTCCGGCTTCAACTTTGGAGGATACTATAATTTTGATGAGCATAATCATCTGCTCTTTTCGGCTGGTCGTGGTTTAACAAATGTGAATATGACAAACCAGTTTTCATCTTATATTGGCTATCAATTAACTTGGTAGGAGGGTCAATGAAATTTTTGACGCACTTTTTTAATAATAGAACGGCTGCTTTGGGTCGCTTTGATCCCTATGGTGAACGGTCAAAGTCGGTCACAAGCGGCCATTTAAATAATCCCTGAAAATTCCTTTGCGCTACTAAATGCTTTAGAATAAACCTAGTCAATCTGCTAATAATTTAGCTTGTATAGAGGTGTGATGTCATCGTCATTTCATAAGTGGTTGGAACCAAAAATACTCAGCGGTATTGCGGCAGCTTCACTAGCTCTGTGGGTCTTTGTTGAGGTGGCTGAAAATGTGATTGAAGGGGATGCCCGATATTTTGATACGGTGATATTGATTGCCCTTCATAGCCCAGACTTCTCCAAAACGGATTGGTTCAGTGATTCCTTTGTATGGTTATCAAAAAAGTGAAAACATGAGTATTTGTGCCGAACATGGATTTGAAGAACGGCTAGAAACCAAAACTTAAAAAGGAATAAGTAAACAATGAACGCTCAATTGCAAGATTGTCGGCTATAGCAGGGAAACTTTATTTCTGTTAATGGGATAGATTCAAATAGTGTGAGCTATCAAGGAAGCAAAAACAATCAGGCGATGCTTACCCTTTTAGAAAATGGCATGATTATAGGATGTAATGAGGGTGGTGGTGAATTGCTGGGCTGTGAGCCAGGTAACCTTAAGTGGCAACATATTTCCAAGCTAGTGCCGATGTTGAAAGAAATATCATTGATGCTGGATCAAAAAATTAACCCTTATCTGAAATTCCTCTCTATTGTTGGCCACCGATTTGAAGTAGTTGGTATGAATGAGGTGTGTTTTAGTTGCGAACTGTTTTATTTTATTATGAACAAACCAGATAGGATTTCTTTGCAGATTGCAATGCAGCCAGTGAGACGTCAAGCTTCACTGGGTCATTAAAGAGAATGTTAATTAACGAGTAAATTAATAAAAAGGAATCGGGACTGCTTTATTCAACCCTAAATATTGAAAATGATCGGCTGATTCTGGCGGCTTGAGTCTTCAATCTGGAGGTTTACTAATATAGACGAGATTTGATATATAAGTGTTTGTTGTTAGGAAGGCTAATAATGAGACGAACTAGCAAGGCGAGGTCAAAAGTCGCCATTAGTATTGGACTTAAGCTAGTATGATTAGTATTTATAACTAAAGATAAGTTTTATATAAAAGAGGAAATAAAATGTATTCCATCATTGGTTTGCTCGTTCTTGCGCTTGATATATTTGCAATTCTCAAAATAATACAGAGCACTGCATCTGGTACTGAGAAAATACTGTGGATTCTTTGTGTTCTGTTATTTCCTATGGTTGGTATGGTTATTTGGTTTATTGCAGGGCCAGGTGACAAAAATATATAGTAGGTTTATGGCATTAGATATAAAGAGTATTGTTGATATCAATGTTCAACAATACTGAGGAATATATAAAAATATCATACGGATAAATTACTGTGTAGTTCACTTAAGAAGTTACAACCTCGTTTGAGTGATAGTTGAGTGGTTGACTTGTGAAGGTATCTGCATAGCGCGGGACTTGCGAGACTTTGGGAGCAATTTTTTTATAGGGAAGCAAGCGATCAAATTCTGTTTTGACAACTTGGTAACATTCACACACGCGTTCTTCCAATCCCTTTCGATTCAGCACAGTAATATGACCACGTTTGTAATGAATCAATCCAGCTTGTTGCAGGTTCCCTGCGGCTTCAGTCACGCCTTCTCTGCGTACGCCCAATATATTGGCAATCAACTCTTGGGTGATGGTCAATTCGCTGCCGTTTAATCGGTCGAGGGTGAGCAAAAGCCAGCGGCAAAGTCGCTCATCCAAGGAATGGTGCCGATTACATACTGCGGTCTGTGATATCTGGGTAAGCAAAGCCTGTGTGTATTGTAATAAAAGATGGTGCAATTCTCCATTGCGGTTAAACTCTTTTATAATGATGGATGCGTCCAACTTAAATGCATATCCATCGCTCTGCACGACTGCATAATTGGGCATGGTTTCACCTCCCATAAAGAGTGCCACACCCAACACGCCTTCATTTCCGACTCCAGCGATTTCTGACGAAGACCCGTTCTCCATATCATAAAGCAACGACACAATAGCACTAGTCGGAAAATAAGCGTGATGCAATTTGCAACCTGATTCATAAAGGACCTGTCCGATTGGCAAGTGGACAACTTCAAGATAAGGAGCGATGCGCAGAAGCTCGTTGGCAGACAATGCAGCAAGAATGTGATTCTCTTTTAGGTCGGGTGAGTGAATCATATACTAGATCTCCAGAGTTATTGCAGAGATGACTTTTACTCAGAAATCATCTCAAGACTTCTGAGTCATAAAAATTAAAGAAATTGTATTCAATTGGAATATTTAAACTATGTAAATTCAACTCAATTAACCACAGTCAATATTAGCAATATATAGAATAGTTTTTAATTTTCAAATGCGTGCAAGCACGTATAATCGAGTCCTTATTTGCATCATATCCGGGATGAGTGACCGAGAAGCTTTTTGCGCGCTATCCACTTGCGCACCTCCTCTAAAATAAACAAACCTGCCGCAAAAGGAATAATATAACCCCATACACCTGCTCTAAGTGGAGCCGTTCCGAGGAGAGAATTTCCCCAAGGGGTATAGTTGATTGCCAGTAAGATGACAATTTCCGATATAACACCTAAAATAATCAGTGAATTGCCAAAGATACCGGTTGAAAATACTGATCTAGTGTCGCTTCTGCATAAAAATACGTTGACGATTTGCATTACGATAATAGTGCTTAGACAGGCGGTAGTAGCTTGCAAATATACTGGATTATTGGTTGCAAGGTTCTGCCCATACTTCCATCCGGCATTATTAAGCACAAAGAAGAAGGCCGCCATGGCGGCGGATGCTTCAATTAAACCCAAGAATAGATAGGCGCGGAACGCCAGAGGCCAGTTCATTAGTCTCTCGTCTTTCGGGCGAGGAGGGCGCTGCATAATTTGTGGATCGGATCGTTCGACACCAAGGCCGAGAGCAGTAAGTGTGTCGGACCCCATGTCGATGGAAAGTGCTTGAATTGGTGTCAATGCTAAGGGAATATTGAGCAATAGGAAGCCGAGGTAAGGTATCAATTCAGCAACATTGTGGACCAGGACGTAAGTAAGAAATTTGCGGATATTATCAAATACTGCGCGCCCTTCTTCGATAGCATTCACGATACTGGCAAAATTGTCATCCAGCAGCACCATGTCGGCAGCCTCCTTAGCTACGTCTGTGCCGGAAATGCCCATAGCGATGCCAATATGAGCTGCTTTCAGAGCAGGTGCATCATTGACGCCATCGCCCGTGACGGCCACGATTTGTCCTTTCATCTTCAATGCTTCCACGATCCGCATCTTCTGGTCTGCGACAACTCTTGCGAAGATGATTTCTTCCGCATCTAAAGCAAGCTGAAGCTGAATGACTGAGAACAGCCTGAGTTGATCGCCAGTAATAATCGTCGGACTGTCAGACTTCACCAAGCCGATTTCTCTCGCGATCGCAGTGGCGGTCTGGGGATGATCACCGGTTACCATGATGACCTTGATCCCGGCCTCTTGGCATTTGCGGAGTGCCTCCGGCACTTCTGGTCTGGGTGGGTCTTCCAGACCCGCCAGCCCAGTAAAAATCAAATCTTCCTCTAGTTCGATGCGGCCATAACCTTCAGCCAGTTTCCTATAGGCGAAGGCCATTACCCTCAGGCCTTGGTGTGCCATCGCGTTCTGGGCTTGCATGAGTTTCGACTTCTCCTTAGTGCTGAGAAGCTGAATCTTGCCGTCAATAAGGATATATTGGCAAAGAGGAAGAACAGATTCGAGCGCACCCTTGCAGTAAAGCACTGAACCTTCAGGTGACTGGTGCAGAGTAGACATTCGCATGCGGTCAGAGTCGAACGGGACCTCGTCTAACCGTGGATAGGCTGGAGTGTCAGAAATGAAGTTCAGCGCCATTTCCATCAGCGCTACTTCCATGGAGTCACCTAGAAAATCTGGGGTTCCATTAATCACTGTTTCCCTCAAGTCATTGCAAATCTTGGCTGTTAGGAAAAATGGCAAGTAGTTAGCTGTAAGAATCTGTTTTTGTTTTACCTCAGCTAGGCCAGACAAATCGATAGTTTCTCCTAAATAGAGCTGCCGGACTACCATGCTACCTTGGGTCAGAGTGCCGGTCTTGTCTGTGCAAATAACCGTTGTGGAGCCAAGTGTTTCGACTGAGGGTAAGTAACGAATGAGAACGTTGCGCTTTGCCATGCGCTGGTTGGCTAGGACAAGTGCCAATGTCAGCGTGGGGAGCAGCCCTTCCGGAACCATGGCGACGATGATGCCTATTGAAAAAATAAAGGCCTTCCAAAAGGGGATGCCGATTATCCAGCCGAGAGAGAAGAACGAAAGGCCGATCAAAAGCGCGAGGATAGCGGTCAGGCGGCTTAAATACGAGATCTCTTTGCGCAGTGGTGAGACTTCTTCCACCGCTGTTTGGGCGAGATGTGCGATCTTGCCGAATTCGGTATGCATCCCCGTAGCGAAGACAATAGCTTTTACCTGTCCAGACACCATTGAAGTGCCTGCGAATACTATGTTCTTGCTATTGATTATGTCATCCACTTTGGATGGGTCGGCCGCTAGTGCTTTAGGGGCTGACTCTCCTGTGACGACGGCATTATTAACTCGTGCTCCAAATGCCTCAATCAGACGGCAGTCAGCTGGAATCTTATCGCCCTGCCCCAAATGGACAATATCGCCTGGCACCAACTGACTCACAGGCACACGGGTGACCTTGCCCTCGCGCATTACTTGGGCCTGTTGCGGCAGAAGTTTGCGTAACGCCGCAAGCGTTTGTTCGACGCGATATTCTTGCCAAAATGAGAACAATCCACTCACTAGAATCACGGTCACGATGGCGTAAGCTACCTTCGCCATGCCTTGACCTGGATTGCTCCATTCAGCGAAGAAAGCCAGTCCCGCGGCAATCCACAGAATCAGAGAAAAGAAGGTTGTGAATTCTTTTATGAAGCGCAGCCATAGAGGCTCAAGAGCGGCCTTCTTCACCTCATTAATACCATACTCTTGCAACCGGCGCTCGACTTCGTCGCCGTTCAAGCCAGCTGCTCTGCTTTTTAGGCTTGTGACTGCATCAAACAACGACAGTTGGTGAATTCTCATAAAAACCTCACAGTGAGGTACTTTACTATTTGTTGGCTACATGTTGATTGTAGTCTGAGATAGGGCTACCTGCAAAAAAGAAAGTATGAATTAATAATATGGTCATTTAATTTTGGACATTGCATTATAACTATAACGTTGGAGGTGGCTTTCTAATAAGTATCTAGTTATCTAGCTATTTTTTTATGAAAAAAATCTTGGTTCACTCGACCGAGTAAGATTGTATAGATTGAAAACAATGACTGCTTTAAGGCGTTTCGAAAGGCAGGTATGGGTCGCGAACCCCGATTGTCAGTGGGCGCTTTAGAACAATGCAATTCTTTTTTGTGTGCTAGTGACTGCTTTGATGCTAGCATTTAACAATGTTGTTAGGGTAAGTTCGGCCATAAGCTGTCGTTCGTTGCACCTCCTATCTTTATTAGCATTGTTAGTTAGAAAGTATGGGCATGACATTAACAAGCGAATAACAATAAAGAATTCTTGAAAGAACCTGCAAACTTTAAATCGTCTAGATGAATAGATAAATATATCTGGCATAATAATTGCTTATACACCACTAGGTTAATAATACAAAGAAACATCTTATAGAACGTAATAATCGCTAATACCGCTTATTACAGGCAAACTGGAGGTATTTATAAATGGCGTTTTTTGTAAAAATTTAAACAATATCTTTGTTTAAATCATACTGCAAATGCCATTAAATTAACATGATTGATAAAAAATCAACGATGGCTAACAGAATTAACAAAACTTCTATCTGTAGTATTTTGTTCCTGGACATCATCGATTATTCAGAGAAGTCGGATGCGGATCAGATTGAATTTAAAAATCAATTTAATGATTTAATCAGTCTCTCACTTGAAAGTGTGGCAAAAGATGACCGTATTATTCTAGATACAGGTGATGGGATAGCCATTGCCTATATGGGATCCCCAGAAGACTTGATGTTTGTAGCATTAACAATTCGGGATGGTATTTTAAAAAGCAATGTACATAGCCAAAACCCTTTGTTTGTGCGATCTGGTATTAATTTGGGGCCTGTACGCATTGTAAGTGATATTAATGGCCGACCCAATATTATTGGTGACGGTATTAATGTTGCGCAGCGTATCATGAGCTTTTCAGAACCAAATCAAATTTTAGTTTCACGTTCATATTATGAAGTTACATCACGATTGACTGTGGAATTTTCTGAAATGTTTGCTTACTCAGGTGTTAAGCAAGATAAACATGTGCGCGACCACGAGGTCTATTCCGTTCGTTCTCACGCCAATCAAGTGGCTAGTATAGTTCAGCCAAACACTCCTAAAGATGAACGTAGATCAAGTGACAGATTACTTGTAAGAAATAAATTTAATAGGAAGTATGCTGTACCTAGCCTACTCATAATTGCTGCCGCATTTGCGATAGTAAAATTATCCATTGCACCTTCTGAGCCAATTATCACTTTAGCTAATTCAACTATAGCTATGCCAACAAAAGTTTTAGCCAACATACCATCACCTGATAAGTCAATCAAGGATGGCTTGATGCCAAATGAAACAGTGGAAAATTTACCATTAGATACTTCAAAATCAGCAAGCGAAAATAAGTTAGTTACAAAATCTAATAAAACCTTACAAGAAGAAAGCATTAACAGTAAGGATAATGCATTAATGCAAGCTGAATTAGCTAAGAAGAAGGCTAATAAAGAGGCAAAGGCGGTAGATCGTCCTGTTAAGGTAGCAAAGATAACTCCTGAAAAAGATAAAACTAATGAAAAACCTTTCTTTAGAACCATTACTGACAGCATCAAGAAAGGTCAAGAAAGCAAATGCAACCAAGGACAAATTTTAATGGGTCAATGCAACTAAATAAATTTGAAGGCGGACTTGCGCGAATGACTATATTGATTGGTAATATCACTCAAGTTTTTTAAGTGTCTGGTTTGGGTCGCGAGCCCCGATTGTCAATGGCTGCTTTGGAGCAATGCAGTTTTATGTGTGCCAGTGACAGCTTTCTGGCAAGCAGTTGGTCAAAATGTATGAGTAACTTCGGCCACAAGCGGTCATATGCGCGCGTCTTCAAAAATGACGAATAGTTGCCGCTTGCGTAGCTGAAACGCCAACAAAAAACCCCCGCCGAAGCGGTTTCTCTACGATTGCTGCTGAAGCGAACTAAGTGGCTTGTTGATTCTTGCGACGCGCAACGAAACCGAGTAGGCCAAGACCCTCGAGTAGCATGGCGTAGGTCTCGGGTTCGGGAACAGCGGCCACGTTGAACTGAACTTCGCTGAGGAATACCCATTCATTGCTGCGGTGGATCGTGACGCTTAGATCGTTACCTGTGAATGCAAAACCACTGGCAGTGAACGAGAATGGCGCTGTTCCGGGCGGATCCGCGATTGCAAAAGAGGTGCCGTTGACGACAACGCTCGACGGCGGGCTGACGCCGACTCCGCCGTTTGCGTCATCGAAATAGAAAGTCGCCGAGTTGATCGAAACGGCCGAATTCCAGTGAAAGGTAATGGTCGGGTCGATGGTCCAGCCGACGTAGGGGCCATTATCATCTAACTGTCCATCAATCCTGCGCTGGTCATCGTCAGCTAATGTTTCGTGAATTAAGAGCTGGGTAAGACGTGAGATGTCTTCGTCTGATAGGACTTGAGCTTGCTGGTTATCCTTAAGTGGCTTTCTAACATCAGCGAACTCTTGGTCAACTTTGACAGCTTCAAGTCGTGCTAAGACTTCAGCTTTCCGTCTGTCTTTGGTCTTCAAGCTATACTTACGAATTGTTTCGGGAAAGTAGTGGTTTAGTAAATCTAAGGGTATGCGTCTACGGAAATAGTAGACACCATTGCGAAGGAATAAATGTGTTTGAGTTGCCATCTTCATGACTCCAAGTGTACCAGTTATGTGTACCACTTAGTAGATGTAACTTATTGATTTGTGTGTATTTATTTGCTAATCAACCACTTAAGGTTGAGATGGCGTCCCCACGGGGATTCGAACCCCGGTCGCCTCCGTGAAAGGGAGGTGTCCTAGGCCTCTAGACGATGGGGACCTTGGAATTTAAACCGATACGACGAGGCGTATTTTACTACATTTACTGCTTTTTCTAAAATGATTACCTATAAAACCGCAAATTTGGTGGAGGTAAGCGGGATCGAACCGCTGACCTCTTGCATGCCATGCAAGCGCTCTCCCAGCTGAGCTATACCCCCGATTACTTCAAAATTTGGATTCTTAAATTGACAACAATTCGAGAAGGCGCAATATTAATGACGGGCGGGGCGCTTGTCAATGAATTTATGCTTATCCGCGCGTATTCGATTGGGATTCAAACTGTGATAAATTGACAAGTGGCTGCGGCTGCCAGCCTGTTTTACGATGCTCCGCGATGACATTGGTAAAAATACCGCCACGTACAAAAAACTTGGAAGTAACACGCATAAACTTTGGCTGTGTAGCTGCAACTAAGTCGTCCAAAATTTGATTAGTCACGGCTTCATGAAAGCAGCCTTCATCGCGAAAGCTCCAAATATAAAGTTTTAAACTTTTAAGTTCCACACAGTGCTGGTCTGGAATGTAATCCAAGTAAATTATCGCAAAATCCGGTTGACCTGTTTTGGGGCACAAACAAGTAAATTCGGGGATTTCCATATGAATGTGAAATTCACGACTAGGGTTTGGATTTGCGAAAGTTTCTAAATTTTTACTGGGTTGCGCAGTGGGTTTTGCGCCTAAAGTTTGCTTATTCGTCATAGTAAATGCAGTTTTTGCGCTAAAAAAACGTTATTATAACGCTTAAAATTAAAACACTTTTTTATTCACTTAATTCTCACTCAATTTGCGCTTAACTCACCTAAAACTTGCTGGCTTCAAATCGTTTGTAGATCCCACCACCATTCATTTACACGGCCAACGTGTGGGCGTTGTAGGGCCAAATGGTTGCGGTAAATCCAATGTGATGGAATCGGTGCGCTGGGTATTGGGCGAATCATCTGCCAAAGAGATGCGTGCAGATGCCATGGATGCAGTGATTTTTAATGGTTCTGCCAATCGCAAGCCTATATCACGCGCCAGCGTTGAGCTTGTTTTTGACAACAGTTTGGGTGGTGCAAACGGTGAATGGAGCCAATATGCCGAAATCAGCGTAAAACGTGTGATTGAGCGCGAAAAAGGCTCTACTTACTACATTAACAACACCACTGTGCGCCGCCGCGATGTAGCGGATTTGTTTTTAGGCACAGGCCTAGGCGGACGTGCCTACGCAATTATCGGTCAGAACACCATCTCTCGCATAGTAGAAGCCAAGCCTGAAGAGCTACGAGTGTATTTAGAAGAAGCTGCAGGCATCAGCAAATATAAAGAGCGTCGTCGCGAAACCGAGTTACGCTTGCGTGATACACGCGAAAACCTTACAAGAGTTGAGGATATTTGCCGTGAATTGCAAAAACAAATTACAAAACTCGAGTCTCAAGCCGTTGTCACACAACAGTATCATGCCCTTAATGCCGCATTAAAGCTAGCTGATGGGCAGTTATGGTTACTTAAAAAACGCGATGCCAGTCGCGATTGGGAGAAAGCAAAAACCCAAGTTGAAAAGTTGGTAAATCAGCTAGAGGCGCAAACAGCAGAACTGCGGAAAAGCGAGGCTGAGTTGGAGAAAAGTCGCCAAGCGCATTATGCGGCCAGTGAAGGTATCAACACAGCACAAGCGGCTTATTATGAGGCGAATGCGGAAGTTTCTAACCTTGAGAATCAAGTCAAGCAAAATGCCGAAGCGCGCGAACGTATGACGCAGCAATTGCAGCAATTACAGCAATCGCTTGAGCGCAATGCCAGCGCTAGCGCAACTTTTGCACTAAATCTAGCGCAATTGAATGTTGAATTAGAGGCTGCAACGCAGCGTGAGAAACAAGCACAAAAGACGCTGGAAGCCCTTAAACAAAAGCTTCCAGAATTAGAATCTGCACTTAAATTGGCTGTGGAAACTTCACAGAAAAGCCAACACGCCCTTACGGATGCGAATCAACGCATTCAAATAGAAACCAGCAATATTAATTATTTAACTCAAAATATTGATGAGAACAATCAGCATATCCACCGCTTTGAGACTGATTTGTCAAACCTGGTGTCACCGGATGCGTCAAAACTTGAATCCAGCGAAAGCGCATTAAAAAAAGCGCAGCAAGACATTGCCGCTATTGAAAGTGCTATGCAAAAAATGCATGCTGATGAAAGCGTTTTGCAAACTGAAGTTAGTCAATTACGTGATCAGCAAAATCAGGCGCAACGCTTGCTAAATCAAGCTGAAGCGGAAATGCATTCACTGCAAAAACTTCAGCATTCACTCAATACCGAAGGCAAATTGGGCGAGTGGCTGACAAGCAAAGGTTTGAAAAATAATCCGCGCTTGTGGCAGAAAATAAAAATTGATGAAACTTGGAGCGTGGCGCTGGAAGCGTTACTAGGCGAAAAATTAAATGCCTTAATCTCAGAGGATAAACATTTAGACGCACGTCCACCTGCCGCACTGGTATTGGGCTACAGGGCATCTAATAATCACCCTTCAAGCAAACTTAATTCCAATTTAACACCACTTATTAACGTAATAAAAGAGTGCGATGCAGACTTGAGGCCTATTTTAGAGGACTGGTTGGATGGCACGTATCTATTGGCCTCTGGTGATATTGTTAAAAAGGCTATATCAACGTTAAATCTAGGGGAAATGTTGGTGAATCAACAGGGCGACGTGTTTAGCCGGCATAGTGTGACTTATCATGGAGAAAATTCCAGTCTGCGTGGCGTGTTAGAACGTCAGCAACAATTAGAAAAATTACAAGAAAATCTACCTGATTTGCAGCAAAACTTACAACAATTTAGTGAATCACTAATTAAGGCAGAAGCTAATCTGCATGAGGTTCGCCAGCAACAACGAAATGAAAGTAATCAACTAAAAACTGCCACCAGCCTGCACCATCAGCAACAATTGGAACTGGCGCGTTTGCAGCAAGCACAACATACTGCACTTGAGCGTGAGAAAAGCATTATAGCTGACATTGAAAAGACAAAAATGCGTGTTGAGCAGTTGAAAGTAGATAAAACCACTAAAGAGGCGGTTTTACAGATTATTTCAAAGCAATTGGCGCAGTTGGAATTAGCTAAAAGTGGCGATGCTGAGGTACGTCATCAGACAGAAAAGAGCTATGCGGAGTTACGCGATGCGGTGCAAGCTGCTGAAGTAAAATACCAAGAATGTCATTTCAATAAAAAAATTATTAATAATAATATCAATGAGTTAAATAATAAAATTAATGCTAATAGTGAAGAAAAGTCTGCTTTTTTACAACGCCAAACCGAAGCTGAACAGACTTTAAAGCTTACACCCATGGAAACACTAAAAGCGAACTTAAACACTGCTATTAACAATAAACAAGCGAGTGAGGCAGCGCTAGCTGAAGCGCGCAATCATTTAACCGAACAAGAAACTCAATTGCAAGCGCTTGAACGCGCACGCATGCAAAACGAGCAACAACTCCACCCGATGCGTGACAACTTGGAACAAAGTCGCTTGAATGAGCAGGAGGCACGTCTTTATTTTGAACAATGTCAGGCTGGCTTGCTTGAAAATGGTCATAATGAAGAAACTTTGGTGACAGGCTTGGCGGAAAAAACCAAGACTAGTGAATTAGTGCGTAAAACCAGCCAATTGCAAGTAGAGATAGAAGAACTAGGTGCGGTAAATCTAGCTGCAATTCAGGAACTAGCAACGGAAACTGAGCGTAAATCCTATTTGGATAGCCAAATGCTGGATTTATCTCAGGCAACAGAAACGTTGGAAGACGCCATTAAGAAAATTGATCGTGAGACTCGCGACAAGCTGATGAAGACGTTTAACACTGCGAATCAGCATTTTGGTGAGCTTTTCGCCACGTTATTTGGCGGTGGGCAAGCCAAGCTAGAGTTGCTCGGTGATGAGATCCTGGACACTGGTTTGCAAGTATTCGCACAACCGCCTGGCAAGAAAAATACAACTATTCAACTTTTATCTGGCGGTGAGAAGGCGCTAACTGCTTTAGCTTTGGTGTTTGCACTGTTTAGACTTAACCCGGCTCCATTTTGCTTAATGGATGAAGTGGACGCGCCTTTGGATGACAGTAATACCGAGCGCTTTTGCAATATGGTGAAAAAGATGGCTGAAAAAACGCAATTTTTATTTGTTTCTCACAATAAAATCACCATGGAAATGGCGCAGCAGCTCATAGGTGTTACTATGCAGGAATCTGGTGTTTCGCGTATTGTAGATGTGGACATTGAAGCAGCCATTGAAATGCACGCTTGAAATATTTTTGAATAAGCTCGAAAATAAAGATTCAATTACATAAGGTTTAATTCAAAGTAAAATAAAAGTATGTCAGATTTGCAAGTAGCACTAATTATTTCAGGCGTTTTTATTATTGCAGGAGTTGTTGTGTACAACTGGATGCAAGAAAGAAAGTTGCGCAAAGAAGTTGCCAGGGAGTTTATTGTCCCGCAAAAAGACGTGCTGGCGGAGGATTTCTATATCGATGCTGATGTTTTTGTAGATAATGAGCTTGCAGGGGTTGCCGAAAGAATTAAATCCACAGAGCATATGGCTTCTGCAGAATCGTTAAGTAAGCCATTAACTGAGGATAAAGATGGAACCGTAGAAATTATCAACAAGACACACAATTCTGAAGTATATTTACCAATTGAAGCGCCTACCGAAAAATTTACTACACACATAGAATTGCCGAAAAAATTATCAGAGGAATTACAGCCTGAACCAATAATACAGGCCGTACTGCATGAGAAATTACAGGGTATGCAAGCTCATTTACCTGATTCTACGCATCCACAAATTGATCTAACAGCGATTTTGTATGCTACTAAAAATATCATCAGTAAAGACTTAGCTACATTGAGCGATTTGAAGGCTAACATTGGCTTACCGATGAGCATACATGGTTTGGATATTGATGGTAAATGGCATGATGTGGACGAAAGCTTAACCAGTACCACATATAAACAACTAGCATGTAGCATACAACTTGCTGACCGAGGTGGGCCAATAACGAAACAATTATTAAATAAATTCCAGTTCTCTGTGGAAGACTCAGGCCTAGCATTAAATGCACATGTTGAATGGCAAGGCAGTGGCGACGCGATGCAGCGTGCGATCGAGCTGGATCAATTTTGTATTGAAGTCGATCAAATGGTGAGTGTGCATATTGCACAAGGAGATGCACCCATTCATGGTACAAAATTTAAGGGCTTGGCTGAAGCAAACGGCTTACAGTTGAAAGAGGATGGCAGGTTTCATTACCTTGCAAATGGTAAGGAAGAGCCGTTATTTGTGTTGATTGATACTAACAATCAACCATTAACTGCAGAAAGTTTGCGTAGCAACGTGCTGAAGAGCGTGACTTTTCAATTAGAGATTCCCAAGGTTAGTCATTGCGAGCAGGTGTTTAACCAAATGATACTTATGGCTCAGAAAATGACCTCAAGCCTGAATGCACGTTTAGTGGATGATAACCAAAAAAACCTAGGTGATTTGCAAATCGAAAAAATCCGACAACAACTCAAAGTCATCCATGCCACCATGGTAGCGCGCGGCATTATGCCTGGCAGCCCAGCCAGCATACGCCTTTTCAACTAGCCTAGCCTATGGCCGATATGGAAGCAGCACGCAAACAGGTTGCTAAACTTGTTGCCGAAATTTCACAACATGATTACCAATATTATGTGCTGGATGCGCCCACCATTTCCGACAGTGAATATGACGGTTTATATCGTCGATTACTCGATTTAGAGCAAAAGTTCCCTGAATTGATTTCTCCGGATTCTCCAACGCAGCGCGTTGGAGGTGTCGCGGTCAATGCGTTCGATAGTGTGATACATCGACAAGCCATGCTATCACTTAACAATGCATTTGGTGAAGATGAATTATTAGCGTTTGATAAGCGTGTTCGTGAAGGTTTAGGGGTTGATCAAATAGAATACGCAGTTGAGCCAAAGTTTGACGGTTTGGCGATTACACTCACTTATGAAAATGGTTTATTTATACAAGGGGCTACACGTGGCGATGGATATACGGGTGAGAATGTCACCCATAATTTGCGCACGATTCGTTCAATACCAATCAGACTGAATGTCACTAAGCCCCCGTCATTATTGGAAGTGCGAGGCGAAGTACTCATACTCAAGCATGATTTTGAAAAACTCAATGCAACACAGGAAAAGTTGGGTGCAAAGTTGTTTGCCAACCCGCGCAATGCAGCGGCTGGCAGTCTGCGCCAGCTTGATTCAAATATTACTGCTTCACGCCCACTACATTTTTTCGCTTACGGCCTAGGTGAGGCGATTGGAATACCTCAATTAAATTCGCACGCCGAAGCAATGGATTATTTGGCCAAACTGCATTTTCCCGTAAGCGATTTGCGCGCTTTGAAAATCGGCGTTGCCGGATTGCTGGAATATTTCCGCGAGATTGGAGCGAAACGCGCTGCGTTGCCATTTGATATTGATGGTGTGGTGTACAAAGTCAATCAATTTGCCCAACAAAAAGAGCTTGGTTTCGTTTCGCGCGCACCACGCTGGGCCATTGCACACAAATACCCTGCGGAAGAAGCTACAACAGTCGTTGAAGATATTATCGTTCAAGTGGGCCGCACAGGCGCGATCACCCCCGTGGCACGCCTAAAAGCGGTATTTGTCGGCGGTGTAACGGTGACCAATGCGACGCTGCACAACGAAGATGAATTAAAGCGTAAAGACATTCGTATTGGCGATACGGTGATTGTTAGACGTGCAGGAGACGTAATTCCAGAAGTGGTTACCGTAGTGCAAGCGCTCAGACCAATAAACACGCGTCTTTTCAGCATGCCAATAACCTGCCCGGACTGCGGCTCGCATATCGAGCGGCCGCAAGATGAAGCCATAGCGCGTTGTACAGGTGGTTTATATTGTCCTGCACAGCGTAAACAAGCGATTACACATTTTGCCTCACGTCGTGCCATGGATATCGAAGGGATGGGAGAAAAGCTAGTTGATCAGTTGGTGGACGCCAATCTTGTGCATCACCTTGATGATATTTATAAGTTGGATGTAGCAACACTCGCCAATTTAGATCGTATGGCACAAAAGTCAGCGCAAAACGTGATTGCTGCTCTAAGCAAAAGTAAACAAACTACGCTAGCACGTTTTATTTACGGTTTGGGCATACGAAATGTGGGTGAAGCGACGGCGAAGGATTTGGCTGCACATTTTGGTAGCTTGCAAGCCTTGCTAGATGCACCTCTTGAAGAACTGCTGCAAGTAAATGATGTTGGACCCATTGTGGCGGAATCAATTTTGCAATTTTTTGGTGAACCGCATAATCGTGACGTCATTAAATCGATGCAGAATTTAGGTGTGCATTGGCCAGAATCTGCAGTTAGACAAGGCGCTGCTGGCGCGTTAATGGGTAAAACCTTGGTTCTTACCGGCGCATTACCAAATTTATCGCGTGATGCTGCGCAAGCTTTAATTGAAGCGGCTGGCGGCAGAGTGAGCAGCAGCGTTTCCAAAAAAACAGACTTTGTAGTTGTGGGCAAAGAGGCAGGTAGCAAGTTGAATAAAGCGCGAAGCCTAGGCTTAACCATTATTAATGAGGCAGGATTACTGGTTTTGCTGGAAAATAAAACACTGGAAGCAACTAAAATGAATAATACAGCATCTGTCGATAACCAGCAAAATATTGAAACAACACAACAAACACTTTTTAAATAGGATTGAACAGCAATGAAACTCAACATTAATTTATGTAACACTTTAACAAAATTGATTATCATATTGTTTTTAATATGTAATAATGCAAACGCACTTGATCTTTCTGATAAAGTAGCCACATGTACTTTATCGTTAAATAAAGGTGACTATGCTTCAGCAGTAACTGTATCTTCTGAGATATTGAAGTTAGAGCCTAATAATCGTGATGGGTTGTTGTGTAAGGGCAGGGCACTTGGTGCGCAAGGAAAATATAACGAAGCGTTGAATGCACTAGAGTTGGCGGAAAAGAACACTCAACCAGGTTTTGATGAAGTTGTTTCTTATATTCTCATTGGCAACTTGCACAAAGCTAACAACAAATATGCAGAAGCGATTGCAAGTTATGAGAAAAGCCTGAAAATATGTGATCAAGAGGACAATGAAAAATTTAAACGCATAAATCTAAATTTGATTGCCGAAGCGCACGTTCAGAATCATGACTTAAATGCTGCACTAACTAGCTATTTAGCAGGTGCAAAGCTGGCGAATAATGATAATGAGCGTGCTGATAGCTATGAGCGTTTGGCGTCTACTTATAACGCGCTTGGACAATATGACTCAGCCATTGAATATCAAATAAAGGGAGTGCTTATGCAGGAAAATGCCGGCACGCTGGACCAATATGCTAATGCCAGCTTGACGCTTGGTGAAATCTACGGAAAAGCCAAGGAATATGCGAATGCCGAAAAGACTTATACAAAACTTATACAATTTAGCAAAGATAATGGTGGCGCTTATTATGAAGCAAAAGCCAGTTATGGGTTGGCGCAAATTAAGGCTTCGAGCAACGATATAAACAGTGCCAAAAACTTGATGTCTGAGGCCTTAAAGATAGCAAAGAATATTGGTGAAATCGATTTGGCAGCTGAAATAGAGGCTTCAATAAAAAAACTGAATAATTAGCACAATTATTTTTTAATGTTTATTTGTAAACAACACGGGACAGGTAATTCAAATGTGGATTGCTTGATTCATGTTTCATGTAATACATGAACTACTAAATGTGTGTTTATATAATTTAACATAATATACATTATACGAAGTGAAAGAATAAACACTTCGGAATAGTAATAAGCTGGATTAGCAATGCCCTAGCGGTTTTCACCATATCAAAGGAGAAATTGAAATGGTGAAAATGTCACTTTCAGGCGTGACACGCAAAGCTGATGATTTATCGCAGGAAGAATTAGAAATATGTCTTATTGCACTACATGTCTTTAATAATCTATTAAAAGACACACAATTACAAGCGCCTATACTTAGGTCTATCCTTCAAGCTGAAAAATATTATGGCTTTAGTCTAGACAATCTTGGTAACTTTGCAAATATTGACAAGTACTCTGATGTTTATATCGGGCTTGTTTATGAAAAGCTAAGCAACAACTATCAAAACTTAATAAATCAAGCAAATTTGAGTTAGGCAGAAAACATCATGGCAAAACTCAAAAAATCAAAATATTACCCACCTACTGCTGAAAATTTCATCATGGCTAGACGTCTAGCATGTATTACGAAAGAAAACGCGTCTAAGATGCTTCACGTCGATTTAAAGACAATTTCTAATTGGGAAACAGGTAAAACCACAATTCCTTAATGCCGCTTTTAAACTTCTACGCATTATGTCGGCTTATGAACTACCAGGAGATGCTTGGCAAGGTTGGTCAATTAGAGGTGGTCAATTATTTAATCCTTCAGGTCGTAGCTATCAATCATATGAGCTTTACTACATCGGCAATATGTTTCAGATGGCACGCTATTGGTTATCAGACCGCAAAAAGATACGTGAAACAGAAATCAAATCACCAGCTATCGAACGCGGTCACTTACGTTTAGTGCGAGGAGGAATTAAATGACATTAGTGAACAAATGTCTCTGTGAAACGCACCAGCGTTGGCAACATGACAAAGTCATGCTGTTGCCTTGCGAAGCAATCACATTCGCTAACTTTTAATCTATATGCGCCCTCTTTGTATAGACCAGATTTTAGCAACCTATCAGGCATAACGGTGGCAGATCGGTCGCGTCAGCGGCCGGTCTACCACGTCCGCCTATATTTATATTACGGACGATATAGAACAAACATAATAAACATAGGGGTTACGGACGAGTTATGTCATTACATTGTAATTACAAGTGGATTTTAATAAGGTTTTTTATATGATAAAAAAGAAGTCGGAATTATTACAAATAAGGCTTGAACCCGAGCTTTTAAGCCGTTTTAAGTCTATGTCAGAAGAACATAGTGTTCACGTTTCTTTATTACTTCGTGACATTATGTTGCAAGCATGTGAGCACTATGAAGAATCAAAACGTAGAAAATTAGAATTTGAAAAAAGAAAGGCAGAGAAGCAAAGATGAGTTTTGTGACAGTTTCACAGGTTGCCAAGCGGCTTTCAATCTCAGGGCGAAGAGTAAGGCAATTGCTTTCTACTGGCCGTATGTCTGGAGTAAAGCAAGAAAATGGGCGTTGGATTATTGATTGGCCATTACAGATAACATCGGGTAAACGTGGGCCGGATATGAATGGCTACCCTACTCGCATCTGCTTAAATAAATATGGCTAATTGTTATAGTTCAGCCAATAGTGGCAAGGGAAGCAATTCTATTCTGAATATCCTTATCTCCTTTTACGTCTTGAAGCCACTGCTCCACTGCTTCGCACACATCAAGGCAAAAGCAGTCGACTTGTAGCTGAAGGACTCCATTTTTCTCATAGTAATTATTGTGTATTAAAAAACCAGGTCGCGGGGCAGTGAAATGGAAGTGTTCCAATACTTTTTTTGCGCCTTGTTCATTAATTCCGAATTCACCTTGATGTAGATAAGCGCAACGAAGTGCGTATAAGTCCGAGCCACCAAGAAAAGTGTGCAAAATATTAGCTGGCCCCATTTCATGCTCATATTTGTTTAACATGTATTTGTTGTACCACTTGATATACCGCTTTTCAGAAGATTTTGTTGATGGGTCTTCAAGGCGGCCACAGATATCGGGCACAGTAAGGGCTAATGCGAGGGCGGCGTACCAGTTCTTTGAATTAATAGCTGTTCTTGTTGCATCGATAAAATTTTTCATTATCCCCCCTGCTGGTGGACAATTTGGAATAGTTATTGTATCTTATTTTGGTGGCTAGGAAATTCTTTCCAAACCGTAAAACCAGTAGAAATAATTTAACTTAACTAAAATATGATGAGCTCATTCGGACTTAGCCGAACCTATTGTAAATTATGGTGAGAAAGCTTGCATATTGCCCGTCCGATTTATACATTATTTGAAGCGTTACGTAAATAATAGTCACATTTTATAAATATAAATTGGAGAGATAGAATTATGTCAGTATCAGAAATGAATTCAGCCAAAATGGATATGGCTGTTGAATTAACTAAAGAACAAATTAAGAGAGCAGCAACAATAATAGATGAAACAGGTTTAATACATAACAGCGAAAATGTTATTCAAACAGCTCAAGTACTTGCAACAAATCTTCTATACATCGCTACAAACGCAATCACATAAACTTGATAAATTGTTCAATATTTAATCACATTGTGGACAAATCGGAATAGTTTTGATATCTTATTTTGACGGCTAGGAAATTCTTTCCAAACCGTAAAACCAGTAGAAATAATTTAACATAACTAAAATTATGGTGAACACGGCTGTACTTAGCCAGTCCTTTTTATACATTATGCGAAGTGAATTAGATAATTAAAAGCCGGGGTGTTACTTCCGGCATTTAATTCATTAACTAAATTAGAATTTATCTATTGTTAAAAAATGCGATATTTCTTACTTGGTCATTCACAAAAGAAATTTCTGTTTCTTTATAGGTATGTTTCGCATCATATCGAACAATATTTTTGTAATACCACATTTCCACTTTTACTTTTTTTGATTTACCATCATCAGCATCATTATTACCAATCATGGCGCTTGCGTTGGTAGGTTTGACTGAAAGTTCCTTTTTATCCGGCTCCCCTAATCTTTCTTTAATTATTTGTTTGGTTTTACCACCAAAATTGTCTAAAAACTCATTTTCAGTATAAGTTTTTCCTCCAGCGTATATATTTGTAACTGAAAAAAAACTAAAAACTATGCTGCTCACTAATATTCTCTTAAATGTGATATTCATCATATTCCTTAAAACCTTTTAATTTAAATATTAAACGTTCATACAACGATTTACAACGCGATTTGTTGACTCGCCCAATACTCTGTGACATCAATCAATCCTTAATTTAAAGCCATCAAACCCAACAAAAACACCTTCTGGCAGCTTTCTTGATAAAGATTCGTATTCTAATTCATGTGTCATATGAATCATATAACTTTGTTTGGCTTTTATACGACCTATGTATTCCAAACTTTGTTCAATATTAATATGCGTTGGGTGTGCAGATTCACGCAAACAATCCAACAATACAACTTCTAAGTTTTCCAAAAGTGGAAATGACGAGTCAGGAATCTCAGAAACGTCAGTCATATAAGCAAAATTGCCTATTCTATAACCTAAAATTTGACTCCTGCCATGTAGTACTGGTATGGGAGTAATTTTTACACCAAACAGTTCAAAAGGCGCATGAATAGTTTCTATACTCAACACAGGCAAATCCCAGTAGTCACTAGGTTCACGTAGCACGTAACCAAATTTTTGAATAATATGTAAAACAGCTTCATGTTTAGCATATAAAGGTATCTGCGCACGCTGAATTTGGCAAAAGGCGCGTAAATCATCTATGCCATGTAGATGATCGGCATGTGTATGAGTGTACAGAACCGCATCAACGCGCTTAATATCCTCACGCAGCGATTGAATGCGCAAATCCGGACCCGTATCAATGAGTATATTTTCTCCAGTATCCAACGTGATTAAGCTAGAACAGCGTGTACGCTTATTACGCGGATTCCCAGAGCGGCAAGCATCACAGTTGCAGCCAACCACTGGCGTGCCAGCGCTTGAACCTACTCCCAACATAGTAAGTTGCATTTAGTATGCCTTCACTTTAATCGCACATAACTTGTGCGTGTTTAAACAGCGTGAAAAAGTTATGTGTGGTAGCCTGCATCACAGCATCGAAAGGAATGCCACGTAAATTAGCGATTTCTTGTGCAACATATTTAACATAGGCCGGTTGATTGGTTTTGCCACGAAACGGTACTGGCGCAAGGTAAGGAGAATCTGTTTCGACTAACATTTTATCTAAGGGGATGGCTTGAGCAACTTCTTTAAGTTGTAATGCATTTTTAAAGGTGACGATGCCAGAAAACGAGATATAAAAGCCCATTTTAATGGCAGCCTGTGCTACTTCTAGGCTTTCTGTAAAGCAATGCATTACGCCGCCCACTTGATGCGCGCCCTCTTCCTGCATAATGCTCAAAGTATCGTCCGCAGCATTTCTAGTATGGATAATCAAAGGTTTCTCCGCTAGAAGGGCTGCGCGAATATGCGTACGAAAGCGTTTGCGCTGCCATTCTAGGTTGCCAGTGAGGCGAAAATAATCTAAACCTGTTTCGCCTATCGCAATCACTTTTGGATGCTGTGCAAGCTTGAAAAGCTCATCCACGCTTGGCTCTTTGATATCCGCATAGTCTGGATGTACTCCGACCGAAGCATAAAAATTATTATATTGTTCTGCCAGGCTTAGAACTTCCGGGAATTTATCCAGCGTAACTGAAACGCACAGTGCATAGCCCACCTGCGAGTTGTGCATGAGCTGTCTAACGGCGTGAATATTTTCAGTGAATTCAGGAAAATTAAGGTGACAATGTGAATCGACTAACATAGATGTTGCAAATATTTTACCCGGCATATTGCCTAATTATCACATTTTACATCGTATGAGTAACGCGATTGGCCTTTAAAGCGCCGCCCAAAATCGTTTCAATTTTGTTTTTTACCTCAATACCGCCATCTTTTTCGCTAAATTGCACACCTATGCCTTGTGGACGATTGGCTTGTGCGACAGGTGTAATCCAAATGACCTTACCCACTACCTTAAGTTTTAATGGATCATCAACTAAACTTAACAGCATAAATATTTCTTCGCCGATTCTGAAATTTTTATTGGTAGGTATAAACAAACCGCCACCCTTCACATAAGGCATGTAAGCCGCGTATAAAGCCGACTTTTCTTTAATGGCTAGTGACAATACACCCGGCTTATTGCTAGCTTCTTTAATTTGGTCCGTATTTGCTTCCATATTCAATGCCGGCTCTTCTCTAATATGTCATTGAATTAACAGGCTTAAATAACTGGCTATATTGTAGCAATATATTTTCAAGCTGCAATTCGTTACTTAATGGGTGAGTAGCCGTTCTTTTCGCTTCTAATAATTTTTGCTGATAACTTAATAATACGTTTAAGTTTACGCTATTACTTAAAGCTTGCAAAGCGCTACTGTACTGAGAATTGTAATGCAATTTCTGTGCAAGTTTGTATGAAGTAAGATCAAAAGTCCATTTTTGTAATGTTTCAATAGCGCGCTCCATTCCTATTGTTAAAAATAAAGGCGCGCAAGCAAAAGGATCCAGTTTAGGTCCTAATGCCAGGTTTTTAACTAAACTTATGCTAGTTTCGTTCTCTTTGGCTATTTGCAAAGCAAGTAATGGCGCGCCTCCTGCATAATCCAACGCATTCTTTGCTTCTTTAATGCCTTGCAATGTCAGCCATGCTAGTGCATCTGTTCTGCTTGGTAGTGGCATATCAATGGCTTGGCAACGGCTGATGATAGTAGCTAGCAAGCGTTGCGGCTGGCTAGTAACTAATAAAAAAATGGTGTTGGCAGGTGGTTCTTCTAATATTTTAAGTAAAGCATTGGCAGATGCCATATTAAGCGTTTCTGCTGGCGAAATTAGAACAATACGGCGGCAATTGACTTGATGACTAGAAAGACTCAAGTAATCATTAAGTTGACGTATTTGCGCAATAGAAATTTGACTTTTCTTTGTCGTCTTTTTCTTTACCGTTTCATCCGTATTTTCAGCGTCTTCTGGGGTAATTAGACAAAAATCAGGATGATTCCCTTCTGCAAACCATATGCAGCTTGGACATTTCCCACATGCTTCATATTGTTCATCAAGTTGATGGCATAGCAAAGTGCGTGATAATTTGAATGCAAACTCATGTTTTCCGGTACCAGCGCGCCCTCTTACTAGCAAAGCATGCGGCATGCTTGCGCGTTGCTGCATGATATGCTGCCATTGTTTTTTTTGCCATGGATACATAAAATTATATAACAATCATATAGATGAAATAACTTTCTCTACTATTACTTTAATTTTGTCTAGTGCTTGATTCGCATTAATTATATAAAAACGCCATGGATTATCTTTTGCTCGCACTAAATAAGCTTGCCGCAATTTTTCAAAAAAAATCGCATTTTCACGTTCAAATTTATCTGGTTCACGCGCACTCGCCAGCCTTGCCAGGCTAATTTCTACAGGCACATCAAAAAGCAACGTCATATCTGGTTGCAAATCCCCCTGCACCCACATTTCAAGCTGTTTGATTTTATCGCTGGAAACACCCTTAGCACCACATTGATATGCGTAAGTGGCATCGGTGAAACGATCTGAAAGCACATAGGCGCCACGCGCCAAAGCAGGTTCAATTACATTTGCGATATGTTCACGGCGTGCTGCAAACATCAATAAAGTTTCAGTTTCTGGATGCATAGCCTCATGTAGCAACAAAGTGCGCAACTGCTCTCCAAGCTTTGTTCCACCTGGTTCCCGCGTCGAAACCACTTCTACCCCACGCGTTTTTAATAATGCAATAATATTCGGGATATGCGTACTTTTCCCAGCACCGTCCATTCCTTCTAAGGTTATGAACTTTCCTCTTTTTGCTGTCTGAGTTGTCATTAATTATTTATTCAGTTTTTTAATTTGACCATTAAGTTGATATTTAACTACAGCTCGATTGTGCTCAGCCAAAGAATTTGAAAATTCGTGGCTACCATCACCTTTGCCCACAAAATACAAAGCTTGGGTTTTTTCAGGATGCAATGCAGCCTCGATTGATGCCATGCCAGGCATTGCAATTGGCGTAGGAGGTAAACCGTCGCGTGTATAAGTGTTGTAAATCGTATCCATTTCTAAATCTTTTTTACGGATGTTACCATCGAATTTGTCGCCCATGCCATAAATCACTGTTGGATCAGTTTGCAGGCGCATTCCAATGCGAATACGGTTTAAGAAAACACCTGCAATTGTCGGCCTCTCAATCGCCTTCCCAGTTTCTTTTTCAATGATTGAAGCCATGATAAGCGCTTCGTAGCTATCTTTATAAGGCAAGTCAGGCGCACGATTCGCCCATGCTGTAGCGAGTTTAGTTTGCATGCTCTCGTAAGATCGCTTTAACAATACTATATCGGCAGTATTTCTGTCGAAATAAAACGTATCAGGGAAAAATAAGCCTTCAGCATGTTTTTCACCCTTGCCAACAATACGCATCACTTCTGCATCGGATAAATCTTGAATAGTTATTTTAACCGCATCGTTTTTGGCGAGTTTTTCTCGCATTTGCTTGAAAGTTTTACCCTCAATAAAGGTAACGCTGCCCTGTGTCGTCTTGCCGTGGTTTAGAGACAGCAGTAACTGATAAGGGTTGATGTTTTTGTTAAGTGTGTAGTCGCCTGCTTGCAAATAAGGCTCTTTGCGCAAGACTTTCCCTAAAATCACAAACGGCCAGGCGTGAGAAATGACGTGTTGTGCAACCAACTGATCAGCAATGCTTTTTAAAGTGCTTTTAGATTTAATGTTAATTTCTTGAGCTTCTGGTGTTAGATTAAGCGGCGTTTTAGCATAATGATATAGCCATGCACCAAAGCCAATACCCGCTAAAATGCTCAGAAGTAACCCTATTTTAACGAATTTAATCATGTCTTGAGAGCCGCTCTGATATTGGCTGCCAGAGCATCTGACAGCCATGTTTTTTGTCGAATTCCCTTCACTTGCCATGCACCATAAAGACTATTGCAGATAATTACCTCATCTGCAGAAAGCAATTTTTCAAGTTTAAAAGTTTCCACCTCAATTTTTAATGAAAGAGTATATGCAACATCAATAATACGCTGTCTGGTAACACCTGCAACACCGCACTGATGAAGTTGCGGCGTCATTAGCGTATCGCCAAAACGTGCGAAAACATTGGCGCTGGTGCATTCAATTACGTCGCCATTGGTATCCAGCATAAGACCTTCATCAAAGGTTGGGTCATTCCACTCCATGCGTGCCAACACGTTCTCGAGGCGATTTAAATGCTTTACTCCTGCCAGCTTAGGTTGAGAAGCTAAGCGTGTTTCGCATACCTGTAACCGCACACCCTGGCTAAAATTCTCTTCTGGATACTCTGGCAAGGCCGATTTAATTACTACGCGTAACGGCATCGTGACGGGCGGCGGTGTGTAGCCACGCTCACCCTCACCTCGGGTCACAATTATTTTTGCCACGGCAGTTTCATCTGGTAAAAATAATTGTTGTAAATCGCTTATTAGCTGCTCTGCGCTTGGGCAAACTATATTAATTGCTGCGCAATCAGCGACTAATTTTTGATAATGAAGCGGCCAATTATCCGGCATACCGTCACGCATGACAAAGGTGCGAAAAACGCCGTCACCATAGGCAAAACCACGATCAAAAGGCGATAGCGGGTGGTCAAAACTACCGTTAATTAAATATGAGTGAGTGTGTGACATAAGTCTCAATTAAACCATAGCCTGCGCCAATAAAAAAGCCTGCGAAGGCTAATTCACAGGCTCTCGAGTGAATTTAAAGCTTATATTTTTTTGAAAACCAGGCTGCCGTTTGTGCCGCCAAAACCAAAGTTATTCTTGAGAGCAAAAGTTATATTTAAATCTCTTGCCGTATTGGCGCAATAATCCAAATCGCATTCTGGATCTTGGTTGAAAATATTAATCGTCGGTGGCGAAACTTGATTGTAAATAGAAAGCACAGTAAACACTGATTCTAAGCCGCCTGCACCTCCCAGCAAGTGCCCTGTCATTGACTTTGTTGAATTTACCACCAGTTTGTATGCATAATCACCAAAAGCGGCCTTAATCGCGTTAGTTTCGTTTGTGTCTCCTAATGGTGTCGATGTTCCGTGCGCATTCATAAATTGCACTTGATCAGGGTTGATACCAGCGTTTTTAAGTGCATTCACCATAGAACGACGCGGTCCATCCATGTTTGGCGCCGTCATGTGATAGGCATCTGCACTCATGCCATAGCCGCTAAGCTCAGCATAAATACGCGCACAGCGTGCTTTTGCATGCTCATATTCCTCAAGCACCATCACACCTGCACCCTCACCTATCACAAACCCATCCCGGTCTTTATCCCATGGGCGGCTTGCAGTCACCGGGTCATCATTGCGGTTTGATAGCGCACGTGCTGAAGCAAAACCACCTACGCTTAACTCAGTTATCGCAGCCTCTGCACCCCCTGCTACCATCACATCAGCATCGCCATACTCAATCATACGCGCCGCATCACCTATTGAGTGGGTGCCTGTGGTGCAAGCAGTTACAATAGCTACATTTGGCCCTTTTAAACCATACATAATGCTTAAATTACCCGAAATCATATTGATGATGGTGCCGGGAATAAAAAATGGTGAAATTTTACGTGGACCGCCTTCATCATAGCTGTCATTGGTAGATTCAATTAAACCCAAACCGCCAATACCAGAGCCAATCGAAACGCCAATGCGCTCGGCATTCTGCTCAGTCACCTCTATGCCGGAATCTTTGAATGCCTCAATGCCTGCGGCTAGACCATATTGGATAAAAGTATCCATACGACGAGCATCTTTAGCAGATAAAAAGTCTTCCACATTAAAGTCTTTCACTTCACCCGCAATTTGCGATGAAAAATTACTCGGATCAAATTTAGTAATCCGCGAAATACCTGAGTTGCCAGCAATTAAATTTTTCCAGGCATTTGATACCCCAATACCTACTGGGGATACGACACCTAAGCCGGTAATGACTACTCTACGTTTTGACATAATAATAAGAATTCAGCCCTCTCACGAGGGCTGATTGAATTTATTTGAGGTGAGTATTGATGTAATCAATCGCTAATTGAACAGTGGTGATTTTTTCTGCTTCCTCATCAGGAATCTCGCAGTCAAACTCTTCTTCTAGCGCCATTACCAGCTCAACTGTGTCGAGCGAGTCAGCACCTAAATCATCAACAAATGATGATGAATTTTTTACATCCGCTTCATTTGCACCTAATTGCTCAGCAACAATCTTTTTTACACGTTGTTCGATGTCAGACATCTAAATTACCCCTTTGATTAAAAATTAGCTATTAGCTAAGTGCGTATTCTAACAAAACTCTGCAAGAATACAAAAATACTTAATAAAATTGTCCCTAATTAGGCAGAATACATACCACCATTCACATGAATCGTCTCACCGGTAATGTATGCAGCGCTGGGCGAGGCTAAAAATGCCACTGTTGCAGCAATTTCTTGCACATTACCTAAACGCCCCAAGGGTACGCGCTCTAACATTTTTGTTTTAATAGCTTCAGGTATTTCTGCAGTCATGTCCGTTTCTATAAAGCCTGGAGCAACGCAATTCACAGTAATATTACGGCTACCCACTTCAGCTGCTAATGATTTGGTAAAACCAGCTATGCCCGCTTTGGCAGCAGCATAGTTAGTTTGACCCGCATTGCCCATGTGACCGACTACACTAGAAATACTAATGATTCGACCAGTACGTGCTTTCATCATTGGGCGTAGCACTGCTTGGCTTATGCGAAACACCGATGTTAAATTGGTAGAAATGACCACATCCCAATCTTCATCACTCATACGCATCAATAATGTATCTTTAGTAATGCCAGCATTGTTGACGAGTATCGAAACGTCACCGAATTTGTTGGTTATTTCAGCTAATACAGTCTTGATTTGTTCAGCGTCATTTACATTTAACACTATTCCTAGACCATTTACGCCTGCATTTTTAAGCGAAGCATTAATATTCTCCGCGCCGCCAGCGGTAGTTGCTGTACCAATGACAGTTGCACCTTGTTTACCTAACTCCTGTGCAATCGCAGCACCTATTCCGCGACTTGCACCTGTCACTAAAGCAACCTGACCATTTAATAGTTTTGACATCAAATAAACCTCATAAATAATTGATTTAATTATTAATTATAAACTCTGAAATAATTTCGTTACTTGTTAAAGCGGTACATGACAACTCAGCAACTATTCTTTTAGTTAGACCTGCCAACACTTTACCTGGCCCACATTCAGCACTACTTGTTACGCCTTGCGCATAGACAGCCTGCACAGTTTCCACCCAACGCACGGGTAAATACAATTGACGTACCAAAGCGTCTTTAATTTTGTCGGGATCGTTATAACATGCCACATCTGCATTATGAATCACAGGAATTTGCGGCGTATTAATAGTTATATTTTTTAAGTATTCTGCCAATTTTATTGCCGCAGGCTTCATCAATGCACAATGCGACGGAACACTTACCGGTAATTGTAATGCGCGTTTTGCTCCTTTAGCCTTAGCGATCTCCATACCTCGTTCTACTGCCGCTTTATTGCCGGCTATAACCACTTGACCGGGTGAATTTAGATTTACAGCTTCACATACTTCATTTTGTGCGGCCTCTATGCAAACCGCCTGCACCGTATCATCACCCAACCCTAAAATAGCGGCCATCGCGCCCACACCTTCTGGCACGGCATTTTGCATCACTTCCGCCCGGTATCTTACTAATGGTAACGTGTCTGCAAAACTAAGTGCATTCGCAGCGACTAAAGCTGTATATTCACCTAAGCTGTGACCCGCATGAATATTAGGTTGCAGGCCGCCAGCTTGCTGATATGCTCGCCAGGTTGCAATGCCCGCTGTGAGCATTAGTGGTTGAGTATTCTGCGTCTGATTCAATAATTCATTGGGTTCAGTGGCCATCGCCCAAAAATCGATGCCTAAAATATCTGAGGCTTCAGAAAAAGTGTTTTTAACGATGGGATTATTACCAAGTCCAGCCATCATACCGACTGATTGAGAACCTTGGCCAGGAAAGAAAAAAGCTATTTTTTTCATATGTTTTCTAGAATTTAATAAGCGCTGAACCCCATGTAAAACCTCCACCAAAGGCTTCCATGAGAATTATATTATCAGGTTTAATGCGACCATCGCGAACTGCCACATCCAAAGCCAACGGAATTGAAGCGGCCGAAGTATTGCCGTGTTTATCAACAGTAACGACAACTCTATCCATGCTCATATCCAGTTTTTTTGCTGTGGCTTTTAATATGCGTATATTAGCTTGGTGTGGCACTAACCAATCAATATCACTTTTTTGCATACTATTAGCAGTGAGCGTTTCATCGACAATTTGATCAAGCGTATTAACCGCCATTTTGAACACAGCATTACCTTCCATATGCACGGTATCGTGCCCTTCAATTTTGCGTGGCACGTGCAGCATTTTTTCGTAATTTCCATCAGCATGTAGATGCGTAGAAATAATGCCTTGCTTACTTGATGCTTGCAGAATAACCGCACCAGCACCATCGCCCCATAAAATACAGTTGCTTCTATCGCTATAATCGGTAATGCGTGAAAATGTTTCTGCACCAATTACTAGCGCACATTTGGCGCCACCGGCTTTAATGAAATTATCGGCCGTGGCAAGCGCATAAATAAAACCGCTACAGACCGCTTGCACATCAAATGCTGGGCAGCCCGCGATGCCAAGTTTGCGCTGTACCATTGTGGCAACACTAGGAAAAATCTTATCTGGTGTGGTAGTGGCGACAATAATTAAATCAATTTTGCTTGAATCGATACCTGCGCTAGCAATGGCATTTTTAGCAGCTTCCAGCGCTAAATCGCTAGTATGTTCAGTTTTGGCCGCAATATGGCGTTGGCGTATGCCGGTACGTGTAAAAATCCACTCGTCAGTAGTATCGACCATTTTTTCCAAATCGGTATTGGTGAGGATTTTTTTAGGTAAATAGCTTCCGGTTCCTGCGATTTTTGAATAAATCACTGTATGTCGCTTTCTGCAATAGCAAGCGTGTGCGGATTAAGATGTTCGATTTCCAATTGCTGCATAATGCGATTTAAGACGCCACTACGAGCCTCTTCAATAGCTACTTGAATGGCATGATGAAACGCGACGCAATCAGCTCCACCATGGCTTTTTACCACTATGCCACGCAACCCCAAGAAGCTTGCCCCGTTGTAAAGTCGCGGATCCAGACGTTTTTTAAATGCCTTTAAAACGGGTAAGGCTCCTAACGCCATGAGTTTGGTGAGCCAATTTCTTTTAAACTCCTGTGTTAAAAACTTACCCATCATATGGGCTAAACCTTCGGTAGTTTTGAGAGAAACATTACCCACAAAACCATCACACACGACCAAATCTGTAGTGCCTTTAAAAATATCATCCCCTTCTATGTTGCCATAAAAATTCAAATGGCTGGCGCGTAATAACTCTCCCGCTTGTTTTACAACTTCATTGCCTTTTATGTCTTCAGAGCCGATATTAAGCAGGCCGACGGTCGGATTGGGCTTATGCTCTACACAACTCACTAGCATAGCGCCCATCACAGCAAATTGTAATAAATGCTCAGCGGTGCAATCTGCATTTGCACCTAAATCTAACATGTATGTATTGCCTTTTTCTGATGGCAAAGTGGATGCAATGGCTGGCCGATCAACGCCAGGCAAGGTCTTCAGCACGTAGCGTGCTGTAGCCATGAGTGCGCCGGTGTTTCCGGCGCTCACGCAGGCATTCGCTTCGCCAGATTTAACCAGATTAATCGCCACGCGCATGGAAGAGTCTTTTTTATTTTTAAGTGCGCTTTGCGGCGATTCATCCATCAATACCACCTCAGTCGCGTGATGAACACGTAAACGTGAACTTGTTGTAACCTTCTGGGCTTTAAGCTCGGCATGAATAGCATCTTCAAGCCCTACTAAAACAATATTGAGCAGCTCATCTTCTTTTAAGGCATTTAAAGCAGCAGGAATGGTGACATGGGGGCCGTGATCTCCTCCCATAGCGTCAATTACGATTGTGATGTCCATCATTCGAATTAGATGTAATTATGGATTAAATGTCAACGCTAAATTTTATTTAGAAAGTGCCAGATAGGCAAACGCCGCACTGTATTGAAAGCGCGGCGTATTGTTTAAAACAAGCTGTAGTGTCAAAAGACTAGATTACTCGCCTTTTGTCGCGACCACCTTGCGGCCACGATAATAACCGCTTGGGCTTACGTGATGACGCAAATGTGTTTCGCCAGTCGTTGGCTCAACAGCCAAAGGCGGATTTACTAAAAAGTCATGTGAGCGATGCATGCCACGTTTTGAAGGTGACTTTTTATTTTGTTGAACGGCCATGTTGATGCTCCAAAAATACTGGTAAAAATAATTAAGTGCGCATTCTAATTCAATTGTGCTTCAATGTAAATCAATAGGTTAAGAATTATTAATGGTTTTATTTAAATTTTCCTTTTAGCATAGCAAACGGGTTGGGATTTTCGCCGCTTTGCATGCTTAATTTGCTGCAGTTTTTTTCATGAACTGGCGCTATTGGCATGGCTAAAAGCAGTTCATCTTCTATCAACTCGAGCAAATCCATCTCATTATTCAACTCTAACCAATCAATTTCATCATTTTCGTCAATCCCATTACTTGCAGTGTCAGTGATTAAATAATCGAAATTTAAATCTAAATTTATTAGCATTTCACTCAAACAACGCTGACAAATCACAGGCAGTTTGGTTTTGATACGCAAATGCAGACTGGGATGACTAAACTGGCTGCTAATACCAGTCAGTTCAAAATAAATGGTAGGTGGATTGGTATTTTTGTCGTGCAATGCTAGTGTTTCAGCCAGTCTTTTTAAGCTGGAAACCGCAAAACTATCAGCGAGTTTTTGCTGTTCTTGAGCGAATTCCAGGTTGTTAATAATCAATGGTTTCATCATAAATATAAATAAATTAGTCGTATTTTTGTAATTAAGCGCCCCCCTTAGGGTGCGCATGCATGTTATACTTTAGCGGTTTGTGGGTTGTTATTAAGGCATTGCTGTGTTCAAAAAAATTCTAGTTGCTAATCGGGGTGAAATCGCAGTGCGTATTGTACGCGCTTGCTCTGAAATGGGCATTAAATCTGTGGCGATTTATGCTGATGCTGATCGCCATGCATTACACGTCAAAAAAGCGGACGAAGCCTATAATTTAGGCACCGATCCTGTTGCTGGTTATTTAAATGCACATAATATTGTCAATGTAGCTGTCGCTGCAGGTTGCGATGCATTGCATCCTGGCTATGGGTTTTTATCAGAAAACCCAGAGCTTGCTGAAATCTGCGCACGCCGTGGTATTAAGTTCATTGGACCAAATGCTGCCGTGATTCGCCAAATGGGTGATAAAATCGAAGCCCGCAAAGCTATGACTGGCGCAGGAATCCCCTGCACTCCAGGTAGCGATGGTAATTTAGCTGATTTAAATGAGGCAGTAGAATTAGCTAAAAAAATTGGCTACCCAGTGATGCTAAAGGCTACCAACGGCGGGGGTGGTCGCGGTATTCGGCGTTGTGATTCAGAAAAAGATCTACTAAGTAATTACGATCGAGTGATATCCGAAGCAAGTAAAGCTTTTGGAAAGCCGGAAGTTTTTTTGGAAAAATGTGTGGTTTCACCACGCCATATCGAAGTTCAGATTCTGGCAGATAGTAAAGGAAATGTGATTCATCTGTTTGAGCGCGATTGTTCGATACAGCGCCGCAATCAAAAATTGATTGAAATTGCTCCTTCACCTCAGTTAAGCCAAGCACAACGAGAATATATTGGTGGCTTAGCTGTAAAAGCTGCTAAAGCAGTCAATTACGAAAATGCTGGCACGGTGGAATTTTTGCTAGACCAAGACAATCATTTCTATTTTATGGAAATGAACACGCGCCTCCAGGTAGAACACACCGTCACTGAAAGCATTACCGGTGTGGATATTGTGCAAGAACAAATCCGCATTGCATATGGCTTGGCGCTTCGCTATAAACAGAGTGAAATTAGCTTTCGCGGTTTTGCGATGGAATATCGCATTAACGCAGAAGATCCGAAGAACGACTTTTTGCCAAGTTTTGGTAAAATTACTCGCTACTACGCACCAGGTGGTCCTGGCGTACGCATGGATGCTGCAATTTATAGTGGCTATGTAATCCCACCTTATTACGATTCCATGTGTGCCAAACTCACGGTTTGGGCACTGGATTGGGAAAGCGTAATTGAGCGAGGCCGCCGTGCTCTGAGCGATATGGTGGTATATGGTGTTAAAACGACTATTCCCTATTATCAGGAAATTATGAAACACCCCGATTTCAAGAATGCAAATTTTGATACAAGTTTTGTAGAAACGCATCCTGAACTCACTAATTACGCAACTGAACTGCCGCCGGAGCTTTTTGCAGCAGTGATTTCAGCCGCGATAGCGGCGCATGAAGGTATTTAATTAAAGACTTAATATTATGAGTAAAATACACATATCTGAACTCGTTTTACGTGATGGTCATCAATCCTTAATTGCGACGCGCATGCGTACAGAAGACATGCTTCCGATTTGTGCAAAATTAGATGCCATTGGTTTTTGGTCGATAGAGGCCTGGGGCGGCGCTACCTTTGATGCTTGCGTACGTTTTTTGAAAGAAGATCCTTGGGAGCGCCTCGCCAAACTGCGTAAGGCCTTGCCTAATAGCCGCATTCAGATGTTGCTACGCGGTCAAAACTTGCTCGGCTACCGCCATTATTCAGATGATGTCGTGCAAGCCTTTATCAAGAAATCAGCGGATAATGGTGTTGACGTGTTCCGCATATTTGATGCGATGAATGACATGCGCAATCTCAAAACCTCAATTGAAGCAGTTAAAAAAGTAGGTAAGCATGCAGAGGGTGCGATTAGCTACACGACGAGCCCCGTACACGATGTAGCATATTTTGTCGGCTTGGCAAAAGAGATGGAAGCTATGGGCTGCGATACCATCGCCATTAAAGATATGGCAGGTTTACTTAACCCTCAGAGTACTAGTAATTTGGTAAAAGCCATGCGTGCTGCAGTTAAGTTACCTATTCACTTGCACAGCCACGCCACATCAGGCTTGGCGAGCATGTCTCTCTTAAAAGGCATTGAAAATGGTGCGACCATGATTGATACCTGCAACTCATCATTTTCTGAAGGTGCAAGTCATCCTACTACTGAGAGTTTGATTGCTGCCCTTCAAGGTACCGAATATGACACAGGGTTAAAATTAGCTGCTGTACAAGAAGTAACGGCCTACTTTCGTGAAGTGCGTAGAAAATATTGGCAATATGAGAGTGAATTTACAGGCGTGGATACGCGTGTGCTAGTAAACCAAGTGCCAGGCGGCATGATTTCCAATCTCTCTAACCAGTTAAAAGAACAAGGTGCGCTAGACCGGATGGATGAAGTGCTGGCTGAGATTCCGCGTGTGCGAGAAGATTTAGGTTTTCCACCCTTAGTGACACCGACTTCGCAAATCGTAGGAACCCAAGCTGTGCTGAACGTAATGACAGGATCACGTTATAAATCAGTGACCAATGAAGTTAAAAATTATTTGCTAGGCCAATACGGAAAAGCCCCTGGTCCGGTGAATGCAAAAGTGAAACAACAGGCCGTGGGTGATGCAGAAGTCATTACCTGCCGCCCTGCTGATTTGTTAACGCCTGAAATGGTTAAGCTACAAACTGAAGCTGAAAGAATTGCTCAAAGCGAGGAAGACGTTTTAACCTATGCCATGTTTCCTGATATTGGTAAAACTTTTCTACAAGAACGTAATGCTGGCAGCCTAAAACCTGAAGCCTTGCTTACCAAAGAGACTGCTAACGCAGCTTCAGCACGCTTTGCGCCAAATGAATTTAATGTCACATTACATGGTGAGACCTTCCATATTAAGCTTACTGGTAGCGGCCATACAGGTGAAGAAAAACGACCATTCTATGTGTCAGTAGATGGTATTGCTGAAGAAGTCATCGTAGAAACTTTAGACGAAATTGAGGTTTCTGGCAGCAGCGCTACAAACAGTGCAAATAAAAGTAGCAGTAAGAAAAAAGCCTCATTAACATCGAGTGGACGTCCTCGACCACATCATGCAGGCTGTGTGACTACTGCGATGCCTGGCACTATTGTGGCTGTAAAAGCAAAAGTCGGTGATAAAGTTAAAGCGGGCGATGGCGTATTGGTGATTGAAGCTATGAAAATGGAAAATGAAATTCAGGCCTCAACCACAGGCACCGTGGTTGCCGTACATGTCACTAAGGGTGATTCAGTCACACCAGATGAGTCGCTCTTAGAGATTCAACCAGATTAAATGCATTGAAATTTATCTCATAAGCCGACAGAATAACCCTGTCGGCTTTATTTGTTGAAACAAAGCATCGAAAAAAACTATGAAACAAACTTTAATTCTGGCCTCATCATCCGAATATAGGCGTGAGTTGCTGCAAAAACTGCAAATTTCCTTTAGCAGTATTTCGCCGCGAGTTGATGAAACGCTGCTTGCAAACGAGAGACCACACGAAGCTGCCTTAAGGCTGGCTCAAGATAAAGCCAAAAAAATCGGCAGCGAATACCCACATGCTCTCGTGATTGGCTGCGATCAAGTAGCCACACTGGATGGCGAGCAACTCGGCAAACCACTTAATCATAACAATGCCACCAAACAGTTACAATTAATGCGCGGTCGCGAAGTGACTTTTCACAGTGCACTTTGTTTGTACAATGCAGCCACAAGCAATATGCAGTCCGTGGTTGTACCGTATTTGGTAAGATTCCGCCAGCTTAGCGACGAGCAAATCGAAAATTATTTAACCAAAGAACAACCCTATCATTGTGCTGGAAGCGCAAAATCAGAGGGTTTAGGTATCGCGCTGATTGAACGTATGATTGGCGATGACCCAAATGCTTTAATAGGCTTGCCCTTGATTAAACTCATTACCATGCTAAAGCATGAGGGCGTCAACGTAATTTAACAGCAGTCGTTCTTCCATCTATAATTCAACCTTGATAGGAGATCATGATGTTCAAACGCCGTGCTGTATTTATTGCCTTAGGTACGATGTTGTCAACTGTAGCATTTGCTGCGGGCAATGATTTAGAAGAAACTCGAAGCACGTTAAATGACCAGCAAATGGTAACGGTGACCATCTATAACAGCGATTTGGCACTCATAAAAGATACTCGAAAAGTTAAACTCAAACCTGGTCTAAATACGCTTGCATTGCGCGATGTTAGCGCGCAGATTCGCCCCGAAACGGCCCTTCTGCGTAGCATTAATGCACCTGGCAGCCTAACACTATTAGAACAAAACTTTGATTTTGACTTGCTCACACCTACAAAAATGCTGGAGAAACATGTTGGCAAAACAGTCAGTATTGTTAAAACCAATCCAACAACGGGTGCGGAAACTTCACAGCAAGCGACTGTGCTCTCAGCCAATGGTGGCGTGGTATTGAAGGTAGGTAATCGTATTGAGACTGGCGCTCCTGGCCGCATTGTGTATGACGATGTGCCAGAAAATTTACGTGACAGGCCAACACTTGTCACACAAATCAATAATAAAGGGGCACAAGATCAAACCGTAGAATTGAGTTATTTATCAGGCGGATTAGGCTGGAAAGCCGATTATGTCGCCGAGCTCAATGATAAAGAAAATCAGCTGGATTTATCGGGTTGGGTAACGCTCACCAACACCAGTGGGGCGAGCTACAATAATGCCAAATTGCAATTAGTGGCGGGCGATGTGAATCGTGTGCAACAAAATATGCATCCAATGGTAAAAGCCATGCGTATGGAAAACATGGCTGCAGATGCCGCCAAACCCATGGCCGAAGAATCGCTGCTGGAGTACCATTTATACTCGCTAGACCGCCCTACCAATATTATGGAAAACCAAACCAAGCAAGTCGCGCTTCTTTCAGCTAGTGGCATACCTGTGCATAAAGACTTGGTGCTGCAAGGTGCCGACTACTATTATCAAGGCCAATATGGCGAGATTGGTACCAAGATGAAAGTTGGCGTATTTATTGAGTTTGAGAACAAAGAAACATCAAAATTAGGCATGCCATTACCAAAAGGTGTGCTACGCGTGTATAAAAAAGACAGTAGTGGCAACGCGCAATTTGTTGGGGAAGACAATATAGACCACACGCCAAAAAATGAGACAGTGCGTTTAAAACTAGGTGAGACATTTGATGTGACAGCAGATAAAAAACAAACTGACTTTAAATTGTTACCTAACCCGCAAAAAGGTCACAATGCTTACGAAAGCGCTTTTGAGGTCACCCTAAAAAACGCAAAAAAAGAAAAAGTCACCGTGACAGTTCAAGAACCGATTAGCGGCGATTGGGCGATTGTGAGTGAAAGTCATCCTCACACTAAAGCCAATAGCCACTTGGCTTTATGGAAAATTGATATTCCAGCTGAAGGCAAAGCAATGTTGACTTACAGAGCACAAGTCAAATATTAGCATCGTTGTGATGCTGGAGAGGTTTTTTATGTTCCATATGCCCCATAGAAATTGGCTTGCAGAGCATGTATTTTAATGTCTAGATAGAATCAAGGGTAATTTATGATGATTGTACGAGATGTGAATCCGTGAAATTTGGCACACTTTACTTAATTCCCGTGACATTGGGCGATGACGACATTGCCGCGCTATTGCCTAAAAGCTTACCTCCTGAAGTCATCAAAATTACAAAAAACCTTGAAAATTTTGTAGTGGAGAGTGAAAAATCTGCACGTCACTTTCTAAGCACCATTAAAACCGCCAAACCTGTGCGAGAACTCGCTTTAAATTTACTCAATGAACACACACCAGATGAAAACGTTGCTGCTCTACTCGCGCCATTGCTGGCAGGCAAAGATGTTGGGTTAATGAGCGATGCGGGTTGCCCTGGCGTGGCAGACCCTGGCGCAAAGTTGGTCGATTTGGCGCATCAGAAAGGCATTCACATTGTGCCATTTGTGGGCCCCAGCTCAATTTTATTGAGCCTGATGGCATCTGGTCTTAATGGACAGCAATTCACGTTTCTAGGCTACTTACCGGTAGACAAAACTGTGCGCAACCAAAAACTCAAAGAAATCGAAAAACGCTCGCTTACGCACAAAGAAACGCAGATTTTCATCGAAACACCCTACCGCAACCAGCACATGCTGGAAGCCATTCTAAGCTTCTGTCAACCCAATACAAGGCTGTGCGTAGCATGCGATATCAGTTTAGCCACAGAAATGATTGTGACTAAACCCATTTCTAGCTGGAAAAAAGCTCCACTACCTGATTTACACAAACGCCCAACGGTGTTTTTGTTGCTGGCTTAAACTTACCTCAAGTGAGTTTTTTTGATTTAGAATTCACCGATTGTTGCATCTCTATATTGATATTTCAATATAGAGGCTTAATGCCACAAAACTGAGAAAAGACAAGGAACTTCAGCCATGTACCAAAAAATATCATATTATTAATATAGAGATTCATGCGTCTCTATATTAACTGTTAGGGTGCAAAAGCAAATGACAGAAAATTTATCAATTAATAGGTGGCGTGGTCTAAAAACCCTATTTTTCGGTTTACTTCTTGAACTCTTAGGGTTTGCACTATCATGGTTTAGCCTTCCAAACATTGGCAAACTAATATTTTTTCTTAGTTGGTTAGTTGGGGTTACTGGTTTGGCTTTACATTTCCGTCAGTTCTATCTGGAAATGAAATAAAAACGAGAAAACCTGTATCTATCTGAAAAGCAACCTTGTGAGCGCTAAAAAATGCACCCTAACCATCATTCAAGCGGGACGCCTAACGACGCCCCTCAATTCAAACGTTATGTGTAAGTAAATTTCTAAAGAGAAAATTATGGACATAGGTTTTTGGCACCAAAAATGGGAAAAAAAAGAGATTGCTTTCCACCAAAATGAAGTCAACCCACTACTGGTTAAATATTTTAGCGAGCTTTCTTTAGCAAAAGGCAGTCGTATATTTATACCATTGTGTGGTAAAACACTCGATATTGCTTGGCTGCTGACTAATGGCTATCGTGTTGCAGGCGCCGAATTAAGCAAAATAGCCATTGAGCAATTATTTGCGGAACTTGGCGTAGAGCCCAAAATAACAAGCGTTGGTAAACTAGAGCACTACAGCGCAACAAATATCGATATATTTGTTGGCAATATATTTGATTTATCTCGCAATAAACTTGATCCGGTTGATGCAATTTATGACAGGGCCGCTTTAGTGGCCCTGCCCTTAGAAATGCGCAAACAATATACAAAGCACCTGATGCAAATTACCGACAATGCGCCGCAGCTACTCATTAGCTATGTGTATAACCAAAGCGCGATAAATGGTCCTCCATTTTCAATCAGCAACGAGGAAGTTAATCAACACTATGCAGATAGATATGAGTTAACCCTCATTGTAAGCGCAGATGTATCTGGCGGAATGAAGGGAAAATGTGCAGCAATAGAGAATGTTTGGCTGCTAAAAAAACGTTAACTATTTAACTAACGCCCTCACAGGAGCATAACTTAAGCGATGCTGTGGGCAAATGCCATGTACCTGTAGAGCCAATAGATGTGCAGGGCTTGGGTAGCCTTTGTGTTTGGCAAAGCCATATTGCGGATATTGTTTATCCAACTCATAAAGTTCCGCATCGCGTGCAACCTTTGCCAAAATAGATGCAGCGGAAATAGCTTGTACTTTACTATCGCCCTTCACGATCGCCTCGCATGGCAAGCTGATTTTCGGGCATTTATTGCCATCAATTTGAACCAAATGTGGCGTGATGTTGAATTGCACTTGCATTGCCTCAATGGCGCGCTTCATGGCGAGTAAACTGGCTTGCAGGATGTTGATTTCGTCGATTTCTCTTGCGCTGCAACTGGCAATGCCCCACGCCAGCGCTTTGGCTTTGATTTCACCACTTAAAAAATCACGTTTTTTCTCGGAAAGTTTTTTAGAATCCACCAAGCCTTCAATCGGATTATTTACATCTAATATCACCACCGCCGCATAAACACTGCCTGCAAGGGGGCCGCGCCCTGCTTCATCTACACCACATATAAGCAGATTAGTATTCATAAATAGTCACTTTATAAATATGCCAAAATGGCTTTGGCCGCTTTTTCGGCCGTATTTTGTTTGAGTGAAATATGAATATCAGTGAAATCTTGTTGAATTTCTTCTAAGTAATTCGTGTCATTTAAAATTCTCATTACTGTATCGGCCAAGGTTTGGGGCGTTGCTTTGTCTTGTAATAGTTCCGGCACTAAAAATTTGCCTGCTAAGATGTTTGGCAACCCAACATACGGCAGGTAGTTCATGCGTTTCAATATCCACCAGCTTACCTTTGGCATGCGATAAGTAATCACCATCGGTTTTTTAAGCAACGCCGCTTCTAGTGTGGCTGTGCCAGAAGCTACTATCACAAGATCAGCCGCCTCTATTGCTTCGTGTGCGTGACCAAAAAGAATTATTAAATCTATACCATGCGAGGTACCTTTATATAGCGCATGTTCAAATATAGCGCGTGTTTCGCGAGTGATGAGGGGCACTAAAAATTGAACGCCAGCAGATTGTGGATCCGCTTTTTTTTCGCTAATAATCTTTGCAGCATTTACAAATAATTCAGCGTGTTGCTTCACCTCAGATTGGCGACTACCTGGCAACATGGCAATCACCAATTTATTTTTCTCTATTTTTAATATTTCGCGTGCAGCTGTTTTGCTCGGTTTCAGAGGCAATTCATCTGCCAGGGGATGCCCAACATACGTTACAGGCACCTCTACAGCCTCGTACAAGGCAGGCTCAAACGGAAACAACGCTAAAATATGTGACACAGCACGTTTAATTTTCCCCATACGCCCGCGTCTCCATGCCCAAATAGACGGACTGACGTAATGTATAGTGGGAATGCCGCGTTTTTTGAGTTTGCGCTCGAGCCAGAAGTTAAAATCTGGCGCATCTACGCCAATGAAAATATCCGGCTTTTCTTCTAATAGTTGCTTGAGCAGGCTGCGACGTAGTTTGAGCAATTCGTACAGATGCTTGATGACTTCCACATAGCCGCGAACCGAGAGTTTTTCGATTGGAAATAATGACCTAGCGCCCTCTCCTATCATTTTAGGACCGGCAATGCCTATAAATGACAAATCGCCACGCTGTGCTTTTAAGGCGCGCATCAAATGACATCCCAGCAAGTCTCCCGAGGCTTCACCAGCCACAATTGCTATTTTTGGCATACTAATTTACAAATTTTAGCGGACGATGCCGCGAGTTGAAACGTTTAGAAAATCTGAGAGTAACGCAATTTCACTACAACTTCTTTGCATTTCGGCCAATTCAATCTTGGCTTCTTCTAGCGTCAAGCTATTACGGTACAGCGCTTTGTAGGCGCGTTTTATCTGTGTTATGGCTTCAGGTGAATAACCACGTCGTTTAAGGCCTTCAGCGTTGATACCGTGAGGCTTGGCGTCGTATCCTGCAGCTGTCACATAGGGCGGAATATCTTTAAACACAACAGTATTTACGGCTGTAATAACATGGGCGCCAATTTTGCAAAACTGATGGACCAGTGTAAACCCACCCAAAATCGCGTAATCATGCACATCTACATGGCCGGCGAGTGAGGCATTGTTAGCAAAAATGGTATTGTTACCAATGGTGCAATCGTGCGCAATATGCACGTAGGCCATAATCCAGTTGTCATTGCCAATTTTGGTGGCACCTTTATCCTGCACAGTGCCGCGATTAAAGGTGCAGAATTCTCTGATAGTATTGTTATCACCTATCTCTAGTGTCGTAGGTTCACCATTGTATTTTTTATCTTGTGGTTGCTCGCCCAAAGATGAAAACTGAAAGATTTGGTTATTTATACCAATGATGGTGGGGCCTTTTAATACGACGTGGCTGCCAATACGTGTATCCGCACCTACTTTAACGCCAGCGCCAATAATTGTATAAGCACCGACTTCAACGCTAGAGTCGAGCTCTGCTTTAACGTCAACAATTGCTGTAGGGTGTATTTTTAAAGCCATATTATTATAAGTATTACTTTAAATTATATATTTAACTATTTGATTATAAAACGTTTTTAATTTCAGTATTGTCATAATATTATTTTAGTCGTTTTACTTTTCAAGGGCTTTTAAAATACACATCATACTAGCTTCGGCTACTATCGAACTATCAACTGTCGCGGTACCTGAATATTTCCAAATACCCTTTAAAATACGGTCAATTTTGACATTTAGAATAAGCTGATCTCCGGGTGAGACTGGTTTTTTAAACCGTGCACTATCAATGCCGGCAAAATAATATACAGAATCATCGTTAGGCTTTGCATTCATGGTTTTAAAAGACAATATTGCCGCTGCCTGCGCCATGGCCTCAACAATCAGCACGCCTGGCATCACGGGATGATAAGGAAAATGCCCAGGAAAATAAGGTTCATTCACACTAACGTTCTTCAATGCTGTAATTTCTTTGCCAAGCTCCATCGAAATAACACGATCTATCAGCACAAATGGGTAGCGGTGTGGTAGATGTTCAAGAATTTCGTGAATATCCATGCTAGTTGCGTTTGCAGTGGTATTTGACATATTTTTCCCTATCATTTATTTTTTAGAGGGTTTGCTTTGGCTCTGCAAGTTTAACTGAGCAATAGCTGCTTCTAAGGTCTTTATTTTATCTGTTAATTGGCTTAAATGGCGAATATTTGCTGCAGTTTTAAGCCATACATCATGTTCTTGAGACGGCATAAGTGCAGTATAAGTACCGGTCTTATTGATAGAGCGCATAATCATACTGCCCGGCGATATCGTAACATCGTCAGCAATGCTTAAATGACCAAGTATCATGGCTGCACCGCCAATTTTACAATGCTTACCAATAACCGCGCTACCTGCAATGCCAGTACAGCCAGCAATCACAGTATGTGCGCCAATGCGACAGTTGTGTGCGATTTGAATGAGATTATCGAGCTTGACGCCCTCTTCTATTACGGTGTCGTCTATTGCACCACGGTCAATGGTGGTGTTTGCCCCGACATCCACATTATCTTGAATAATCACGCGGCCTACCTGTGGAATTTTTATCCAACTGCCCGATTCTTCAGCATAACCAAAACCATCGTTACCAATTACGCAGCCAGTAAACAAGTGACAATTTTTACCAATTTGTGTGCCATGTTTAATTGTGACTTTGGCTTCTAATACACTGTTGTCGCCAATGCATGAGTTTCGCTCAATCACGCAGCCCGCACCAATGGTGACATTGTTGCCAAGCTTTACATTCGCCTCAATCACTACATTAGCTGAGATACTACAGCTTGCAGGAACGCTTGTAGATGCAGCGATTACAGCACTTGAATGTGCACCTTTGGCTGCGGCATATACGGGGTTTAGTAAGGCTGATACTTTGGCAAAATACGCGTAAGGGTTTTCGGTGATAATTTTAGGCAGCGAGGTTAGTCCAACATGTTCAGGCCTAATAATGACAGCACTTGCAGACGTGTTATTTAAATTTGAAGTGTACTTAGTATCATTAAAAAAACTAATGGCGCCGACCTGCGCCAACGCCAAAGAACCTACTCTATCAATTTGAGTTTCAGGATTACCTGATATTGTGCCACCTAATTGTTCGACAATTTGCTGAATCGATAAATTGATACTCATAAATAGCGGTCATAAAACTTATATAGTTTTCCTATTTTTTACCTAGAAGTTTTAATACTTTATCGGTAATGTCGATTTTTTTGCTGGCATATGCTACTCCACCATAAACTACTAAATCATAGCCATCTGTTTCTGAAACTGTCTGCACAGCTTTGTTGATGCGGTCTTGCAAGCTGGAGAGTTCTTCATTTTTACGCAAGTTAATATCTTCGCGCAATTCACGCTGTTTGCGCTGAAATTCAAGCTTCATGTTGGAAGCATCACGTTCTTTGTTACGACGATCAGTTTCAGACATTGTTACGCCCTCTTTATCCAGACTGGCTTGAATGTCATTGATTTGTTTTTGCATTTTGTCTAACTCTAACGAGCGCGGACTGAATTCGCGCTCCAATTTTTTTCCGCTTTCGGCCGTTTGTGGTGCATCTTGTAATATCTTATCAACCTGTACATATCCAATCTTAAGTTCTGCCGCACTTAAACTAGTACTAAGACCTGTTGTTAGCGCCAGTAATCCAGCGAATAATATAGTGTTTAACTTCTGATTCAATTTAAATCTCCTAATCATTTTGAGCTGCAATTCCATAATGCTTATTCTACTATTAAAATATCTGCAGAATTTATACTTATTTTTAAATTAAACCATTGCAACTAAAATTGAGTGCCCAATTGGAACTGCAGGAATTGTGTGTGATCACCTGTCTCTTGACGTAGTGGTTTAGCAAAAACTAATTTTAAAGGACCAAATGGCGAGAACCAGCTGATACCAACACCGGTTGAATATCGCAATTGAGATAAATCAACACTTTGGTTAGAGCCATAGACATCACCCACATCAAAAAAAGCACTAAGTCGGAATTGCGATGAGTTTTTAAGACCTGGCACGGGAATAAACACCTCAGCGTTACCTACAATACTTTTTGTACCTCCCACCGCGAAATCTACCCCGGTTGTAGGATCAACCTCACGAGGACCAATAGAAGCGTTTTCAAAGCCACGCACTGAGTTTACACCGCCTACATAGAAATTTTTAAAGAATGGGAATTCTTTGTTGCCATATGAGTTGGCATAACCCAACTCACCATTCAGCATCAAAGTAATATTCTGGGATACATCTTTGTACCAAGCATTTTTGTATGATAGTTTATAGTAATCTAAGTCCAGGCCTGGCAAGCCAACCTCACCGCTTAAACGTGAGTAATCACCTTTATGAGGAAACTGTATGCTGTCGCGTGAGTCGTAAGTCCAGCCCAATGCAAGCTGTAGAGAGTTCGCAGTACAGCCTGAGGTATTCCTACAGAAATTTAAATACTGTAATGGGCTTTGAGCATTTAAAGTAATGCTAGTAGTATCAATCGTCAAACCTGCAGAGATTGAGTTTTTTTCTCCTAATGGCACCCCAAAACGTACACCAGCACCGTATGAAGAGGTGGAGTATTGCGCAACGCTATTCAATGAATCAGTATTTACGTCACGTCTATACACATCGAACCCACGACTAACGCCATCTGGTGTAAAGTAAGGGTCTGTATAGGATAAAGAATAAGTTTTATTTACCTTGCCAGAGTTGATGTTGGCTACAACCTGATTGCCTGTACCAAGAAAGTTCTGTTGACTCACTGTAACACCCAGTACCACACCCTCGCTACTAGACAAGCCTGCCCCGAACTGGATGCTACCCGTAGACTTTTCAGCCACATTAATATTAACATCCACTTGATCATTTGTACCTGGTACTGCAGGTGTTTCAATATCGACAGTGTCAAAATAGCCTAGTCTATTTAAACGTTCCTTAGAACGGTTGATTTTATCACCAGCATACCAAGCTGACTCGAGCTGTCGCATTTCACGACGCAATACCGAGTCACGTGTACGTGTGTTTCCTGTTAAATTAATACGGCGTACATATACACGCTTACCAGGGTCTACAAAGAATGTAAATGCAGCAGTGTGATTCTCTTTATTAATCTCAGGAATCGCATTGACGTTTGAAAAGGCATAACCTTCGTTACCTAAGCGATCGCCAATAGCTTTGCTGGTTTCGGTGATTTTTTGGCGGTTAAAAATATCACCTTTCTCTACTTTAATCAGGGGCCTTAGCTCTTCTTCAGGCACTTGCAATTCACCAGCAAGCTTCACGTCACTGATAGTGTATTTTTCACCTTCAGTAACATTTACAGTGATGAAAATGTCTTGTTTATCTGGTGAGATCGATACTTGGGTAGAATCAATTGAAAACTCTAAATAACCTTGATTCAAATAAAATGATTTGAGCGTTTCTAAATCAGCAGTGAGTTTTTGTTTAGAGTATTGATCATCCTTATTCCACCAGCTCATCCAGTTGGGCGTTGTAAGCAAAAATTCCGCTCGCAAATCTTCTGTTGAAAAAGCATTATTGCCGACAATATTAATATCACGGATCTTGGCAACCACACCTTCTTCAATCTCGAAACGTACTGCTACGCGGTTGCGCTCTAGCGGAGAAACCACCGTTTTAACTGTGGCGCCATATTTGCCCTGCGCTAAATATTGACGCTTAATTTCTTGTTCGGCACGATCAAGTTGCGATTTATCAAAAATTTGACCCTCTTCAATACCAATTTGTTTCAAACCCTCAGTCATTTTATCGGAAGGAAATGACTTGTTCCCACTGAAGTCGATTTTAGCGATGGCGGAACGCTCTTGTACAGTAACGACCAATACATCGCCATCAGCCTCAATGCGCACATCTTTAAAAAAGCCAGTGTTATACAAAGACTTAATTGCTTGTGTAGCTTTTTCGTCACTCATCACGTCACCTGCCTGCACTGGCAAATAGGTAAATATCGTGCCTGCTTCTGTACGCTGCAAGCCTTCTACACGAATGTCTTTAATAACAAAAGGCTCCATCGCCATTACATGATGGCTATAAAGAGCGATTATAAGCGCTGGAATATATCGAATATTAAACAAATTGTTAACTCGCAAGTAATCTGTTGAGGTCATTAAAAAGGGCAATCGTCATGAGCAAACCTAGCAATACAAATCCTATTTTTTGTCCTACCAGTGTCGTAGTTTCTGAAACTGGCGAACCCTTAAAAATTTCAACCATATAATACATCAAATGGCCGCCATCTAATACAGGTATTGGCAAAAGGTTCAGAACACCGATGCTTATACTCAACAAAGCTAAAAATCCTAAAAATGTTTTTATACCTAATTTTGCACTCTCCCCTGCGTATGATGCAATGGTAACTGGCCCGCTAATGTCCTTTAAAGATACTTTTCCTGTCACCATTTTGCTTAGCATTTTAAGGCTAAATATTGAAGTGTCCCAGGTTTTAGCAACGGCTTTCTGTAAACTGGTGAGAGGTGAATAGTTAAGTTCTATCAGTAATTTATCCAATTCATTTTTATCCAACTTTACAACAGCACCCATTCTGCCTATGGTTCGATTGTCTTCTTTAATGGCCTCGGGCGCTGCGGAAATATGTAAAACTTTTTGTATGCGTTCAATTTCAAATTGCAATTTTTTATTGGGATTATCTTTAATGGTATTAACAGCTTGTTCCCAGTTAGTTATTTCTACATCATCAATCCGCAAAATTTTATCATTGGGCATAAAACCAGTTTTTTCAGCAACACTATTCGGCAATATTTCACCAATGACCGCAGAAATATTGGGTTTGACCATGTCTAAACCGATTTTTTTCAATATGTCTGTATCAGCATCGTTGTTAACTCCTTCCAGACTTAGCGTGTGTTGAAACAATTCATTGTTGTTATTGACCGCCTCAATCTCAACAGTTTTAGCTTCGTATGATTTTTCCAACAATATCCAGCGCGCCTCCTGCCAGCTATTTACAGGCTTACCAGCAATTTTTTGAATTGTTTCGCCAGCCTTTAAACTTGCCTGTGCGGCTAAACTATTATCAGCAACCTCGCCAACTATGGGACGTATGCCAGTTACTCCTAACATAAACAGCCCCCAATAAAGCACAATAGCCAGCAACAAATTGGCTGCTGGCCCTGCCAATACGATGGCAAAACGCTTCCACACACTTTGTCGATTAAACGCGCGTTGTAGTTCAGTTTCAGAAAAGTTTATTGCCGACTCTTGAGGGTTGGATTCTCTCTCAGCTTTTAACTCTCTTTCATCTAGCATTTTCACAAAACCACCCAGTGGAATCGCTGCCAACACAAATTCTGTATTATCTTTACCAAAAGTTTTTTTCCACAATGGTTTACCAAAACCAATTGAAAAACGTAGCACTCTAACGCCGCACCAGCGTGCAACCTGAAAATGGCCATATTCATGAATAGTCACCAATATGCCTATCGTGACAATAAATGCGATGAGCGTCATCATGCCATTAATACCTGCTTAGCATTAGATTTTACAATGCATGCGTGAGCAAAGTATCTTGCCTCTGCATCTGCTGCGATGAGTTGTTCAACAGAAATGACAGGTGTTATTTTGATCTTATTGAGTACTTTGGCTACCAAGGCAGAAATATCTAAAAAATGAATTTTCTTGTTTAAAAACGCAGCTACAGCCACCTCGTTGACTGCATTAAGAATGGCCGGTGCAGTACCTCCTAACTGCAATGCGTCGTAAGCCAATCGCAAACAAGGGAAGCGCTGGATATCTGGCGCCTCAAATTCCAACTTGGCAATTTCCAGCAAGTTGAGCGAAGCTACGCCAGATTCAATACGCTTGGGATGGGCTAGTGCATAAGCAATCGGCGTACGCATATCAGGGTTGCCTAGTTGCGCCAGAATACTGCCATCAATATATTCCACCATCGAATGAATGATGCTTTGCGGGTGTACGACAACTTCGATTTGATTCGGTTTGGCGTTAAACAACCAATGCGCCTCTATGACCTCCAACCCTTTATTCATAAGGGTTGCAGAGTCAATGGTGATTTTAGCACCCATCACCCAGTTAGGATGTTTTAATGCCAATTCTGGTGTGACTGTAGATAATTGTTCTACCGAATATCTTCTAAAAGGTCCTCCAGAGGCAGTGAGAATGATTTTGCGCACCCCGCCATCGGCTAAGTGTTTAAGTTGTTGTGGCGGCATTACCTGAAAGACAGCATTATGCTCACTATCTATCGGTAATAAAGTCGCTCCACCGTCAGCAACTGCTTGCATAAATAAGCTGCCAGCCATGACTAATGTTTCTTTGTTTGCAAGCAATATACGTTTACCTGCGCGTGCTGCAGCCATAGCAGGTTTTAGACCTGCAGCCCCCACAATTGCAGCCATAACAATATCCACTTGCGCTTCACTTGAGACTTGCTCTAAACCCGTCATGCCAGAGATGACTTCAACTTTGAGATTGTGTGATTTAAGTTTCATGTGCAGCTCTTGCGCGGCTTTGTCATCCAGCATCACTGCAATTTCAGGTTTAAACTGTATGCACTGCTTTAGCAATGCTTCAACATTAGTATTGGCAGCGAGCGCAAAAACTTTATACTCACTTGGGTGGCGAGCAATCACATCTAAGGTTTGTTGGCCTATGGTGCCTGTACTGCCTAAAATCGTAATGTTTTGCACGTAGTTTCGCCCCTAGGCAGCTACTACAAAATAGTTATAGGCATAAATCATCAAAATCGCAATCGGCAAACTGGGTATAATGCCATCGATTCGGTCTAAAATGCCTCCGTGGCCCGGCAATAAATCGCCACTATCTTTAATGTTGGCCTGGCGTTTCATCATTGATTCAAACAAATCGCCAATCACACCAAAACCAGTTGTAATCCATAACGCTGGGAAAATCGCTGCATTCTTGACATCAAAACCAAATCTCAATACAAAGCCGAATAATGTCACTGCAATGAGTGCGCCTGCAACGCCCTCCCAGGTTTTACCTGGGCTAATGGTAGGCGCCAGTTTATGCTTACCAAAATTTTTACCAGCGAAATAAGCCGCGCTGTCAGCTATCCAAATGGTTGCAAGCAACACTAAAACCAGCTTTGGATCGACAATTTTTGCACAAATCAGTGCTAGCCACAGCGGTAGCATCAAAAGCCAGCCTAATAGAGCTTTGGAGATGTCGTCTCTTAATCTAAATTGTTTGGTGAGCCAAATTGGCACGATAATCGACCAAAAAAACGTGGTGACAGCAAATATCAGCATTGATTGAAAAAAGAAGTGATGCGAATTGTTGTTTTGCAAGCGCACAAGCACAAATAATCCAACTAAAACTGAGATGGTCAAATAGCCATAAATTTGCCTCTTATTAAAACCGACCATGCTAGCCCATTCACGTAATGATAATAAAGTCACTAAAAGCATGCATATTGCCCAATAATTAATTGGGAGCTTAAACAGCGCCGGAATAAAACCAGCTGCCAATATGAGTGCAGTGATAATTCGAGTCTTAAGCATTACTTAACTGCTCGCTAGTGCGGCCAAAACGGCGCTCTCGCTGTTGATATGAGACTATTGCCGCTTGAAATGCTTTTGCATTAAAGTCTGGCCACAGCGTATCAGTAAAATAAAGTTCTGTGTAAGCTAATTGCCAAAGTAAAAAATTGCTTACACGCTTTTCACCACCAGTTCGTATGAATAAATCAGGTTCTGCAGCATAATTCATGGATAAATATGACGTAATATCAGCTTCTGTATAGGATTCTTTTTTGTTGGGGTTTGCAGCTATCATACGATTAGTCGCTTGTAAAATATCCCACCGCCCACCGTAATTAGCAGCAATTGTTAAAGTAAGCCCCGTATTGTTTTCTGTGAGTTTTTCTGAAGCTTCAATTTGTGCAACTAACTCAGGGTTAAAACGACTACGGTCACCAATCAAAATTAAACGGATATTGTTCTCATGCAACTTTGCTACTTCACGTTTGAGTGCGTCCATAAACAAGCTCATTAGAAATGAGACTTCATCATCTGGCCTGCGCCAATTTTCACTGCTAAAAGCAAATAATGTAAGAAATTTCACGTTGAGTTTAGCGCATTGTTTAACCAGATCACGCACCGTTTCCACGCCACGTTTATGGCCAGCCACACGAGGTAGAAAGCGCTTTCTAGCCCAGCGTCCGTTGCCATCCATAATTACTGCAATGTGATTAGGAATGTCGCCAGAAACTGGAATGGTTTGTGTAGAACTAGAGAATAAACCCATTAGACTGCCATTAAATCGGCTTCTTTAATTTGCAATAATTTATCGACTTCCACAACAGCTTTATCAGTCAGTTTTTGCACCTCATCTTGTGCGCGGCGCTCATCATCCTCGCTGATTTCTTTATCTCTCAGCAATTTTTTTAGAGTATCGTTAGCATCGCGACGCACATTACGAATCGCAACCTTAGCACCTTCGGCTTCGGTACGCACGATTTTAGTTAAATCGCGACGTCGTTCTTCAGTTAACATTGGCATTGGCACACGAATGACCTCGCCGTTTGTAGCAGGATTTAAACCCAAATCGCTATCTCGAATAGCTTTTTCAATCTTGCCAATCATGTTTTTTTCATATGGCTGTACATTAATCGTACGTGCGTCACCTAAATTAACGTTTGCTACCTGGTTTACTGCAACCATCGAGCCGTAATATTCCACCATCACATGATCCAACAGGCCAGTATGGGCACGGCCGGTACGCACTTTTGCCAGGTCATTTTTAAGCGCTTCTAGCGACTTTTGCATTTTTTGATCTGCTGTTTTTTTTATGTCTTCTAACATTTGTTTCCCCAACTCAATCTTTGATTATACTATGACGCGAGTGCCTTCATTTTCACCCATCACTACACGTTTTAGCGCACCAGCTTTAAAAATATTAAACACTGCGATTGGTAACTTTTGATCACGACACAGAGTAAAGGCCGTCGCATCCATTACCTTCAAATCCTTTGCAATAGCCTCATCAAAAGTCACGATTTCATATTTGCTTGCTTTTGGGTCTTTTTTCGGATCACTAGTATAAATGCCATCGACTTTGGTAGCTTTGAGCACTATTTCGGCATCAATTTCAGCTCCTCGCAACGCAGCTGCAGTATCCGTGGTAAAAAACGGGTTCCCTGTACCTGCGCCAAATATCACCACGCGGCCTTTCTCTAGCGCGCGTAACGCCTTTGCACGCACATATGGCTCTACGAACTCTATACCCAGCGCGCTTTGCACATGTGCCTCTACACCAATATGGCGCATAGCATCCTGTAGTGCCAACGCATTCATCACCGTGGCCAGCATACCCATATAATCGGCAGTCGCTCTATCCATGCCTGCTGCTGCAGGGGCTACTCCTCGAAAAATATTACCACCGCCAATCACTACCCCAACCTCTACACCCAAATCGACAATCTGCTTAATTTGCTCAACGATGCTAGTAATGGTAGCGCGATTGATGCCATATGCATCATCGCCCATCAGCGCTTCGCCAGAAAGTTTAAGTAGAATGCGCTTAAAGGCAGGTTTGGCCATATTTTCCCTCAAAATTTAAGTTTGCTTATTTAATCACAAACTTGGTATATTTGCTTATATTTTGGCAAAAAAATGGCGAAAAAAAAGTGGACATTAAGTCCACTTTTTTAATTTAAAGCCATTAAACTTTAGCTGCAGCCGCAACCTCAGCAGCGTAGTCTACTAGTGCTTTTTCAATGCCCTCGCCCACGGTATACATAGTAAATGATGCCACGGAAGCGTTTTTAGATTTCAACAATTGCTCAATGGTCATTTTGTCATCTTTAACAAATATCTGGCTTAGCAAAGTCACTTCTTTTAAAAATTTTTGCACAGTGCCATCAGCAATTTTTTCTAACATTGCTTCTGGCTTGCCCGCTTCTTTAGCCTTTTCAATCGCTACACGTCGCTCTGCATCAATCAAACTTGCATCAATGCCCGAAGCATCCAGTGATCTCGGCTTGGCAGCTGCAATATGCATTGCTATATCTTTAGCCAATGTATCGTCACCGCCGACTAAATCTACCAACACCCCAATTTTGCTGCCATGCACGTAGCTAACCAGCTTTCCTTTGGCATTGATTTTAACAAAACGACGCGGCGTGATGTTCTCGCCAATTTTACCAACCAACTGTGCGCGTGTTTCTTCAACAGTAGCGCCTCGCATTGCAAGCGTGCCAACTGCTGCAATATCAGTAACATTGCTTATAGCTACAATACCAGCCAGTTCGCTAACAAATTTTAAAAAGTCTTCATTTTTTGCACAGAAATCAGTTTCCGAGTTCACTTCAATCATCGCACCAGTTTTACCGTCTGCACTAATTGAAACACCAACAGTACCTTCAGCAGCCACACGGCCTGCAGCCTTGCTGGCTTTGTTGCCAAAACGTACACGTAATATTTCTTCACCACGTGTCATGTCGCCTTCGGCCTCGGTTAATGCTTTTTTGCAATCCATCATTGGCGCATCTGTGCGCTCACGTAGTTCTTTTACCATCCCTGCGGTAATTTCAGCCATTTTTAGCTCCTAATATGCTCTTAAATAAATAGAAAAAGGGGCTGTACGCCCCTTTTTACTGGTAATAATTACTCTGCTACGGCTTCTGCAGCCTCATCTACAAACGCTTCTTCTTTTGCAGATTTGACGATTTCTGTAATCGCATTTGCGCGGCCATCAAGCACCGCATCGGCAATACCACGTGCATAAAGACGAATCGCTCTACTAGAGTCATCGTTACCAGGGATCACATAAGCCACGCCGTCTGGTGAGTTATTCGTATCTACAATTCCAATAACTGGAATGCCTAATTTTTGCGCTTCGGTAATCGCGCCGCTTTCATGGCCAACATCGATAATAAAAATCGCGTCTGGCAAACCACCCATGTCTTTAATACCACCGATTGAACGTTCTAATTTTTCGATTTCACGTTTGTAACCAAGCGCTTCTTTTTTGCCGAATTTTTCTAAACTGCCATCAAGTAACATCGCATCAAAATCATGCAGACGCTTTATGGATTGCTTCACTGTTTTAAAGTTGGTGAGCATACCGCCCAACCAGCGGTGATTTACATAAGCACAGCCCGCGCGAGTAGCTTCTTCTTTCACGATATCGCGCGCTTGACGTTTAGTGCCTACGAATAAAATACGTCCCTTATTGGCCGCCAATGTACGCGTGTATTTAAGTGCATCTTCAAATAATGGCAAGGTTTTTTCAAGGTTTACAATATGTATTTTGTTGCGGTCACCAAAAATGTATTCTGCCATTTTTGGGTTCCAGTAACGGGTTTGATGGCCGAAATGAACTCCGGCTTCCAGCATTTGACGCATGGTTACAGACATTTAATTACTCCATGTAAGGGTTAAATTTACACACATCCGCAATATTCATAGATTTAACTTACGATCTAGGAACACCCTGTACGGGATGGTGCAGTTATTTCTGCATAATTGCAGAGGCCGCATAATACCATTAACTGATTGAGTTTGCTACCTAATACGATTACTTTGCCTGCTATTATTGCTTAAATACCAGTGGGCAAACCGATAATACGCATCGTTCTATCTACATCCAAACGTAAAAGCTCTGCAATATCGCGATAATCATCTGGCAAAGCCGCGTCATCCCAGCCGTTAGCAGAATGACGTGCCAAGTTCACCGCCAGCGTCACGTTTCTCACTCGCTGCTCGCCAGATGCACCATCTTGCATCAGTTTTGAAAGTAGCGGTGGTAACTGAAAAACTTCCACCAATTCCTTTTGCAAATCATTCAATTTAAAGCCCAGCACTTCTTGCTGCACTACATGGCTACGCAAAGTTTTATCTGCTTGTTGCATTGCATTGATGGTATTCATTTTATCAGGCGCAAAGCACCACATCAGCATCTCAGATAAATCATGTAGCAAGGCTGCAATGCGCACTTCTTCGGCATGTAAATCTGCCAGATGCGTCGCCCAATCAGCAGCGAAGTAGGCTGCACGATGCGCGCGCCGAATGAGTCTAAGTAAATGCATCAAAGCAGAAAGGTTATTCTTGAGTGCATCCTCAACCAGAAAATTGGTAGGGATATCACGAAAAAAAGTGGTGGTCCCCATCATTAGGATCGCCTGCTCAACTTGTAACAAATCTTGTAGTTGATGTTTGCTTTTATGCTTTTGCGAAAAACTCAGAACCCTAAATACCATCATAGGATCATTCAGCACTGTAGAAGTAATTGCACGCGCACTCAGTTTATCTTCATCCTCTTGCAAACGTGCAATTTCACGTGCAGTTTGTTTAAGCACCGGGATGTCGGTGGTGCTGATAAATTCAACCCAAGTTTTTATATCACTTGTATCTGTAAGTATTAACTTCATATAACATTTTCCTTTGGCAACCCTAATAATAAATGGCGCACTTAAGTTTAAAAGCGCAAAAAAAGGCCATGAAAGTAACGCTTACCGTAGGATTGTTAAGTTTTCTTAAAATTGGCTATGCTAAAATGCAGCATCTAATCGTTTGAATATCAAACTCATGGCAATTACAATAAATAACGCAGACGACATCGCAAAAATGCGCATTGCAGGCAAGCTTGCTGCGGAAGTTCTTGATTACATTACACCTTTTGTGGTTCATGGAGTCACTACAGAGAAATTGGATCAACTCTGCCACGATTACATTGTCAATGTACAACAAGCGATTCCTGCGCCGTTAAACTACGCACCAGATGGCCATAGGCCCTACCCTAAATCGATCTGTACCTCGGTGAATCATCAAATTTGCCATGGCGTACCAGGTGATAAAGTGTTGAAAAATGGCGATATCGTAAATATCGATATTACTGTGATTAAAAACGGATATCACGGTGATACTTCACGCATGTTTCAAGTAGGTGAAACCTCGATTCAAGCTAAGCGTTTATGCGAAATTACCTACCAAGCCATGTGGATAGGCATCAACAAGGTTAAGCCAGATGCGACTTTGGGAGATATTGGTCATGCCATTCAGATTTATGCTGAAGAAAATGGCTACAGCGTAGTACGCGAGTTTTGCGGACATGGTATAGGTAAAAAATTTCATGAGGAACCGCAAGTATTACATTATGGCAAACCAGGCATGGGACTTAAACTCAAAGTGGGTATGATTTTTACCATTGAACCTATGATTAATGCAGGTAAGCGCGATATTAAACAATTGCCTGACGGCTGGACCATTGTCACCAAAGACCGCAGTTTATCAGCGCAATGGGAGCATACAATACTTGTTACAGAAACAGGTTTTGAGGTGTTGACTTTATCTGCTGGCTCACCAGCAGCTCCAATATTTAACTAATTTTTTGTTAAATGTCCCCAGCAAAGCAAACCATTCTGACCTGGCGAAGCACTTTAAAAACACAGCAAAGTGCGCTTGAGACCAGCTTTTTAGAACACAAAAATACAGCGCAATCACTTAAAAAACAATCTCAACTTATCGATAAGCTATTACAGCAAATATGGCTGAAAGCCAATATCCACAAGGGGGTATGTTTAATTGCAGTAGGCGGATATGGACGCGAAGAGCTATTTCCATACTCCGACATTGATTTGCTGATTCTACTCCCGCACCAGCATGACTATCTGCTGAATGAACAAATTGAAAACCTCATTGGTCAGTTGTGGGATATTGGTTTAAGTGTAGGCCATAGTGTGCGCACGCTTGGGGAATGCATGAATGAAGCGGCACAAGATGTAACTGTACAAACTAATTTACTCGAAGCGCGCTTATTGGCGGGCAACAAAGCCAATTACCAGTTGTTTGAAGTTGCCATAGCTGTATTAATGCAGCCTGCTGCATTTTTTGCGGCTAAATATAAAGAGCAAGATAATCGCCATGCCAAATTTAACGATACCGCTTATAACCTAGAGCCGAATATAAAGGAGAGCCCCGGCGGACTACGCGATTTGCACATGATTTTGTGGTTGGCACACAGCCAGAAATTAGGTAAAAATTGGCATGAGCTCGCTAAAAACAACATCATCACAACTGCCGAGTTGCGCCTAATTAAAAGGCATGAGCGTAATTTACAAACACTCCGCATCCGTCTGCATTATTTAGCCAAGCGCCGCGAAGACAGGCTGCTTTTTGATTTTCAAAACGAACTTGCCGAAAATTTGGGCTACATCACCACGTCGCGCAAACGCGCAAGCGAGCAGCTCATGCAAAGCTATTATCGCAGCGTTAAATATATTATATTAATCAATGAGATATTGCTTAAGACTTTAGAGTCTACTTTAAGTCATGTCAAACCAAGCATCTTACCGATTAATGCTCGATTTGAATCGAAAAATGGTCTATTAGAAACTAGAACTGCACAGCTTTTGCAACAATACCCAAGCGCAATTTTGGAGTGCTTTTTATTGCTACAGCAGTACCCTGAACTTACTGGCATGAGCGCAAATTTACTGCGTGAGTTACAGCGTGTAAAAAAAATCGTAAATAGAGATTTTCGTGATTCGTCAGTAAACAAAAAATTATTTTTAACAATATTATCGCAACCCAATGGCGTGAATCACGCTTTGCGACGCATGAATAACTACGGTGTTTTGGGGCAATATATTCCCGCATTCGGAAGAATTATCGGCCAAATGCAGCATGATTTGTTTCATGTTTATACAGTGGATGAGCACATCTTGAACGTGCTGGCGAACTTGCGGCGCTTTGCCAAACCCGAACTTAAACACGAGTTTCCGCTGTGCAGCCAGTTGTTTGCGGCCTTTGAAAAGCCTTATCTACTCTACCTCGCAGCCATATTTCACGATATCGCTAAAGGCCGTGGTGGCGACCATTCCACACTTGGCACCAAAGATGCGAAGCGCTTTTGCAAACTGCACGGTATAGACAAAGAAGAATCATACTTGGTGGCTTGGTTAGTGGAATCACATTTAAAAATGTCTAGCATCGCACAAAAATCCGATCTGTCTGACCCCAACGTCATTGAACAATTTGCATCCTTTGTAAAAACTGAAAAGAGACTGATAGCCTTATATTTGCTCACTGTGGCAGATATTCGTGGCACCAGCCCTGCTGTGTGGAACGCATGGAAAGCACGGTTGTTAGAAAACTTGTTTTACGCAGCCAAGCGTGTGCTGAATGATGAAACCTTTAGCGTGCAGCAAACCATTTTAAGCCGCCAGCAAGAAGCCGCTGACAAGCTCGCCAAATATGGCCTGCAGGCACAATCATATCAATCCTTGTGGGATAACATGGGTGCGACATATTTTGTGCGCTTTGAGGCCGATGAAATTGCTTGGCAAAGCCGCTTGCTTACACCTCACGTTCACACTGATAAACCTATTGTTCGTGCGCGCTTAAGCCCAAGTGGCGATGGTATACAAGTGATGATTTATACGCGCAACCAAGACGATTTGTTTGCGCGAATCTGTAACTTTTTTGACCGCATGGCATATAACATTGTGCAGGCCAAAATTTACACTACTAACCATGACTATGCACTCAATAGTTTTATTGTTTTAGATCAATCAGGTAAATCAGTAAGCTATAGTGGTTTATTAAAATATATTGAGGCAGAATTGGCTGAAAAAATCCTTGCAACTAACTCTTTGGAAGCGCCGCTTGAGGGCCGCATAAGTCGACAGGTAAAACATATGCCATTAGCGACACAAGTCAATATCCGCTCAGAAGCGCAAGGCGTTAATCATACGGTCGAAATTATTGCGGGAGATCGTCCTGGCCTTCTTGCCAAGGTAGCATTCATATTTTTACAACACGGTGTGGATTTGCATAATGCAAAAATCAACACACTGGGCAATCGCGCCGAAGACAGTTTCTTGATTTCCGCCAAACATGGCACTACGCTAAGCAAAACGCAAATTGATTCTTTACAGCACGATCTAGCAAATTTATAAAAACTAACTAAACTGATAATATTTACGCAACGTCTTTTTAACATCCCAGACGCAAGACAAACCTGCTGGGAAAGTCACTAAATCACCGACACCAAAACTCACTGGATTCCCACCATTTTTGGGTGTGACCGTCACCTCACCCTCCAGTATGTAGGCAATTTCCTGTGAATTATAGCTCCATGGAAATATAGAAACTTCTTTCGACCACGTAGGCCAACTTTTAACGTCGAGAGCCGCGAGTTTCGCTGCATCTGGTTTTTCGACTGTAATATTCATGATGTACTCCTTAAAACAAAAAAACCTCGAATACTTTATATTCAAGGCTTATTGTATTACTACTGCACAAAAATGCAATTACGAGTGCTTATAGTGCTTTTTAAGCTGTTTCACTACTTCCCAATTGCTCTTGAGACCTTTTGGAAACACTACAAAATCACCTGCTTTAACAACCACTTTTTCACCATTTTGTGGTGTTACATGAAACTCACCTTCCAACACATACGCACTCTCAGTCATACTGAAATCAAGAGGAAACTTAGATGGTGCACAATCCCAAGTTTGCCAGGAAAATACACCTAGATCTTTCAATTTTTCTTGCGTTGGATTATGGTCGATAATAATTTGGCTCATATTTTTCCTTAAATAATAGTTTCATTAAAATGCAAATGCCGCCTAAAAAAAGCGGCATTTAAAAACTTGGCGGAGAGGTGCCGCCCACATTAATGGCTGCAGGCCCCTACCCTTCTAGAATTATATAATACATATAATATATTTACCACATTGTTTACCACATTGTTTACCACTGTATTTCAACTGGTACTAAATTTTTTTAACTTTTTTCTATTTAATTAACTTTCGCTTCACCCTCTATCAACGTGAAGTCGGTTTCCTGAATGTCTGCCATATTCCCAAGCAGAGCACGTGGATTCATTCTCATCTCATTTGCTAACTCAATGATACGCTTTATCTTTTCATCGCGGTCATCTGAGTGCACTACGTCAATTCGATGTTCTGTCAGTACATGTAATCCACCACGATCCAATAGCATTTGCGCCGCTTTTAATCTGTGCCCCCTATCAGCTGTCTCGTCGCTAATAGTTTCCATAAGTAAAGAAACCGCCGCAATCGTTCCAGTCTGCAGACGTTTTCTCGCTTCCTCTAGTATGGCAGACTGCACCCTATTATCATGTGATAAACGGTGCGCCTGAACCCATAAGCTTTCAGTGCTCTCAGTTGCATACCCTGCTTTCTTGGCTGCAGCTGTTGCGTCCGGTTTACTGCCCTGGTCTAAGATTGCCAGCACGAAAAGACGCTGTCTTTCATTCAACGCCTTCATGCATGGACCAAGTTTTACCTCTGATGGCAAAAACTCTGCCAGATATGCCTTATTAGCAGGAAGCTTCTGTGATTAATGTGTTATAGCCATGTTATATCCTTAACTTAGTATTTTTGGAACGGCGCGAAAGAGAAAGATTACGCAAGCGCGTTTTGTTTCAGCCCGTCGAGGGGTACGGGGTACGCCACCCCCCTTAAGGCCTTCCGAACTACCAACGCGCCAGGGTTCCTTAAATAAGACCTTCGTCATGGGGTTAAATTCACCAGTGTGGCTGTTGTGGTAGCATTAAAAATATATCACGGGTATGTTGTCATTGCTTGTTATAAATAGTTTTATCTATATATTTACCACATAATTTACCACGTAATTATGCTTACTGCTTACGGGGAACATGCTCAAATATAGTGAAGATGCTCAAGATGCTCATATAAATTGAATTGAACAAGTTGAGCACCTTTGATTTGTTTTATGGAGAAAGCTATATTTTGGCTTAGCCTAGTATGGGGAATTATTACGTCTTTTCACCCATACTATCTTCTATCTAAGCGGCTTTATTATTTCGCGATCAATTACCTATTGTCATTGCCCTTGTGCCAATTGAAGCTTTTAGGTAAATATTTGCAAAGATGAATGAATAATTACAGCCAAAAGGAGACTGTTGTGTATTTTCCAACAGCAGCAGTGTGATTACAAAAATCATAAAAGCTGGATTGAATTGATCATGGAGTCTTATAGTCTTCTTTTTGTGGAGGGTTGCGAGTTTAACACTCATATTAATTATTTTATTATATGATGTTGTTTCTTCCATTTGTCTCTAAAATTCGGCATGAATTATCTATGAATAGCATTCTTGCTGGGCTTAGCTTCCAGTTGATATTTGATTCGTCAGCCGATGCCTTGTTAATAACTGATGTTACCGGCCAAGTCTTACTTGCCAATCCTGTTGCGCAGCAATTACTGGGCTATTCAGAAAATGCAATACTCAACTTAAAGGTCGAGGATCTTATACCGGCACGCTACCGCTCAAAACATCTCAGTGTTCGGGAAGTTTTTTCCAGCAAACCTGAGAAGCGTGCCATGGGAAAAGGCAGAGAGATTTATGCGCTGAGGAACGACGGCCAAGAATTATCGGTAGAGATCAGTCTTACACCATTGAGCGCGGACGAACATGCCTATACGCTGATTAATATGCAGGACAACACCGAACGTAAACAGGCTGCTGACATCCTCAAAAAATCACGTGATCAGTTAAAGACTTTTATCCACAATGCTCCGCTTAGCATTGCCATGTTTGACCGGAGCATGAACTATTTAGAATACAGCGCCCGCTGGCTCCTGCAATACGGCCGGGGATACCCTGACCTCATTGGACTCAATCATTATGAAGTACATCCGGACTTGCCCGATCAGTGGAAAATTGTCCACCAGCAGGTTCTTGCTGGAGCCACCTTGGAGAGAATTGAGGATAGCTGGACCCAGAATGACGGCAATACCTGTTGGCTGCGCTGGTCGGCTCTGCCCTGGTTAGATGGGAATTCAGAAATTAGTGGCATCATCATTGCCGCCGAAGACATCACCGCTCAAAAAATAATGGAAAAGAAGTTGATAGAACAGCGGAATGATTTGGATAATCTGCAAAAAATACATATTGCCTCCCAAACCGTATCAGCGATTGCCCACGAACTCAACCAGCCGCTAGCCGCCATTTCCGCCTATAGCGAGGTGGCACTAAAATCGCTGAGAAGCGATGCAGTAGACTTGCCAACATTGAACCGTGCTCTCAAAGGTTGTGTCGAGCAATCGCTGCGCGCAGGGAAGAGTTTGCATGAATTACTCAATTTTTTGAGTGCAGGGAAATTCATAATAGAGCCTTTTGATCTCAATGACACCGTACACGATGCACTATCCTTAGTGCAAAATGACGGCTTTGGCGGATTTCTCCGGAAACTCGAACTGGAGCAAGGATTACCGCCAGTATTGGGTAATCGTACTCAGATAAGGAAAGTTCTGGTCAATCTACTGAGTAATGGTGCCGAGGCCATGCGCGAGGCAGGGTTACCAGCCGGCGCAATCAACATCACTGTGAAAACCATGGCAGAAACGAAAATGGCCCAAGTCACAGTGCAGGACAGCGGCCCTGGACTCAATGCCGAGACAACCAAAAGAGTTTTTGAACCCTTTTTCACGACCAAGCCCGATGGTATCGGACTAGGACTCGCAATCAGTCGCTCAATGATTGAGGCCAACGGTGGGCAGCTCTGGCTCGAACCAAACACCACGCAAGGCGCCATATTCCATTTCACATTACCATTTGCTGCTTGAATGCTTGTCAATGACAAAAGTCTATCTAGAGTGACAGTTACAAGCAACTAAATGACTCCAGAAAAAGCGATCTAACCTAATGACACCTGCTAGGTCTAAGGCTGGCTTGATAGGTGGGGCATATACGAACTCTGGGTACATCATACATCTAACTCTAGCTGTCATTACTGAGCCAAAACAAGTTTCTTTGAAACCATTTGATATACTAAAGACAGGGGCTAGCAAATACATCCCATCAAAAGCATTGCGAGCCTTATTTCTTTGCGCCCCCTCTGGAATTGAAGAAGGATTTAGCCTTTCCTTCGCTCGTGGCGTTGCTACATTCAGGCGATGATAAGAGATTTAGTTTCGCAGCCATCGTGGTAAATCCTCATAACGAGTATTTGATACCACGAATTTACCACGGATGCAATAGGACATTAATACACATTAGATACGAACTAGGATGATATGTTTTGTTAAAAATCAACTACTTATATATTTTATAACACATCATTAGACATCAGGTTGGCGGAAGAGGTGAGATTCGAACTCACGGTGGGCTCGCACCCACGACAGTTTTCAAGACTGTAGCATTAAACCGCTCTGCCACTCTTCCTCGTCAATTACAGCGAGCGCGCATTATAGCAAATTATTTAGACTGCAACAAAGTAACTACTAAATTCTCGCATCAACTACATTTAAATTATTTTAAAATTACTCTATTATTTTAGTCATCTTGAACTTCCTGATTCGGAAAAAGTACATCAGTAAAGCCAAATTGGCTTAAGTCTGCAATACGCATTGGATACAAAATACCATTTAAGTGATCGCATTCATGTTGCACAACCCTTGCATGGAATCCGCTCACCAGCCTATCAATTACATTTCCATATTGGTCAAAACCTTTATAATGCAACCGAACATAACGCGGTACTATACCGCGCAGACCCGGTACAGATAAACAGCCTTCCCAATCCTCTTCTATTTCATCACCGATGAATGTTAAAGCTGGGTTGATCAACACAGTGAAAGGCACTTGCTCAGCGTCTGGGTAGCGTGGATTCTGACTAACACCAAATATCACCACCTGCAAACTTACTCCAATTTGCGGCGCAGCAATACCTGCACCATTCATAGCGCGCATGGTATCTTGCATATCTTCAATGAGAGAATGCAACTCTTGGGTGTCGAACGCAATCACAGGCAGCGCTTGTTGCAATAAAATCGGCTCACCCATGCGTAATACTTTTTTAACTGCCACCTTGGTCTTCCTAAAGATAAGTTGTTAACTAATGAATTGTCTAAAATTTTGTTGCTTGATAAACGCGCGCGATTTCCTCAATCAATAAACGCACCTTCTGCATAGTCAGCTCAAGTTTTGCAATCAAATCCTCATATTGGACACCATGGGCACTTGAGCCCCGTCCTGCGGCTTGATTAGCCACCGGACATAGGGCAGCATAATGTAAACCTAATTCACGTGCCAATGCAGCTTCCGGCATGCCGGTCATACCTACTAATGTCGCACCATCATGCTCTAAACGGTTAATTTCTGCTGCAGTTTCCAGCCTTGGGCCCTGTACGCAGGCATATATTCCACCCTCACGCAAACCCAGTTGCAAATTACCGGCTGCCTGTTTACACATCTGACGCAAACTTTCTGAATATGGTTCGGTAAAATCGATATGCTTTACAGGTAACTCCATGCCATCGTGATAGGTGTTTTTTCGACCATGTGTGTAATCAATTATTTGATGCGGCAACACGATGTCTCCAGGGCTTAAATCACTCGCAATGCCGCCTGTCGTGGCTATTGCCAACAGGTTTTTTACACCAACCGATTGGAGCGCCCAAATATTGGCACGGTAATTTACGGCATGTGGTGGAATAGTGTGACCGCCGCCATGTCGAGCCAAAAACACTACCTCCAGTCCTGCTAACTCACCAAAAACTAAAGGCTGTGAAGCTTCTCCATATGGCGTGCGTGCTATTTGTCGCCTAGTGATTTTCAAGTTTTCGAGTTTCGCTAAACCCGTACCTCCAATAATTCCTAACATAAATTGCCAAACATAGAATTTTCCAAAAATATTTTATGATTATTGTAGCGCAAGGCGGTCGCTAGCGCTGTAGGGTTTGCAAATTTTGTGGCATACTTCAGCTATGGCTACCGATTCAGAAATATTTAATATCACCAAAGAAGATGTAAAAGCTAAAGAAAGCTTGATAGATTACCTTGTGCCTTCGCAACAGCATTACGAAAACTTTCCTGTTGCTTCCATTGTAATACCCAAGCACTTACGCGATCCAATTGCCTTAATTTACACCTTTGCGCGTCAAGCAGATGACTTCGCGGATGAAGGTTATCACAAACCATCTTGGCGATTAGCCCGGCTTCAAGGTTTTAAAAATGAGTTAGATCTTATTCAAGATAACATCAAAACAAAATCGCCTTTCTTTACCGAGCTTGGTAATACTATTCGCAAACACGAGTTGCCGCTCGCGCCATTTTATGATTTGTTAGAAGCATTTAGTCAAGATGTAACAAAAACTCGCTATGCTAATTTTATTGAACTGTTAGATTATTGTCGACGCTCCGCAAACCCGATAGGCGCCTTGCTGTTGCATCTTTTCGGTAAAGCAACTCACGAGAATTTAATCTACTCCAATAAAATTTGCACCGCATTGCAACTTATCAACTTTTATCAAGATGTAGCCATTGATTTTGAAAATGAGTTCCATAAAAGTCGCATCTATTTATGCCAGGATGAAATGCAACAATTTAGCGTAACCGAGGCACAAATTGCAAGTCAGTATGTAAACAGGCATTGGGAAGAGTTCATGCTTTTTAATATTGATCGTGCTGAAAAAATGCTAAATGAAGGTAAACCGCTGGAGCACATTCTACCTGGACGCATTGGCTTGGAAATGCGCATGATTATCGGCGGTGGCGAGCGCGTTTTGTATAAACTAAGAAACGTGCGTGGTGATGTGTTTAAGAACAGACCTACACTGGTAGCGTGGGATTGGCCTATCATTCTACTCAATGCCTTATTGAAATGACGCCTCAGGAATACTGCAAGCAAAAAGCCACGCAAAGTGGCTCCAGTTTCACCATCAGCTTCCTATTTTTACCAAAAAATCAACGAGATGCCATGACAGCACTTTATGCTTTTTGTCGCGAGGTGGATGATGTGGTTGATGATTGCACTGATTTTAATGTCGCACAAACCAAGCTGAATTGGTGGAAAAGCGAAATTGAAAGTTTATATGCCAATTCACCGCAACACCCCGTCTCTAAAGCCTTGCATCCCGTTATTAATCAGTTTCATCTTGCTCAAGAACACTTCTTGGAGATTATTGACGGCATGGAAATGGATTTAAAATTCAACCGCTATGAGGATTTTAAGCAATTGCAGTTGTATTGCTACCGCGTTGCCAGTGTAGTCGGACTGCTATCAGCGCAGATTTTTGGCTTTAAAAATCGCAAAACGCTCAAATATGCACACGATTTAGGTATGGCGTTTCAACTCACCAATATTATTCGTGATGTAGGTGAAGATGCCCGTAGAGGCCGTATTTACTTGCCTCTGGACGAATTAAGAAAAGCCAAAGTGACTGAGGATGACATATTGCAAAGCCGCGAATCTGCAGCAGTAAAAGAGCTGATAGATTATCAAATTGAACGCGCAGAAACCTATTACGACAAAGCTTTGGGTGAATTACCTGCGGAAGACGCTAAACAGCAACGCACTGGCCTGATGATGGCAGCGATTTACCGTACCCTGTTGCGTGAAATTAAAACCGACAGCGCCGAAAAAGTGCTCAGTAGCAAAACCTCGCTACCGCCTTTACGCAAATTCTTACTCGCTATGCAAACCTATTTCAAATATGCCTAAACATGTCGTCGTAATTGGCGGTGGCGTAGCAGGCCTCGCAGCTGCTACTACATTGACTGAGCAAGGCATTTCTGTGACATTGCTAGAAGCCGCTTCACAGCTAGGCGGCCGCACACGCAGTGTGGCGATTGAGGCTAACAGCCAAGTACATCAACTCGATAACGGGCAACACATCTTACTGGGTGGGTATACTGAAACGCTTAAACTACTGGCAAAAATCGGCATACAAGAAAATGACGCATTTATGCGCGTTCCGCTGAAGTTGGATATACGGCTAAAAAGCCAAACCTCCTTTAAACTCATCGCGCCCTCTTATTTGCCAGCACCGCTAAATCAGCTTATTGGCTTTTTGTTTTGCCAAGGTCTGCAATGGCATGAGCGAGTAGCTATCATTAAATTCATGCTTCGCCTTAAAAAAAGCCATTATCAGATTGCTGAAGATGAACGGCTGTCAGATTTTTTACTTAAAAATCAGCAATCGAGCAATGTCATCACCCTGCTGTGGGAACCACTGTGCTTGGCTGCGCTCAATACGCCAATGAGTATTGCCAGCAGCAGAATATTTTTAAATGTGCTGTGCGATACATTCAACAGAAAAAAAACTGACAGTGATTTTTTGTTGCCAAAGCTCGATTTATCGCAACTCTTTGCGCAGCCCATTGCACATTATCTTAATGCGCACAATGCTAAGGTACTGTATAACAAACGCGTCAAAAGCATCACACTCAATGCCAATGGCTATACGGTTGCTACCAAAGAAGAAGCCTTTGAAGCGAGCCATGTGATTGTGGCGACGTCGCCGGTACGACTGAGCAATTTGATTAGTGATTTGCCCAAGTTAAGTTTTGTTGCCAAGCAAACCGACAAATACGAATATCAGCCCATCTACACCATTTATCTGCAATACAAACATAGCGCAACCTTGCCTGCGCCTATGCTGGGTTTTACTGGCGGTTTGAGTCAGTGGGTATTCGACCGTGGTACTTTATGCAAACAACATGGCCTAATGGCAGTGATGATTAGTGCGGAAGGTAAACATCAGAAACTCACGCATGATGCATTAGCGTTAAAGGTCGCGCAAGAGCTCCGCGATGCGTTTCCACAACTCCAAAAACCACTTTGGTATAAAGTGATTGCGGAAAAACGTGCGACATTTACATGTAAAGTAAATTTACCAAGGCTTGCGCATATGACGCCTTACCCTAATTTGTTCATTGCAGGTGATTACACGTATGCCGATTATCCCGCAACCATAGAGGGCGCGATACGTAGCGGCATCAACGCTTCAAACTACATTATTAATCCTTAACTTTTCGAAAGCATTTATATGAGCGCACACTTAACCGATTTCCTTATCCACTGGGCTATCATGAGCCTCTCATTATGGGTGGCTAGTTACGTTTTTGACGGTCTCAAGTTTTCCGACAGGTCATCTTTACTTATTTCCGCACTCATGTTGGGCTTTGTCAATGCCGTGCTACGCCCGATTCTGCTTATTCTCACATTCCCGCTTACGCTGCTTACATTAGGCTTGTTTGCGCTAGTGCTGAACGCTTTAATGATTATGCTGGTCGCCAATCTGGTCAAAGGGTTTAAACTCTCTGGATTCTGGACCGCATTCTTCGTGGGTATTTTTATTGCCTTGTTCAGTTTGTTTATTGAATTCTTTTTACCCAGCCAAGGCGTTGTGATTATGCATACCGGCCCGCTAATTTCTGCTTAATTTTGCCATTGCTATGCGGATTTGTAAGGCGTATCAGCATAGGATAATGCTCCGAAATGAATATTGTAATACGGTGCAATGTCTTTCAATTATTGAGCCCCACGATCGCTAGATTAATGCTAGAGAGCAACTCTGACAAGTCTACCATCATTTTCAACATATGCTTCTGAAAATGCTTTGAGCCATACTTCTCTTTCTGCATCCTCTAATTTTGGCACTTTTCTCACATATGCGATACGGTGAATTCCATCGTTACCTTTGAGCAGACGAGCAATCTCTTTTTGATCGGACCTGTCCATCGCAATCTTCAATTGACCATTCATAATTAACAGATAAGGGTCTTGCGCCAGCACATTCCACTTTGCGTTCGGGCAATGCGATTTCATTTGGGATTGTAGCTTGTTCATCAAAATGCTTGGTGAATCGCTTGTACTTTCAATGAATTGGATATAAGCATTTTTGACCAGTTTGAAATATCTTCTTCGGTCGGAATCAATTCTATGATTGTTTTGCCTCTCCGATCCGAGCCGTAACCAATTTTCCAACCACTATTAATCATCAGCTGGAATATAAACTGCTTCAATGGCAAACGCATGCGCTGCTAAAGATAAAAAGAGTAAAGTTAGTGCAATTATAACTCGGGGCATTATCCCCCACTCCTTAAAATAAAATGGGCATCCAACTAACCTTATACATTGCGTCAACCGTTCCTAAGCTGATTTAATACTTGTTCCAAGCGCTCCACCGCTATCACTTCCAGTCCTGCAATTTTCGCTTTAGGTGCGTTGGCTTTCGGCACAATAGCTTTGGTAAACCCAAGTTTTGCAGCTTCTTTTAAACGCATTTGGCCGCCTTGCACTGGGCGTACTTCTCCCGCCAAACCAACTTCACCAAATACTATAACTTTGCTATCTAATGGTTTGTTTTTTAAAGAAGAAACTATGGAAAGTATCACAGCTAAATCGACCGCAGGCTCGGCTATTTTTACTCCACCCACTGCATTAATGAACACATCTTGGTCAAAACACGGTATGCCCGCATGACGATTTAACACTGCTAGCAGCATAGCTAAGCGGTTCTGTTCAAGGCCTGTCGCCAAACGCTTTGGGTTGGGTGCATGGCTTTCATCTACCAAAGCCTGAATTTCAATCAACAATGGCCGTGTGCCCTCCATTGTCACGGTGATGCAACTGCCCGCGACTTGGCTTTCATGATGCGAAAGAAACAAGGCCGATGGATTAGAAACTTCACGGAGACCATGCTCTGTCATGGCAAATACGCCAAGCTCATTCACAGCGCCAAAGCGGTTTTTAAAGGCTCGAATCAGGCGGAAACTGGAGTTTTGGTCACCCTCAAAATACAAGACGGTATCGACAATATGCTCCAGGACCCGCGGCCCTGCTAGCGAGCCTTCTTTGGTGACATGCCCAACCAGAATTACAGTAATGCCAAGTTGCTTAGCTAAGCGCGTAAGCTGCGCTGAGCATTCGCGCACTTGCGCCACTGAGCCGGGCGCGGATTGCAATGCCTCTGAATACACGGTTTGAATTGAATCAATCACTGCTATATTAGGCTTGTGCGTTTGCAGTGTGGAGAGGATTTTCTCAAGATTGATTTCGGCTAGAAGTTCGACTTCACTGGCATCCAAGCCCAAACGCTTGGCGCGCATGGCGATTTGCTGCGGCGACTCTTCGCCACTCACATAGATAGCTTGTGCAGATTTGCCTAAATGACAAAGAACTTGTAATAATAAGGTAGATTTACCAATGCCCGGGTCACCACCAATCAGCACTACGCCACCTTCCACCAAACCGCCACCCAGCACGCGGTCGAACTCGCTGATGCCGGTAGGTTGGCGTGCAATATCAGCAGCTTTGATGCTGCTTAGTTTTTGCAAGGTACTGCTTTGGTTTAAACCATCAAATTTATTGGCATAGCGGTTGGTCGTAAGGGCTTCATCGATGCTCTCCACCAAGGTATTCCATGCCATGCAGCTTGGGCATTGGCCTTGCCATTTCGGCTCACTGGCACCGCATTCAGTGCAACTGTAGATGGTTTTAGCTTTTGCCACGTTTAATATTTGTTAATAGTTATCTGGTATGTAGCCTGCATTGGCGTAATTTTCAAAGCGTGTATGCTCTCCAATAAACGTGAGTTTTATCCGACCAATTGGGCCATTACGCTGTTTGCCAATAATAATTTCAGCTGTGCCTTTGTCAACGCTATCTGGGTTATACACCTCGTCACGATAGATAAATAATATCAAATCAGCATCTTGCTCAATCGCGCCAGACTCACGCAGATCGCTCATTACAGGGCGTTTATCGGGGCGAGTTTCTACACTACGATTTAATTGTGATAGCGCAACCACAGGCACATCTAGTTCTTTTGCCAGCGCCTTGAGTGAGCGTGAAATTTCTGAAATCTCCGTAGCGCGATTTTCGCCTTGCTTCCCTGATGGCGCAGACATCAGCTGCAAATAATCCACCACGATTAAACCTAATTTCCCTGTTTGGCGATGCAACCTTCGCGCTCTCGCGCGTACATCAAAGCTGCTTAAACCAGCGCCTTCATCAATATAAATAGGCGCTTCGTTCAGCCTGCCTAGTGCCGTGGTAAGCTTTTCCCAATCCTCATCCTCTAACCGGCCAGTTCTCATTCGATGCTGATCTAAACGACCTACAGAGCCTATCATCCGCATCGCAAGCTGGGTTGAAGCCATTTCCATTGAAAATACAGCGACCGGCAAACCAGTATCCAATGCAACATTTTCGGCAATATTCAGTGAAAATGCAGTTTTACCCATCGATGGGCGACCTGCCACGATAATTAAATCGCCACCTTGAAAGCCTGAAGTCATTGAATCTAAATCGGAAAATCCTGTAGGAATCCCCGTAACATCACTGGGATTGTCACGTGAAAACAACATGTCAATTCGCTCTGCTACTTGCGGCAGCAACCCTTGAATATTTTGAAAACCCTGACTGCTTCGCTGACCACCCTCGGCAATCTGAAAAATTTTGGCTTCAGCTTCATCCAATAGCTGCTGCGCATCACGCCCATTGGGGTTGTAGGCACTTTCGGCAATATCAGAACCCACAACCACCAGCTTACGCATAACGGCGCGCTCGCGCACAATTTCAGCGTAACGGCGAATATTGGCCGCAGTGGGTGTGTTTTGCGCCAATGCCCCTAAATAAGCTATGCCGCCAACTGTTGAGAGTTCAGCAGTACTTTCCAGCGACTCTGCCACCGTCACAATATCGGCTGGGCGATTATGTTCAATGAGTTTTCCGATATGCTGGAATATAGTTTTGTGATCGTGCTGATAAAAATCTTGCGCACTCAAAATATCAGCAATTTTGTCTAACGCCTCATTCTCGAGCAGCAAGCCACCAATTACCGATTGCTCGGCCTCAATGGAATGTGGAGGTAATTTGAGGGAATCTAATTGATCATCAGCCATGTCGAGATTATACCCAACTTGACCTTTAAAAGTTTAACTCGGAAATCTACTTTACGCTTTGCGGTGTAATCGACAAAAATCAAACTTCATCATTGCAACGTAATGGTCTTATTTATGCTGGATTGTATTGAACACTCTTATGATGGCCGCTTCACAAAGCAATTCAGTGAAACTGAGCTGAAATACTGGTTGTCAACCAACCGTTCTGCTACTCTGGTTTCGGCCTTAGTTAATGCACTCCCACTTTCAAAAAAACTATGTGGAAAATAAACTTCAGCCTCGACTTTGCCGCCGATATAATGGAATATTACCCGCTCCGGCTCTGGCAACCCATCAAGCAGTGGCGCCAAGTGAGTTAGCAAACTTTCTCGTCCAGGCATTCGCTGAGCATTGCTATCATGATCGATGTCGTCTTCTGGATCAACGTGAACCAGCACATCAATTACTTCCAAATGGCTTTTCAGTACGCGCCCACGTGCATGTTCTGCAATGCTGTGCCCTTCTGATACACTGATACGCGGGTCAACTAGAATATGTGCATCCACCAATGCGCGGTGCGCCATGCGGCGGGTGCGAAGTTCGTGCAGATTGACTACTCCGGAGGTGTCGATTATTGTCTGGCGAATGCTGTTCACCTCCTCAATGGACAGTCCTGCATCAATCAGTTCCTGAAAAGCTTCCCAGGCAAACACGATGCCCATACGTACTATCATAAAGCCAACTACGATTGCCGCTAATGAGTCTGCATAAATGAAACCTAGCAAGTTACCGCCAATACCTAGCGCCACCACTAGCGATGAGGCCGCATCAGATCTCGCATGCCAAGCATTCGCAATTAACATGGACGAACGCAGTTGCTCACCCACACGCAACATATAACGAAACAATCCTTCTTTGGCAATAAGCGCGATACCCGCCACCCAAAGCGCCAGCGGCGCAACAGGAGTGAGGTGTTCGATATTTTGCAGTTTCAGTGCAGCTGTCACCATAATGACACCACCCGTCGAAGCAAGAATTGCACCCAACCCAAGCGAAGCCGCTGTCTCTACCCGGCCATGACCATAAGGATGCCCTTCGTCGGCCGGATTCTTGCTGTGATAGTTTGCCCCCAACACCAGAAAATCACAGACAAGATCTGATAAAGAGTGCATGCCATCTGCAATCAAACTTTGGGAGTGAGCGAAGAAGCCTGCTGCAATCTGTACCAGGGTTAATGAAATATTGACAATCACACTTACCCAAGTAGATTGACTGGTCATAGCGTGACGGTGAAGGCTGTCGTAGGAAGAGCTTATTTGATCTGGGCCGCTCATGATATATACTTTATCAACTCAATTCACCCTATTATACGATTATTTCTTTGACTATTATGTTGGGAACATAATGATGAATTCCCTCCAAGCAACAACTCAAACAACCTGTATGTAACCAAGGTAAATTGAAGACACCACGCTAGTAAATATATAGATACTTAATAAAAAGGCTACCAAAGTAGCCTTTTTATTTATTTTTTAAAACAAAAAACTAAGCAGCTTCGCCAACCACTGTCACAGTAATGTCCACAACAACATCGTGGTGTAAAGCGATACTCACTGGGAAATCACCAATCGTTTTTAATGGTCCCGCTGGCAAGCGCACTTCTGATTTAACCACTTCAAAGCCTGCGGCTGTTAAACCATCAGCAATGTCGATATTGGTCACAGATCCAAATAAACGGCCATCTACACCGGCTTTTTGTGTCACTGTTAATACATAACCAGCCAATTTTTCGCCACGAGCTTTCGCAACGGTTAAAATATCTGCTTGTTGTTTTTCAAGTTCTGCACGACGTGCAGAAAATTCAGCCTTATTCGCCTCTGTTGCGCGTTTTGCTTTACCTTGTGGAATTAAAAAGTTACGGCCAAAGCCGTCTTTTACCTTAACGATATCGCCCAATACACCTAGATTTGCGACTTTTTCTAATAAAATTACTTGCATATTATTCTCCTTAGCCTGGGTGCTTATCGGTGTATGGTAACAACGCCAAGAAACGCGCACGTTTCACCGCTGTTGTCAGTTGGCGTTGATATCTGGCTTTAGTGCCAGTCATACGGGCTGGGATAATTTTTGCGTTTTCTGAAATAAAATCTTTCAGTAAATCCACATCTTTGTAATCTACTTCTTTAATGCCCTCTGCTGAAAAACGGCAGTAGCGGCGGCGTTTGTACATTTCTCTTGCCATGATAAAACTCCTAAATATTCTGTATTTCTAACTTTTCGATATGTAATACCAATTGTGTACTTTTTACGCTGCGTTTGGCTAAAAAACCTTTGACCTTAATTCTAGACCCCAGCTGAATGTTTTGTTTTGCAATTTCGCCTATGGCGACAGCACTAACTTCACATTCCACTTTTCTTTTTAAGCCTGCTTCAGTTTGTTCAGAAGCATGCTGCAACATAAAACTTAACATCGGTATTCCTGCTGGTGTGTAGCGTATTGGCTCCAAGCTAACAACCACGCCACTCAGCACTAGATTATTCAATTACTCTACTGCCACAACCTCAGCTACAGCAACAGGCACTGGCGCTTCATCACGACTTAGCACTGATCTAGATTTTTCTTCTTTCATCATTGGGCTTGGTGCAGTTACCGCAGTTTTGGTGCTCATAGTCAAATGGCGAATAACAGCATCGTTAAATTTAAAGCCATGCTCTAATTCTTCTAACGTTGCTTGGTCACATTCAATGTTCATCAACACGTAATGGGCTTTGTGGATTTTTTGGATTGGATAAGCTAATTGACGACGGCCCCAATCTTCTAAACGGTGCATAATACCCTTGCTAGCGGTAATCATAGCGCGATAGCGCTCAATCATCGCAGGCACTTGCTCACTTTGGTCCGGATGGACGATAAAAACTACTTCATAATGTCGCATGAAATCTCCTTATGGCTAAAGCCACCTACTATGCGTGAGTAGTGTGGCAAGGTTTGAAAGACCGCGATTATAGTCAAAAAGTGTTGATAAATCAAACCCTTTTTGCTTAAAGATGCCAACTTCGTAATTTAACTGACCGTTATTCCAGTAAATACAGAAATTTAGTCAAAATTAAAAGTATTTTATTGTGAATGTCTCTGATTTTGCATAAAACAGTATGCCCTGCAAGTAAATATCCATGTGGCTTCCGAAGCATCCATCTTAACTAAGATTTTGTAATATTATTTTGCATTTAAAACGCATGTTTTAAAAGTTGAATCTAGCGTAAAAAGCAACTTAATCCTATGATTAAGCTAACATTTCAAAAAATAAATAGCGGAGCAACAAGTCATGATGAGTGCCAGTAGGTAACGGAGCCCAAGACGCCAATTTCAACTGTCATCAACAACCCGACGCAATGGCAAGTTGCATCCCTCCGACGCGTTAGTGCGCTGTGAATGACGTTTTGCATATGTTTTACTTTCCGTTTAAAAACAATCTACCTTGCAAGCTAATATCCACAGAACTTGTAGAGTATATAATTTTAATCTATCTAAGCAATTAAATCCGGCATTTCTGCTCCGTAAAACTTAACTCTCAATTTTTTAAGCTGATCTCTAAATTCTGCCGCTTTCTCAAATTCCAAATTTTTGGCCGCATCGTGCATAGCCTTTTCCATCCGCTTCATTTCTTTCACAATTTGTTTTTCACTCAAACTCTCATAATTAGCCTGATCTTGCGCAGCCTTGCGTTCTCGCTTACCTTCTTCTACGTCATAAACGCCGTCAATCATGTCTTTCACGCGTTTGGTGATGCCTACAGGCGTAATGCCATTGGCTTCATTAAAGGCCATTTGCACGGCACGACGGCGATTAGTTTCATCTATCGCCAGCTTCATGCTGCGCGTGATGCGATTACCGTAAAAAATCACTTTGCCATTAATATTGCGTGCCGCACGACCCGCAGTTTGAATCAAGCTGCGTTCTGAACGTAAAAAGCCCTCTTTGTCCGCATCCAGCACAGCTACCAATGATACTTCAGGAATATCTAAGCCTTCTCGCAACAAGTTAATACCGACCAGCACGTCAAACTCACCCAAACGTAAATCACGAATAATTTCTACGCGTTCAACAGTATCAATATCGCTATGCAAATAACGTACTTTTACGCTATGCTCGGCTAAATAATCAGTCAAGTCCTCTGCCATCCTTTTTGTGAGCGTGGTCGCCAGCACACGCTCGCCAACAGCAACTCGCAGCTTGATTTCTCCAAGCAAATCATCAACTTGCGTGTCGGCTGGTTTCACAGTAATTTCTGGGTCAATCAAGCCCGTCGGACGCGCAATCATCTCCACTACTTGCTGTTGATGATTTTTTTCATATTCTGCCGGAGTAGCCGAGATAAACACGCATTGGCGCATAATGCGCTCAAATTCTTCAAACTTCAGCGGACGATTATCAAGCGCAGAGGGCAATCGCCACCCATAATCGACCAAATTGGTTTTACGTGACCAATCGCCTTTATACATACCGCCAATTTGTGGCACGGTCACGTGGCTTTCGTCAATAATCATCAGTGCATTATCAGGCAAATAATCAATTAGCGTAGGCGGTGGATCGCCGGCATTACGGCCTGATAAATGGCGTGAGTAGTTCTCTATGCCTTTGCAAAAACCAATTTCATTGAGCATTTCCAGATCAAAACGTGTACGTTGCTCTATTCGTTGCGCCTCCACCAGTTTATTTTCTTTAATATACCAAGCTACTCGGTCTCTAAGCTCGATTTTAATCTTTTCCATCGCCTTAATTGTTGCTTCTCGCGATGTTACGTAATGACTTGAAGGATATATTGTAAATCTTTGTATTTTATTAAATATTTGTCCAGTTAAAGGGTCAAATAAAGTAATAGAATCGACCTCATCATCAAACAAACTTAACCTTACAGCCGTCTCGTTATTTTCTGCGGGAAAAATATCAATAACATCGCCACGCACACGAAAATTGCCACGACTAAAATCAAAGTCATTACGGTCGTATTGCATGCCAATCAAGCGTTGTATCGCTTCATCCCGACTAAGTTTGTCGCCTTGCTTCAGGTGCAATACCATGCCGTGGTATTCGCTTGGGTCGCCTATGCCATAAATTGCAGAAACCGAAGCGACGATAATGCTGTCTTCGCGCTCCAATAGAGCTTTAGTAGCTGAGAGTCGCATCTGCTCGATGTGCTCATTAATGCTGGAATCTTTCTCAATAAACAAATCGCGCGAAGGCACATAAGCTTCGGGTTGATAGTAATCGTAATAACTCACGAAATATTCCACCGAATTATTAGGGAAAAATTCGCGAAACTCGCTATACAACTGTGCTGCCAATGTTTTATTGGGCGCCATGACAATAGCAGGACGGCCAAGCCTAGCAATTACATTGGCCATAGTAAATGTTTTGCCAGAACCTGTAACGCCGAGTAATGTTTGAAACTTCAAACCATCTTCAATGCCTTGCGTAAGCTTATCTATGGCCGCAGGCTGGTCGCCAGCAGGCGGAAAGGGTTGAAACAATTGATATTTACTGTTAGGAAAGTTTACAAACACGTTTATTCAATGCAATAAGGTAATTATTAATTCTAGCAGGCTTTATCAATTCTAATTGCAAGAGTTCTATTCATTTACAAAGAGTTTATAGCGAACTTTGGGTTATAGTTTTAGTCAATTAGTTAACAATAATATTAAACTTTTAAGATTGGGGATGAAAATGCGCGCTTCAATACTAGCTATTGCTTTTCTTTCAACAGTGCTTATACCTATTCAGACTGCCCTTTCTTTTGAAAATCAAAAAATGCTAGATGCTTTTTTTACCGTGGTGATGGTGCGAGGCTACAACACCAATGGAGGCTTGGCCTATGGGTCTGGTGTAGTGGTTGGCGATAACAAAGTCCTCACCAATTGCCATGTTTTACGCGCCACCAAACAACCTTGGGTTTCACGCGGGGAGGATTCTTACATTGTCGCGTCGGTAAAAGTCGATGCTTGGCACGATTTGTGTTTAGTTTCAACAACCTACATGCCATATAAACCAGCCATTCTTGGCAAAAGCGTTGATTTAATACGCGGCCAAGAAGTCGCAGCAATTGGTCACTCAAACGGCGTACCTGCTCCCCTCACATCTAACGGTATGGTTAAAGCCTTGTACGATTCTGATCAAGGCAAAATCATCCGTAGCTCGGCCAAGTTTTCCATGGGCGCAAGTGGCAGCGGCTTATTTGATATGGAAGGCAGATTAGTTGGTATTAACACCTTCAAAACAGCTGGACGTGGCGGTAGTATTCACTATGCACTCCCAATTGAATGGTTAGCACAATTAGAGAAACAACCTGAAATCACCACTTTCCCCATTACAGGCAAAGCATTATGGGAAGAAGACGAAGACAAAAAGCCATTCTACATGCAAGCGGCCGTGCCAGAATCCCGTGAAGATTGGCCTAAACTGGAGCTGGTTGCAGAAAAATGGACGCAAGCCGAGCCAAACAATACTGAAGCTTGGTATGAGTTAGGATTGGCGCAAGAAAATAACGGCAAACCCGATCTTGCTGAAATAGCATATAAACAGTCAGTTAGCTTTGATAGCAGCAATTTCGACGCGCTTGTGCATTTAGGAGTTATCGCCAAAAATAAAGGTGACACTAGCGAAATGCACCATATTCAAACTGCTTTGACTAATATTAATAAGGATTTGGGTGCTGAATATAGTGAAATGATGGGTTGCAGTGTCGCTTGTTAAAGCGGGATGCCTACTGTTAGCCTAGATTAATTTCCGGAAATTGCTTTTTTTGCGTAAAATGTTGCTTTCCATTTAAACGCACCAGTTATAAAACTAAAGCCAAGGAAGTTATTTTGAGCAGCCCTGCATCAATCGTGTTATCACGCCGTGTTTTATCTATTAAAGAGTCTCCCACCCTTGCCATCACAGCAAAAGCCGCTAAATACAAGGCTGAAGGCCGCCCTATTATTGGTTTAGCTGCGGGTGAGCCTGATTTCGATACGCCACAACACATTAAAGATGCAGCCAAAGCTGCCATTGACGCAGGCTTTACTAAATACACCCCGGTTAGCGGCATCCCTAGCCTTAAGAAAGCAGTTGTAGCAAAATTTAAAAACGAAAACGGCTTAGATTACACCGTAAATGAAGTCATCGTTGGCGTCGGCGGCAAGCAAACCATATTCAATTTGTGTCTCGCCGTATTAAACGCGGGTGACGAAATAATTGTGCCAGCACCATACTGGGTGTCATATGTCGATATAGCCATGGTCGCCGAAGCCGTCCCAGTCATTATCGATTGCGGTATTGATCAAGGCTTTAAGCTGCTCCCAGAGCAACTAGAAGCTGCGATTACGCCCAAAACTAAATTAGTGATGTTTAACTCACCCTCTAACCCCACTGGGGCAGTTTACAGCTTAAGTGAATTACAAGCTTTGGGCGAAGTTTTGCTAAAAAATCCGCATGTATTAGTGGCGACTGACGACATGTATGAACATGTGAATTTAACCGGCGAAAAGTTCTACAACATACTCAACGCTACCCCATCCTTAAAAAACCGCTGCATCGTGCTTAATGGCGTTTCCAAGGCCTACTCTATGACAGGTTGGCGTATCGGTTACGCCGCAGGCCCTGCTTACATCATTAAAGCTATGGAAATTTTGCAAAGCCAATCGACCAGCAACGCAACTTCTATATCGCAAGTGGCAGCAGAAGCCGCACTAAGCGGCTCGCAAGAGTGCATTAAACCCATGGTTGCGGCATTTAAAGAGCGTCATAAATATGTAGTAGATCGTTTTAACGCTATGCCGGGCTTACGCTGCCTTATGGCGGGCGGCGCATTTTATGCCTTCCCGGACGCCCGTGTGGCTATAACCAACTTGCACAAAGCCTGCAAAATTAGCGCTGCGACCGATATGGCATTGGCAGAATACTTGTTAGAAAGCTTCGATGTCGCTGTGGTGCCTGGTTCTGCATTTGGCGCAGAGGGCTATTTTAGAATTTCATTCGCCACTTCAATGGATAATTTACGCAACGCTCTTGATAGAATTGAAACGGCGCTTAAATAGTGTTTTAACGGCGTAATGAAACTATTTTTTATTTCCAAATAACCCCTTAAGTTTATCCAGCGCGCCACCAGCCTTAATACCTAAGCTGGTTCCCATGCCAGGGCCTAAAATCGCAGTGCCTGCAACAGCACCAGCTATTGCAGCTTTTGAAGGTAATACCACAGGATGATCTACTGTGCCAGAAACCTCTAACGGAACAGTCATCATGCTCACACTGCGCTTTACCTTAACTTCCACCGCGCCATCTAACTCTTTTTTAGGACTTATTTTAATTTGCCCAGTCGCAGCTAATATGCCCGAGCTAATTTTAAGCTGGCTCAAACGATATTGCTTGCCTGTGCTATTTAATACACCAGAAAACTCTTCAAACTGCGTTTCGCCACCGCTTTGGTTCTGTTTAATTAAAAAGCTTGCCACTTTCACTAAATCCAGCCCATGCAGCACACCGTTATTTACTTTAAATTGAAAATTAGTTTGTAAGTTTTCTGACAACAGGCCAGCCTCTTTAGCTGTAGCAGAAAAATTACCTTTGCCGAATAGGTTTCCACTTAAATAAATCGTCCTACTCACCAAGCTACTAGGTTCTTTCACTGATAAATTTTCTACATTTAAATTGCCGTTCGCCTTCCAGCTCTTCTCCCAATTTATAGCAGCATTACCCATTAATTTACCGCTATAAAGTGCAATATCAATCTTTGTTATTTCTAGCTTACTTCCCTTAAGGCGCATTTCAAGTTCCGCTTTATCTATCAATAATGGCAAGCCTATTGGCATAGTCAATTTGTTCGCCGTCACCACTATCAGCTGCTCATCGCCATTAGGCGTTACTTTAGGTGTCACATTGGCTTTAAGCTTGCCTTCAACAGTTTCAACCATTGCAGATTCCAGCTTATTTGAGCTTGTCAGCGTTGCTTCAACATTCATTGCAGGATACCTCACATCTGGCCAAACCAGTTGCAAGTCTTCGATTTTGATATGACGAATATGAATTACAGCAACATCGCCACTCTCTGTCTTTTTGGAATTTAAGGCAGAAACTATCTCTAAAGCGGCTTTACTTACTACAGGTTTACTGATTTTTAAATCGAGTATTTTTGTTTTGGAAAACAAAGAACCAATAGTTGGAATCACCACCAAGCTCTCTACCTTAAGTTCTTGATACTTCCCTACCGTAATATCACTCGCTATAACACGCGGGCTAGGTAATAGAAACAAATGTGCTGAATTTATAGAGACCGGTACGCCGAGTTTTTCGCTTGCTATCTTCTCTGCCTCATGCAAATAAGTCTGCGCGGGGATTAAAAAAGGCAAAATAACAAGTAAGCCAATAAATATGGCTACACCAATTAATATTTTTTTATATTTTTTCATCATTTAAGTACTAAATTATACTGCGTAATGATTGACCAAAATGCGCTTAGCCAGTATTATCACGCCTTCATTAGCTTCACCGATTCCTCGATAGCTCAGTCGGTAGAGCAACGGACTGTTAATCCGTGTGTCCCTGGTTCGAGCCCAGGTCGAGGAGCCAAATACTAAAAGCCTTGCAGAAATGTAAGGCTTTTTCATTTTTAATTCACCATAACCCAAGAATTTCTAATTCAGACGTTCATTATTGTTAATGAGAGTCAGCTTTAAAGCGGCCAAATTTAGATAACATAAGACAAAAGCCGACCCATTCGAGTCGGTAAAACAAATAAACCTGAAAAGTGCCTACACAGAGGTAAATATAGATACGAAAGATAATTAATCACAGAGTCTTTGATCCTTTTCATTACAATCCAACTTAGGCCACCTCTCTAAATTTTTAGTTGCTCAGATTTAAAGAAGTATATCTCTATGCATTTGTATTATTTATTCTCATTTGCTTCATCTTTAACAGGTTTACCGCCCTGCTCCATCTCCTTACCACCGCCCACAACCGTACTGCAACCAGTCAGTGTGGCAAATGTACCAGCTAGAAATAATGTTGCAAGTATTGATACAAAGATTGTTTTAATCATGGCAATTTCCTTAGCATCTGATAATACGAGTAATAACGACGACATCAACCAGCGTTATGGCTATTACTTCTCGTAGGAGTAATAGTCAATTATTGTCTACAATGCTAAAACTTCTTAAAAG
>Ga0265328_10000043_pt1 | contig 89024 bp, 85 predicted proteins | sample 41624metaG_FD_202086 | JGI IMG/M metagenome (GOLD analysis project Ga0265328, IMG submission 202086) | Rhizosphere microbial communities from Carex aquatilis grown in University of Washington, Seatle, WA, United States - 4-16-24 metaG | ecosystem: Host-associated > Plants > Roots > Rhizosphere...
GTCAGCCCCAGCCCCGGCTCGAAACGCGGCGCGCGCAACAGCCCGCAGTCGATGACGACGCGCACGCCCTCGATCGTCAGGGAGGTCTCGGCGATCGACGTGGCCAGCACGATCTTGCGCTTGCCCGGCGCGGGTTTCGAGATGGCGCGATCCTGCACCCCGCGATCGAGCGCGCCGTAGAGCGGCGCGAGTTCGGCGCCCGCCGGCAGGCCGCGCTCCTCCAGCAGCGCCGCTGTGCGCGCGATTTCGGCTTGCCCCGGCAGAAACACGAGGATCGAGCCCTCTTCCTCCATCAGCGCGCGGCGTACCGCCTTGGCGACGTCCTGCTCGAGCCGCAACGCCGGGTCGCGGCCGAGGTGGCGCGTCTCGACCGGAAAGGCGCGGCCCTGGCTCTCGATGACGGGCGCGCCCTGCATCAGCGCCGCGACGCGCGCGCCGTCGAGCGTCGCCGACATCACGACGAGCCGCAGCTCCTCGCGCAGCCCGGCTTGCGCGTCGAGCGCCAGCGCGAGGCCGAGGTCGGCGTCGAGCGAGCGCTCGTGAAACTCGTCGAACAACACGCTGGCGACGCCTTTCAGCTCCGGATCGTCGAGAATCATCCGGGCGAAGACGCCCTCGGTGACGACTTCGATGCGCGTCCTCGCGGAAATTTTCGTCTCCAGCCGCATGCGCAGGCCGACCGTCTCGCCGACGCTCTCATTGAGCGAAGCGGCGAGTCGCTGCGCCGCCGCCCGCGCCGCGAGCCGTCGCGGTTCGAGCAAGATGAGCTTGCCGTCGCCGCGCCAGGCGGCGTCGAGCAAGGCCAGCGGCACACGCGTGGTCTTGCCGGCGCCGGGCGGCGCGACCAGCACGAGATTTTTTTGCGCGCAGAGCGTTTCGCAGAGCTGCGGCAGGACGTCGTCGATCGGCAAGGGATCGGCATAGACGCGGGTCAAGCGGGGCTCCGGGCGTGGGGTGGAGCGCGGGAGATGCACTGGGGGGGCGGGGGAAGGCAAGCGGTGAAGGGCGATCCAGCCCGTGCAAACGCCTGATCGCGCAATGTGGCCGTAGCCGCCGCGCCGGGATATGATGCGCCAGACGACGCCGGGCCCCCCGCGTCCCATTTTGAGGTTTGCGCCATGACCATCAACGCCGATCTTGGAGCGCCGCTCGAAAATTTCGTCAGCGGCTTGGTCGCTTCGGGGCGCTATCGTTCGCCCGACGAGGTCTTGCGCGAAGCCGTCCGCCTGTTTCAGGAGCGCGAGGCGAAGCTTGCCGAATTCGACGCGGCGATGGATCGCGGGCTTGCCGACGCGGACGCCGGACGCCTCACGCCGGCGGCCGAGGTGTTCGCCGAAATCGAAAAGCTGCACCCGGTCTTGTCGACCGCGCCGCCTCGATGAATGTCTTTTTCACACCGGAGGCAAGGGCCGACCTTGCGGAAATCGCGGCGAGAATCGCACGAGCGAACCCCGCGCGGGCCAAGCGCGTCTACCTGGAGCTGCGCTCTGGTTGCGAAGGGCTTGCCGACATGCCCTACCGCTTTCAGCTCGTCCCGCGCATCGAACACAGGGGCGTGCGTCGCCGCATCGTCGGCGATTTTCTCATTTTCTATCGCATCGCCTCGGAGGCCGTCGAAATCTTGCACGTGCGGCATGGCGCGATGGACTACGAAAATTCGTCGTTTCCGGAAGGCTGAGCCGCGACGCCGTCGAGGCCACCGCGGCACGCCGGGCCGTGTCGTGGAGGACCCGCGGAACCCGCGTGGTCTTGCCGGCGCCGGACGGCGCGACCAGCACGAGATTGCTGCGCGTCTCCAGCGCGTCGCAAAGCTGCGGGTCAAACGCGGCTCCGGTGTGGGTGGAGCTTCGGGAGATGCACTGGGGGGCGGGGGAAGGCAAGTCGGGCCTTGTTGGAAATCGCGCCGCCCAAGCCATGTTTCCAGATATTCGGCGCGGCGACGTCTTCGCGCGATTGGCAATGAAATCCCAAGGGGATTGGGGCGGCAAGAGCCCTCATCCGACCTTCGCTTACGCGAAGGCCACCTTCTCCCGCAAGCGGGAGAAGGAGACGCCCGTGCTTTTTAGATTGTTGAATTTTCAAGCGAAGCGAAAGATAGCGCGCATCCTTCTCCCGCTCCGCGGGAGGAGGTGGCCCTTGCGTCAGCAAGGGTCGGATGGGCCGCCGCCGCCCCAATCGCGATCGGGGAGTGGAGCGAATGTGCTCGTCTCCTGACCACCTCTGCGCTCTGCATTGCCATCAGCGCCTTTGCTCAGTTAGTTTAGGCGTCATACAAGGCGATGGTTATCGATTTTCTTGGAGGGCGCGGTGGCGGAACTGAATCGATTGGCTTCCGCTCATGGCGCGCTGGAGGCCAACGTCATTTTCATCCATGGCCTCACCGGCGACCCGCTCGACACCTGGACATCGCCCGCGCGGGGCAATCCCATTTGGCCGACATGGCTGGCCGAAGACATCCCGGGCGTCGCCATTTTCACCGTAGGCTATGAAGCGCCTCTGCGCGATGCGGACGGCGGGGCCATGCACCCGACCGCCATCGCCAACACGATTCTGAATCGCATTCTGCTCGATGACAGACTGAAAACCGGCGCGTTCATTCTAATTGGTCACAGCCTCGGCGGGCTCATCATTAAATATATGATCCGCAGAGCGAACTACGAAAAAGCGCGGCGCCCGGAGGCTCAGGACTTCCTGAACCGCGTGCGCGGCGTCGCGTTTCTGGCGACGCCGCATCTCGGAGCGGACTTGGCGGCGTTGGGCGATTTGTTGCGGATCATCGTGCGTCCGTCGAAGGCGGTTTCGGCGATGATCAGAAACGATCCCGATCTTAAAGAATTGAACGAAGGATACAGAGATCTCGCCCGAAACGTCTCTCACTTGATTCTCACCGAAAGCAAACCGCTCTATGAGCCGATCAGGCTGTTTGGCTTTACGATCGTTCGAAACAAAAAGATCGGAGTCATCGTAAAAGAGGACGACGCCGACCCGGGTCTCGAATCGACGCCGATCCAGATTGCAGCCAATCATGTCGAAATCGCCAAACCTCCTGGTCGGGAGGGCGATGTCTACGTGTTCGTGCGGGAATTGATACGCTCCATCGTACCGAAGGAGCTGCTTGAGCCGGCGCAACCGCCCGTCTTGTTGGTCCCGTCGTCGCCACCGACAGTCGTCGATCCCGACTGCTTCGACATCTCCCGCATCATCCGCTATGCGCCCGCCGAGTTGATAGGCCGAGAGGCGGAACTGAAATCCATCGACGACGCCTGGGCCAAGGCGCAGGCCGGGGCGTCCGCCCGCCCTCGCGTGATGACCTTCGTCGCGCTCGGCGGCGAGGGCAAGACCTCGCTCGTCGCCAAATGGGCGGTGAACCTCGCGGCGCGAGACTGGGAGGGCTGCGAGGCGGCTTTCGCCTGGTCTTTTTACAGCCAGGGGACGCGCGAGCAGATGGCGGCGTCTTCGGATTTGTTCTTGAAGGCGGCGCTCGAGTTTTTCGGCGATGCGGAGATGGCGGGAAGCGCGCAGAGCGCCTACGACAAGGGCAAGCGGCTGGCGCAACTCGTCGGCGAAAAACGCGCGCTGCTCGTTCTCGACGGGCTGGAGCCGCTGCAATATGCGCCGAACTCGCCAATGAGCGGCGGACTCAAGGACGAGGGGCTGAAAGCCCTGCTCAAGGGGCTGGCGCAAGGTAATCGCGGGCTGTGCGTCGTCACCACGCGTTATTCGATCCCCGATCTGCGCGCCTTTTGGCAAGGCGCGAGCCCGGAGATCGCGCTGAAGCGCCTCTCGCAAGACGCCGGCGTGGCGCTGCTGCGCGCGCTCGGCGTGACGGGCGCGCAAGCGGAATATGAAAGTCTGGTCGAGGATGTGAAGGGTCATGCGCTGACCCTCAATCTGCTCGGCTCGTTCTTGCGCGACGCGCATGGCGGCGACATTCGCAAGCGCGATCTGGTGCGGCTGGAAGAGGCCGACGTCGAGGAGCAGAACGGCCACGCCTTCCGCGCCATGGACGCTTATGCGCAATGGTTCGAGAGCGAGGGCGAAAAAGGCCGGCGCGTCCTCGCCATGTTGCGCTTGCTGGGGCTGTTCGACCGGCCGGCCGATGCGGGCTGTCTCGGCGCGCTGTGGACGGCGCCGGCGATCGAAGGACTGACCGAACCGCTGGTCGCCATCAGCGAGGCGCAGCGCAACATCGTCCTCAAGCGGCTGGAGGACGCGGGCCTCCTGAGCGTGAACCGCGATGCATCCGGCGCGCTGGTCTCGCTCGACGCGCATCCGCTGCTGCGCGAATATTTCGCGCGGGAGCTGCGCAAGAGCAAGGCGGTTTGGGAGCTCGCGCACAAGCGGCTGTTCGAGTATCTTTGTGCGACGACGAAGGAGGGGGACAAGCCGACGCTCGACGATTTGCAGCCGCTCTATCAGGCCGTGACCCATGGCTGCCACGCGGGTTTGCAGCGGGAGGCGCGTGAAAAGGTCTACCGTGACCGCATTCTGCGCTGCGCCGGACGCGACAGTTTCTACAGCGCGAAAAAACTCGGGGCCTTCGGCTCCGACCTCGGCGCCGTCGCCTGTTTTTTCGACTCTCCCTGGAGCCGCGCGTCGGACCGACTCGCGCCGGCCGATCAGGCCTGGCTGCTGAACGAAGCCGCCACCCGCCTGCGCGCGTTGGGGCGGCTGAGCGAGGCGCTGGAGCCGATGCGGGCCGGGCTGGAAAACTCTGTCGGACAGGAGAATTGGAAGGCCGTCGCCATCCACGCCGGCAATTTGAGCGAGCTGGAGCTGACGCTGGGCGAGGTCGCCGTGGCCGTCGCGGACGCCGAAGCTTGCGTGACCCAGGCCGACCGCAGCGGCGACGCGGCTCAGTGCATGATCAATCGCACGACCCATGCCGACGCGCTGCATCAGGCGGGGCGGCGGGAGGAAGCGGCGACGCGCTTCGCCGAGGCCGAGGCGATGCAGGCGGAGCAGCAGCCCGCCTATCCCTTGCTCTATTCGCTGCCAGGCTTCCGCTATTGCGATCTGCGGCTCTGCCCCGCTGAGCGCGCCGCCTGGCGTCGCATGGCTGCGCCATTGCCCGCAGCGCCCTTGCGAGCCGAAGGCGAAGCAATCCAGGAGTCACGGGCGGCCCCTGGATTGCTTCGCTCCGCTCGCAATGACGGGGTGGAGACACCCGAAGTCCTGATCGACTCCTGCGGCAAAGTCTCCGAACGCGCAGCGCAAACGGTCCGGTGGGCGAAGCAAGAAAACGCGCCACTCCTCTCCTTCGCCCTCGAACATCTCACGCTCGGCCGCGCCGCGCTTCATGCGTCCGTGCTGGCGGGAGCGGAGCCCGGCGAGGCTTGCCGTCAAGCGCTGCGCGACGCCGTGGACGGCGTCCGCCGCGCCAGCGCGCAAGAATTCATCCCCCGCGGCCTGCTCACCCGCGCGTGGCTTCGCTGTCTCGACGGCGACGCCGCCGGCGCGCAAGACGACCTCGACGAGTCTTTCGCCATCGCCGAACGCGGGCCGATGCCGCTGTTTCTCGCCGACATCCATCTGCATCGCGCGCGGCTGTTCGGCCTGAGCCAACATCGACCGAAAGACTATCCCGAGGACTGGGGCTCGCCCGAAGCCGACATCAAAGAGGCGCGGCGGCTCATCGAAAAACATGGCTATGGGCGGCGCCGGGAAGAACTCGAAGACGCCGAAGCCGCGCTGCGGGCGTTGGGGTGAGGCGAAATGCGGGAGGCGGGAGAGGCGCCTGATGGTTCGACGCTCACCAAAAGACGAAGATTGAAGATGTGTCATTGAATTGCATGGCGGAGCGTTGCGCCAGAAGAATTCGAAGTCAAGGACGGCCCTACGGGCCGCCGCCGAAGGCGGTGCGCTTCGCGCATCCTTGAGTTCGAATTCTTCTGGCGCATAATGCCATCCATGCAATCAATGACATGGCTCCGCCGGGCGCGGCGGGCGGCGTCGGCGGGCGCGCCCGCGACTCGGCCTCGACCGTCAGTTGGCGCCCTCCCCGACGCCGCCCTATGGTGTATGTAAGCGGGGCGGCGCGGCGCGAATCATTTCGCCCTTGCCGCGGGTTCGGGCGCGGCTTCGTCGGCCCTTCGTTGTTCCTTGCGTAACGAATTCGCGCAATTTCTCGTCGCTCGCGAGACGGCGCGCAGGGAGAATCGCTTCATGTCGACGAACGCCCAGGAAAGCCGCAGGCCGCTCGAATTCGCCGCCGCGGCGCGAATTTTCGAGTCCGGCGGCGGCTATCCGCTGCTGCTGCTGCTGACCTTCGTCATGGATTTCCGCCGGGTCCTGGCCATCGCCTGGGCCAAGGGCGGCCAAAGCGGCGGGCTCGCCGGCGCCGCGGATTTCGTCAATTTTCTCGTGCTGGCGGAATGGTGGTGCCTTTACGAGATCGCGCGGCGCGTCGACTGGTCGAAGCTCCACGCCGGGCGCCCGGAGCGGCTGGCCGGCCTCGCCTTCGCCGGCTACGCCCTGTTTTTCGTGGTGCTCCAGTCGCATGTGCTGACCGCGGCGCTCGGCGTCGCCATCGCGCTGCGGCTGGCGCTCGCCTCCCCCGAGTTCCGCCCGGTCGCCATCGTCGTCGCGCTGATCAGCCTGCAGGACGCTTTCAGCAAGGAAATCTTCGGTTTCTCGATCAATGCGCTGGTCGCCGATCTCGACGCGCGCGGCGCGCATCTCATGCTGTCGCTGGCGGGCTTTCCCATCGAGCGGACCGGCAACGCGCTGCATTTGATCGACACGACGCATGTGATCCGGGTGGTGCCGACCTGCGCCACGACGGTGGCGCTGTTCGAGGCGCTGGCGGCCTTCGGCGTCTTCGCCATCTGGCTGCGGGCCGAAATCGGCTGGCGCCTCGCCCTGCTCGCCGGCGCGCTCGTCGTCGCGGTGTTCCAGATCAACTGGCTGCGTCTCGCCGTGGTGACGCTGTCCAAGGAGCATTACGATTATTGGCACGACGGCTCCGGCCGCGCCATCATCGGCATGACCTATGTCGTGCTGGCCTTCTTCCTCGCCCATCTGGCGGCGCCGCGGCAAAACGGGCCGGGGTGAAGCGGCGCGGCGCGATTTTTCCAATGCCAAGGTGCGCCAGGGACTTGCGCGCGCCGTCGGCGTTGCTTTAGAAAACGAGAAACCCGGTTTGGCCGATCGTGGAGCGGCGAGGGCGCAAGCGCGGCGCCGGCGCAGGTTCTCGCTCCTCATCCAAGCCGCGCGCTCTCGCGGCAGTCCGAAACGCCTGGAGTCGACACATGCGCGTTCTGATCACCGGCGGCGCGGGATTCATCGGCTCCGCCGTGGCGCGGCGGCTCGTCGAACGGACCGACGACGAAATTTGCGTCCTCGACAAGCTCACTTACGCCGGCAACCTCGCCTCGCTCGCGCCGATCGCCAAGAGCCCGCGCTTCGCCTTCGTGCGCGCCGACATCTGCGACCGCAAGGCCGTCGACGCCGCCTTCGCGGATTTTTCCCCCGACGCCGTGCTGCATCTTGCGGCGGAGAGCCATGTCGACCGGTCGATCGACGGCCCCGCCGCCTTCATCGAGACCAACGTCGTCGGCACTTTCACGATGCTCGAGGCGGCGCTCGCCCATTGGCGCGGTCTGGAAGCGGGGCGGGCGAAAAACTTCCGCTTCCTGCACATCTCGACCGACGAAGTCTTCGGCGCGCTGGGCCCCGAGGGCCTGTTCCGCGAGGACACGCCCTATGCGCCGAACTCGCCCTACTCGGCCTCGAAAGCCGGCTCCGACCATCTGGTGCGCGCTTGGCGAGAGACCTACGGCCTGCCGACGATCACCACCAATTGCTCGAACAATTACGGGCCCTATCACTTCCCCGAGAAACTGATCCCGCTGACGATTCTGAACGCGCTGGAAGGCAAGCCGCTGCCGGTCTATGGGCGCGGCGAGAACGTGCGCGACTGGCTTTACGTCGAGGATCACGCGGCGGCGCTGATCCTCGCCGTCCGCGAGGGCACGGTCGGCGAAACCTACAACGTCGGCGGGCGCAGCGAGCGGCGCAACATCGAGGTCGTCACGGCGATTTGCGACATTCTGGACGAACTCGCGCCGCGCGCCGCGGGCCCGCGGCGCGAATTGATCGCCTTCGTCACCGACCGCCCCGGCCACGATCTGCGTTACGCGATCGACTGCTCCAAGATCGAGCGTGAACTCGGATGGCGGGCGCAGGAGACCTTCGACTCCGGGCTTCGCAAAACCGTGCAATGGTACATCGACAATCCGGAATGGTGGGGCGCGATCCGCTCCGGAACCTATCGGGGCGAGCGCCTCGGCCAACTCGTGTAGATCGCCACGCTCTCGCACATAGGAGGGGCACGACCCATGATCGTCGAAGACACGGCAATTGACGGCGTAAAAATCATCACGCCGAAGAAATTCGGCGACGAGCGCGGCTTTTTCTCCGAGACCTACACCCAGTCGAAATGGGACGCGGCCGGGCTGCATCAGCGTTTCGTCCAGGACAATCATTCGCTGTCCGCGGCGGTCGGCGTGATCCGCGGCCTGCATTTCCAGACGTCGCCCTTCGCGCAGGACAAGCTGGTGCGCGTGCTGCGCGGGCGGATTTTGGACGTGGCCGTCGACCTGCGCCGCTCCTCGCCGACCTTCGGCAAGCATGTCGCCGTGGAGCTGTCGCTGGAGAACTGGCGCCAGCTGCTGGTGCCCGTCGGCTTCGCCCACGGCTTCTGCACGCTGGAGCCGGATACGGAAGTCTTCTACAAAGTCACAAATCATTATGCGCCGCAAAACGACGCCGGGCTCGCCTTCGACGACCCCGACCTCGGCATAGAATGGACCGTCCCGCCGGAGAAGATCCAGGCCAATGCGCGCGATCGCGGCTGGCCCCGGCTGCGCGATCTCGCGACGACCTTCGAGTAGCCGATGCGCGTCGCCGTCACCGGCCGTCATGGGCAGGTCGTTTCCTCGCTCCTCGAACGCGGCGCGGGCCGCGCCGAAATCGTCGCGCTCGGCCGGCCGGAATTCGATCTCGAGGACCCCGCCGGCGTCGCGCGCGCGCTGGCGGCCGCGTCTTGCGACGTCGTCGTCAACGCCGCCGCCTATACGGCCGTCGACAAGGCCGAACAGGAGCCGGAGCAGGCCATGCGCGTCAACGCCGACGGCGCGGGCTTCGTCGCCCAGGCCGCGGCGGCGCTGGGGCTGCCGCTGCTGCATCTCTCGACGGATTACGTCTTCGACGGCGCCGGGACGCGCGCTTACGTCGAAACCGATCCGACCGGCCCGACGGGCGCCTATGGCCGCTCCAAGCTCGCGGGCGAAGCGCGCGTGCTCGCGGCGCAGCCCGATTGCGCCGTTCTGCGCACGGCGTGGGTCTACAGCCCCTTCGGCGCGAATTTCGTGCGCACCATGCTGCGGCTCGGCGAGACGCGCGAAGAGGTCGGCGTCGTCGCCGATCAATGCGGCAATCCGACCTATGCGCCGGACATCGCCGACGCGGTCCTGACGATCGCGGCGCGGCTGCTGCGCGATCCCGCGCCGGAACTGCGCGGCGTCTTTCACATGACGGGCGAAGGCGAAGCGAGTTGGGCGGACTTCGCCGAGGCGACCTTCGCCGCGGCGGAGCGCCACGGCCGCGCTCCGGTGCGCGTCAAGCGCATCGCGACGGTGGATTATCCGACGCCGGCGAAACGGCCGGCGAATTCGCGTCTCGACGCCGGCAAGCTCTTGCGCGCGCACGGCGTCGCGCTGCCGCAGTGGCGCGGGTCGCTGGACGGCTGCGTGGCGCGCCTTCTTTCCTCGACATAGCGAAAACCGGGAGTGATCACATGCGCGGCATAGTGCTAGCGGGAGGCAGCGGCACGCGTCTGCATCCCATGACGTCCGCCACGTCGAAACAGCTGCTGCCGGTCTACGACAAGCCGATGATCTATTATCCGCTCAGCGTGCTGATGCTCGCCGGGATCAAGGAAATTCTTCTCATCTCGACGCCGGAGGATTTGCCGTCGTTCAAGCGCCTGCTGGGCGGCGGCGCGCAATGGGGCGTCGCCTTCTCCTACGCCGAACAGCCCCGCCCGGAAGGCCTCGCGCAGGCCTATCTGATCGGCGGCGCCTTCGTCGAAGGACGCCGGTCGGCGCTCGTGCTCGGCGACAATATTTTCTATGGGCAAGGGCTCACCGAATTGCTGCGCGAGGCGCGCGGCAAGCGCAGCGGCGCATCCGTCTTCGCCTATCGCGTGCGCGATCCGGAGCGTTACGGCGTCGTGGAGTTCGACCGCGACGGCGTCGCCGTGTCGCTCGAGGAAAAACCCAAGGCGCCGAAGTCCAATTGGGCCGTCACGGGCCTGTATTTCTACGACGAACGCGCCCCGCAATTCGCCGCGGAACTGAAACCCTCGCCGCGCGGCGAATTGGAGATCACCGATCTCAACCGCGCCTATCTCGAGCGCGGCGAACTCGAGGTGCAACGGTTTGGCCGCGGCTTCGCCTGGCTCGACACCGGCACGCCCGCGGCCCTGCTGGAGGCCGCCGAATATGTGCGCGCCATCGAACAGCGCCAGGGCCAGCGCATCGCCTGTCTCGAGGAGATCGCCTTCCTCAACGGCTGGATCGACGCCGAAGAACTCGCCGCCGCCGCGAAGAAATTTCAAAAGAGCGATTACGGCGCCTATCTCCAAGGCGTGCTGCGCGAAGGGCGCTAGCCCGCCGCGCTGCGGCGCCGCGGCGGTTGCATTGGCGTGGCAAAGCCCGCTATCCAAAGGGACGGTCGGTCCGGAGGCGCTGGCGGCATGGGACGAAAACGAGCTTGCGGCGCGGGTGACGCCGGGGATTTGGCGAGATGACGCAGCCCAAGGGCCCGCCGGACGACGGCCGGCCGCGGTCGCTGGACCCCAAAGATTGGGAGGATTTTCGCGGCAAGGCGCATGCAGCGCTCGACGCGATGATCGATCATGTCCGCACTCTGCGGCAAAGGCCGGTCTGGCGCGAGGCCGACGCCGAGGCCAAGGCCTTCTTCCGCCGTCCCCTGCCCGCGCAGGGTCAGGATCTGGCGCAAAGCCTCGCGGAGTTCGACCGCCACATCAAACCTTTCGCGATGGGCAATCCGCATCCTTTGTTCATGGGCTGGGTGCAGGGCGCCGGCACGCCGGTCGGCATGGTCGCCGAAATGCTGGCGGCGGGCCTCGACGCCAATTGCGGCGGACGCAACCACATTGCGCTCGACGTGGAGCGGCAGATCGCTTTGTGGATGGCGCAGGCCTTCGGCTTTCCGCCGGAAGCCTCGGGCATTTTCGTCACCGGCGCGTCGATGGCGAATTTCCTCGCGCTGCTCGTCGCGCGCGAACATGCGGCGGAGGGCGCCGACATCCGCCTCAACGGCCTCGACGCGCTAAAGCCCATCGTGACCGCTTACGCCTCGCGTGAGGTGCATAATTGCGTGCGGCAGGCCATGGAGCTCGCCGGTCTCGGCGCAAGGCATCTGCGGCTGATCGCCTCGGACGAAAATCGCCGCATGCGCGTCGGCGACCTCGCCCACGCCATCGCCGCCGACCGCGCCGCCGGCTTCAAGCCTTTTCTGATCGTCGGCACGGCGGGAACCGTCGACGTCGGCGCGGTCGACGATCTCGACGCGCTCGCCGATCTCGCGCGCGAAGAGGACGTCTGGTTCCATGTCGATGGGGCCTTTGGCGCGCTCGCCGCGCTGTCGCCGGCACTAAAACCGCTGGTGAAGGGGCTGGAGCGCGCCGACAGCGTCGCCTTCGACTTCCACAAATGGCTGCACGTTCCCTATGACGCCGGCTTCGTGCTGGTGCGCGACCCACGAGAGCATCTCAAGGCCTTCAAGGCCGACGCGGCTTATCTCTCGCGCGCGCCGCGCGGGCTGGCGGCCGGCGATCCCTGGCCCTGCGATCTCGGGCCCGATCTCTCGCGCGGCTTTCGCGCGCTGAAGACCTGGTTCACGATCCAGACCTTCGGCGCGGATCTCCTCGGCGAGTGCATCGAGCGGACCTGCCGGCTCGCCCGGCGGCTCGAAGCCCAGCTGAACGCCAGCCCGGATTTCAAGATGCGCGCGCCGGTGGCGCTGAACATCGTCTGCTTCAGCGTCGCGAAGGATCCGGACGGCGCGCTGGCGCGCGAAATCGTCATGGATTTGCACGAGCGCGGCGAGGCGGCGCCGTCGCTGACGATTCTCGACGGCGCGCCGGCGATCCGCGCCGCCATCGTCAATCACCGCACGACGCAAGAAGACATCGACCGCTTCATGACGCTGCTGGAAGAGGCGCTGCGCCGGGCGCGGCAGGCTTTCGCCGCGCCGGCCGACCACCCGACGGCGCAAACCCGCGAAACGCCGCACGGTCCGGGCCGCACGCCGCTGTCGCAGGATTGAGGGTTGCGGTCCAACGGGGGCGTCGGAAAGTCGCGGGCGTCGAAGCGCAAGCTAGGAAATCGCGTCCCAAACGCGTTCGATCGACCGCGAGCCTCCAGGCTCGCAAGCGGCGCAGCCGCTTTCTTGGCGCAAACCCTTCGTCGAACCGCTTCGGCTCCGAGGCGATTTCGGTTCGCCTCCTTCGGCTTGCAAGCCTTGAGGCTCGCGGTCCAGTCGGCGCCATCCCCCTCCCCCACCATGCTTTCGTCTTAATCTCCTGCTTACCCTAAGCTCCGGAAATTCGCGGGTCCGGTAAAGGCGCATGTTACCTTAACCGTCTCGCATCTGTCGTCCCGAGCGCTTAGCCGAGCGCCTCACGCGGAGCCGCCATGTCCTTGCCTCGCCCTTCGCGGGCTCTCGCGCTCCTCGCCGTCTTCGCCGGCGCCGCCTTCCTCGCCGGCTGTCAGGACACGGGGCTGACGCAGCGTTCGCTCGCGCCCATCCCTTCCGAGACGCTGGCTTTGATGGAGGAATCCGGGGTCTCCAAGGAGGCGCCGACCTTGATCCGCGCCTATAAGAAGGAAGCCGAGCTCGAAGTCTGGAAGATGAAGCCGGACGGCAAATACACGAAGATCAAGACCTATCCGATTTGCCGCTGGTCCGGTCAGCTCGGCCCGAAGACCCGCGAGGGCGACCGCATGGCGCCGGAGGGATTCTACCACATCGCGCCGAGCCAGCTGAACCCGAACTCCGCCTATTATCTCTCCTTCAACGTCGGCTATCCCAACGCCTACGACCGCGCGCATGGCGCGACCGGCGGCTCCGTCATGGTGCACGGCATTTGTTCTTCGGCCGGCTGCTTCTCGATGACCGACCGGCAGATCGCCGAGATTTACGCGATCGTCCGCACCTCGCTGAACAGCGGTCAGAACGCCGTGCAGATGCAGTCCTATCCGTTCCACATGACGCCCGAAAACCTGGCGCGGCACCGGCTCGATCCGCACATCGCCTTCTGGCGCCAGCTGAAGGAAGGTTCGGACCATTTCGAGGCGACCTTGCAGGAGCCCGCCGTCGGCGTCTGCAACAAGCATTACGTCTTCAACGCGCAGCCGGTCGGCGGCCGTCTCGACCCCTCGGGCGCCTGCCCGCCCTTGCGGACCGATCCGCAAATCGCGCAGGCGGTCGCCGAGAAGTCGAAGCGGGACGAAGCGCGCATCGCCGAACTGTCGGCCAGCGTCGCGCCGGTGCGCCTCGTCTATCAGGACGGCGGTCAGCATCCGAGCTTCGCCTCGCGCGTCGCCGAGGTCAGCCGCCCCGAGGCGCTGACGCCGCCGACAGAAATCGCGTTGAACGACAGGCCGATTCGCGCCGGCAAGGTCGTCGCCAGACTGGCCAAGGAGGCCCCCGGCAAGGCGGTCCAGCCCGAAGTCGCCAAGAACGCGGCGGCCAAGACGGAAACGGCCAAGAACGCCGCCGCCCCGAACGTGAGCTTCGCCGCCGACGACCGCGCGGATTCGCGCGAATGGATGGGGCTGCACAAAGACGGCGATCCGGCCCCCGCGCCGACTGGCTCGATCGGCAAGTCGGCTTCGCGGCACGAAAAAGACGCCGCCAAGAAGACCAAGACCGCCAAGGCGGAAGAAAAGCGCCACGCAGCTGAAGCGCGCTAGGCGCGCGCGGGAGTAACCCTACCGCCGTTTCGCCCCGCCACAATGCCGCCGCCCATCCCGCCGGGCTGTTGGACGGCGCTTGCGACGCTTGTATAAGCCTTCGACCGGAAGCCAGGCCGCGAAAGCGGATTGCGGCCTCGCCGCGCCGGGCGGGGACTGTTCGATGCTGGAAAAGTTGGTCGGTTTCTGTCTGCGCTGGCCGTGGCTCGTCGTCACGCTGACCCTCGCGCTGACCGGCGGCGGCGCCTATCTCACCGCCGAGCGCTTCGCCATCGACACCGACACCAATCACCTCTTTGCATCGACCATTCCCTGGCGGCACAACGAAGCCGAACTCTACAGGCAGTTCCCGCAGCTCGACGACCTCATCGTCGCCGTCATCGACGGCAAGACGCCGGAGATTGCGGAAGACGCGGCGAAGCGCCTGAGCGCCGCCCTCGCCGACAAGAAGCCGATCTCGCGCAGCTGGCGCCCCGAGGACGACGACTTCTTCAAGAGCAACGGCATGTTGTTTCTCGGCGTCGACGAGATCAAGCGCACCACGGCGACCTTGATCGCGCAGAAGGGCGTTCTGCAACCGCTCACCGAGGATCCGACGCTGCGCGGCCTCGTCGGCGCGCTGATCGGCAACATGCGCGAGATCGGCGAAAGCAAGCGCGGCAATGCGCTGTTCGCCGCAGCCCTCGACGAAATCAACGGCGCCTTCGTCAAGACGCTGGCGCATGAGCCGGCGAAAGTCTCCTGGGAGAAAATGCTCTCCGGCGGCGAGGCGCCGCCCGACAAACCCGCCGCGGCGGCGGACGCCGCCGACACGCGCCGCATCGTGCTGATCAAGCCGCTCATCGACTATTCGTCGCTGCAGCCCGGCGCCGACGCCATCGCTTTGGTGCGCGAGGTCGCGGCGAAGCTCGATCTCGACGACGCCCACGGCGTCCGGCTGCGGCTGACCGGCCAGGTGCCGCTGGCCGACGACGAATTCGCGACGATCTCCGAGAACATGGGCCTCAATCTGACGCTCACGCTCGGCGTCGTCACGCTGATCCTGTTCGCCGCTCTGAGATCGCCGAAGCTCATCCTCGCCGTGCTCGCAACCCTGCTCGCGGGCCTCGCGCTCACCGCCGGGCTGGGCATAATGCTGCTCGGCCGTTTCAACATGATTTCGGTCGCTTTCGCGGCGCTGTTCATCGGCCTCGGCGTCGATTTCGGCATTCAATTCGCCACGCGCTATCGCCAGGAGCGGCATGCGCTACGCGGCGGCGCGGACGACATCGACCAGGCGCTCTTGGGCGCGGCGCGCAACATCGGCGGCTCGCTGACGCTGGCGGCGGTGTCGCTGCTCGCCGGCTTCTTCTGCTTCCTGCCCACGGATTTTCGAGGCGTTTCGGAACTCGGGCTGATCGCCGGCTTCGGCATGATCATCGCTTATCTGGCGACGCTGACTTTCCTGCCCGCCTTGGTCAAATTGCTGCATCCCGCCGCGGAGCACCTGCCGATCGAGACGGCGTCGCTCGCCGGAATCGACCATTGGATCGCCGGGCATCGTCCGCTGGTCATCGTCGGCGCCCTCGTGCTGACGCTCTGCGGCGCGCCTTTCCTCGCGCATTTGACGTTCGATTCCAATCCGATGAATCTGCGCAGCCAGAAAGTCGAATCCGTCGCGACCTTCCTCGACCTCGCCAGGAACCCGCAAACGGCGCCGAACACGATCGAGATCCTCACGCCCTCGCTCGCCGCGGCGCGCGAGATGGCCGAGCAAGTCGCCAAATTGCCGCAGGTCGACCATGTGGTGACCATCGACGCGCTGCTGCCGAAGGATCAGGATGAAAAGCTTCCGGCGATCGAAAACGCCGCTTTCCAATTGCGCCACGTCTTCGCGCCGAGCGTGAAGCCCGCGCCCTCGGACGCCGAGACGGTCGTGGCGCTGCAAATGGCGGCGCACACGCTGCGCGGGGAAGGACAAGCGCCGGCGACGACCGCCGACCCGCGCCTGGCCGATCCGCGCTTCGCCCGCACGCCCGCCGGTCGGCGCGCCGCCGCCGCCGCGCTGGCGGCGCAGGCGCAGCGCAGCGTCCCGGTCAAGACGCCGCCGGAGCATGTCGTGCGTTTCGCCAACACGCTGGACGCCCTCGCCAAGGCCGATCCCGAAACGCGCGACCGCGCGCAACTCGCCGCCTTTTCCGACCTCGACCGGCTCTTGAAGGATCTGCGCCTCGCGCTCGGCGCAAAGCGCGTCACGCCGGAGGCGCTCCCCGAAAATCTGGCGCGAGACTGGATATCGGCCGAAGGCGTCTACCGCGTCGAAGTCTTCCCCAAGGGCGACAGCAACGACCGCAAGGTGATGACGGCCTTCGGCGCGGCGTTGAGCAAGCTCGCGCCGAACGCCAGCGGCCCGCCGATCGTCGTCGCGCAGGCCGGCGACACCGTCGTCAGGGCCTTCGAACATGCGGGCGTCTATTCCTTCGTCGCGATCTTCCTGATCTTGGTGGTGGCGCTGCGCAACCCCAAGCATGTGGCGCTGACTCTCGGCCCCCTGCTGCTCGCCGGCGTCTTGAGCCTGGAAGCCGCCGACATGCTGCATCTGTCGCTCAACTTCGCCAACATCATCGCCCTGCCGCTGATGTTCGCCGTCGGCGTCGCCTTTCACATCTACTACGTGATCGCCTGGCGCAAGGGCGTCGTCGACGTGCTGGCGTCGAGCCTCACGCGCGCGATCTTCTTCAGCGCGCTGACCACCGGCACGGCCTTCGGCAGCCTGATCTTCTCGTCCCATCCCGGCACCGCCAGCATGGGCGAACTCCTGGGCGTCTCGCTGTTCTTCACGCTGCTCGCCGCCTTCGTCGTCGTGCCGGCCTTCCTTGGGCCGCCGCCGACGCGGAGCGACGAAAAACCTGCGCCATGACGCGCCGATTTCGCCCGTTTGTGATAGGAGTCGAGACGATGAGGAAACGAATCCTGCTCGCTTTGACGCTGCTCGTCGCCACGCCCGCCTGGGCCGGCGGAGAGACGGTCTATGGCGTCTGGTCGCGCGACGGCCACGACGAGAGCCTGGAGTTCTTCGACTGCGACGGCAAGCTTTGCGCACGCGAGGTCCTGGCGAAGGCCGCCGCGGGCGCGGAGCCGCAACTGATTTTGCGCCATGCGCAAAAGAGCGGCGCCAATCAGTGGAAGGGCGATCTCTTCAACCCCGAAAACGGCAAGACCTATTCGGGCAAAATCCTGTTTGCGCCGCCGGACCGCTTGACGCTGACCGGCTGCCTCGTCGCCTTCCTGTGCCAGAGCGAATCCTGGACGCGCGCGAGCGCTGCGCCGGCGCGAGCCAAGTGAATTTTTTGGGGTCGAGCGATCGAGGGGATTTAGCGGAGCGTAAGCCGTCGCGACTCCTTGAGCTGGCCCAAGGCATGCTGACATCCCTGGGGGCATGCGAAAAGGAGGCGTTGCAGGGAATCGGAACGGCCCTCATCCGACCCGGCTTCGCCGGGCCACCTTCTCCCACAAGTGGGAGAAGGGACGCGCCCTTCCTTCTTCTTTTTCTGTAACAAAATGATCTTAAAGCTGAATCTATCGGCGCGCCCTCCTTCTCCCACTTTATCTGGGAGAAGGTGGCCCTCGCTTTAGCGAGGGTCGGATGAGGGCTGCCGCGGTTCCCAATCACGAAACTTGTTCGCCCCCTCCCCGTTCCAACTGGGGAGAGGACGATCCGGCGAGATCGGCGCATTCGCTTCCGCGCAAAGCCTTACTTGGTCGCCGCCTCGAACAGTTGCTCGACGTAGCCCCAGTTCACCAGATGGTCGAGGAAGGCCTTGAGATAGTCGGCCCTGCGGTTGCGGTAGTCGATGTAATAGGAATGCTCCCACACGTCGGCGACGAGCAGCGGCTTGGCCCCGAAGATCAGCGGGTTCTCGGCGTTCGGCGTCTTGCGCACGGCGAGCTTGCCGTCCTTGACCTCGAGCCACACCCAGCCCGAGCCGAACTGCCCGAGGCCCTGCGCCTGAAACTCTTCCTTGAACTTGTCGACCGAGCCGAAGGACTCGACGATCGCCTTCTCGACCTTGCCGGGGATCGCGCCGCCGCCATTGGGCTTCAGCCAATGCCAATAATGGTGGTGGTTGTAGATCTGCGCGACATTGTTGAAGATCGGCACGTTCTTGCCGTGCGAGGCGACGATGATCTCTTCGATCGGCTTGCCTTCGAACTCCGTGCCCTTGATCAGATTGTTGGCGTTGGCGACATAGGTCGCGTGGTGCTTGTCGTGGTGATATTCGAAAGACTCGCGCGAGAGATAGGGTTGCAGCGCATCATAGGCGTAGGGCAAGGGTTCGAGCGTGAAGGACATGTCGCGTCTCCTGGGGGGTTCGTCCCGCGCAATGCGAGAAAGGCGCCGGCGCCCCCTCCTTCCTAGTGCGATGCAGCGTCGCGGACAATATGCCGCGGCGCATCTGCGCTTTTTTTGCGCCCCACCCTCTCTCGCGCGCAAGCCTCACGGCGCGGCGGGTCGCGGCCAGCCCTGCACGAGCTTGGCGCGCACGACGAGGTCGGACCATTCCCTCGCCTTATAGGCCCCCCCGGCCTCGGGCGTTCCCGCCGCCTGTTTGCGCGCGCAAACGTCCGGCGGCGCGGCCTTGTAGGCGTCCTTGAGGCCGTCGACGTAGAAATAGATCGCGTCGAGCTTCAGAACGGAGCGCAGCTGATCGAGCACGGTGCCGCGTTTATGGACGTAGACGCCCCAGGCCGTCTCGCCGCGCGGGCCGGGCAAGTCCTTCGGCTTGAAGCCATAGGCGTAATCGCCTTCCGCCTGCTTCACGTCGAAACGGATGTAGCAGAGTTTTCCGGCCGGCGGCGGAACGGCCACGAGCTCCCGCGTGACGACCACGTCCTGATTGCTGTAGCCGACCGTGTAATCGACCGGGAAATGCCAGACCTCGACCTTGTCGTAATATTGGAGCAATTCGGCTTCGTCCGCGTCCTGCGCCGTCGCCGACGACGCAAGTCCGAGAACGAAGAGCAGGCAGGCGGCGGGCAAGGATCGGACGAAGCCTTTGGCTGTCGGCGGGACGCGCATGGATGGTGATCTCCTCGAGCGGATGTAAGGCTGGGAGACGCAAGCGCCTCCCAGTGGCGTCAGGCTCCCGCGGCGATCGTGTCGCGAGGCTCGGCGGCTTTGCGCGCACGCTGGCCGAGCATATACCAAAGGAAGCCGCACAGCGCGGTGAAGCTCGCGGCGTATAGGATGTAGTCGAGCATGCCCACGAAGGTGTAGACGCCGACCGTGAAGGGCCAGCGCGACACGAAGGCGTTGCCGAGGTCGTCGGTCACGGTGACGATTCCGACGTAACGCCCTGCGGTCTTGAAGTCGTGCTCGAAGGTCAATATGCCGTTGCGATAGACTTTCGGCGGCAGATAAGCGACGGTGACGGCGTCCAAATCGGCTTTTTCTTTATCCTCGCCGACGTCTTTCACCACGCGAATGCCGATCGCCATGTCGCGAAGGTCGGGGGACACGGCCGACAAGGCGATGACGGTCGGTCCGGTCTGCGCGATGTCTTCGCAGAATTCCTGCTCTTCGCCAGCTCTTTGATAGCCGATGAAATGCATCGTGCTCGGGCCGATTTTCAACACGCACTCGTCTTGTTCGAGCTTGACGCCGCCATGCGCGAAAGCCGGAGCCGACCATATTGCGCCAAAGCCGAAGCATAACGCGAGAATGACGCCAAAAAGATCGATCCTTCTCATTCGCCCCTCCTGTTCGTGGACGGCCCAGGCACGGGCCTCCTACTGGAAATATCTTGTATCGATGCATTCAACATACTATGCGTCATCATGCCACTCTTGAATTATACATGATAGATACGTGTGTGTTTATTTTCGCGCGACCTTTGCGGCTGGCGCGCCGCCGGCCGGACGTTCGCCACACCAGCGGCGCCGTTTGGCGTTTAGATCGCTCCGGCGGCGAAGACGGAAAGGATTTCGAGGCGCATGGCGGGCAATGTGACGAAATGGGCGCTGACGATCATGGGCCTTGCGCTGGCCCTGGGCGGCGGCGCCGCCATGTGGCGCGGGTGGGACGTCGTTCAATTGGAGCGCGGCTGGAGCCTCGTCATCGCCGGCGCGGCGCTGCTCTCTGGCGGAGTCGTCGTCCTGGCGCTCGCGACGGTGGTCGCGCGGCTCGATCGACTGCTTGCGGCGCAGTCCCTGTCGCCCGTCGCCAAGGCGCCGAGCGCGGCGCCCGAAGCGCCGCGGGCCGTCGCGCCGGCCCCGGCGCAGGCGCCGCAGGAAGAACCGGCCCCGGCGCCCCCGCCCCCGCCGCCGCCCGCGGCTTCGCCGGCGCCCGCGAGACCCGAACTCGCGCCGCGCCTGCGCTTCAGAGGCGCCGCGCCGGCTCCCGAGCCCGAGCCGGAGCCCGCCGCCGCGGCCGAGGAGCCTCGGCAGGTCGACAGCTATCGCTCCGGCGACTTGACCTATGTGATGTATTCGGACGGATCGGTGGAGGTCCGCTCGGCGGCGGGCGTGCATCGCTACGCCTCGCTCGCCGAACTGCGCGAACAGGCGATGCAGCAGAACTGACGGACGCCAGCGCTCAGTCGCCCGCGCCCCAGATCAGGATCAGCGCGGCGTCGCCCGGCATTCCGTCGGGAAAAGTGGCGATTTGCGCGGCGAGGCCGAAGCCGGCGGGCTGCAATTCGGTGCGCCAGCGCTCGAACACGTCGCGCGCCTCGCCGCGCAGCGCCCGCGGCCAATTGGGATCTGGCGCGTTGATGGCGCGGCCGCCGTCGCTGCACAGCGCCGCGGGAAAACGCAGCAGTTCGACCTCCTTGAAACCTTCGCTGGCGGCGCGCTGGGCGCTGTGCAGCATCTGCGACCAGTCGTGGTCGGAAAGACGCCGCGCCGCCATCGCCTCGATCAGCTGCTTGCGGGCTTCCTGCGCCAGGCGATGCGCTTCGGCCCGCTGCGCTTGCTCCAACTCTTCGTGGCGTCGCGCCAACAGGCGGAACTGCGCCGCCGTCGCGCGCGCGGCGCGCGGCGCGGGCGCCTTCGACGCCTCGACCGCCTGCAACACGTCGGCCCGCCGCAACAGGCCGACGACGCCGTCGCCATTGACGACGGGCAGGCGCTTCAAGCCCCGGCGCTCCATGATGGTCGCGACTTCCAGCATTTGCGCGGCGTCGGGCGCGACGATCGCCGGTGCGCTCATCACGTCGCGGGCCTTGCGCGTGTCGGAGCGCATCGCGACGACGACGGCCTTGTGCTTGATCAGCCAATCGGGGATCGGCGGCCCGTCCGCGTCGCGCGTCAGATCGCTGCGGGTCACGACGCCGATGGGATTGCGATTTTCGTCGACGACGACCACCGCGCCCGCCGGCGCGCCCGCGAGGCGATGGGCGACCTCCGCGAGCTTTTCGTCGGAGGCGACGGTGGCGACCTCGCCGATCATCACGTCGCGTGCGAGCATGTCTTGAACCGATAGTGCGAGAATGTGACGCTGTGCGCCTTTCTACAGGGAAAGCTCGACGATCGCCGGCACGTGGTCGGAAGGCCGCTCCCAGCCGCGCGCCGCGCGCAAAATCTCCATGCGCTGCAGCCCGCCGCCGAGTTCGGGGCTGACCCAGACGTGGTCGAGCCTTCGACCCCGGTCGCTCGCGGCCCAGTCGGCGGCGCGATAGCTCCACCACGTATAGAGCTTTTGGTCGTCCGGCACGAAGCGGCGCAACGCGTCGACCCATTCGCCGGCGGCGAAGACCTTGGCGAGCTTGTCGACTTCGACCGGCGTGTGGCTGACGACCTTGAGCAGCGCCTTGTGGCTCCAGACGTCATGTTCGAGCGGCGCGATGTTGAGATCGCCGGCGAGGATCGCCCGGCCCTTGGCGACGCCCTCGGCCTTGGTCCATACCGCCATTTCGTCGAGGAAATCGAGCTTGTGCCCGAATTTCGGGTTGATCTCGCGGTCCGGCTCGTCGCCGCCGGCCGGCACGTAGAAATTATGCAGCCGCAAAGGCGCGCCGCCGACGTCGAGTTCGACCGCGACGTGGCGCGCATGGCCGGCGTTGCAAAAGTCGCGCGCGCCGATCTGGCGCAAGGGATGTTTCGAGACGACGGCGACGCCGTGATAGCCTTTTTGGCCGTTTATCGCGTGATGCGTGTAGCCGAGCGCGTTGAAATCGGAGGCGGGAAACTGCGAGTCGCGGCACTTCGTCTCCTGCAACATCAAGACGTCCGGCGCGTGGTCCTCGAGGAATTGCGCGACGAGCGGCATGCGCAGACGCACGGAATTGATGTTCCAGGTGGCGATTTTCATTGGGGCGGGGTTTCCGGGGGGCCGGGCGGAGGGGCTGCGATTGCTGTAACCTTTCGCAAAGGCCGGGCCAAGTGCGGGGGCGCCCCACGCCACGCGCTTGCGGCGGGTTTTCCCTGCGCGGCGCCGGACCTCCGCCTTCCGGACGGCCCGCGACGCGATGCTTCGCCTCAGTGCGCCGGAGGCTGCTCCACGGAACTTGTTCGCCGAGAGTTCATCAACGAGCCCAGAACTTCCTATGCGGCCTCTTGGATCCACGACCTCGGGCGTTCGTGCGCCATGCGTTCGCGCAAAGCCAATCGAAAAGCGCGTCCGGAATGTTCCCGCGGCCTACTCAACACCGGCGCTCCGCCTTGTCCTCTGCGCCGATCGATCCATATCAGCCGTCGATGGCTTCCGAACCGGGATCGATCGGTGAATCCCGGAACATGGACGCATCGGAGGAAACAGGATGCAACGTGATTTGAAGCGCGCTCTGCTGGCGGCCGTCGCCGCCGTGGCGATGGGTGGAACGGCTCCCGCATGGGCGGAAGGCGCGCCCCATCCCAATCAGTTCTGGTGGCCCGAGCAGCTGGATCTTTCGCCGCTGCGACGCAACGCGGTCGAGTCGAATCCGCTCGGCGCGAGCTTCGACTACGCCACGGCGTTTCGGACCCTGGACCTCGCCGCCGTCAAGAACGACATCAAGGCGGTGCTGACGTCGTCGCAGGATTGGTGGCCCGCCGACTACGGAAATTACGGGCCGTTCTTCATTCGCATGGCCTGGCACGGCGCGGGCACCTATCGCATCGCCGACGGACGCGGCGGCGCCAGCGGCGCGCAACAGCGCTTCGAGCCGCTCAACAGCTGGCCGGACAACGCCAATCTCGACAAGGCGCGCCGGCTGCTCTGGCCGGTCAAGAAAAAATACGGCCAGAGGCTGTCCTGGGGCGACCTGATGGTGCTGACCGGCAATGTCGCCTTGGAGTCGATGGGCTTCAAGACCTTCGGCTTCGCCGGCGGACGCAGCGACGATTGGGAGCCCGATCTCGTCTATTGGGGCTCGGCCAAATTCATGGCGAGCAATCGCGACAAGAGCGGCGTTCTCGAAAAGCCGCTGGGCGCCACGCAAATGGGCCTGATCTACGTCAATCCGGAAGGTCCGAACGGCAACGCCGACCCCCTCGCCGCCGCCAAGGATATCCGCGAGACCTTCGGCAACATGGCGATGAACGACGAGGAGACCGTCGCGCTGATCGTCGGCGGCCACACTTTCGGCAAGGCGCATGGCGCGCATCCGCCGGCAAAATGCGTCGGCCCGGCGCCCGCGGGCGAGAGCATCGAGCGCCAGGGCTTGGGCTGGATCAGCCATTGCGGCTCCGGCAAAGGCGAGGACGCGGTCACCAGCGGCTTGGAGGGCGCCTGGACGACCGATCCCATTCACTTCACGACCCAATATCTCGACAATCTCTTCGGTCACGAATGGGTCAAGACGCAAAGCCCGGGCGGCGCGACGCAATGGAAGCCCAAGGACGCCGAAAACGTCGTCCCCGACGCGCAGGACCCGTCCAAGTCGCATCCTTTGATGATGTTCACGACCGATCTGTCGCTGAAGTTCGACCCGGAATACAGCAAGATCGCCAAGCATTTCCACGACGAGCCGGAAGCGTTCAAACTGGCCTTCGCGAAGGCTTGGTTCAAACTGACCCACCGCGACATGGGGCCGCGCGCCCGCTATCTCGGCGCGGAGACTCCCAAGGAAGATCTGGCCTGGCAGGACCCGACGCCCGCGCCTGACTACAAGCTCATCGACGGGACGGACGCCGCCGCGCTCAAGGCGAAAATCCTCGCGTCGGGCGTCTCCGACGCCGAACTGGTGCGCGCGGCCTGGGCCTCGGCCGCCTCCTTCCGCGCCACCGACAAGCGCGGCGGCGCCAATGGCGCCCGCATCCGTCTCGCGCCGCAAAAGGATTGGGCGGTCAACGATCCGGCCGAACTCGCGAAAGTGCTGACGGCGCTCGGCGCAATCAAGGACGGCTTCGACAAGAACCGCGCCGACGGCAAGAAGGTCTCGCTCGCCGATCTGATCGTGCTCGGCGGCGATGCGGCCATCGAGGACGCGGCGAAGAAGGCGGGATACGACGCGAAGGTTCCGTTCCAGCCGGGGCGCGCCGACGTGTCGCAAGAGCAGACCGACGTGAAATCCTTCGCCGTGCTGGAGCCGACAGCCGACGGCTTCCGCAACTACTACGGCAAATCGGAGCGCTCGCCCGCCGAAGCCTTGGTCGAGCGCGCCAGCCTGTTGTCGCTGACGGTTCCGGAGACCGCGGCGCTCGTCGGCGGCCTCAGAGCCTTGGGCGCGAACGAAGGCGGTTCGACGCTCGGCGTCTTCACGACCCGCCCGGGAACGCTCACCAACGACTTCTTCGTCAATCTGCTCGACATGTCGGTCGAGTGGCGCAAATCGGCGAAGGCGGAAGGCGTTTACGAGGGATACGACCGCAAGACGGGGCAGGTCAAATGGACGGCGAGCCCCGTCGACCTGCTGTTCGGCTCGAATTCCGAATTGCGGGCGGTGGCGGAAGTCTACGCCTCGGACGACGCCAAGGAGAAGTTCGTCCGCGACTTCGTCGCAGCATGGGCGAAGGTCATGAACCTCGACCGCTTCGATCTGAAGAAGTCGTAACGACGACGCCAAAAGCGGACCGGGGCGGCGCCCCCGGTCCGCGCAACCCGATCGCCTGCGCCGCGCATGCGGCGGCCGTTCGTCGTCGCGCGGCGATCGGGCGGCGGAGCCTCGCCTCGGAGTCGACCAGCGAAAGACCGTGATGACAGGCGAAACTCCAGGCACAGTCTTGATTTTCGGCGGGGTGGGCGGCGTTGGCGAAGCCCTCGCGCGCCGCCTGCGGGCGGCCGGGCAAGCCGTCGCGATCACGTCCCGTAGTTTGGAGCGCGCCCAGGCGCTCGCGGCCGAGATTCAAGCGACGCCAATCGCCTGCGACGCGCTCGACGACGACTCCATCGCGGCGGCCGTCGCGGCGGCGACGCTTCAGGGCCGCCTCGGCGGGATCGTCTACGCCGTCGGCTCGATGCAGATCAAGCCGCTCGCGCGGACGACGTCCGAGGACATGGTCGAAGCGTTCCGGCTGAACGTCGTCGGCGCGATGACCGCGGTCCGCATCGGCGCGGAGGCTCTGAAATCGGCCGGCGGCGGCGTGGTGCTGTTTTCTTCCGTCGCGGCGGCGCAGGGTTTTCCGATGCATGCGGCGATCGGCGCCGCGAAAGGCGCGGTGGAGGGGCTGACCCTCGGCCTCGCGGCGGAACTCGCGCCGGCGGCGCGCGTCAACGCCATCGCGCCGAGCCTCACCTTGACGCCGCTTTCGGCGGGCCTGACGCAGAACCCCAAAATGGCCGAGGCCCTCGCCGCGCTTCATCCGATTCCGCGGCTCGGCAGGGCCGACGAGATCGCCGCGCTGGCGCAGTTTCTTCTGTCTCCGGACGCCGGATGGATCACCGGGCAGATCGTCGGCGTCGATGGCGGGCGCTCGGCGCTGCGAGTAGGAAAGGCGTGACGCGTTCCCGAGCGTCGATCGCCATGACCAAGGCGGAGACCTCGCTCGAGGGGCGCCTCCAGGCGGGGAGCCTGCAAAACAGATTTGCATGCGCCTGTGGCGGGCTTATTGTGGTTTTCGGGAGCGGCGGCGCGACGCGACGCGCGTTCCCTATCGGCGCAAGGACGCGGCAAACGCCGCGACCGACGCCCGCAGGCCCGATCGGCATTGGATACGACCTGATATGACAAGCCAACAAGACATCGCCAAAGCGCTCGAACTCCGCCTCGTCGAACTGAGCGGCCACGTTGCGGAAATCGACAGCGAGTTGCAAAGTTCGCTCCCGGCCGATTGGGAAGAACAAGCGACCAAACTCGAAGGCCAGGACGCGCTCGAAGGCATCGAAAAGTCCCAGCTCCAGGAAATCCAGCAGATTCGTGCGGCCTTGCGGCGAATCGCGGAAGGCGGCTACGGGGTCTGCGTCCAATGCGGCGAACCCATCGACCCCAAGCGCCTGAAGGCGCTGCCGACCGCGACCCGCTGCATCGCCTGCGCCAAGTGAAGCTTGCAATCGGCGGCCGTCCGGCGAAAGCTCTGGTCGCCGAGGCGCTCCACGCCTCGGCTCACCCAGAAACCCTCAGGTGCGCCAGGGATGCGCCGGCAGGTCGCTGACCCCGACGACGCCGACGCCGGCCTGTGCGACCGCATGATCGTTTTCGACCGTGCTGCCGCTCACGCCGATCGCGCCGATCAAGACGCCGTCCACGTCGACGATCGGCAGGCCGCCGGGAAAAGTGATCAGGCCGTCGTTGGAATGTTCAATGCCGAAGAGCGAGCCGCCGGGCTGCGACAGCTTGCCGATCTGGCCCGTCGGCATGCCGAAAAAAACCGCGGTCTTGGCTTTCTTGACGGCGATGTCGATGCTGCCGACCCAAGCGGCGTCCATGCGATAAAAAGCCTTGAGGTTGGCGCCCGAGTCGACGATCGCGATGCACATTTCGGTCCCGAGTTCGACGGCGCGCTTGCGCGCGGCTTGGATGGCCGCTTCGGCGGCTTCAATCGTGACGTGCATGGTCGCCTCTCAAAAACGCCTGGCCCCACTGGCGCGGCACGCCTTACATAGGTCGGCTCCAGGCCATCGCCATGTGTTTTTCCTCGAAAACCCGAAGCGCTTTTTCGCCCCGCCCGCCTCAGGCCCCTTCCTTCCCCTTGTCGCCGAAGAGAAACGGCGCCACGTCCTTCACCCCCGGCGGCTTTTCCGCGGCGAAGGGCGTCGGGCGGCAGACGGCCATCGCCGAGAGGCCGACGCGGGCGGTGAGCAGGCCGTTCAGCACGCCTTCGCCGAGCCTTGCGGAAAGCTTGGCGGCGAGGCCGTGGCCGACGAGCTGTTGCAGAAGCGAATCGCCGATGGCGAGGCCGCCGGTGATGGTGAGATGCGCGCCGACCGAGCGCGCCAGTTTGAAGAAGCCGAGCAAGCCCGGGCGCCCGCCATAGATCTCGGCGATGCGGCGCATCAGCATGATCGCCTGACCGGCGACGAAGAAAACGTCGAGCAGCGCGCGCGGGCTGACCGTGGTGAACAGCGACACCCGCTTCGAGGCGTTGGCGATCTCGCGCTGCGCCAACTGGTCGAGCGGCGCGATCAGCGTGCGCTCGGCGACGTCGATCAGATCGCGGCCGTCGATGATCTGTCCGGAGAGCTCCAGCACATGCGCCCGCGCGCGCGCCATGTCGGGCCGCTTTTCGTAGAGCTGGCACAATTCCTTGAGGCCGGCGCGCGCGGCGGCGGCGTCGTCCTTCTCGCGCGCCGCGGCCAGCGCGACATGCAGCTTGGCGATGCGGTTCTGCCGCAGCATCGCCTGGATTTCGCGCGCCAGCAGCACCAAGGCCGCGACGAGCAGCGCGCCGGCGAAGGCGAGGCCGATCGTCCCCAAAATCGCCGAATGCGCGAACAGGCCTTCGACGAGCTGCGTCACCCAAAGCGTCAAGGCCAGCGAGAGGAGGCCGGTGAAGGCCGACCAGAAGACGCCGCTCATCGAGAAGAAGAAGCCGAGCATGCCGCCCTTGGCCTGCGCCGCCTCGGTGGCGCGCTCGTCGCCCTCCGCGCCGGCGGCGAGTCCCGCCAGAGTATTGGCGAACACGTCCTCGCCGGGCTCGACGATTTCGGGGCCGACGGCTTCCGGGCCCTTGGTCTGGCTGCGCGGCGGCACGACCGTGTCGCCCTCGAGACGAAAGGCCCTGGGGCGCGGCGATCGACGTTCGGGCTCGGTCATGGGCGCATCCTTCCGGCGCTCGTCGCGGCGACGGCCGCGCGACCGTCCTCGTTTAAAGCGTTTTCTCGCGAAGCGGGAGCCGATTCGCCTCGAGAAAGCGATCGAACGAACACTCCAGGGCGTTTCCTTTTCGATCCTGAACGGAAACGGCCCTGCGCTTCACATGGGAACGGCGCGAACTCCCGCAAGCTCCGGCGTCGGCCGCGATCCATGACGACCGGCGCTTCAGCGGTCCGCGCGCGCGTCGAGAATTCTGAGGGAATCCTGGGGCGGAAGCGTCGGCTGCAGTTTCTTCAATTGTTCGACGATCCGCGGCCGGTCGGCGTCGGGCGTGGCGTAGAAGGACACGGTCTCGCCTCCCGCCGTGACCTGCGGCGTGTCGAGCTCGGCCAGTTTGATCCACTTTGCGGGAATCTTCTGCGGATACCAATGGTCGTAGATCATGATCAGCTTCACCTCGCGATGGTCGACGAGCGAGGCGATCTGATCGACGCCATATTGCCGCTTGAGCTTCATCAATCTGACTTCTTCCGAGCCGAGCCCCCACAAATCCAGGACATATTTGGGATTGCCGTAGCTGACCAAGCCGAGGTCGTTCACGGCGACCGGCATTTTGTAATAGTCCTGCACGAAGCGCCGCATTTGATATTGTTGTCCGTACATGTTCTGCGCCGCGGCCGGCGTGCGCAGGGCGGCCTCGCCGAATTGCCAACCGAAGACGAGCCCGGCGCCGATCGCAATGAACTTCACCGGACGCGCGGCCGCTTCTCCCCGCTCGCTGGCGAGCACGATCTCGACCGCATACAGCGCCCCGAAATAGGCCAGAGCCAAGACATAGACCTCGTAGCGGTACCACGCGCCGAACGGTCCGAACATCAGATGCGCCACGATCGCGAAATCGATGGCGAGGAGGAGCGCCGTGGTCTCCTTGCCCAGCCCTTTCACGCGCGTGGCGAGACCGATGGCGACCGCGCAGATGACGAGCAAGGCCCTGCTGCGGTCCATCCCTCGCGCGAGTTGTCTTGCGAGGCCGATGAGGAAATCCCAAGGGCTTCCGCGATAGACGGCGGCGGTCACGTCCGACTTCAGCATGACCGAACTCGGCAGCAGCGGAAGATCCTGGCTGCGCATGTAGGACAGAACGGCCGCGAAGGCGACGCCGCACAGCATCGTCGTGACGAGCGCCGTCTTGCGATGCCCGCAGACCCAAAGGACGCCGATGGCCGCGAGGGAGAAGGCGGCGCCTTCGAGGCGCAGCAACGGCGTGAGGACGATCGCCGCGATCAGCGCGCGCGACGGCTTTTCGCCGCGCGTCGTCGCCAGGAGCCCGTCCAAAATCAGCAGCGCGCCGAAGACGTGCCAAGGATGCTCCATGCCGGTCAACGGCAGAGCGACGGCGCTCGTCACGAACAGCAAGATTGCGGCGAGGGCGTAGGAGAGATACGGCGCCGACTGCATGTCGATCAGCCCCAGCCTCTTGGAGAGACGCAGGCTCACGTTGATCGCGCCGAGAACGGCGAGCGCGTCGAGAACGAGCGGTCCCGCCGCGCCAAAGCCCAAGAATTCCGTGACCGCGAGCATCCAGGGCCATATCAGCGACGAACAGGGCGAGGAGACCTCGTTCACGTTCACGCCGAACACCCCGTGCAGGATGTTCCGGGCGACCGCGAGGGAGATGTATGGATCGTCCAGCGAGTAGATCAAATGACCTTCGCAAGAGCGCAGGATCGCCAGCATCGAAATGGACAGCAGGCAAGCCCAAAAAAGCGCGACTTTGACGAAGAGCGAATCTGTTTTGATCGTAGCGATCATGTCGTTCCCCAATTTGTCCGCCATGGGCGGGACGCCGATTTCAAGTGCCGCGCGCCGACGGAAATCGTCGTCGGTCGGCTCGCTCGTCACCAATACTCCGGCTCGCCAGGCGGCGCCGCCGCTTCCCGTCGACCAAACAACAGCGTTTACGATTAGGCTCAAAAAACTTTCGAAATCTCTAAACCCGGGCGGGCGCCCGGCCGGTCCCGAGGTTGGTCCGACAGAGGCGGGTCCCGAGGTGGTCCCGAGGTTGCGGCGGGTCGCCGGCTCGGCTAGCATCCTTGGATGCTTTTCCCTTCGGGGAGTCGCGCCGCCGCTCCCGCATTTTCTTCTCCGGGAAAGCTTCTCGCCAATGTCGTCCCTCCCCTCCGTCATCCTCCTGGCGCTGGCCTTCGCCCTCGCCTATCTCCTCGGGTCCATTCCCTTCGGACTGCTGTTGACCCGCCTCGCCGGGACCGGAGATTTGCGCGCCATAGGTTCCGGCAACATCGGCGCGACCAACGTGCTGCGCACCGGGCGCAAGGATCTCGCGGCCGCGACGCTGATCCTCGACGCGGCCAAGGCCGCCGTTGCGGTGTTTCTCGCCAACGCGATCGCGCCCGGCGCCGGCATGATCGGCGGGCTCGGGGCTTTTCTGGGGCACATCTTCCCCGTCTGGCTGCAATTTCGCGGCGGCAAGGGCGTCGCCTCCTTCCTCGGCGCGCTGCTGGCGATCCATTGGCCGACCGGCCTCGTCTTTTGCGCGACTTGGCTCGCCGTCGCGGGTCTGCTGCGCTATTCCTCGCTGTCGGCGCTGGTCGCCTCGCTGATTTCGCCGCTGGCGCTGTGGGGCTTCGGCCACGGCGGCGAGGCGCTGCTGCTCGCGCCGATGACCGCTCTGCTGTGGTGGAAGCATCGCGAGAACATCGCGCGGCTGCGCGCCGGCGCGGAGACCCGCATCGGGCGCAAATCTTGAGCGCCGGCGCGGCCCAGCCGACGCGGCTGAGCGACGATCAGCTCGTCGCCTGGCTGCGCCTCATTCGCAGCGAAAACGTCGGGCCGCGCACTTTTCGCGAACTGGTCAACCGCTATGGCGGGGCCGAGGCGGCGCTGGAGGCGCTGCCCGAACTCGTCGCCAAGAAGCTCAAGGGTCGCGCCATCCGCATCGCCGGGCGGGACGAGGCCTTGCGCGAGATCGAAGCCACGGCCGCTCTGGGCGCGCGCTTCCTCGCGCTCGGCGATCCCGACTATCCGGCGCTGCTGCGCGAGATCGACAGCGCACCGCCGCTGCTCGTGCTGCGCGGCGACCCCGCCGTATTGCGCCGGCCCTGCGTGTCGATCGTCGGCTCCCGCAACGCCTCGGCGTCGGGCCTGGCTTTCGCGGAGCGGCTGACGCGCGGTCTGGCGCGCGAGGATTTCGTCGTCGTCTCCGGCCTCGCGCGCGGCATAGACACGATCGCGCATAAGGCGAGTCTCGACACCGGCGCCGTCGGCGTGCTCGCCGGCGGCCACGCCCGCCCCTACCCCAGCGAGAATCTCGCGCTGCTCGAATCGATCGCGTCCGGCGGCGGCGCCGTGCTGTCCGAAATGCCGCTGGAGTGGGAGCCGCGCGGGCGGGATTTTCCGCGACGCAACCGCATCGTCTCGGGCCTCGCGCTCGGCGTGGTCGTCGTCGAGGCGGCGCGGCGCTCGGGCTCGCTGATCACCGCGCGTTTCGCCGCCGAACAGGGGCGCGAGGTCTTCGCCGTGCCGGGCTCGCCGCAGGATCCGCGCGCCGAGGGGACCAACGATCTGCTGCGCGAGGGCGCGACGCTCTGCGCTTGCGTCGAGGACGTGACGCGGGCGCTGGCGCTGCGCGGCGCCCGCCCGGCGCCGCAAGGCGATCTCTTCGGCGAAGGCGGACGGGAGGACGAGAAAGAGCCGCTGATCGACGAATTGGACCTCTTCTCGCTGCGCGAAGCCGCCAAGGGCGCCGCCCCTTTCGCGCCCGCGCCCGTCGCCGAACCGCCCCGCCCCGCGCCCAAACCCGCGCCGCCGCCGCCGCCGCCCGCCGACGCCAAGGCGCGCGTCATGGAATTGCTGTCGCCGGCGCCCGTCTCGCTCGACGAACTCATCCGCGCCGCGGGCCTGCCCGCGCGCGACGTGCAGGGCGCGCTCCTCGACCTCGATTTGGAGGGACGCATCGAGCGCCACGGCGCCGGCCTCGTCTCGCTGATCGCCGGAAAATGAGGCCGCGTGGTCGCGCGGCCGAATTTGGCAACCAATTTGCTTGAACATCTTCCGCCAAGGCGCGCGCTGCTTGCGCAAATGCGACTGCCCAAGGATCGCGCATAGACGGGAAGGATGAGCAACGATGATGCACCCTGACCAATATCAAGCAATCATGGCGATGATGAAATATGGCTCTCTCGTGCTCGCCTTGAATTTCGCGGGCCGACTGGCCATCCAAGCCTATCGCTTCATGGAGGCGGCGCTGCCCTGAGCGGAGGCGCTTGCTTTCACGCGTCGCGCTCGGCGGCGCGCGGGTCGTTCTCGCGCAGGTAAATTTGCGCCTCGACGCGCGCCAGGTTGAGAAAATAGGCCAGCATCGGCAACCCGGCGTCGCCAGCGAGCTTGGCCAGCCCGGCCGCCATCTCGGCGATGTAGGCGGCGGTCTCCGCATTCTCCGGCACGGCGGGTTTGCGGCGAGCCTCAGTCATTTTTCTTGCCGACGTTCGCATCGCAATGGCTCCGAAAATACAACGCCGCCGCATCGGATTTGGCGCAGGGGATTTCACATCCACAGACTGCGCGTGTCAACGCAAATCTATCGCAATAGTTGTATTTTTACATTTCTACAACCGAGCCAGACGGTCCAGCGCTCCTTGCAAAATGTACGCGGCGGCCATGCGGTCGACGACCTGGGCGCGTTTGGCGCGCGAGGCGTCCTGCGCGATCAATTCGCGGGTGACGACGGCGGTGGAGAATCGCTCGTCCCAATAGGCGTGCGGCGGCGGCGCCAGCGCCGCGAGATTGCGCATGAAGGCCCGCGTCGCCTGCGCCCGCGGCCCCGCCTTGCCGTCGAGTTCGAGCGGCAGCCCGATGACGAGCGCGCAAATCTCGAACTCCCGCACCCGTTTCAAGAGCGCCTCGGCGTCCGGCCCGAATTTGACGCGGCGGATCGTATCCAAAGGCGAAGCGATCCGCCGCTCGACGTCGGACAGCGCCAGGCCGATGGTCTTGGTCCCGAGATCGAGCCCCAGCAGCCGGCCTTTTGGCGGGAGGGAGGCCGCGAGGGCGGCGAGGGTGGTTTCGAAGTTGTTCATGGGCCTCGTGGACTGCGCAAGGCGTTCGGCAGGTTGCAACGCCCCCACCCTAACCCTCCCCCGCTTCGCGGGAGAGGGAATACGCCCCCTACGGCGTGAGCCGGGGGCTCGATGAAGCGCCGAATCTGCTCCCTCTCCCGCGAAGCGGGGGAGGGCTGGGGTGGGGGCGATTCAGCTTTTGAGCATAATCGCGCCTGCATGCAATCAAGGCCATGGCGCCGCCGGGCGCGGCGGGCTTGTTGTGACGTGTTGGGGGCGGTGAGGGCCCTCATCCGACCTTCGCTAACTCGAAGGCCACCTTCTCCCGCGGAGCGGGAGAAGGGACGCGCCTCTCCGGAAAGGGCTCACCCCTCAATCCTCCAGCGGCGGCGGCGGCGCCTTGCCCCAATTGGCGACGATCGAGCGGGCTGGGGCGGTCAGCGTCCAGACGAATCCCTCCGGGGGGAAATCCAGCGTCGCCGCGCCGTCGAGCGCCTGGGCGACGAGGCGGCGCATGACCTTGTGGCCGAAGCCGACGCGCGGCGGCGGGCTGACGGCGGGGCCGCCGGTTTCGCGCCAGATCAGCGTGAAGCGGTCCGCCTCGACGCGCCAACTCAGCGCGATGGCGCCGCTCGGCACGGAGAGCGCGCCATAGGTCAGCGCATTGGCGGTCAGCTCGTGCAGCGCGAGGCCGATGTTTTGCGCCGCCTCGGGTTTCAGCATCAGCTTGGGGCCGTCGACATAGGCGTGTTCGCGCACTTCGCCGGCGCCGACGTCGAGGCAATAGGCCATCTGCGCCCGCACCAGATCGTGAATCGCCGCGCCGCGCCAATTCTGCGAGATTAAGAGATCGTGCGCCATCGACAAGGCCTGCAGGCGCGCGGCGAATTTGCGCTGATATTCTTCCACCGTCACGGCGCCGGTGGCGGTCTGCCGCGACATGGATTGCACGACGGCGAGCAGATTCTTCGAGCGGTGGACGAGTTCGCGCAACAGCGTGCGCTCATGCTGTTCGCTGCGCTTGCGGTCCGTCACGTCGCGCGCCGTGCCGACGATGCGCACGGCGCGGCCGTCCTCGAAATAAGTGCGTCCGCGCACCGACACCCAGCGCTCGACGCGGTCGTTCTGGCCGATCACCCGGTATTCGGCCTCGTAATCCTCGGTGTTGTCGGGATCGAGCGCCTGCTGAATGGCCTCCTTGGTGCGCTTCTTGTCGGCCGGATGCAGCCCGGCGCGGAACACGTCGAGATTGCCCGGCTCGTCGTGCGAAAGCCCCCAGAGCTTGCGCACGCGCGCGTCGAGGAGAACCTCGCCGGTGACGAGGTTCCAATCCCACAGGCCGATGCGGCTCGCGTCGAGCGCGAGCTGCATGCGCTCCAGCGTGAAGGCTTGATCGAAAATTTCTTCGCAACCCGTCGCCAGCGGCGGCGGCGCGAGCGGGGCGGTGGCGTCGGTCACGCGCTTCTCTCCTGAGTTGCGGCGAGCTTACGCCTTCTCGCCGGCAAGCTCCAGCACGACCCGCCACTCCGCCTCCGTCACCGGCTGGACCGAAAGGCGCGAATTGTTGACGAGCGCCATCTGCTCCAGCCGCGGCTCGGCCTTGATCCGCGCCAGCGACACCGGCTGCTTCAACGCCTTTACGGCGCGCAGGTCGACCATGCCGAATTTGCCGGTCGCGTCGGTGTGATCCGGATAATAGGGCTTGATCACCTCGACGACGCCGACGATCGCCTTCTGCTCGTTGGAATGATAGAAGAAGCCCGTCTCGCCGACCCGCATCGCCATCATCTGCTGCTTGGCGAGATGGTTGCGCACGCCGTTCCAGAAAGTGCCCTTCTCGCCCGCTTCGAGCTGCTGTTCGAAGGACCAGGTCGCAGGTTCGCTCTTGAACAGCCAATGCGCCATTTCTAAAGCTCCGCGCCGACGACGCGCTTCCAGGGGCGAAGCTCCGTCGAAGCGAAGAGCCCGGCATGCGCGTAAGGGTCGTCGGCCAATAGCGCCTGTGCGGCCGGCGCATCGGCGCAGTCGAGGATCAAGAGCGAACCGACCGGCTTGCCCTCGGCGTCGAGGAAGGGGCCGCCGAGCTTCACCGCCCCCGCGTGTCTTTCGAGGAAGGCGAGATGCGCGGCGCGCGTCGAAAGGCGCAACTCGACATGGCCCGGCTTGTCGATGCAAATGGCGGCGAAGAGCAAGAGAAACCTCGCGAATGTTCGGGAGATGGCCTTTGTCCCAGAGCCCGCCGCCAGCGTCAAGCGGCGCGTTGGCCTAAGGCGCGCGGTCGGTTCCCGCGTCTTCGAGCACGCGCGCGCCGAGGTCGACCAGCTCCTGGCGAATCGCGGCGATGGCTTTCGCGTCGAGCGGCGACTCGGCCCCCGGCTCCGCGCGCTGGCGCTCGCGCTCCTTCTCGCGCTCCTGGCGCAGCGCGTCGACGGCGCCCTGCAGCATGGAGTTGTCGGCGCGGGCCGTCTCCAATTTGTCGGCGTGGTCGCGCGCCTCGTCGCGCGCGTGGCGCAGCGCGTTTTCGAGATGCGCGATCTGGTTGGTCTTGCGTTCGATCTCCTCGCGCGTCGCAACGCGGAGCGCGTCGAACTCCTGTTGCAGCGTGTTCTTCGCGGCGACCGCCGTCGAAAATTGCGGACGGAGCCGCTCCAGCTCGCCATGCGCGTCGCCGAGGCGACGATGCTCGTCGAGGAGTTTGGCGTGCTCGGTCTGCAACTGCTCGAGGCCCTGTCGCAAGGCGGTGTTGTCCTGATGCATCGCGCCGATCTTCGCCTCATGCGCGCTGGCGAGGCGGGTTCGCTCGGCTTTGCTCTCGCGGTCGAATTCCTGGTAATTGGCGTTGGCGGCGCGCAGATCGCCGAGCAGGCGCTCGACGCGCGCGGTCATTTCGTGCAGCGCGCCTTCGGTCGAGTCGAGCAGCGCGCCGCGCTGATCGAGCGTCGTCTGGGTCTCGTTCAGGCGCCGCTCGAAGTCGCGCGCATTCGCTTCGGCGCGTCCGAGCTTCTCGTCGAGATCGGCGATGCGCGCCGACTTCTGGCCGATGTCGAGCAGATCCTGCGTCTTTTCGGCCCGCACCTTCTCCATCCGCTGGGCGAGCTTTTGCTCGCGCAGAGCGAAGTCGGCGCGCAGCAGATCGCGCTCCGCGACGGCCTGCTCGCGCGTCAGCGGCGCCAGCATTTGCAGCCGGCGCATCGACAGGCGCATGGCCCGCCGCCAGAACGCCGGCAGAAACATCAGCATGAAGAGCCCGGCGACGAGGAAGCCGAGCGCGAAATACATCGCCTGTTCGATCGCCACGCTGTCGTTCCCACCTCGAGGAAGCCCGGAAAAACCCGCTTGGCGGGCAAGTGCTTTTAAAGCAAGGGCGCGGCAAAATCAAAGCGCGAGGCGGTCCGCTCCGACGGGCGCCACCTGGTGGAATTTGGAATAGTCGAAGGTCACGTCGCCGGGACCTTCGGCGCTGACGATGTCGACATAGCCGTGGTCGACCCGCACGTCCTTCGCTAGATAGAGCTGGCGGCCGCGCACGACTTGCGTCGAATTCTCGTCGTGGCCGTTGAAGATCACGACGATCGTCGCGCTGGAGCGATCGAAATGCTCCTGCGTCCAGCCATGCAGCGGACTTTCCTCGTCGACGGGGTGCATCAAGGTCCAGGTGAAGGCGAAAACCGGATTGTGGTCGCGCGTCAGCCGCAGGCGATGGAACTTGCGGTAGGTCTTGCCTTCCATCGTGGCCTCCTCGCGAAACAGCCACATCTGCGCGCTGGCCTCGGTGATGGCGTTGAGCCTTTCGTTGGCGAAGCGCGCCATCAACATGCGCGCGCCGTCGTGCGGGCCGATGACGAGCTTGTCGGCGAACAGCAGCCGCGCCCGCGGCTGGGCGAAGCGCGCGAAGGTCGCGCCGGCGACGATGGCGACCGACGACACCCCGACGAAAGTCGCGAGCGTCGCGACGACATGCCCGTAGAAGGATTTCGGGTGCATGTCGCCATAGCCGACCGTGGCCAGCGTCTCGACGCTGAAGAAGAAATAGTCGATCAGGGAGCCGGGCCGCGCATTGGCGATGGGGTCGTCGCCGAGGGCCGCGCCGAGCGCATAGACGCCGGCGAAGAACATGTTGACGCAGACGAAGGCGAGGGCCAGCACGCCGAAGAAACGCGGCCAGCTCGCCGTCATCGCGTAATGATGCAAATCCGTCCAATAGTTTTGCGGCAGACCCTTGGCGACGATCGTCCGCGGACCGAACCGGATCACCTTGGTCTTCGGCTCGCGCCCGCGCATCAGAACGGGTTCCAGGTCGGACCCGAGGTGAATTTCAGATAGCCCACGTTGACGCCGAGCCGCGCGCCGACGCCGGAGCGGATGGGCGTCACCACCACGTCGCCGGCCGCCAGCGCGGTGAAGCCGAGGCCGCCGATGAAGAAAGCGGAGCCGTCGACGCCGGCGAAGCGCTGTTTCATCGCCGCGACCTCGGGCAGATTATAAACCAGCATCATCGTGCGGTCGCCGTCGGCGCCGGCGTCGAAGCCGAGCGAGGGCCCCTGCCAATAGATTTTGCGCCGCCCGGCGTTGCGGGTGAACATCTCGCCCTCGCCGTAGCGCAGGCCGCCGACGAAGGCGCCGCCGGCCTCCTGGCCCAAAATATAGGCGTTGGGCCGGCCCCATTTGCTGGTCAGCGTTTCGAGTCCCTCGGCGAGGCCGCGCGAGACCGAGCCGAAGAATTTATGGCCGCTCTCCAAAACTTCGTCGTTGCTGGCGTAGCTTTCCGGGCGTTGCTGCTCGGTCGGCAGTTCGCGCGCCAGGCTTTTGGGCGCGGCGAGCGCCAGGCCGCCGGCCGCCGTGAAGCGCAGCAGCGCGCGGCGGGAATGGAAAGTGGTTCGGTCGGCGTCGCTCATGTCCAAAGCCTCCGGGGCGCCCCCGCGCCGGTCTTTCGAAAGCTTGACGCCTCAGGGTTAACAAAAACTTGCCAAGGCCGGATCGCCGACGGCGATATAGGGGCCGTTGCGGTAGTTTAGCGCCTTTTTGCCATAGACGAGCGGCCCGCCGCCGGGCGTCAGCACCGCGCCGCCGGCGGCGCGCAGCACGGCGTCGGCCGCCGCCGTGTCCCATTCGTTCGTCGGCCCGAAGCGGGGATAAATGTCGGCGACGCCTTCGGCGATCCGGCAGAATTTCAGCGAGGAGCCGGCGTCGGCGCGCGACTTGACCGGCAGCCGCGCCAAAAAGCCCTCCGTCTCGGCGTCGAGATGCGAGCGGCTGACCAGCGCGACCAGCCCGTCCTTGGGCGCCGCCCGGACGCGGAGCCGCCGCCACTCCTCTCGAGTCGGGAACGGCCCGCCGGGCGGCGCCTTGGCGTAAAAGGCCGCAGCCCCCGCGAACCAGATTTCGCCGAGCGCCGGCGCATAGACAGCGCCGGCCGTGGGCGCGCCGTTTTCGACCAGCGCGATGTTGATCGTGAACTCCGGCCGCCGCGCGACGAATTCCCGCGTGCCGTCGAGCGGGTCGATCAAAATGAAGGCGCCGCTCTGCGCAGGGGTCTCGCCGCGCGCCGAGCTTTCCTCGGCGATGCAGGGATATTGCGGCAGCAGCCGGTTCAATTCGCCAATGAGAAACGCCTCGACGCGCTCGTCCGCCTCGGTGACGGGGCTCCGGTCGTCCTTGAGCCGCGCGCCCTGGTCTTCTCGCGGGAAGACCTCCATGGCGATGGGGCCGGCGGCGAGGCACAGCTTTGCGAAGAGGAGGGCCAGGGCGTCGGTGGGGGACGGCGGGGTTTGCGCTGCGTTCATGGCTTGGCTTTTAGCCTACGCATGGCGAAGCGCGCCAGGGCCAGACCAATGAGGATCGGCGGCCCAGAATAGGCCAAGACAATCCAGGGATCCGCGCCGAGGCCCGCGTTCCTGCCGCCGAAAAGTCTCGCCCAGAGGAGAGAAATGGCGCAGCCGCCCGGGCCGATCACCAGGATGGCGGCAACGATCAACAGGAAAACGACGCTAACCCGTCGGGAGCCGCCCGCTTCGCCGACCAGCGCGCCGTCGACGAGAGCGGCGGCGAAAAGCAACAAGAGCAAGACAAAAACATATTCCATCGACGACGTCCTCGGTCGAGCTTATCCGGTAGTCACGGCTTCACCGTCAAGCGCCGCCAAGCGAACCGCGCCAGCGCCAGCCCCGCCAGGACGAACGGCGTGGCGACGAGGAGGGCGAGCCCAGGAGGGACAGGAACCTCGTCGCTCTCCCGCTCCTCGATGGGAACCTCGGGTCGCATGACCGCCTCGATGACGCAGGTGCCTGGCGCGACGACGAACCATGCCGCAATGGCCAACGCCATGATCGCGCCGACCTTTCGCGCGGACCCTCGTCCGCCGAGCAGCACGGCGGCGATCGGAGCCGGTAAGAGCATGAAGAACCAATAGTCCTGGAGCGAACTCATTCCGCCTTTTCGCCGAATTTGCGCAAGACCCAGCGCCCCAGAAACAGTCCGCCGACGATGAACGGCAGCGAGAGCCCGCCGATGAAGGCGATGTCCTCGCTGGCGACGTGCGGCGAGAACGAAAAGGCCATGATCGCGCAGCCGCTCGGCAGGAGAATGAGCGCTCCCGCGAGAATGAGGAGAAGCGACAGACCGAAAGCTCTCATGCCTCTTCCTCCTTGTCCAAACCGCGCCGGATCGCGTCGATGCGGCCGTCGCGGTAGAAGAGATTGTAGGTGTCGAAGGGAACGATCTTGCCGGCCGGCGTGACGAAATGCACGCAAGAGCGCTTGACGCCGGCGAGGCAGAAATTATGCGCGTCGAGAAATTCGATCACCGAGACGCGGAAGACGTTTTCGTAAGTGAGGCCTTGCGGCACGGGAACCTCCGGCAGGCAGCAGAGCAGCGCCGAAATGCGCTCGATCGCGCAATCCGGGCCGGTCGACAGCGAAAAGAGCTCGAAGATCCGCCGCTGCAGCTCCGGATATTTCTCGAAAGTGATGGCGTTGGGGATTTCCGCCAGGAGATCGCTGGCGTCGATCGCCGCGGTGACCGGCGCGACCTTGCGGCCGTTGCGCAGGCCGTAGCCGATGGTGATCGCCGAAGGGTTGCACGGCAGAGGGATCATGTCGCGCGGCCCGAAGACGCCCGAATCCTCGACGATCCGGCGGCGGATGTCGGTCAAGGTCACGCGGTCGCGCGCGGGATCGAAATTCTCGTTGCGGCCAGCGTCCTGCACCGGCTGGAAACTGACGCCGCGCACGCAGCGCCAATCCAGCGCATGCTGGACGATCGGCCCCATCTCGGCGTCGTTGACGCCCTTCTTGACGACGCAAACGAGCGTCGTGGAAATGTCGTGCTTCTCCAAATTCTCCAGCGCGCGCCGGCGCACGCGGCGCAAATCCGCGCCGCGGATCGCCATCAGCGCCTCGCGCTCCAGCGAGTCGAATTGCAGATAGACCTCCAGCCCGCGCTTGCGCTCGGCGAGCTTCGCCACGAAGTCTTCGTCCTCGGCGATGCGCAGGCCGTTGGTGTTGATCATCACGTGTCGGATGGGTTTTGCGCGCGCGAGGTCGAGAACATCGAAGAATTGCGGATGCAGCGTCGGTTCGCCCCCCGAAAGCTGCACGACGTCCGGCTCGCCCTCGCTGTCGACCAGCGCGTCGAACATGCGTTCGATCTCACTGATCGAGCGATGCAGGGGCTTCGCGGGCGAAGACCCGGCGAAGCACACGGGGCAAGCGAGATTGCAATTCTCGTTGATCTCGACGATGGCGAGGCAGCTGTGCTGCTCGTGGTCGGGACACAGCCCGCAATCGTAGGGACAGCCGTAATGCGTCGGGCTCAGCGTCTTCAGCGGCCGGTCGCCGGGTTTCAGAAACTCCCGCTGCCATTTGAAGAAGGCGGCGTCGGTGGCGATCAACGCACGCCGCGCGCCATGCGTCTTGCAGCGCTTGTCGTAATAGACGTTGTCGCCCTCGATACAGATTTTCGCCGGGACCAAAGCGTGGCACACGTCGCACAGTGACGTCGTCTGCCCATAAAAGACATAAGGCCGCGCCTTACGCTGGAAGGGGGCGTTCATCGTTTCGCCTTTGCGCGGAAAGAAGCATCGTAACGGCGTAGATCATCAGCATCATAGACAAAAAGTGGAACAGCGTGAAAGGCCCTATGATTTTGCCGTAGGGTTTCAAAAATTCCCACAAAAAACGCTGCGCACCGTAATAGAAGACGGCGAGATGAAAGCCGTTGGCGGCGATCCAGGCGTTTTGGCGCCGCAGCGCGATCACGTAAAAAACCGCGAAGAGCCCCATCGCCGCGCTTTCGTAGAGCTGCACGGCGTGGCGCCTCACGCCGTCGCCGAAATCGTAGCCGATCGGCAGATCCGTCGGCACGCCATGGGTGAAATCCTCGAGCCCGGCGAGAAAACAGCCGATGCGCCCGACCGCGACGCCCACCGCCAGAGGCAGCGCATAGCGCGCGCCGGTGCGCTGGGTCAGTCCGGCGGCGCGCTTGTAGAGCTCGACGAACAAGATCCCGCCGGCGAGCCCGCCCTCGATCGAGCGCGCGACGCCCGGCGCGCCGGAAAGATAGAGATTGAGGCTGCCGAGCCCATAGGCCCCGACGGCGGCGCCGCAGGTCAAGGCGACGAGATAGGGCAAGCGATGGGCGAGCGGAAGCAGCCGTGCGGCCGGCGTCCGCCGCATCGTCCAACGCGCCGCCAGCGCCGCGCAAAGCCAGGCGAGGACGTCGAAGACGGCGTGGAGTTGGAGGCCGGTCATGGGGCTTCTCGACTTTCTCCAACGGCCTCTGGCGCAGGCCGCCGGCTACTCCGGCGATCGGGACGGATATTCGCGCCCTCAAACGTCGCGCTGATTGACGAAGATCAGCACGATTCCGATCGCCGCAGCGAGGCGGAAGGCGGGCTCCTGCATGTTCCAGCCGTTCGAGCGCCACATCTCGAACCACTCGCCGCCGACGACCATGAAGCCGAAGAAATAGAGCGCGAAGCCGGCGACGAGGCCGATCAACGCCACGTCCTTGGCCTGGTTGAAACTCCAGGCGTCGGCGCGCCGCGCGCGCCAGAGGCGCGAGGCCCCGACGAGGCAGAGCCCGCCGGCGCCGATCTCGACGAGAATGATGCCGGCGTAAGCCAGATGCAGCACCGGAGGCGCGCTCATGCTCCGCCAGGCGAAGGCTGCGCCCGGCGGCAGAGTGTCCATCGACAATATGTGCTGCACGCCGGCGAAATTCGTCTCGTAATCGAAGATGTTATCGAGACCGACGAGCAGCGCCAGCAGGCCGACGCAGCCCGTCAGGAAAATTTTCGCCAAACGCGCAACCATCGCTCGCTCCCTCGCGCAGGACGGCGCGCGCGATGCGCCGCGCGCCGTCGCGAACATGCCGCTTAAGCCGCGCCAGAGTCCAGACCATGCGTTTGGCCGCCGGGCGTAGCCGCGCCAAAGCGAAGCCGGCGACGCGCCCCAGCCCCGTGCGCGGGGCGAAATGCGCGGCGAGCGACGTCGCGCCGCTGGCGAAGGCGCGCTTATAGGGATCGTCGGGCGCGAGGAAATCATAAGTCGCAAGGCCCTGCCCGGCGTAATGCGCGATCAGCCGGCGGGTCAGCGCATGGCCCGGAGCGCCCGCCGCATAATCCGGATCGTAGCCGGCGATCAGAGCGCGATAGGCGCCGCCGCGCGAAAAGCCGATTTCGATCGCGACGACGCGCGACCCCACGCGCAGCGCATGCGCGTCCAAAGCTTCGTTCAACGCCAGGCGTTGGAGAAAGACCGGCGTGGCCTCCAACGAGAGACCGGCGCTGGGGTAGCTCCTGCCCCGCAGCCAGAGGCCTTTCCACGCCAGCGCGCGACCGACGTAATCGAGCCGACGCGCCGGCGAGGCGGCGCTTTCGAGTTCGACGCCTCCGATCAGGGCGAGCCGCCTTTCGCGCCGCGCGGCGCTCCTGTGCCGGCGGTGCGACGCTTCCGGGTCCGTGAGGTCGACGAAGGGCGCCGACAGAGCCTCGCCCTGGGCGGTCGGCTCGAGACCCGCGCCGCGCAGCACGCCGTCCGCGCGCAGCCGCGTCAAGGCGACGAGATCGACGTCGCGCCAGGAGCGGATTTCCGCCTGGATCGCGGCGCGCCACGCCGGCCGGGCGGCGCTCTCCCGCGCCAAAGCGTCGCCATATTGCGTCATCGGCTCGCCGAGCCAGCGCAGCACGCGCGCACCGAACGGGCGGTCGAGCTGCAACGGCCACAGCATGGCGAGGCGGCCGGCCTCGCGCAGCGTGACGATGCGGAAGACGCCGGGCGGCGCCCGCCGCGCGTCGATCCAGCCGCGACACCAGGCGTAGGATTGAAAGCCGGTAGCTTCCGGCGTCGCCGCCTCGAGCGCCTCCCATTCCCCGGCGAGCGCCGCGATCTCGCAAGAGGTCGTCGCAACCCCGATCGCGAAGGCGGCGGGCGCGGCGCTCATGAACTATTTCGCCAGACGGCGCGGGGCGATGTCGACGAAGCCGCTTTCGGCGCGCGGCGCGACCCGAAAATCCACGGTGGACGGCAGCTCCCGCGGACGGAGGCGGCGCAGCAGCTTATGCGCGCCGGCCAGCGCGAATTTCGCCAGAAACGCCGGGCCCTGCGTCGCCCGCGACAGATCGCGCCCGCCGCTCCAGGGCCGCAACAGACCATTGGCGTAGTCGACGGCATAATCGTCGAGCAGTTCCTTCGTCCAATGCTCGGTGGCGAAGGAGACGTTGACGCAATCCTCGTTGACGACGCGATGCGGGCAGGCGCGCGGCCAGCTCGCCATCTCTCCCGGCTCCAGGACGTAGCTCTCCGCGTAAGCGTCGAAGGAGGACGCGTAAGGGAGGTCCGTGTCGAGATTGCGCCGCAGGGCGATGTCCTCCGCCGCCTTGCGCGGCAGGAAGGGCGGCCGCGCGGGATAGATCCAGACGCGCTTTCGCCCGCGGACCTGCCAGAGCGACTGGCCCGGCACGTCGGAGTGATAGGCGACGTTCATGCGGGGCGAGGACACGAGCACGCTCATCGAACGCTTGAAGGCGCGCCAGCCCGGCATGCGCGCCTCGAGTTCGTCGAAGGCGGCGTCCAGCACATCGGCATAGGCCGGATCGATCTCCTGCACGCGCTGGATATGCAGCCACAGCCGGCCGCCGGCCACGGCGGCGAGCACCTCCTGGCCCGAGAGCCCGTCGATTTCGCCCTCGCGCCACAGATGCGGGTCGAGCGCGTCGCGCGCCATGGTGTTGACGTGGTAATGGCTGCGCGGCGCGGCCTCGATCAACCGCGTCAAAGCCGCGTCGGAGAAGAGGGGAGATTCCGCCAGCCTATGCCGCAGCACGAGGGGTTTGCGCCCGAACTCGCCGGCGGCGCGCCGCGGCCAATCGCTGAAAACGCTTGCCATGGCCAGAATCCAAGCGACCCCAAGTTCGGGGTCCAAGGCGCCAGACTGGCGCCGCGGGCTTACTTCGGCGTAAACGGCCGTTCGCGCGCAAGAGAAGCCAGAGCTTGGCGCGGGCCTTCGCGCTTTGACGACGCCCGAGGCCTCAACGCCCCCCGCCCTGTCCCTCCCCCGCTGCGCGGGAGAGGGGACGGCCGACGTTGCGCGAATCCTGTATGAAGCGGCGAGTCTGCGTAAGCGGGTGAGGGTTGGGGTGGGGGCCTTTCAATCGCTCCGCGACGCGACGATGTTGCGCTATGGCTCCAAGAGACAGCGCCGCGAAACTCCGCAAGAAGGGAATCCGCCATGCAACAGGACCAATGGACCGCCTGCGACCGCTACGTCGCCGAGCATCTCATCGACGAGGGCGAAGCCCAGGCGCAGACGCTGAAGGCCAACGCCGCCGCCGGCCTGCCGCAAATCGACGTCTCGGCGCCGCAGGGCAAGATGCTGCACATCCTCGCCCGTACCTTGCGCCCCAAACGCATCCTGGAGATCGGCACGCTCGGCGGCTATTCGACCGTCTGGCTGGCGCGCGCGCTGGAGCCGGACGGGCGCGTCGTCACGCTGGAGATCGACGAGGCCCACGCCACGGTCGCGGCGGCCAACATCGCCCATCAAGGCTTTGGCGCCAGCGTCGACATCAGAGTCGGCGCGGCGCTCGATCTTCTGCCCGGCCTCGCCGCCGAGGGTTTTCATCCGATCGACTTCGCCTTCATCGACGCCGACAAGGAGAACAACGCCGCTTACTTCCGCTGGGCCGCGCAGCATGTGCGGCCGGGCGGACTGATCGTCGTCGACAACGTCATCCGCGAGGGCGGCGTGATCGATCCGGCCAACCAGACGCCGATGGTCGTCGGCACGCGCGCGCTCTATGCGGCGGTCGCGGCGGAGCGGCGCGTGACGGCGACCGTCGTGCAGACCGTCGGCGCCAAGGGCTGGGACGGATTTCTGCTGGCCAGCGTGAATTGAAGCCGATTACTTGATCGGCACCTCATGCGTCTTCTTGCGGTTCTGCCGGTCCGATTCATATTCGAGGTAATGCAGATCGAAAGGCTCTGAGGCGGCGGTCGCCGGGGCGCGCAGGCAGAAGGCGGGCAGCGGGTGAAAGGCGCCGTCCTCGGCCTTGAAGCAATCGGTGAATTGCGTCTCGCATTTCACCGAATTGTCGATCCCCGCGGTCGCGCGCTGGGCGATGGCGCGCGCCTTGGCGACGACGGTCTTGCAGACCTCGGCGTCGAAGCCCCAGCTCTTGCACTCGCTGAGGCTGGACATGATCTGCCCATCGCCGCCGCAGGCCGGCGCGCGCCGCGTCATGACGAAGCCGGTGAAGGCCGAGGCGACCAGTATCGCCAGGACGATGAAGGTTTTGGACGGCGTGACGAGCATGCGGCTCCCTCCCCAGGGCGCGTTCGGCGCCCGCTTCGGGGCGCGACGTTTTGGCGCGGACCATAGGGCGCGGGCGCAAGTCCCGGCAAGGGCAAAGTTGGCGAGGAGGTGGCGCGGGAGTGCTAATTCAAAGAGGCCAAAAAACGCAGTTCACCCAAAGCAAGCCAATTAGACAAACGACAACGGCGCGCGGCGGTAGTCGCCTGAAGAAAAACACACGCAACTACGTCTACAAATACAACATATAATGAATTACAATAAGTAAATATCCCCCGGCAAAGCCGGGGGCTTTAAGATGTGAGCCGCTCAAAGCGGCTGAACAGGCCGCTTGCGCGGCCTACACCGTCTCTTGAATTGGTTCTTGGTCGGGCTCGGGGCAACTCCCGAAGGACAGGGCTCGCCTGAACGCCTCGTTGGCGATGTCACGGCGTCTTTTCTTGAACTGGCTCTACCGACACAACGCGAGCGCACAACCGCGCCTCTCCGACTGCTTTGAGCTCCGCTTTTTGCTAAACCCCGTTCGGCACGGATTCCGCAGGAATACCGCCGTAAATGTCAAACTGTTGCTGTCCCCCGGCAGAGCCGGGGGATTACCCATTTTATTTACCACGAACACTCAATACGACATCTATTTATCCATAGCAAAAAGTAACTGACGTACTCTCTCATTCGGTCTTAGCGACAAAAATTCACGTGCCTCCTTATTCAGCAAGTCTCCAGATATCTCTTTAACTATTTCCTCTGCGGACTTCGCGTCATGCGCAAATCGCTCATAGGCTTCCCTGACTCTGCCGGGACGACTAGAAATCTGCCTCACAAGAGAATTGTACTCATCAGGAGTTACGGTATCCGAGCTACCAAACAAGAACTGATCTAGCTCAACACGGCAATTTAATATTGATTTAGCAAGTGTAATTGGTATCTTTTTTTCTCCTTTCATTTTTCCAAGCTCTTCCACAAGCCAATTCAGCTCGGCGCTCCTATGCCTGATATTGTATGTCGCCTCGCATTTTAGCACGCGATCATGCGGTGTTTCTAACAAAGACTGTACAATTATGTGTGGCGTAACGGCATCTCTAGAAACCTCCTCTTGACGATCACAAAAAATTTTTCTAAGCCGATCCTGCCCCCAGTAGCACAGATTATAATCGTTCCTCATCCTCCTAAGATCGAGCGTCGACATGACCATATACACGTCAATTAATTTATGGAATTCTATGTCATCAGGATCAGATGAAGAACTTGGACGACGAAATTTGTTAATGTCTCTATAAATATTTTCGAAAATGTGTTGATTCCTGAGAGAATCATAGTAGCTCTCCGAATCATAAAAATCAAATATTCGCCTTATCGCGCCTGAATGAATGTTATCACGAAATATAGTCAATCGATCTGCTAACATTTTGCCTTTTAAATTCGCAATTCTATGATCGATTGCCGCTTCTATTTCATCTTTTTTCGTTGGTATTCTTCTCATTTCCGAGAGCAGCGCACCCTGTAACGCATCGTCCCCCTTCGCATTCAGAACACGATTTGCATAATCTAATCTATGCTGTATTTGATCAAATAATTCAATATAAAATAGTGGCGAATCGGCTATAATAAAATTAGTTGTTTTTGAATTATAAAGCCCTACCCGCTCCAATACTTTAGAACAAAAAAAGTCGTGGGAGCCCCTCGACGGGTTTGGCATCGCATTGTCGCGCGGGGTAAGCATGGGGTAACCATTGCTAAAATCCATATAAAGAACAGTACGACAATTTTCCAACGAGACGTCATGAATTGCATTCTGAAATGAAACACTGCTAAGAACCAAATCCTCGTAAATTGCTCGGAGATCTTCGTTTGCAAAATCTGCGGCAGGAATCAGGTTTCTCTGTTGACGGACATCGCGCATGCTACACCGACATAGTTTTTCTGACTTCAATTGATTCCCATAGAGCTGTGTCGCTGGAAATCAGTGCGAACTATTTGCTTTGTTTTTTGTGCCGCCCTTCAGGTATGCAGACCGCCCCTCTTTAGTATAATTTCTCAGTCTAGAAAGAAGAGCTTCTACATTTTTGTCAGACCTCCGAGAAACCGTCGTTGTCAATATTTCCTCCCTCAGGATTTTCGAGTATAAATTGCGTTGCTCTTGGGTAAGCTTATTTGCTGGAGTCCTCGAATCTCTTTCAATTATTCTAATAATTTTAATCGCATGAGCCAATGACTCAGGGAAAATTGCATCAATTTTTGAGGTTTCGTCGCTTTCGCGGCGGCCGTGGCTGACATACCGAAGCGCGAGATATAGCGCCTCGACCGCCTTTGGCCGAGCCAGCTGAGGCAATTCACCCAAGAGACTCACGATTCCTCCTTCAACTCTATAATATCGCAGCGATTCCCCGGTAACGCCTTGATAAGATATTCGTTCGATGTGGCGCGTGCCCGCGACGATACGGGGGCGGGTTCGATCAATTTTTTGACCCGCGAGAAGGGTATCACAAGAAAGAGCGGTTTGAAATCCATCAAAGGCGCGCGAGTGACGACCTCCTCAATTTCTTGGCGTATCGGGCGTGTAATCTTGCCGAGCGCCTCCTGGGCGATTGCACCGCGAATGAGGCCGACGCGATTGTTGCCAATTTTCGCGCTATGATCATCTCCGTTCGAGATGTCGTGCTTTAGCTCCCAATAAATGGAAATTGGGTTCGATGAAGGCGGATTGGTCATCGCATGGATATCGCGACTCCGTGAAGGAGCACACCAGATATAATGTCTGCTTTTATAATATTTTTCCCCAACATTATAAGCCAGTTGGGTGATGGTCGAATAGAGAATTAGCGGCTCGCTCAAGTTTATTATCCTCAACCCGCACCTAATTGAGATGAAAACGCTAACCTGCGCATCCGACAGAGGCTTCGTGGCCTCGAAGCCCGTCAGGTAAATCTGTCTGATTTTTTCTTTGCGTGCAAGGCCGAAATTCCATGGGACCGGACGATTCGCGGTCACAACGACGGCTCACGATTTAATGCATCTGCCTAATATACCTACGGAAATCCGTTCGATTATTCTTCAAGTTTTTAATAAAATCGGCCCGTTCGAAGGAACCTCCATAGAGTTAATGACGACGCCCGGGCACGGTAATCAAGCCTATCCAGTCTACTGATTTGGTTCCTCGCCTCTTCCGTCCAAATTCAGTCGCCAGCGCCATTCCCAAAAATGATCCGGCGGCCCCGCCCCCGCCCCGAGATCGAAAGCCGCGCCGGCGGCCAGCGCCCGCTCCAGCCAGGCCTTGGCGGCCTGGATCGCCGCCTCCAATGCCAGGCCCTGGCCCAAGCCCGCCGCGATGGCCGAAGACAGTGCGCAGCCGGTGCCGTGCGTGTTGCGCGTTTCGACCCGCACGCCATGAAAGGTCTTCGCGGCGCCCTGCGTGAACAGCACGTCGAGCGGCGCGCCGGAAAGATGCCCGCCCTTGACCAGCGCCGCCTTGGCGCCCCAGGCGACCAGTCTTTCCGCCTGCTCCGCCATCTCCGCGACGTTTCGCGCCAAAGGCGTTCCGGTCAACACGGCGGCTTCGTCGAGATTGGGGGTGACCAGCGTGGCGAGCGGCAGCAGACATTGCAGGATCGCCGCCGGCAGATCGGTCTCGCCGGCCGCCTCGCCAAGGCTCGCCGCCAGCACCGGATCGAGCACGACGTTGCGGGCGCCCGCCTTTTGCAGCGATTGCGCCACCGCCCGGGCGTTCTCGGCCGTGGCCAACATGCCGATCTTCACCGCGTCGACGGCGATGTCCGCGAAGACCGCATCGATCTGCGCCGCGACCAGCCGGGCCGGAACCGGCGCGACGCGCTGGACTCCAAGAGTGTTCTGCACGGTCAGCGCCGCGACCGCCGCCATGCCATGGGCGCCGAAAGCCGCGAAGGTTTTCAGGTCGGCCTGCACGCCGGCGCCGCCGGAAGGGTCCGAGCCGGCGATGGAGAGGAGTTTTGGGAGCGGGGTTTGGGTCATGCGTGGCCGACGCGAGAGCACACGCAACCGAAGCGTTCCTGGGAACCGCGGCGACGCTCATCCGACCTCGCTTCGCGAGGCCACCTTCCACAAGTGGGAGAAGGGACGCGCTTTTCCTCTTTCTGTTTCTGTAACCAATAGATTTTAAAGTTGAATCTTGCGGCGTCCCTCCTTCTCCCACTTGTGGGAGAAGGTGGCCCTCGCGTCAGCGAGGGTCGGATGAGGGCCGCCGCGGTCCCCAACCATGAAACTCGTGTGACTCTCTTGCGCCCCGAAGCGGCGAAGAGGCGGGAAAATGGCGACGCCAATTCGATCAATCCATTCATCCCCTCACCCTCTCGGCAGCGTCAGCACGCCGGCCTCGCCGTTCTCCGCGCCGAAGGCGAGGCGCGCGCCGCTCGCATCCCAGGCGAGCGCGGAAATTCTGGCGCCGCCGCCTTCGACCGGCCGGCGCGCCAGAAGCTCGGAGGCGTCGGAGACACGGCACAGCAGGACCATGCTGTCCTCATAGCCCACGGCGACGACCTGCGTCGTCGGATGATAGGCGACGCGCGTCACCCCGACGCCGGCGCGCACGCCGCATTCGCGCGGCGCCGCGCCCATCGGCCCGTCCTTACCCTGGAACGGCCAGAGGATGCAGGCGTCCGCGCCCGAGGTCGCCAGCCAGGAGCCGTCCTTCGACCAGGACAGCGAACGCGTCTTCGCCGGATAGCCGGACATGCGCATGTTCTTCGTGTCGGAGAGACGCCAGCCGTGCAGCATGTTCTCCTGCATCGAGGTGACGACGAAACGCCCGTCGGGCGAGACCGTCACGTCGAGATGCGAGCCCTTCCACTCCAGCGTCTCGGGCTTGGCGCCCGTATTGGGATACCAGAGCGTCACGCCGTTGTAATGCGCGATGGCGAGGCGAAGCCCCTTGGGCATGAAGGCGAGGCCGCGCGAGGACGAGGGCAGCGCCAGCGATTTCGTCCCGCCCGAGGCGTCTCGCGCCCGCGCGGCGCGGCCGGCCGTCCAGGCCAGGGCGCCGTCGGAGCGCGCGGCCAGCGCGTCGATCCAAGCGCCCGGCTCTTCGACCAGCACGTTGCGCGCGCCGCTGGCCAGGGTTTCCACGATGCGGCCGTCGTCGCCGCCCGTCAGCAACCGGCGTCCATCGGTCGCGGCGCAGATCACCGCGCCGTCGTCATGCGCGCGAATCTCGTCGCCCACCGCGACTTCGCCGGCGCGCAAGACGTCGCAAGCGACGCGGGTCACGCCGCCGCCCGAACGCGCGAAGAGGCAGACGCCGCCGAGAAAGGCCGCGGCGACTACCGGCTCGCCCGCCTGCAAGGGCGCGACGGCGTCGCAGAGCGATGGCCCCGCCTGCGTCATGGGCGGAGAACTCCGAGCGGCGGCGTCAAGCTGGCTCCTCGTCGTCGTCGGCGGCCCATTTCGGCAAATGCGGCCGCTTCTTGCGGAACTCTCCGCGCATGACCATCACGTAAGCGATGGCGTCGAGGCCGGCCAGCGTGAAGGCCCAGAGCTGTTCCGCCGCCGGCCCGGTCAGGCAGATGACCACGGCCGCCGCGAGCCCCGCCAGCAGGAAAGGCGCCAGCGCGGAGCGCACCAGCCCCACCCTGGCGAAGGCCTTGTAGGCCGCGGCGGCGAAAGCGCAGGCGCCGACGACGCCGAGGTCGAACCAGAGCTGAAAGGTCAGGCTGCGCGGCGAATGCGGATCGATGTAGCCGCCGAACAATCCATAGATCGCCGAGCCGAAACCATGGCCGATGAAGGTGCGCGGCCCGTCGTGGGCGACGATCCGCCCCCAGACCGCGAGCGGCCGCATTACCTCCGGGGCGCGATTGGCCAGCGTCAGATAGGCGAGGACCGCGGCGATCGGCGCGCAAAGCACGGCGACGCCGGCCAGAACGCCGAGCCAGCGCCGCGTCGGCCGCGCGCGTCCGAGCGACGCCAGAAACACCAGGACGCCCGCGACGAGCGGCGGCGCGACGTTGGGCGCCCCGGACGACACGGCCGCCACGCCGGAGACGATCAGCAAGGCCGCGGCGGTCCGCCACTTGCCGCGCACCGCCAAGGCGCCCGCCGCCGGCCACATGATCAGCAGCAGGCCGACGCCCGAACGCGCCAAGGCGTCGCCGTCGACGATCTCCTCGAGGGTCGGCGAGCGCCGCATCGACAGCGTCAATCCGGCTGCGGCGATCATGCCGAGCGCGGCGGCGGCGACGCCGATGGGCAGCAGATTCATGTCGCAGATGCGCGTCTTCGCCGGCAGGAAGCCGCAGGCGATCGCGACCAGCGCCAACGTGCCCGCGTCCTTCCAGAAGCGCTCGGCCGGGCCCGGCGAAAAAGGCGTCCAGCTCAGGGACAGCGCCGACCAGCCGACGAGAAACAACGCCGCCAGCATCGGCGGCGACATCAACAGCCCGCGCAAGGGCGCGGTCTTCTCCCGCTGCTCCGGCGCCACGGCGGCGCCCGCCAGGAGCAGCGCCGCGCCGACGGGCAGCAGGATGTAAATGGTCTGCCCGGCGATGACCGGCGCCAGCAGCGAGACCACGAACAGCAAGAACACGCCGATCCGCGTCAGAAGCCGGGCGGCCTCCCGAGCGGGATCTTCATTGGCGCGGGGTGCGAAAGCGGTCATGACGAGCGGAGCGGGACGATTCTCGAGAGCGCGGCCGGCCATCCGGCCTCGCCGCGAAAAAGCGAGGGAACGACCGAGGGTTGGAGGACGCCCCGACGCCGGCGGGCGAAGCGGGAAGCTCGTTACATTTGCCGCGCTTTGTTCCAGCAACGCAATATCGATCTTCCGGCCGCGATCATTTTTCGGGCGAGTGTGACATCTTTGCCCATTCGGCGGAAACGCCGGCGTCGCGCTCCGAGGGCGCGTGCTCTTGCGCGAGTTCGGCGAAGGCTTGCGCCGACAGGAGCCGCGACAGCGCCCAGACGGCGGCGCCGCGCGCCAGCGGCGAAACCGCGGTCAGATGCGCCAGCGCCGCGCCCGCGAGCGCGGGATCGCCACTGTTGCCGACGGCGATCAGCACGTTGCGCAGGAAGCGCGCATGGCCGATGCGTTTGATCGGCCCGCCGGCGAACAGCTTGCGAAAGGCCGCTTCGTCCAGAGCGGCGAGTTCGGCCAGCGGCGGCGCGCAAAGATCGGCGCGCGCGGCGAGTTTGGCCTCGCGCGTCTCTTGCGCGAATTTGTTCCAGGGGCAGACCGCGAGACAGTCGTCGCAGCCATAGATCCGGTTGCCGATCGCGACGCGAAACTCTTCCGGGATCGGGCCTTGATGTTCGATCGTGAGGTACGAGACGCAACGCCGCGCGTCGAGACGGTAGGGCGCGGGAAAAGCCTGGGTCGGGCAGACGTCGAGGCAGGCCCGGCAGGCCCCGCAATGATCGGTCTCGGCAGCGTCGGGCGCGAGATCGAGGTCGGTGAAAATCGCGCCGAGGAACAGCCAGGAGCCGAAGCCGCGCGAGACGAGATTCGTATGCTTGCCCTGCCATCCGAGCCCGGCCGCCTGCGCCAGCGGCTTTTCCATGACCGGCGCCGTGTCGACGAAGACCTTGACTGCGCCTCGCCCGGCGCGGGACAGCATGAAGCCGGCCAGCAGTTTGAGTTTGCCCTTGACCACGTCGTGATAGTCGCGATGGCGCGCATAGACCGAGATCGCGCCGCGATCCATTTGCGCGAGGACCGCCAGGGGGTCGGTCTCGGGGCCGTAATTCAAGCCGAGCATCACGATGCTGCGCGTCTGCGGCCAGAGTTTTCGAGGATCGGCGCGCTGTTCGGCGCGCTCGGCCATCCAAGCCATGTCGCCCTGCGCGCCGCCGGCAAGCCAGGCTTGCAGGCGATCCGGCGCCAGCGGGATCCCGTCCGGGCGCGCAAAACCGCAGGCGTCGAAGCCGAGGGCCCGCGCCTTCTCGCGGAGCGCTTCCGTCAACGTCATGAAACGCCGCCTCCGCTCGTCGTGCAGGCGAAGCGTTCGAGCCGCGCTGCGCGCCCCGAGCGGCCCGCGAAATCGGTGCGCCGGGCGACTGCAGATCGAGACGAGCGCGGCGCCGCCTACGCCCTCACTTCTTCTCCCCCTGCCAAACGCCTTGCTTTTTCAGCGCGTCGGCCACTTCGCGCGGCATGTAGCGTTCGTCGTGCTTGGCCAGCACGCTGTCGGCGCGGAACTTGCCGTCCGCCGCCATCACGCCGTCGGCGACGACGCCCTGGCCTTCGCGAAACAGGTCCGGCAGCAGCCCGGAAAAAGTGACGGCCAGCTCCTTGCCGTTGTCGGTGACGACGAAAGCGACGTCGCGCCCGCCGCTCTTTTCCACGGAGCCCTGTTTCACCAGCCCGCCGATTCGCAGCCTCGTGCCCGGCGGCACGGGCTTGGCCGCGAGTTCCGACGGCGTGCGGAAGAACACGATGTTGTCGCTGAGCGCGAACAGCACCAGCCCGGCCGCGAGCCCAAGCGCCGCCAAGGCCCCGCCGATGAGGGCCAGTCTCTTGCCTTTACGCGTCATGGCGCCGCCTTCTCCTGCACCCCGAGTTCGCGCGCCAGCGCGTCGACCTGGGCGATTTCCGCCGGCTTGTCGGCCAGCGCCTTGCGCGCGTCGGCGAGCGCCGCGCCGGCCTTGTCGGCCTGCGCGAGCACGCTGTATGCGCGAATCAGTTTCAGCCAGCCGCCTACGTCGTCGCCGTTTTGCGCGAGACGCCCGGCCAGCCGCTCGACCATCGCGCCGATCGTCGCGGCGCGCTCCTTCTCCGGCAAGGCGGCCACGGCCTTGCCGGCGGCGCTGCTCGGCGCCTCGGCGGAAAGACTCTGCAGCGCCCGGGCGACGACCCGGCGATAGGGCGCGTCCGGCGGCGCGTCGTCCAAGAGCTTGGTCCACACGTCCTTGGCGGTCGCCGAATCCTCATCCTGCGCGGCGGCGAGGCCCATGTAATAGCGCGCCATCGGGTCGGTGGGCTCGAGTTTCAGCGCCTCTTGGAAACTGCGCCGCGCCTCCTCGGTGACGCGCCCTTCGCCCGCCGCGACGAAGCCCTCGGCCAGCGCGTCGTAGCGCTCGGCCGTGGGGCCGAGCAGCCGCAGGGCTTCCGTGAGCGCGTGCAGCGCCTCCTCGAACCGGCCGTTGCGCAAATAATAAGGCGCGATCACCTCGAAGCCGCGGCCGTCGTCGGGATGGTCGGCGAGATGCGCCTCGATCTTGGCGATCGCGTCGTCGAGATTGGCGTGAGCCGGCGCCTTGGCGCGGCGCTCGGCCAAAGGCATGTCCGGAAGGTCGGCCGCGCCGATCTTCGCATAGAGGGACAGCGCCAGCACCGGGATCGCCGCCAGCGCCGCCAGCGCCGCGAGCGTGCGCAGGCGGCGCGAAGCCGGCGCGCCGGCTTCGGCCGCCGCGTCGCCGGCGCGCAGCAGGCGCCGCGCGGCTTCGCGGCGCGCCGCCTCGGCGTCCGCCTCGGCCAGCCGTCCCTCGGCGCGCTCGCGCTCGATTTCGGCGATTTGCTCGACGTAGAACGCCTTGTCCGCCGCGGTCCGGTCCGGCGAAGCTCCGCCAGGAGATCCGCCGAAGGCGAGCGGCGCGATCACCGCGAGAATCGCGGCGCCGGTGAGAAGTGCGAAGATGGCCCATATCATGAGCGGTTGTTTAGAGCGTTGCCGCCGCCATTGGAAGCGGCAAGACCGCCGCGCGAAGCGGCTGTCGCCCGGCGCCCCGGGACCGGCTTCGCAATCTCGTCCCTTCATGCGCTTTCGCCACATTGGCAGACCCCGCCCTACCGCCCGTCGGGGATGCGCCCTTCGCGCCGCGCGGCGACGCCGAGGTTACATTAAGGGCGCGTTAACTTGATTGTACCAATTTAAGGCTCAGAGGCGGCGTGTTCGGAGAATCTTGGTCGCGTAAACGACGAAAACAGTCGGGGGTTCAAAGTGTTGCGCAAAGGACACACCCGCCGAAAAACGAGATGACGCCATTGCTTTCAAAGCGGTGCGCGTCCATTCTGGTCAAAGATGGCAATGACCGGGCAGATGCGAAGGTGCGCCAAGTGAAATCTACCAAGTTTCCCGTCGCCATCGCTCTCGGAGCCCTGCTCGTGGCCCTCGCGCAAACGAGCGCAGGGGCGCAGGAAGCCGCCAGCGGCTCCGATGCCGGCTCAGCCGGGACCGCGCCCGCCATCATGCCCGCCGGCGCGCCGCGCCCAGACCAGGGACTCGTCTTCGAAGGGTGGATGGTCTACCCGTCCTTCTTCGGCGGCTATGTGTTCAACGACAACGCCTACGCCACGCCGACCAACAGAGTGTCGACGTCCGGCCTGCGCCTCAGTCCCTCGGTGGAAGCCTCGCAGGACAACGGGCTTCACAAGAACATGATCTCGGTCGGCGTCGACGCCCAGCTCTATCCCGGCGTCGGTGGGCAGACCCGCGCCATTCCAGGTCAAACCGCCAAGATCAACGACGCGGCGCCGTCCAACGCCACCGGTCACGGAACGGTCGCGCATATCTGGACGCCCACGGAGGACATCACGGTCTGGCTGTCGGGCGGCTACGTGCGTCAAAACGGTCTTTTCGGCGCGAGCCCGAGCACCAACGGCTTCGGGGCGGGCGTCCCGGGCGTTTCGTCCTTCGTCCTCGCGCCGGCCTTCATCCCGACCGTCGGAACTTTTTCGGCTCAGCAGCAATATTCCAATCAGGGCAGCGGGCAGGTCGCCGTCGAGAAGAAGGTCAACGAGCGAATTTCGCTGCGCGGCTCCGCCTATGGCTCCTATGTCTGGTACGACAGCGTTCCGACCGAGACGGCGCTGGTCGGCGGCGTCCCGGTCAAGCTGCCGAGCGGCAACGGCCAGAACGGGACCAGCTTCGGCGCTTCGGTGCGCGGCTCCTTTTACGCCACGCCGCAAATCTACGTCTATGGCGAGCCCGGCCTCGATCTGCGCCGCTACGACAACACGGCCGCGGACTCCAACGGCTACCGGGTGACGGCGGGCGTCGGCTCGGAGCTCATCAGCCTGTTCAAGGGCGAAATCTACGGCGGCTATCAGGGCCAGACCAGCGTCCACGGCTATTACGGCAGCAACTCGGCTCCGACTTTCGGCGCGCGGGTCTTTTACTTCCCGACGCCCGATCTCACCTTCAGCCTGTTCGCGACCTCTTCCCTCGGCGTCGTGCAGCCGACGCAACTCGGCGGCGCCTACCCTCTGGGTTTCCTCTCCACCTATAAGAGCCAGTCGGTCAGCATAACCGATCAAGTCATGTTGCAGGGCGACTATGTCGTCAACAACTACCTCAGCTTGAGCGCGCGCGGCGGCTATGGCGAGACCAGAACCCAAAGCCCCGGCTACACCAACGAGATTTGGACCGCGGGGGCGAGCGCCGGCTACAGCTTCTGGCGGAACATGTCGGTCATGCTGAACTACCAATTCCAAAAGACGGACGTGAAGCAGTCGACGGTGTCGGTGTTGACCTCCGGCTACCAACAGGGATTCAGCCAGAACAGCTTCTCGGCGGGGTTGAGATACACTTACTGAGCCGCCGCCGGCCCTCTCGAGAAACCGCGACGCGCCCATGCACGAGTTTCAGGTCCGGGTGTACTACGAAGACACGGATTTCTCCGGGCTCGTCTACCACGCCTCCTATCTGCGCTTCATGGAGCGCGCCCGGACCGAGTTGCTGCGCGGATTGGGTCTGTCGCAGCGCGACCTGCTGGCGGGGCGGACGGATCGCGGGATTTTCTTCGTCGTGCGCGCCATGGCCATCGACTTCCGCCAGCCCGCGCATATGGACGATCTGCTCGACGTGAGAACGCGGCTGCGCCGGATCGGCGGGGCTTCCCTGGCGATGACGCAAGAGATTTGGCGCGGCGACGGCCTGCTGACGCGCGCCGAGGTGACCATTGCGCTGGTCGAGAACGGCCGCGCGCGCCGCATGCCCGCCGATATCCGAGAGAAGTTCGAGCCCCTGCTCGGCGCGTAGCCGGGGGACCGCCCCGCCGCCTCCGCCGCTCGTGGCGCGAATTTGGGCGCTTTTTCGACGCACAGGCCCCACAATCGGCAAAATTGCGCGCGATAGGTCGGTCCAACAGGCGCTTGGACACGAGGATATCGAGTTACCGACATGAATCCTGCCGAAATCGCGACGACCGCGCTCACCGCTCCCGGGGCCGAAATCACCATTTGGAGCATGTTCTGGGGCGCCCACATCGTCGTGAAGGCCGTGATCGTCGGCCTGCTCTGCGCGTCGATCTGGAGCGTCATGGTCATCATCGACAAGACGCTGCTGCTGCGGCGGACCCGCCGGACGATGGACGTGTTCGACGAGGCCTTCTGGTCCGGCAATTCGCTGGAGGAGCTCTACAACAAAGTGTCCGAGCGGCCGACGAGCGGCAACGCCTCGCTGTTCGTCGCGGCGATGCGCGAGTGGAAGCGTTCGCTGCAGAATCCCAACGCCTCCTTCATGGGTTTGCAGTCGCGCATCGACAAAGTGCTCGACGTGTCGATCGGCCGCGAGGTCGAGAAGCTCGAACATTCGCTGCTGGTTCTGGCGACGACCGCCTCGGCCAGCCCCTTCGTCGGGCTGTTCGGCACGGTGTGGGGCATCATGACCTCCTTCCGCTCGATCGCCGCCTCGAAGAACACCTCGCTGGCGGTGGTCGCGCCCGGCATCGCCGAGGCGCTGTTCGCCACGGCCGTCGGGCTCATCGCCGCCATTCCGGCGCTGATCTTCTACAACAAGCTGCAAGGCGACGTGTCGAAGACGCAGGGGCGGCTAGAGACCTTCGCGGACGAATTTTCGGCGATACTGTCGCGGCAGATCGACCAGACCGCCGGCCGCGACCGCGCCGCTTGAGGGAGTCGACGCATGGGCGCTTCGGTACAGGCGGGCGGCAAGAGCGGTGGACGGCGCGGACGCGGGCGCGGACGGCGTCAGCCGATGGCCGACATCAACATGACGCCCTTCATCGACGTGATGCTGGTGCTGCTGATCATCTTCATGGTCGCGGCGCCCTTGCTGGCGACCGGCGTCGCCGTGGATCTGCCGCAGACCAAGGCCGGCCAGCTCAACATCGATCAGAAGCCGGTGACCATCGCGATCGACGACAAGGGCCAGATCTTCCTGATGGATCAGGAAGTGGAGATCGGCCAGCTCGTCGAGCGCTTGAAGGACGCGGCCAAGCAAGGCGTCGACGAACGCATTTATGTGCGCGGCTCCAAGGCCGTGAACTACGGGCGCGTCGCCGAGGTCATGTCGGTGGTCACCTCGGCCGGTTACAAGAAGGTCGCCCTGGTCACCGAGCAGGAGCGGAAATAGGCCCATGATCTCGCGTTCGGAACCCGGTCTCCCCCTCTCGGCGGCGCTTCACGCGGGGCTGCTCGCGGCCGTGCTGATCGGTTTTTCGAATGCGCCGAAATTCGACGCGGCGCTGGAGACCGTGGCCGTCGAAGTGGTCAGCGATTCGCAGTTCAACCAAGTGTCGAAGGGCGAGAAAGCCGCGCGGCCGGCGAAACCCGCGCAGCGCGCCGAAAAGGCCGAGCTGGTCGAGACGCGCCCGACGCCGCCGCAGCGGGAAGCCAAGCGCGACGTTCCCGCCCCGCCGCCGCAAATGAAGCGCGTCGCCGAGCCGAACGACGAAGACGCGCCGGTGAAACCCGAAAAGCAAGCTCCGACCCCGCCTCGCCGCGTCGCCGCGCTGGAAAAGCCGGCGCCGGAGAAGCCCGCGCCGACCCCGCCCGCCCGCGCAAAGGCCGCGCCGGAGCCGGAAGAACAGCCGCAGGACGCCGAGATCGTGAAGCCGAAGCCGCCGACGCGGCCCAAGATCGAGAAGGTGGAGGAGAAACCGCCGACGCCCGAAAAGCCGAAAGACAAGCCGCGGCTCAAGGTCGACGAAGTGGCGAAGCTGTTGCAGAAGGACGCGCCGGCCAAGCCCGCCGCGGCGGCGAAGCCGCGCTCGGGCGACGAAAGCGCGCCGAAATCCAGGTTCAGCGCGACGAGCATCGCCAGTCTGCTGAGCCACGAGGCCCCGCAGCAGCGCGGGTCGACCGCGCATGAGACTCGGCTGGCGTCGCTCGGGACGCCGGAGGGAAGCGCGCCGAAACTGTCGCCGTCGATGGAGGCGAGGATCGGCCAATACATCAAGGACCATTACCAGCCGTGCTGGAAATCGGGCCTGTCGCTCGGCGGCGAAAGCTATGCGCCGGTCGTGCGCTTCCATCTGACGCGCGACGGCCTGCTGGAAGGCGCGCCGAAGCTTCTGTCGCGCGCCGCGAACGGGGTGGAGCAGGCGCGCAGCGCCCAGGCGGTGCAGGCCATCCGCCGCTGCAGCCCGATGAAGATCCCGGCCGAATTCGCGCCCTATTACGAAGAGGCGCTGCACGAGGTGGACATCAAATTCACCGACTTGGATTGATGTCTGCGTCAAAGTATCCACGTGTGACTCGCCCCCACCCCAACCCTCCCCCGCTTCGCGGGAGAGGGGGCAGACTCGGCGCTTCTTCAAGATCCCGGCTCATGCCGTCGGGGCGCGTCCCCTCTCCCGCGAAGCGGGGGAGGGTTAGGGAGGGGGTGTCGAAGCTCCTCCTCTGATTGGCCTGACCCAATCCCTCTAAGTCCCACGGACCAAATCCCATGACGACGACCTTCCCGCGCCGCTCGGCCCTGAAACTTCTCGCGGCGGCGGCGACCGCGCCGGCGCTGCCCGCCAGGGCCGGCAAACTGATCGAATTGCGCGGCGGCGCCTTTCAGCCGACGATGATCGCCGTCGCCAATTTCGTCGGCGACGAGTCGGCGAAACTGATCACCTCGGTGATCCTCAACAACTTCAACCGTTCGGTGTTCCTGAAACCCGTCGACGCGTCGACCGCCGGTCCCGACGCCGCGCCGCCCGACGCCGTGCCGAATCTCGACGCCTTCCGCGCCATCAATGCGCAATACGTCCTCACCGGGCGGGCGACGCGCGGCGTCGTCGCCTTTCGCCTGTTCGACGCGACCACCGGCGAGCAGGCGGCGGGAACGCAATTCTCGAGCGACGCCGCCAACGCGCGGCGCCTCGCGCATCTCGTCTCCGACGCGGTGTTCTCCCGCATCACCGGCGAAAAGGGTTTTTTCGACTCGCGCGTGGTCTTCGTCGACGAAACCGGCTCGAAGCGCGAGCGCCGCAAGCGTCTCGCGATCATGGATCAGGACGGCGCCAACGTGCATTACCTGACGCATGGCGACGATCTCGTGGTGACGCCGCGCTTCTCGCCGATGGCGCAGCAGGTCGCCTATATGGCGATGAGCGGCGAGGGCGACCCCAAGGTCTATCTGATGGATGTCGCGAGCGGCCAGCGCGAGGCGCTCGGCGACTTTCCCGGCATGGCCTTCGCCCCGCGCTTTTCGCCCGATGGGCGCAAGGTCGTCATGTCGCTCTCGGAAGGCTCCGAGACCAATCTCTATTCGCTGGACATCGGCTCGCGCGCCACGACGCGGCTCACCGACACGGCGGCGATCGACACGGCGCCCTGCTATTCGCCGGACGGAAGCAAGATCGTGTTCGAGAGCGACCGCGGCGGCGCGCAGCAAATCTACGTGATGAGCGCCGGCGGCGGCGACGCGCGGCGCATCTCTTTCGGTTCGGGGCGCTATTCGACGCCGGTATGGTCGCCGAAGGGCGACTACATCGCCTTCACCAAACAGAGCGGCGGCAATTTCGCCATCGGCGTGATGAAGACCGACGGCTCCGGCGAGCGCATTTTGACGGAAGGTTTTCACAACGAGGGGCCAACCTGGGCGCCCAACGGGCTGTTCCTGATGTTCTTCCGCGAGGCGGGCGGCAGCGGCGGGCCGAAGATCTTGATGGTCGACGTGTTTGGGCGCTCGGAGGTGCAAGCGCCGACGCCGGGCTATGCGTCGGACCCGGCGTGGGGGCCGTTGCTGGGGTGAGGCGTCTCCGGCGCTGGCTGCGCATTTCCGCGCGCAGAGAAGATTTGGACGCGACGAACAGCCTCGCTTATAATCTTAGTCATGAACCGCGCCGACGCCATCGTCATGCTTCGCGAGCGCGCGCCCATCATCCGGGCGCGGGGGGCTTGCGCGCTCTACCTCTATGGCTCCACGGCGCGGGACGAAGCGAAGCCAAAGAGCGATCTCGACCTCTTCATCGAATATGATCCGAACGGGCGCTTCAACGCCTTCGATCTCGTGGGGATTAAGCTTTTTCTCGAAGACGAGTTGAACACTCCAGTCGACCTCACGACGCGGGATGGCCTCCATCCGCGATTGCGCGAGGGGATCGAGCAATCCGCGATCCGCGTGTTCTGATGCCGAGGAATTTTCTGCACGCGATCGACGCCAAATTCGATGCCTCGTTCTCATCATGACCGAAAAACCCGTTCGCATCGACGCAAGCTGGCGCCCGCATCTCGACGGGGAATTCCACCAGCCCTATTTCACCGCGTTGCGCGACTTCGTGCGCGGCGAATATGCATCACGGCGCGTGTTTCCGCCGGCCGCCAAAATCTTTCGCGCCTTCGACGAATGTCCCTTCGAGCGCGTCAAGGTCGTCATCCTCGGGCAAGACCCCTATCACGGCGCGGGACAGGCCAACGGCCTGTGCTTTTCCGTCGACCAGGGCGTCGCGACGCCGCCCTCGCTCCTCAACATATTCAAGGAAATCGAGAGCGACCTCGGTCATGCGGTCTCGCGGGACGCCGATCTCACCCGCTGGGCGCGGCAGGGCGTGCTGTTGCTCAATGCGACGCTGACCGTGCGCGAGGGCGTCGCCGGCTCGCATCAGAACAAGGGCTGGGAGGAGTTCACCGACGCCGCCGTGCGCGCGTTGAACCAGCAGCGCGACGGTCTGGTCTTCCTGCTGTGGGGCAATTACGCGCGGCGCAAGGGCGCCGGCATCGACCGCGCCCGCCATCTCGTGCTGGAATCGGCGCACCCCTCGCCGCTGTCAGTGCAGCGCTTCTTCGGCTGCCGGCATTTTTCCAAGGCGAACGCCTATCTTTCGGCGCGGGGCGGGTCGCCGATAGAATGGTGACGACGAAACATCCGGGAATGGACTTCGCCGATGAAGCCGGTTTCGCCGACTTGCAAGGCTTCGCCGCGGACGATCTCGACGCCGCCTTCGCCGCGTTCCGCCGCTCTGCCGAGCGCATCGTCGCGCCCTTGGCGCAGCAGCAGCGCCCCGCCCGACCGCCGCCGCCGGCGCTCGTCGCCGCATGTCGCGCCGCGCTGGACGGCGTCGCCGACCCGCGCGCGTTCTTCACGCGACGCTTCGTCCCGCGAAGGCTGCGGGCCCCGGGGTTTCTCACCGGCTATTACGAGGTCGAAGTCGAAGCGCGGCGCATCTCGGAGCCGGGCTTCGAGACGCCGGTTCTGGCGCGGCCGGAGGATCTCGTCACGCTGAACGAGGCGCCGCTCGCCGGCGCGGACGGCGCCGCCCTCGCCGCCGCGCGGCGTCGCGCCGACGGGCGGCTGGAAGCTTTTCCCGAAAGGCGCGACATCGAGGACGGATTCGCGCAGGACTGCGCGCCGCCGCTGGCTTTTCTGCGCGACCAGGTCGAGCTGTTCCTTCTGCAGGTGCAGGGCTCGGCGCGCCTGCGCTTTCCGGACGGAAGCTCAGTCGGTCTGACTTACGCCGGCCGCAACGGACATCCCTATACGTCGATCGGCCGCGCGATGATCCAGCGCGGACTCGTCGCCGAAGCGGACATGTCGCTGGAGACGCTGAAGCGGACGCTGCGCGACATGGGCCTCGGCCCAGGCGAAGCCGGCCGCCGGCTGATGCAGGAAAACAAGTCCTACGTCTTCTTCGAACTCGACGAAACGCCGCAGCGGGCGCTCGGCCCCATCGGCGGCCAGGGCTGCGCCTTGACGCCGCTGCGCTCCATCGCCGTCGACAGAAATCTCTGGTCATATGGGCTGCCCTTCTGGATCGCCGGGCAAATCCCCTGGGAGCGGGACGCCCCCTCCCGCTTCGCCCGGCTCATGATCGCGCAGGACACCGGCTCCGCGATCCTTGGCGCGGCGCGCGCCGACCTTTACTTTGGAACCGGGGCGGAGGCTGGGGCTCGCGCCGGAGGAATTCGCCATGCGGCGGAGTTTTTCGTGCTGGCTCCAAAGGCGGATTGACCCGCCGGGGGACTGAGAGGCGATGCGCGAACTCACTTGCGGCAAGTTCCGGGGCAAGGTCCTGACGGCGCTCGACCTCGAATTGTGGTCGGCGGTGACCGCGGACGTGACGGCCTATCGACAGCGCCCGGTCGCGCCGAGCCACGCGCCGGCCACGCCCGACGCTCACGCACAAAACACGCCCGTCGCGCGAAAAGAGCCGCCGGCGGCGCATCGGGCGGCGCCGACGCCGGCCGGCATCGATCCCGACACGCGCAAGAAGCTCAAACGCGGCCGGCTCGACGTCGACGCCAAGCTCGACTTGCACGGCATGCGTCAGGCGGAGGCGCATGCGGCGCTGAACGGCTTTTTGCGCCGCGCCCAGGCCGAGGGGGCGCGCATCGCCATCGTCGTCACCGGCAAGGGCAGCGCGACGGACGGCGGCGGCGTGTTGCGCCGCATGACCCCGCATTGGCTGCAGGCGCCGGGGCTGCGCGACGTGGTCGGCGGCTTCGGCGAGGCCTCGCGCGAACATGGCGGCGAGGGCGCGCTCTATGTCCGCCTAAGGCGCCTCGATCGCGCCGCGGCCGTTCGCCGCGCCTGACGCGTCGGCGATCGCCGCCGGCGCTTGCGGCCGCGCGAAGACGGCGGGAATGTTGAGCCGCCCGTCGGTCGTGACCGAAAGCGCGGAATCGGGCGGCGTCGCCCATTCGAAGGCGTCGAGACGCCCGGTCTTGGGCGAGATCGGCGCCCAGCTGCGCGACAACACGCCGTCGGCGATCCAAACCGGATCGCGCGGCGCCCGCGAGCCGCGCGCCAGCCACTCGCGCACCGGGCCGCTCGGTCCGAATTCGGCGTCCTCGAGTTCCGCCATCAGCAGGCAGGTCTGCGCCGTCGGCGTCGCGCCCGGCGCGACGAGCGGCGCCAGCGCGGCGCGCGCCTTGGCGAAGTCGCGCGCGACGATCGCCGCCTGCGCGACGAGATGCAGACTCTCGGGCGCCGTCGGCGCGATCTGCGCCAGGCGCTCGGCCCGCGCCAGCTTTTGCGGATTGGTCTCGGACGGCGCCGCGTCGAGATAGGCCGCCGCGAGATCGGGATGCGGCGCGGTCTGCCAGAGCTTTTCGATGAGGCGCGTCGCCTCCTTGACGTTGCCGTGACTCGCCAGCACCTGCGCGGCGACCAGCGCCGCCGGCGCGAAGTCGGGACGGCGCTTCAAGGCGAGGCGCGCCAGATGCAGCGCCTCTTGCGGCGAAACCCTCTGCTTTTCCATCGCCAAGGCGGTTTCGATCACGGCGCGCAGCCGCTCCGCCGTCTCGGCGTCGACGGCCTTCGCCTTGACGCTCTCTTCGAGCGCGATGCGCGCCTGCTCCCAATCCCCGGCGGCGGCGTGATGTTCGAGCACGGCCGAACCGGCCCAGGGCAAGGGCGCGATTTCCTGCGCCGCCTTGGCGAAATGATGCGCGGCCTCGGGATCGTCGCGGCGGCGCGCCTCCACATGCAGCCCGCGCAGCCCCAAGAGCTTCGTCTCCGGCCTCAAGGTCATTTCGTGGAAGGCGGCCTCGGCCTTGCCGCGATCGCCTTCGAGCTGCGCCGCCTGCGCCTTGAGATAATGCACCAAGGGCTCGTCGGAGAGATGCTTTTCGGCCTCCTTGGCCGAGCGGCGCGCCGTGGCGGCGTCGCCGGCCGCGACCGCGATGACGCCGCGCGACACGGCGTCGAAGCCGCGCTCGCGCCGGCGCGCCCTGGAGCTGTCGCGCATGCGCTGCGGCAGGTTGAAGGTCGCGGATATGATGGCCCACAGCAGAACCAGCGCGGCGACCGTGAGCAGAACGGCGCCGGCGGCGACCGGAATCGACGTGTCGATGTGGTACGGACCCCATTCCAGGGTCAGCGATCCGGGCTGGTCGATCACCCACTCCAGCCCATAGGCCAGCGCGGCGAGCAGAATCAGGAAGAACAGGATGAACCACATAGCCAGCTTTTCCTAAGGGTTAATTCTTGTCGCGCCCCAGCGCCGAGATGCTTTGCCGCAGGAGCTGCGACGCCGCCTTTTCCGCGGCGACCCGCCGGTTCAAAGCGTCGCCGAACTCCTTCGCTTGGCCCTTCGCCATCTCCGGAAGCTTGGCGAAAGCCGCGCTCGCCGCGCCGAGATCGTCATGCGCCAGGGCCCGCTCGACTTGCGGAACGAGGTCCTCGGCCGTCGCTTTCGCGCCCGCCGTTATGGGCCGCACCCGCACCAGCTTTTCGGCGTCGTGCAGCAGTTCGTCCGTGAGCGAACCCGCCGGCTCGGCCGGACGTTCGGCGCCGCGCAGCCGCTTGCCGAGCGGCAGGAACATCGCCAACAGATCCTTGGCGGTCGGCGCGCCACGCTCCGCGAAGGGGGCAAGCGGCGCGAGCAGCTGCGCGTCGGCGCCGCGCTCCTGCAACGCGGCGAACTCCGCCTGATAGGAATCGCCGCGTTCGAAGGCGAGGCGCAGCGATTGCGCCAGCGCCAAGCTCTCCATCGCCGTCAAGGCCTTGTTGCGCGCGTCGTGGGCGGTTTGCTCGACTTGCGCGTCGGCCCTCGCTTCGACCTTCGGCTGATCGAGCCGCGCACGGAAGTTTTCGACGACTTCCGACAGATCCTCGACGCGGCTCTTGAGCGCGAGCAGGTCGTTCTTGAGATCGAGCGCGCCCGCCTTGTCGGCGCCTTCGCCGGGCGAAGCCGCCGCCGCGCCGCCGCGCGGCTGCTTGGCCGCCTCCAGCGCCTCGCGCAGATTTTCCTCCAGCGCCGTCAGCCGGCGCTCGAGCGCAGCGATCTCCTTCTCCGAGGCGGCGGGCGGCGCGTCCGATCTGGTCGAGGCGACGGGGGCGTCGCTGGCGGGCTTGAAAGTCTCGATCTTGGGCGGCTCGACCTTGGGCGACGGCGGCGCTTCGGCGACCGGCGGCGATTTTTCCGCCGGGACCTCGCGCGGCGCGGCCCATCCCTGCGTCGGCGCGGGTTTGGGGGATTCGGGGGCGGGCTTTTCCGGCTCGCTCGGCTTGACGCCCGCGACGTTCGCGACGTGGGGGCGGAGCTTGCGCGGCGCGTCGTCTTCGCCCGGCAAGGCCTTCGTCAGCCAGTCGCCGAGTTCGCTCTCCTCGCGGCGCAGAAAGCCTTGCGGGTCTTTCGCGGCGCCTTCCAGCGCGTCGGCGACCGCGCGCAGGCGCTCGTCCCTGTCCTTGAAGACGATGGCCGCGCCGCCGCCGAGCGTCGCCAGCAGGCCGAGGCCGGAGACGAACAAAGTGAATTTTTGCCCGAAGCCGCGCTTGCGCCGGCGCGGCGACGGCGCGGCGGGCGCGACGGGCTCGGGCGCGTCATGCCCCACCACCTCGCCCTCGACGGAATCGCCGTGGTCGCGTTCGGATTCGCCTGACGCCGAAACCGGCGCGTGTTCGTCATTTCCGGCCATGTTCGGCTCCTCGTCGCGGGCTCTTATAAACGAGCCCGCGTGCGCGCGAAACAGGCAGGATCGCGCTTGCGCCGCGCAACGCCGTAACGTCCTCTCCCCCGACTCGCGGCGCGAGCGTCCGATCCTCTCTCGGCCCGCCGCCAAAACCGCTCAAGCCGATTTTCCCTCGGGCGACGCCGGCGCATCCGGCGGGAAGGTCAGCGACGCCGCCTCCGCGACCAGCGGCGCCGCATCGGCGCGATAGGCGTCGAGCCGCGCCCGCGCCGCCGCGCTCCAGCCGAGCGCCCCGGCGCGCGCGACCAGAATGGCCAAGCCGATGCGCCGGGCGGCGGGATCGCCCGTCGCCGCGAGCGCCGGCTCGATCTCGCCGAGTTCGGCGCCGCGACGCGACCGCGCGACGGCGGGCGCCGCTTGCATCGCCTCCAGCAGGGCGCCGGCATGCAGCAAGCCGTTGGCGCGCATGCGGTCGATGGTCTCGATAAGCGCCGGAGCGGGGAGGCAATGGAAAGCCAGACGCATGGCGAGGCCGATTTGCCGCCGCTCGCCGAGCAGAAGGTCGATCAGCCCCTGCGCGACCGGCCGCACGCGGGCGCCGCGCCGCGCGTTTTCGCCGATCAGCGCGCCGATGACGGCCTGCAAGGCGCGCGGCGTCTCCACCGCGGCGAAGAGCGGCGCGAGCGCGGCGAGGTCGCCCGGCGCCGCGCAGAGCGTCAACGCCGCGGCGGCGAGGCGCGCCTCCTCCTCCGTCTCGCGGCTCAGCATCGCCCGCAGATTTGGGGCGAGGACCGAGTCTTCGTCGACGATCGGCATGGCGACGAGACGCGCCGCCGCCTCCAGGCGCACTTGCGGCGACGTATGGTTCAGCAGCAGCGCCATGTGGCGGGCGAGATGGCTCCGCGCGCGCGACGAAAGGCGCTCCTGCGGAATGCGAACCGTCGCGCGCGCCGCCGCGGCGTCGCCCTGCGCGGCCTGAGCGAAAAACCTCCAACTGTCGTCGCGCTCCAGATAGGACCACAGCGCGCGGAGCACGGCGATGCGCAGATCCTTGTGAAGATCGTCCCTTTCGAGGAACTCCATGAGAAAGTCGTGGCCGGCGTCGCTCTCCGCGTCGCCGGCGAGGCGAACGACTTCCTTGGCGACGGTTATTTTTTGCAGCGGCGCGCGGCGCAGATGGGCGATCGCTTCGCCGCCCGGCATGTCGAGCACGGTGCGGCGCAGCGCATAAATGGCGATGCGGCCGCGCTCGTCGCCCAGCGCTTCGCTCAAGACGCGCGCGCCGCGCCCGCCGTCGAGCCGGCCGAGCGCCGCGAGCGCCATGTCCCGCAGCGCCGTGTCCTGCGTGTCGAGACCGGCGAGCCCTTCGATCGGAGCGGGATCGGCGGCGGGCATCTCGGCCAGTGTGTCGACGGCGTCGCGCAGCTCATAGGCGCTGCGCTTGCTGCTGCTGGCGATGGAAAAGAGCGACGCCGCATAAAGCGTCTGCTGCTTTTGCGTCCAAAGCGCGAAACCGCCGCGAAAGTTCGGAACGACGGGCGTCTCGTGGGTGGCGAAAACGCCGCGATAGACCCGCGGCCGCAGGAAGTCGGTCAGCAAATCCTGCCGGCGCCGATCGAGATGGGCGGCCACGGGCGGCGATAGGATCCAACTCGGATCCTTGCGCAACAGCTTTGGGATCAGCTCGCCGAGCAGGGGCGTCGCGCGCGCCCTCACGAGCGCGCCCAGCGCCGGACCCGCGACGTGCCGGCGCGGATCTCCGGTCATTTCGACGAGCAAGGCGAGCAAGGGAGGCGCTGCGCGCAATCTGCGGCCGAAGCTCCGGAGGAAGCCGATCGCCATCGCGTCCTGGCTGCGTCGACGCCAAATCCGCAGCAGCGGCAGCAGATGCTCCGTCAGCGTCGCCATCTGCGCGTCGCTCACCCGCCCTTCCAGATCGACGTGCGGCGCGCGCCCGAGCGCTTCCGCGACACGCGCCAATTCCCGCGCGGCGAAGTCGATGTGCGACGGCGCCAAGCGCAGCAGCAGACGCCCGGCGGCGTCCATGGTCTGCGGCGAGCAATCGCGCGCGCCGAGGGCCGCCGCGACGATTCCCGAGATCGCCGGCAGATGCGCCTCGCGCCAGCGGGTCGGCGGCAGCGCCGCGAGCGCGTTCATCATCGCGAGACGCACCGGGTCCTGTTCGTTGCGTCTCGACTCGAGGAAGCCCAACGCCTGCGGCAGTTGGGCGGGTTCGTAACGCGCGCTCGAGACGATCGCGGCGCCCGCCAGCGCGCGCAGATCGCCGTCGGGTTGCGAGACGAAAGGCGCGGCTTCCCGCATCGCTTCCTCGAAAGGCAAGAAAGCGAGGTAAGGCACACGGCGTTCCGGATGGGCGGCAAATTGCGGAGCGGCCCATGCGCGCCGGGCTTCCGCGCAACGCGCGTCTTGCGGCAGCCAAGCGACGATCGGCCCGGGCAGAGCGCCCGCCTCGCTTCGCGACGCTTCGAGGAGTCCCGCCGCATGGAGGCGCCCGCGCGCGGCCGGCTTCAGCGCGTAAAATTCTTCAAAGGAGACGCTTCGGCCGCGCCGCCGCAGCAAGGCGTCGCGCGTCGCCTCGTCGACCCGGCGCAACAGGCAGCGCGGTATTTCCGCAACGCGTTCGGACGAGTCGGCAAGAATGAGCGCGGCGATCTCGGCCGGATAGAGCCGCGCCAGCCGCGCGTAGGAGAGCGCAGCGACAGGCGTGCGCGTCGCGGCTTTTTGCAGCAGCGCCAGCGCAGCGCCGGGGGAGACCAACGCGGCGCGCGCCAAGGCGCCATTGATCGACAGGAGGAGATGGTAGGCGGGCTCGGGCGCGTCGTCGAGGCGTTTGGCCAAGGCTCGCCGCACCTGGCCCGGATGCCGGCCGGCGATGCGCGCCCAGTCGTCCGGCGCCAAAGCTTCCGCGAAGTCCGCGTCCTCGAGCCGCGCGGCGACGAAATCGCCGCCGGCATAGGCGAGAAGTCCCGCGCGGTCCCGCGAGGGCAGTCGCGCGAAGGCGCTCTCGACGACGCGCGCGCGCCGCCGCCGCGCGCAAGCTCGCGCCAATCCGCGCCGCCGCCGCGCCGGCAGTTCCGGCAGAAGCTTCGCGAGCGTCGCCTCATCCAGGAAACGCGCCGCGGCGCCGAAGGCCAGCGCCGCGAGTTGCGCCGAGGCGCCGGTGAGGGAGGAGAGGATGACCTCCGCATCGCCGCTCGCATGGGCCGCCATGAGCGCGAGTTTGCGCGGATAGAAATTCTGCGCGGCGGCGAGCGAGGCGATGTCGCTCTTGGCCTTGGCGTCGGTCGCGGCGCGCCGGCCGAGATCGAGCATATGGCGCCAGCGCTGGCCATCGTTCATCGACTCGACGGCGGCGAGCAGGGCTTCGGCCCCGTAAGGGGGAATCAGCGGGTTTTTGGCCGGCGGCGATGCAAGCCATTTCCAAAAATTTGCGAACGGCATTTTCGTCTCTCGAGGCGCGCTGCGAAACGTCGCGCGGGACAGTCTAGCGCACATGCGCGGTTTCGGCGCACGGCAGCCCGACGACGCGAAGCGCGAATATGCCAAATCAACTCGCGGAGACGTTACAAAACGCTAAAAACCAATGAATTGCAAATAACGTCTTGACATTGTCTGGCGCCCTGAATAGTTTGGCGAACATGGCCACTCAGCGCACCTCTCGGACCGAAAAGCTCGATCTCCGACTCAGCAAACCCGCCAAGCAAACCCTCCAGGCTGCGGCGATCGCTTCGCGCAAGACCGTCAGCGAATTCGTGCTCGAGACGGCGCTCAGCGAAGCCGAGGAACGGTTGGCCGACCGGCGCGCATTCACGCTCGACGCGGAAAAGTGGGACGCCTTCCTTGCCGCGCTCGATGCGCCGCCGCGCCGTCACCCGCGCCTCGAGCGTTTATTTCGCGAACCGTCCGTTTTCGATCCCGAACCGTGACGAACCCGCTGCGCATCGAGAAACTGCATCGAACGCATGCAGTCGAGGAGTTCTCCTGCGGTCGACCAGAGCTGGATCGTTTCCTCATTCGTCATGCCCTGCAAGCGCAACGAGCCGGATCGTCGCAGACCTTCGTCGGCGTCAGCCACGAGACCGTGATCGGATTCCATTCGCTCGTCTTGGGAGAGGTGAAGCACGCGGATGCGCCGGAGCGCGTCGCCAAAGGCATGCCGCGTCATCCGATGCCGCTTCTCGTTTTGGCGCGTCTCGCCGTGCACAGCGACTGGCAAGACCGCCGCATCGGGGCGGGGCTGCTCCTCGACGCCTTGGGGCGCACCTTGCAAGTCGCCGACATCGCCGGAACCCGCGCGCTCGCCGTCCACGCGAAAGACGACTCCGCCGCGTCCTTCTACCTGCACTTCGGCTTTCTCCCGTCACCGACGGACGAACGCCATTTGTTCATGCTGATCAAGGACATTCGCGCCATGGCGGGCGGATGAAGCCCGCGCTCTGGCGTCGCGCGCTCCCGCGTCTCTTGGAGCCATGCCGAGCCGCGACGTCGAAACCGGAAAGTCGATCTTGCGCGACGACATGAAGGCGACCGTGGGCTTCGAAAAGCGCGCCGAGGCGACGGGCCCGCCCACAAAGAGCCTCATCCGCATGTTCGGCCCCCGCGGCGACCCGCAAGCGCGGAATTTGTTCGGGGTGATCGGGTATCTGCGGAAGCAGGCGGGCGTGGAGTTTCATGTGGCGTCGAGCGCGCGCTGCCGATCCGCGGCGCAATTTTCGGGTTTCCCTGTGCATGGCCTTGCACATCGGTCGCGGGCGATCCTCCAGAAACTGACGCGTAACGCTCATTATGGAACGCGAAGCCGATTCTTGAATCTCACGCCTTCTGAGACAGTCGGAAACGTCTAAGATATATGGATAATTCGTATTTTTGTCCCCGCAGCGCCTTGCCGTTCTCGTAGCCGCCGTGAGGAAAACTCAAGGTAAGCTGTGCGGCGCGAAAAACGGTCGCTTGATTTTTCCCACAGTGAGAGGTTAAAAATCACTTAAGCGAGGCTGCCGATTTCTGTCTGCTGGAGGCGGAGTGTTCGCACACAGGGGTGTGTCACCTTTCGGAAAGGGGCTGAACATGAAAACGAAGCTTTTGGGAGCGGCTGCGCTTTTGGCGGCCTTGGGGTGTGTGTCGTCGGCCTCGGCGACGGTTATTTTTCAATCGACAAATGACTTTGGCTCCTTTGTAAATTACGGCTATTGTTCAGGGTGTCTTGATAACACTGCTACCTATTCGTCATTTAATATTTCTCAGTCTGCGTCTATAGGTAGCATACAGTTTGCGGTTGGGGATATTACGAATCAATGGACGCCACTCACAACATCTATTACAACGACGATTTATAGCGCAACCAATGGTTTCGCGGGTGCTGCATTATATCAACAGACCGTGAAATTGTCGGATTTTGCCGCGAAATTACAAAGCAATGCGACTCCCGCTTTCTTTAATTCTGGGCCGAAGCCGATTATAACGTATGGAGAAAATACGCCTAATCTATCCTTGGGTCAGGGTACATATTTCATTTCTTTCTTCGGTACGTACCTTGGTGTTCCCACGTTCTTTCCTACGATAAATAATCCGCTGACATATCAAAGCGGTCATTGGGGTACTACCCCTTATCATAACAGTGAAACTGTGGGTTTTGTGCTGAACAGCACGAGTATTCCGTCCGTATCGGCAGTGCCAGAGCCTTCCACTTGGGCGATGATGCTTTTCGGCTTCGCCGGCCTTGGTTTTGTGGGCTATCGTCGCACGAAGAAGAGCGTTGCAGCTCATTCCGTCTCCTGAGCGAAACGCGCAATCGAAAATTTCGGAAGACCGCCGGGAGGCGGTCTTCCTGTTTGCGGCGAGGACGGCGCAAGGGCTGCGCAATTCGACACGTCCAAAATCCGCGGTCAGGCCATGATCGTTGTTCGGTAGATGGCTGCGGCGCTGACGCCGTAGGATCGCGCCAAATCGGCGACGGATTCCCCGTCCTTCCGTCTGCGACAAGCTTCTTGCTTTTGTGAAGGCGTCATTTTCGGCGGCCGCCCCATGTGCTGACCACGCGCTTTGGCGCGTTCCCGACCCTCGCCGGTGCGGGTGCGGATCAAATCACGCTCCACGTCCGCCAGCCCGCCAAGCACGGCAATCATCAGCCTCCCTGTGCTGGTCGATGTGTCCGCCCACGGCTCGGCCAAGCTGAGAAATTGTCCGCCCGCGTCTATGATCTTTTTGACGATGGCGAATAGCTCGAACACTGACCGCGCCATCCGGTCAATGCGCGTGACCACCACTTGATCGCCCGCGGCAAGGGATTTTAAAAGTTTGCCGAGTTCCTTGCGGTCAACCTTCGCGCCTGAAGCCTTCTCGCGATAGACGCGCGAACAACCCGCCGCCTTGAGCTGGTCGAGTTGCGCTTCAAGGGTTTGCCCGACGGTCGAGACGCGGGCGTAACCAAGGCGCTTTGGGGCTGGACTATCGGACATATCTTTCGAGAACCGTAAGCCCTTGCAGCACAACGGTCAACGAAATTTCTCGAAACTCTTGAGATGTGCAAAAAGGATTCGCCATCCTCGCCGCAAACAAAAAGACCGCCTCACGGCGGTCTCTCAAAATCTCTGCCCGCGCTTTTCGCTTAGCTGGACTTTGCGCATTTTTGAAATTTGCTTTTGAAATCAATGGCTTGCGAGCGCACTCCGGTCTCCACAACTCATTGATTTATATGGGTATCTTTCAAAAATGCGCAAAGTCCAGCTTAGCTCGACTTTGCGCATTTTTGAAATTTGCTTTTGAAATCAATGGCTTGCGAGCGCACTCCGGTCTCCACAACTCATTGATTTATATGGGTATCTTTCAAAAATGCGCAAAGTCCAGCTTAGAGCCCGACTCGAAATTCGAAGCCAAATGAGATCAAGCGGTTGACGCGAGGCTAAGCAGCCCGGAGCGCGGCGCGGTCAAAGAAAAAACCGCAGAAAGCCGGAGGTTTGCTGTTAAGCTTTCGCTTTCGTCGCCACTTCCGCAAAGCGGCGTAACCATTTGATTGGATTGGAGCTTGAATTTCAGGTCAGGCTCTTAGCTGGACTTTGCGCATTTTTGAAATTTGCTTTTGAAATCAATGGCTTGCGAGCGCACTCCGGTCTCCACAACTCATTGATTTATATGGGTATCTTTCAAAAATGCGCAAAGTCCAGCTTAGGCGGCGGTATGAGCCGCGACGCTTTTCTTCGTGCGACGATAGCTAGCGAAGCCGAGGCCAGCGAAGCCGAGCAGCATCATACCCCAAGTAGAAGGCTCAGGAATTCCAGAGACCGGGGAGTTTGCAATGCCGTTGCTTAGTACGATATTGTACTTACTGGCATTCACAAAACTTGGGTCAATGTAGAAATATGGATCAGCAAACGCACTGGCAAAATGTCCGTAGTTTCCACCATTATAATCTCCGCTATTTACGAATTCAGAAATGTATTCATTTACATAAATTACGTGGTAAGGAAGCACGTTCAAGGTCAAGTTGACCTGAGAGCCTCGGGCAACGTGCATAGCGTCAGTCTGTATAGAGTAGCTATACTCCGAATCTCCGGCGCTCAGGGCGTTAATATCTAAGCCAGCATCAGCAATGCTCGTCTGAGGTGAAGAGGAATCGCTACTCGCGGTTAGAAACGCCCGTAATCGAACTGGCACGAAACCGTTCTGATCAGAAGAGCCTGAAACATCTGAAACGTAAAGACCGTAAGTGTATCCTCCACCCGCGTTCGCACTCGCGCTCACGTTCCGAACGCAGCCAAGGTCACTGTCTCCACAGGATAGTTTGATGGTTGTTTTGGACCACAGATACGGCCCCGCTTGAGTGATCGTCCAGGCGCGCACATCTGCGTAGACCCCGGGACCGGAAATGCCCACGTCTGCGGTTGGGATTTGCGACGCGCCGTTAGGTGACGAGTTTGCCGCAGCGGCCTGTACAAGCCTGCCCTCAGAGGTTGTCGCGGCTGCTGACGCAGTATTGTACCAATATACTGCCGGAAGCTGTACAACGTCGGCCGACGCACTTGACGCCGCAATGCTAAATAGCGCGGAAAGTGCTAATGTTGTATTTTTCATATCCCCCTCCAATTGGCATACGCCGGATGGCCCTGATCTGGATGAGAAGCTTATCCAATTTGACGCATTTGACAAGGTCATGCGGTCGCGAAAACAGCGTCGCCGAAACGCTAAAAAGGGAATGTCGTCGCGGCCGTCATTGTCGGGGGGATGGCGCAAAGCCCGTCGCGAAAATGCGTCGCAAAACGGCGCGTCATTCTTTTTTGAGGGTCGAAATACTCGATTTCGCCCTGCTTTACCGGCGTTTCCGCGTGGTGCGTTTTTCTTAACTTCTGCACCGCGCGAAGCAGCCTACGTCAGTCGAATCGACGGCATGCACGCCCCCACCCCAACCCTCCCCCGCCATAGGGCGTCCGATAGGACGCCCGTCATAAATGACGGGCTTTGGCGGGAGAGGGAGCAGATTCGGCGCTTCATCGAGACCCCGACTCATGCCGTTGGGGGCGTGTCCCCTCTCCCGCGAAGCGGGGGAGGGTTGGGGTGGGGGCGTTGCGATGAGGGCAAATTTCGTGACGCTGGCTGCTGGAAAAGTCATCCTAAACCGCCCCTGCGCCGTCGCCCCATCAGCCTCTTCCGGAGCAAAACTCCTCAGCCCCCCGCCGCCGCCACCAGCGCCAGCGTCCGCCGCGCCACGTCCAAATGCAGCCGCTCGACCATCTGCCCGTCGATCTGCACGACCCCCTTGTCGGCGTTCTCCGGCAGATCGAACACCTCCAGAATCTTGCGCGCGAACTGCACCTCGGCGAGGCTCGGCGCGAAGACCTCGTTGACGGGACCGATCTGCGCCGGGTGGATCAGCATCTTGCCGTCCATGCCGAGGTCGCGGCCCTGCTCGGCCTCGGCCCGCAGGCCGTCCAAATCGTTGAAATCGTTGTAGATGCCGTCGACGATTTCGACGCCGTGCACCCGCGCCGCAAGCACGGCGGAGGAGAGCCAGGACAGGAGGCCGATGCGGCCCTTGGTCAGCCGCGCCCTGGTCGATTTGGCGATGTCGTTGGGGCCGAGCACGATGACCTCGAGGCGCGAGGCGGAATCGTCGGCGGCGCTGGCGATCTTCTCCACGTCGAAGAGGGCGCGCGGCGTTTCGATCATCGCCCAGAGCCGCACGCGCGGCGGCACGCCGGCGGCGATCATGTCGGCGGCGACGCGCAACACGTCCTCGCGCGAATTGACCTTGGGCGCGACGATCGCGTCGGGCGGCGCGGCGGCCAGAGCGGCGATGTCGCCGCGATACCATTCGGAGCCGCGGGCGTTGACGCGCACGACGATCTGCCGGTCGCCGTAGCCGCCGCCCTTCACCGCCGCGACGACCTGATCCCGTGCGATAATCTTCGCGGTCTCGGCGACGCCGTCCTCGAGCTCGAACATCAGCACGTCGGCCGCCAGCGCCTTGCCCTTCTCCAGCGCCCGCGCATTCGAGCCCGGCATGGCCAGGACGCTGCGCTTCAATTTGGAAATCATGCTCCCCCTCGACATCTCTTTATCGCCCCGGCTTCGCGCCGGGGTCGTCTCTTGCTAGAAGTCTTCCGCTCCACAATAAGGGAGGGAGCGGGTTCGCGCCAACCCGCCGGGCCCGAGGTTCCGATGAAGGATGGGAAATGACCGAACGCAGCATCGTGGAAAATTCGGTCGATTGCCTGCCCGGCCGTCTCGTCGCGGGCTACGAAACCTTCCTCGCCGGCCGGTTCCCGCAGGAGCACGAGCGTTTCCGCGCGCTGGCGGAGGAAGGCCAGCGGCCGACGACGATGATCATCGGCTGTTGCGACTCGCGGGTTTCGCCCGAAGCGATCTTCGACTCGCGGCCGGGCGAATTGTTCATCCTGCGCAACGTCGCCAATCTGATCCCGCCCTATGAGCCGGACAATCACTATCACGGCGCCTCGGCGGCGCTGGAATATGCCGTCATGGCGCTGAAAGTTCAGCACATCGTCGTGCTCGGCCACGCCCAATGCGGCGGCGTCGCGGCTTTCGCCCAGAGCATCGCCAATCCCGAACTGCCGCCGCTGTCCGAAGGCGACTTCATCGGCCGCTGGATCAAACTGCTCGGACCCGCCGCCGAACGCGCCGGGCCGCCGCCGGCACAGCTGGACCGCGCCTATGTCGAGAAGCTCGAATTCGAATCGGTGAAGCAATGCGTGCGCAATCTGCGCAGCTTCCCGATGATCCGCACGCTCGAGGCGCGGCATTACCTCAAACTGCACGGCGCTTTGTTCGGCGTGATGGACGGGCGCCTGCTGGCCTATGACGAGGCGGGCGACACATTCGTGCCCGTCGCCGGCGCCGCCCACGCCGCGGCGCTCGAAGGCGCGAGATTTTGAGCGCGCGACGGAACGGGACCAGCCTCGAGCCGATCGCCGCGGTTGCGGGACTCCGCGAACTCGCCCCGCATTATGCAGCGATCGTCTGCGACGTCTGGGGCGTGCTGATCGACGGCGTGAAATGTTTCCCGGAGGCGGCCGAGGCGCTGGAGAAATTTCGCGCCGCGGGCAAGCCGGTGATCCTCGTCACCAACGCCTCGCGGCCCGACGCCGAGGTGCGGCGACAACTCGCCGGAATCGGCGTGCCCGCGCAATGTTGCGACGATCTCGTCAGCGCCGGAGAGCTGACGCTCGGCGCGATCGTCGCCCGCGCCGGGCAGGCCTGCCATCATCTGGGGCCGCCGCGGGATCGCGGTCTCTTCGCGGCGGCGCGAGAAAAGCTCGCAGCGCCGCTGCGCATGAGCGATCTGGCCGAGGCGGATTACGTCGTCTGCACCGGGCTCGTCGACGACGAGCAGGAACAGCCGGAGGATTACGACGCCGTGCTGGGCGCGATGCGGGCGCGCGATTTGCCGATGCTCTGCGCCAATCCGGACGTCGTCGTCGCCGTGGGCGACCGGCTCTATTGGTGCGCCGGCGCGCTGGCCGCGCGCTACGAGCGCCTCGGCGGCAAGGTCGAGCACTTCGGCAAGCCGCATGCGCCGATCTACGCCGCGGCGCGGACGCGTCTCGACCTCCTGCACGGCGCAAGGCTAGAGCCCACGGAGATTCTCGCCATTGGCGACGGCGTGTGGACCGACGTGAGCGGCGCCCAGCGGGCCGGCCTCGACTGCCTCTTCCTGACCGGCGGCGTGCATGTCGAGGCGCTCCACCCCGGCGGCGGCGATCTCGACGCCGCGGCGCTTTCCGAACTGCTTCTGGGCGCAAAGGTCCAGCCTAAGGCTTTGGCGCGGCGATTAGTGTGGTAAAAGGCGCGGCGCCCGCCGCGCGAATCCAGAAACCTTCCGGTGAAACCCATGTCGGTCCCGTTCAAAATCTATCATTTCGAAGACCTCAGCGTCGGCATGCGCGAAACCTTGATGAAGGCCGTGATGGACGACGACGTGATCGCCTTCGCCGATCTCTCCGGCGACCGCAATCCGATCCACCTCTCGGACCATTTCGCCAGCAAGACGCGCTTTGGCGAGCGCATCGTGCACGGGCTCTATACGGCCAGTCTGATCTCCACGGTGATCGGCATGTATCTGCCCGGCCCCGGCGCCGTCTATCTGTCGCAGACGCTGTTCTTCAAGGCGCCGGTGAAGATCGGCGACGTCATCAACGTCGTCGTCGAGGTCGTCGAACTCGTCGAAAAGGGCCGGCGCGCCAAGCTGAAATGCGAATGTCTCGTCGACGGCAAAGTGGTGCTCGACGGCGAGGCGATCGTCATGGTGCCGAGCCGCGAACAGGCCAATCGCGCCCCCGCGTCGAGCTGAGAGCGCCCGCGTGACCGGCACGGGGGCCTTCGTCGATCGCCTGGATCCGCAAACGGCCCCGCCCGGCTTGGAGGGGGCCGTCGTCGCGCTCGGCAATTTCGACGGGTTGCACCGCGGCCATGTCGGCGTCATCGCCAGAGCGCAGACGCTGGCGCGGCGCTTGGGGAAGCCCTGCGCCGTGCTGACCTTCGAACCGCATCCGGCCGATTACTTTGCTGGCCGCTCGGTGATTTTTCGGCTGACGCCGCCGCCCGCCAAGGCGGCGCTGCTCAAAAAGCTCGGCGTCGACGGGATGATCACGCTGAGTTTCGACGCAGCCTTCGCGGCGCTGGCGGCCGAGGACTTCACCTCGGAGATTTTGGCGAAGCGGCTTGGCGTTTCCGCCGTCGTCGCCGGCTATGATTTCGGCTTCGGCAAGGGACGCGGCGGCGACCCGGAATTCTTGCGGCGCGAGGGCGCGCGGCTGGGATTCGCCGTGGAGATCGTCGAGCGCATCGCGAGAGACGAGGCCGGCAGTCTCGACGCCGTCTCCTCGACCGCGACGCGCGAGGCGCTGGAGCGCGGCGACGTGGGTTTGGCGCGCGCATTGCTCGGCCGGCCCTATTTCGTCGAGGGCGAGGTCGTGCACGGCGAGAAGCGCGGCCGGCTGCTCGGCTTCCCCACGGCCAACATAGGGCTCGATCCGTCGAACCGCCTGCGCCACGGCGTCTATGCGGTGACGCTGGAGGCGCGGGGTTTGGTTCACCAGGGCGCCGCCAGTTTCGGCCGCCGCCCGACCTTCGACGACGGCCCGCCGCTGCTCGAGGTGTTCGTGCTGGATTTTTCGGGGAATCTCTACGGGGAGACGGTGGAGGTCGCGTTTTATGGGTTTTTGCGCGGCGAGGAGAAGTTTGGGTCGGTCGACGCGCTGGTGACGCGGATGCATCGGGATGTCGCGGCGGCGCGGGTGGTGTTGGCGAAGGGGTGAGCGTTGCGGGCGGGGCGGATGCGGGTGGGATGTTTGGGGACCGCGAGGGCCCTCATCCGACCCTCGCTGACGCGAGGGCCACCTTCTCCCGCAAGCGGGAGAAGGGACGCGCCCAGCTATTTAGTTTTCTGTAATATATTGATATTTAAGTTTAATCTTGCGGCCCCGCTCCTTCTCCCGCTCTGCGGGAGAAGGTGGCCCTTGCGTCAGCAAGGGTCGGATGGGCCGCCGCGATCCCAACGACGAAACGCGTCGACCCGCACACCTCGCCGCGCCCACGAGACGACCCCACCCTTGCGCCTCGAGGCCAAAGCCCGCATCCTGAGCGTCGCGGAGATTGTTTCTCATGAGCGACGCTTCGGGCGGGGAATTGAAGTTCGAGAATCGCGACGAGCTCGAGGCGTGGCTGAAGACGCAGCCGCGCGAGGTGAGCGTCGTCATTGCGGCGCGGGCGGCGCTGCGTGTTTTGCCGACGCTGCATCGCCTTTCCGCCGGAGTGGAGGAGCGACGATTCGCCCAATGGATTTTTGCGTGCTTTTGGGCTACCGCATTGGCGCGGGTTGCGGCCAAATATCCAACCCGCGCCAATGACCTTCGCGCCCGCGCCGCCGACGACGCCGCCCGCGCCGCCGCCTACGCCGCCGCCGCCCGCGCCGCCGACGCCGCCGCCCGCGCCGCCGCCTACGCCGCCGCCGCCTACGCCGCCGCCGCCTACGCCGCCGACGCCGCCGCCCGCGCCGCCCGCGCCGCCGCCTACGCCGCCGACGACGCCGCCCGCGCCGCCGCCTACGCCGCCGACGCCGCCGACGACGCCTGGGAAGCCGTCTCCTCCGACGCCAACCGGCTTGCGACCGTTCCGCCAAGCGACCTCGCCAGCGTAGCGCTGTGGCCGCTGGGCGTCCCGCGATGGTTTCTCCAAAGTTCGAGCGATCTGTTCGGCGCGCTGAACGCCCCGCATTGGCAGCCTTGGCTCGATTGGTTCGAGCGCCGCAGGAACGGCCGCGAGGACCTCGAGGAAATCGAACTCCTGTTCGCGACCCTCCCCGTCGATCCGCACGACAAAGACCCGGCGGAGCAAAACGCGGCGCTGGCGGCGGAGGTCGCACGGCTCTCGAGACCACGGGTCTCCGCCTGGGACTTCTTCGTCAGCTACAGCAAGGCGGACGAAGCCGAAGCCCGCGAGATCGCCGCCGTTCTGGAAGCCGCTGGCCATTCGACCTTCGCGCAGTTCAAGGACATCGCGCCGGGCCATAATTTCGTGCGCGAGATGCAGCGGGGGCTGGAGGCTTCACAACGCTTCGTCGCGGTCGTTTCGCCAGATTACGAGTCCTCCGATCATTGCCAGGCCGAATGGGCCTTCGCCTACAAGCGCGATCCTGGCGGCGCGCGCCGCAAGATCGTTCCTTTTCTCGTGCGCGAGACGAAGCTCAACGCCCTGGCGAGCCAGGTCGTTTACAAGAGCCTCATCGGCCTTGCGGGCGAAGCGCGAAAGCAGGCGATTTTGGCGGCCATCGCGCCGGCGCCGCTCCCCGAGCCCGCCCGCAACGTCGCCGCGCCTTTCGCCTATGGCTGGAACGTCGCGAATCGCGTGGCGGTCGTCGCCGGGCCGTTGAACCTGCCGGTCTTTCCGCACGCCGGCAGCGACCGGGACCACCGCGACCGTTTGGAGGCCTGCCGCAAGACCGCGACGCGGCTGGCGGCCGACCTCGCCGCGCAAAAATTCAACGTGCGCGGCGCCTATCGCGACGCGCTGCAAAACATTCTCGAAGAGCTGCCGACGGCGCCGGGCGAAGGCAATTTTCTCTTGGCCGACGCCGAGGCGCGCACCTTGCGCGGGCTGTTCGAGGAAGACGCCGGCTCCCTGCCGCGCGATCTGGCCGAGCGGATCAACCGCGTTCTCGAATTCGAGATCGCTTTGCGCCCCTTTTACGAAGGGGTCGGCCGCTTCTACGAAGACGTGAAGAGCGGCGATCTCTCCGTGTCGCTGCCGAGAAAGGCCGTCGACGGCTTTGCGGCCGTCGTGCAAGCGCATTCGCCGGAGGTTTTCGAGCCGGGGGTTTCCGAAGGCTTGAGCAAAGTCGAACAGGCGTTCCCGCCTGAGCAGCCGACCGCGCCGCCGCCGCCCGAGGGCGCGCTGGCGCCGCGCCCCGATCCGCTCGACGCGCCCGACCCCACCAAGGCGCATGATTACGGCGTCGCCAGTTCGATCAACGCCATCTACGCGACGTTCCTGAAGGGCAAGGATTTGGCCGTGGCGGTGAAGGGCTGGGACGAGATCGCGCAGAAGCTGGGCGAGCATGCGGGGCCGGTGATCGCGTTCCTCAAGGCGTTTCTGCCGGGCGTTTGACCGGACGACGCGCTTGATCGGCCCGACGTTGCGGAAAGGTCGGGCGAAAGATATTCTCGCCGCATTGGGGGCGTCCATGGACTTGGATTTGAACGCTTTGACCGCTTTGCATCCCAAAATGCACATGGACATCGCGTCTCCGCTCGCGATGCACGCCGGCCTGTCGCTGCAGTCGGGCGGCCATGCGCCCGGCGTCATGCTCGACGCGCATATCGACGCGGGCAGGGAGGCGCTGGCCTTGTGCTGGGTCTTGGTCGACGAAGGTCTCCGGGAGCAGACGGATCGCAAGCGCAACACCGAGGACGGCGCCGAGGCGGTGGCGCTCGCGCTGGCGCATGAGCGCAAGCGCTGGACCTTCTCGCGTCGCCTCCAGCAGGGCGAACATGCGGATTATCTGCTCTCGGTCGCCGAGAACCCCTCCGCGAGAAGACGGCTCGTCGCGCTGGAGGTGAGCGGCTCCGCGACGATCGACACTGCGCGGCTCAGGGAAAAGCTGGCCCAGGTCGGAAAGTGCTGGCTCGAGGAACTCCAGAGGGAGCCGGACATCAAGGCCGCTTGCGTCGTCGATTTTGGACCGCCGCGCGCGAGACTGGCGACGACGCCGGGAAGCGGGATCGCTCCATGACCATCGACGAACTCTACGGCAAGGTCAGTCTGGCGATCTTCGAGGCGGAGCGTCTGCCGGACCAGCGCTCGCGCGAAGCAAGGGACGCTTTCGCCGAAGTTTCCTCGTTGGAAGAGCAGATTGCCGGCCGGCTGCCCGTCGACGACTTCGAAGGCATGATCGCCCGGCGAGGCGCGGTGCGGGCCGCGGTCGCCGCAGGCGAAATGGAACGGGCGCGCCGCTTGACCGAGCGCTATTGCGCGGAGCCCCACGCCAATGACGGCTTCCGTCGCTCCCTGAACGAAATGCTCCTTCCGAAGCCCGTCGCGGATGTCGCGGCGCCGATATCGGTAGAGATGAGCAACGAAAATAAAGTCGTCGTCGTCGACGAACCTCGGAATACTCCAAAAGTAAATGAAGAAAATTCTCGGATGGATCATGAAAAATTACGTCGAGAATGTTTGGAGTCCGTCAAAGCCGTGCTGTCGATGCTCGGTGGCGGCGGCGTCGGCGTTCGCGGCGCCTATCGTGAGTGCCTGGAGCAATATTTGGATGAATTTCCTGCCGAAGCGGGGCGTGGTAACATGCTGCTCGCCGATTGCGAGGCGCGAGTCCTTCGTGGACTCTTCGAGGAAGATCATCGAGTTCTGCCGTCCGCGCTGGCCGAGGGGCTACACCGATTTTTCGTCGTGCATCGGAGCATTTGCGTGTTTTATGACGGCGTGCGCCGGTTTTACGAGGAATTCTCTGCCGGAACTCGCTCCGGAACTCTCCGGGAGGTGGACGTCGGCGATTTCCTCGACGACGTGGAACGGTCGCCCGCCTTCTTCGACGCGAAGGTCTCGAGAGAATTTCGCGACATCGATCGGGAACTCAAACGCCAAGAGGCCGTCGCGGTGCGATTGGAAGCTCAATCCATCGTCGTTCCCGCCGATCCGATCGCCCCGCGTCCCCTTCGCGCTCGCGATTTCGGCGTCGCCGGCGCGATGAACGCCATTTACTCGACCGTTTTGATAGGCGCGGAATCGACCGGAACCGTCAGAGGCTGGGGCGATCTCGCGCAAAAGCTCGCCGCGCACGCCGGTTCGGCGATCGACCTGCTCAGGGAAGCCTCGCGCGAAGGCCAGTTGGCGCGCCATTAACGGCTTCTTCGGGCGCGAGCATTTCGCGCTCTCTTCTCCGCTCGACGCGCCAGCCAGTTCGATCAACGCCATCTACACGACTTTTCTGGTGGGCAAGGATTTGGCCGTGGCGGTGAAGGGCTGGGACGAGATCGCGCAGAAGCTGGGCGAGCATGCGGGGCCCGTGATCGCGTTCTTGAAGGGGTTTCTGCCCGGCCCTTGATGTGGATTCGCCGAGCGATCAGCGCCGGGGACGACCTGCGACTTGCGTAAAGGCTCGTCACCCGCAGGGGCGTAGCGCAGCGCAGCAGGCGCGCAGCGCCTTGACGAGACTTTGCGCAAGGCGCCACCCGTCCGGCCCTGGATCGCCAAACCTCCGGCGAGAAAACGCTCACTGCCCGCCCTGCACATGCAGCGTCACCACCCGCGCGATCAAAATCGCGGGGTAGAGCTGCCCGCAGATCGCCTCGAGATTGCTCAAGGATCGCGCCAGCGGATGAACCGGCGCGATGTCGCCGTAACCGACCGTCGTCAGCGTCGTGAAGCTGAAATAGATCAGGCGGCTGGCGAGTTCGGGGCCGTCCTCCACGTCGAGATGGTCGAAGGCGTGGTCGGTCGTTAGCCCGACGGCGAGATAGAGCGCGACGAAGGCCAGCGCGATCAAGAGATACAGAAGAATCGCCCCGATGATGCGGTGATAGGAGACGCGTCCCTCGGCGAAGACGGCGCGCGCCACGACGACGCCGAGCGTCAGGGAATTGACCAGCCAGGAGACGGCGAGGAGATGCAGGTCGAAGTCGCCCGGCGCGCCCTTCACCCGGTTGAGCGCGACGAAGACGTTCAGTCCGAAAGCGAGCGCCATGAGCAACGTTGCGGTCCAACTCCCCGAGAGGACCAATACGGTGAGAATCATCAATAGGGCGAAGGGAAGCGCGAAGATCGCCAGCCCACCGTCGAGCGCGGCCTGCAGGGGGGCGATGACGAACAACATCACGATCAGCAGCACGGTCAACACCGTGAGCAGCGAGTCGCCGTAGCGCCCCCTGAAATCCCGGATGTTTTGGATCGCCGACCGACGCATGGACGCACGCCCTCCTGGTTCCGCCACGCCGCATCCATATCATCGCATTGCGTCCCGCGCTAAGCGGCGCCTGATGTTCCTCGGCCCGCAAAAATCATCGTCATGATTCAAATCATAGCTTGACGCGCCGGAGTGAGACGATTAGAAGACACCCACTTTCGACAGGCCGTAGTTCCACGCCGTCGCGGACGCCGCGTCCAAGACATTCCGGAACTAAACGCTGTCGCCTTACCTGTGAGCCAGCTCGTTTGGTCATCGCTCCCACGCTTCGCGGCGTGGGTCAGGAAGGCACGATCCCGGGTCGCACCGGGGTCCTCTGCACGTGAGCGCCTCGATCGAAATGATCGAGCGCGCCCTTAGCGTTTGCGCCAACCGGCGCGCCCGCTCGTTACCGAATTTCAACCATTCGCTCGCAGCGAAGGAAGACTTGATGCCGACGATCAGCCAGTTGATCCGCAAGCCGCGGCAACCGAAGACCTACCGCGAAAAGGCCCGCCATCTCGGGGCCTGCCCGCAGAAGCGCGGCGTGTGCACGCGCGTCTACACCACGACGCCGAAGAAGCCGAACTCGGCGCTTCGCAAGGTCGCCAAGGTGCGTCTGACCAATGGCTTCGAGGTGATCGGCTACATCCCCGGCGAAGGCCACAATCTGCAAGAGCACTCGGTGGTGATGATCCGCGGCGGCCGCGTCAAGGATTTGCCCGGCGTTCGCTATCACATCCTGCGCGGCGTGCTCGACACGCAAGGCGTCAAGGACCGCAAACAGCGCCGTTCGAAATATGGCGCGAAGCGTCCGAAGTAACAGCCATTCACGGATGGCCGATTTAGCCCGGCCATGACGACGAACAGAGAGACAGACGGTTATGTCGCGACGTCACAGAGCGGAAAAGCGGGAGGTCATCGAGGACGCCAAGTTCGGCGATCTCGTGCTCGCCAAATTCATGAACTCCATCATGTTCGACGGCAAGAAGTCGACCGCCGAGGCGATCGTCTACGGCGCTTTCGATCTGATCGAGGCCAAGGTGAAGGGCGATCCGCTCGCCATCTTCAAATCGGCGCTCGAGAACGTCGCGCCGGCGATCGAAGTGCGCTCGCGCCGCGTCGGCGGCGCCACCTATCAGGTGCCGGTCGAAGTGCGCAACGAGCGCCGTCAGGCTCTGGCGATCCGCTGGATCATCACCGCCGCGCGCGACCGTAACGACAAGACCATGGTCGACCGTCTTTCGGCCGAACTGCTCGACGCCTCGAACAATCGCGGCGCCGCCGTCAAGAAGCGCGAAGACACGCACCGCATGGCGGACGCGAACAAAGCCTTCTCGCATTACCGCTGGTAACCCTTCCACCCGCCCCCGCTCCACCGAGGACGAGATTTCATGCCCCGCTCCCATCCGATCGAGGATTACCGCAACTTCGGCATCATGGCCCACATCGATGCGGGCAAGACGACGACGACCGAGCGCATCCTTTATTACTCCGGCAAGAGCCATAAGATCGGCGAGGTGCATGAAGGCGCCGCGACGATGGATTGGATGGAGCAGGAGCAAGAACGCGGCATCACCATCACGTCCGCCGCGACGACGACCTTCTGGAACGGCAAGCGCCTGAACATCATCGACACCCCCGGCCACGTCGACTTCACCATCGAAGTCGAGCGCAGCTTGCGCGTGCTCGACGGCGCGGTCTGCGTGCTCGACGGCAACCAGGGCGTCGAGCCGCAGACGGAGACCGTCTGGCGGCAGGCCGACAAGTATCATGTCCCGCGCGTCGTCTTCGTCAACAAGATGGACAAGATCGGCGCCGACTTCTTCCGCTGCGTGACCGAAATCAACACGCGCGTCGGCGGCCGTCCGATTTGCGCGCAGCTGCCGATCGGCTCCGAGAACAACTTCAAGGGCATCATCGACCTCGTCCGCATGAAGGCGGTCGTCTGGGAAGACGAAGGTCTCGGCGCGAAATATCATGACGAAGAAATTCCGGCCGAACTCTTGGAGCAGGCCAAGGAATATCGCACGATCCTCATCGAAGCGGCGGTCGAACTCGACGACGAGGCCATGGGCGCCTATCTCGACGGCCAGGAGCCGAGCGAAGAGACGCTGCATCGCTTGATCCGTCTCGCCGTGCGCAGGATTCACTTCGTCCCGGTGTTCTGCGGCTCGGCCTTCAAGAACAAGGGCGTGCAGCCGCTGCTCGACGCGGTCGTGCATTATCTGCCGTCGCCGATCGATCGCGAGGCGATCAAGGGCGTCGACATGGACACGGGCGCGGAGCTGCTGCGCAATCCGACCGACGACGAGCCCTTCTCCATGCTCGCCTTCAAGATCATGGACGATCCCTTCGTCGGCACGATCACCTTCTGCCGCGTCTATTCGGGCAAGGTCGAGTCGGGCACGACCGTGCTGAATTCGACGAAGGACCGCAAGGAGCGCGTCGGCCGCATGCTGCTGATGCATGCGAACAACCGCGAAGACATCAAGGAGGCCTTTTCGGGCGACATCGTCGCGCTCGCCGGCCTCAAGGACACGCGCACCGGCGACACGCTCTGCGATCTGCAAAAGTCGGTGATCCTCGAGCGCATGGAGTTCCCGGATCCGGTCATCGAGATCGCGATCGAGCCGAAGTCCAAGGCCGACCAGGAGAAGCTCGGCGTCGCGCTGTCGAAGCTCGCGGCCGAGGACCCGTCCTTCCGCGTCTCGACCGATCAGGAGAGCGGCCAGACCATCCTCAAGGGCATGGGCGAACTGCATCTCGACATCAAGGTCGACATTCTGCGCCGCACCTACAAGGTCGACGCCAACATCGGCAAGCCGCAAGTCGCCTATCGCGAGCGCTTGTCGAAGAAGGCCGAGATCGACTACACGCATAAGAAGCAGACGGGCGGCACCGGCCAGTTCGCGCGCGTCAAGATCGTGTTCGAACCGAACGAGGCCGGCGGCGGCAATGTGTTCGAGAGCAGCATCGTCGGCGGCGCCGTGCCGAAGGAATATGTGCCCGGCGTCGAAAAGGGCATCGCTTCGGTGACGACCTCGGGCGTCCTCGCCGGCTTCCCGGTCGTGGATCTCAAGGCGACGCTGATCGACGGCGCCTTCCACGACGTCGACTCCTCGGTGCTGGCCTTCGAAATCGCTTCGCGCGCCGCGACCAGGGAAGCCCTGCAAAAGGGCGGCTCCGTGCTGCTCGAGCCGATCATGAAGGTCGAAGTCGTGACGCCGGAGGAATACACTGGCTCCGTCATCGGCGACATCAACTCGCGTCGCGGCCAGATCCAGGGCCAAGACATGCGCGCCAATGCGGTCGTCATCGACGCCATGGTGCCGCTCGCCAACATGTTCGGCTACGTCAATCAGTTGCGCTCCTTCACGCAGGGCCGCGCCAACTACACGATGCAGTTCGATCACTACGAGCAGGCGCCCGAAAGCGAATTGAAGAAGCTGCAAGCGAAATAATCCCGGACAAGCGACGAAAGCCCACCGGAACGACTAAGGAGATTGGCCATGGCCAAGGAAAAATTCTCGCGTAACAAGCCGCACTGCAACATTGGGACGATTGGTCACGTCGACCATGGCAAGACGTCTTTGACGGCGGCGATCACCAAGGTTTTGGCGGAGACGGGCGGGGCGA